>WNEZ01003996.1_pt1 | contig 27657 bp, 29 predicted proteins | sample 5400521 | NCBI WGS metagenome assembly WNEZ01 (sample SAMN13153339, study PRJNA577476) | soil metagenome | isolation source: 120 cm saprolite under Douglas fir tree site 2 hole 1 replicate 1 | place: USA:California | collected 2015-04-18
AACCCGCGAGATGGCGTTGAGTTTTCGCTCGCGGACAGCCTCTACACGTGCGGCTGCATCGAAAAATGGCCCCCATTGTAGGCCAAGCTTGAGCCCGCGCGGACCTTCGAACGAGACTGCTTCCATCCACTCCACACCAAGCGGCAGACGACGAAAGTTCCCTCGGAGGGCTAGGTCCATCAGGTCCGGCCGACGGGTGTCAAAGACCAGGTGCATCCCCATCTCCAACGCGTCGGCGACGAGCAGTACTTGCCAATCGTGGTAGTACGTGTCAACCGCATCATCAACATAGAGCGGACTTTCGTTCTCCCCGCGTATATTAGTAAGGAAACTACTCCACGGCTCGAAAGGCTGGCCAGAGACATTCGACACAATCAGGCTGACACCTGGCGGCACCTCTCGATCTAGTGGGTGAACCTCCTCAGGATCGGCATCGAACCGATTCCACAAGTGCAGCGCCTGGTCCAAAGTTTGCGCAGCGGTGCGCTCTGCTTGAGACGGTAATGTGCCCGGAACGCTTCCTCGGGCTTCAATGACTAGAGCCCTCGGCCAGCGGATACGGGCGACCGGCACTACTATTCGCTCGCGCTCCAGAAACTCGAGCAGCTTATCCAGAGACGAGGTTGAACGCAGGTGAAGGTCGGCTATTAGCGAGCCGAATCTACTCGGCGAGATATACCGGTTGCGAGACGCCGTGTGGCCCTTGGTGTACAATTGAAAAGCCGTGAAGTGGTACGGGGTGTTAATGGAAGAGCAATCTACGTAAGCTACTCGTAAGTGTACCCATAAACAGAAAGAGGAGTAAATGCCGCGCTTAATCGGGAGTTGATCGCGAGGGCGGAAGCCATCGCTTCACCGCGACGGGTAGTGCTGGATATGGACAGCACCGAGATCCTGGTTTACGGCGAACCGGAGCAGGGTGCGTACACGGTAAATGAAGCATTCATGTTCGCACCGTAGAGCGAATCGGTTGAGATCTCTATCTCCGGTTACCGTCAGGAAATATTTCGGCAAGTACGCATTCTATAATGCGATACTGGCGGAGCGAAACTGTCCGAGCTGTATTGCGCGAAATCGTCATGGCTGGGCGGCGGGACAGCTAATAGAAATGGATTGCCACTAACTTCGTTGGCTGCGGCCGCTTTCGTCTGTCCATCTCACCTCGATCCTCAGTCGAGCGGGGAGCCTCAGATGAGCATACTTGGGAGGCATCCCAGCGAAATCGAGAAACATGAGATTGGCGTCGAAACGAAAGCTGTGTTCTGGCTGAATGCGCGCATCGATGAACTGACCGATGGTTGACTTTATGAGCTCGCTTTCATTGGGCGAATACAGTTCTGGGTTCACTTCAACGGACTCGAAAGGCGTATCGGAGAGATTCCGTCCTGTTCCTGTGATTCGGTAGATAAAAACCCGAAGCGTCCGAAAAACTGCACGTCACATCGGAGGCCGGTTGCCTCGAACCAGAGGGTGTCCGTACCACTCGCCCCGGCGCTCTCCGTTTCGCTCGCTCGCTTTGCAGTTGCACCCTTTTGTATCTTGCTGTCAGGACGACGAAAATAACCGCGCAAAGCCCGAGGAGCGAGGCTGCAACCAAGACGCACCGATACCGGCGCTCCGCCGCTCGAATCGCAAGACACTCTTCGACTACCCAGTCGGAGTTTCGCTTGGGCCATCGGAGAAAGAATCCTGGAGAGGTCACGGTCGAATTTGGGACTGAGTGAGTTCTTCTAGTGCTAATACTATAGCATACTTCAGAGCCAAAATCTCTGCCCTAACTTCACGGTTAGTAGGCCATTTTCATTTATCACGTGGTATGACATCCTGCGGCGTGGACCCGCGCAAACTGCCGATTGGGATTCCGGTGCTGGTAAAAGGCCGTTATCCTGGCGTCGTGCTATCAACTGGCAAGCGACAAGGCTGGCTAGGTCTAAAGACGCCTATACACATAAAGCCTGACGCAACCGGCGAGCATATCGTGGCGCTACCGTCGCAGGTTCGTATGAGACCGTGTACTTACTGCCAACAAAAACACACGGCGGTACCATCGACATGGGCGCAGGCTCAGAGTGGTTTTGTTCAGATTGCAATCGACTCTTTTTGAAATGGGAAGCGCAGCGTAAGCGGTCGAAGGTTTCAAAATGACCCACTACCTCACTCACACTTCTTGTTCTTATATCGTCAAGATACCCGACGCTGAAACCGCGCCCTTTCCGGCAACTTCGTGGTGAAGACCCTTTGCGCGCTCGCTCGACGCGGCTCAAGGACTCGTTATACCTTCTAGTATGGGCACCAAACTTCGGTCACTCCGCTTCTGCAATTATCTCGGTGTCGCGTCTGAACCCGTCGAAATTCAGTTTCATCCTCGGTGCACGGTCCTTTGCGGACCAAACAACAGCGGCAAGACCACCGTCCTGACCGCCGCATCTCTCTTGTTTGAGGCAATGCGTTCTTCTGCTTACTCTGACCGAAGCGGCACTCTCGATTTATCGACCGCCACGGGGTCTCCACTCACGCATGAAATGTTGAACTTTCGCACTCAATCGAACGAGTGTCCGTTCGATGCTGAGCTCTCAATCGACCGCAGACTCCTAACGTTTTCCTTGGATGGGGCCGCCAACGAGCCCGTACGTGTGAGGTTCGGGGTAATACTGGCCGTAACTGGGTGACAAACCCCACCCGGGTCAGGCTGCCCAGCGGGCACGAAGTGTGATGGAGGAGCTACCGAGCACCGTTGAGCGACCACTCCGCGGCCTGCTCCAAGAGCACCGTGCTGCTTCCGCCGTCCGCGCAGGGTGTGATAGTAACCGGGGCGACAGGAGACCCGATGCGCTGTCCGTCCTGCAACTACGACAACCCCGGCGACGCCTCGTTCTGCGAGGAATGCGGAGCGAAGCTGGAGTTGATTTGCCCAGCGTGCAAAGCATCGGTGAGTCCTGGGGCGCGATTTTGCAGGAAATGCGGGACCGCAATTGGCCCCACAAAAGCCGCCGCTTCCACGACCATTTCTTCGCCTAAATCGCAAATCATAGTCGCCGCCGATGGCGCGGCGTCCGAAGCAATCGACGGCGAGCGCAAGACGGTGACGACGCTGTTCGCGGACATCAAGGGTTCGATGGAGCTGATGGAGGACCTCGACCCCGAAGCGGCCCGAGCAATCATCGATCCGGCGCTGAAGCTGATGATCGACGCGGCGCATCGCTACGATGGCTATGTCGTGCAGTCCACCGGTGACGGCATCTTCGCGCTGTTCGGCGCACCGGTCGCGCACGAGGACCATCCACAGCGCGCACTTTACGCGGCGCTGCGGATGCAGGAGGAGATGCGGCGTTACGCTGAGCGCCTGCGAGCGGAGAAGGGCATCAACTTGCAGGTGCGGGTCGGCGTCAACACCGGCGAAGTCGTCGTCCGTTCGATTCAAACTGGCGACGGGCACGCGGAGTACGCGCCAATTGGCCATTCTACCGGCCTGGCGGCGCGGCTTCAGACGCTGGCCAGTCCTGGTGCGGTGGTGATCGGCGAAAGCCTGCGACGGCTGGCCGAGGGCTACTTTCAATTGAAGCCGCTGGGGCCGGCGCGGATAAAAGGCGTCAACGATCCGGTCGAACTCTTCGAGGTCACGGGGCTGGGACCGCTGCGCACGCGCCTGCAGGTCGCAGCGCGGCGCGGATTGTCGAAGTTCGTGGGGCGTGAGGCCGAGTTGGGGCAGATGAAGCGGACGTTGGATCTCGCCAAGGCAGGTCATGGCCAGGTAATGGCGGTAATGGGTGAGCCGGGTGTCGGCAAATCGCGGCTCTTTTACGAGTTCAAACACATCGCGCAGTCGGGCTGGATGGTGCTCGAAGCGTCCTCGGTCTCGCATGGCAACGGCTCGCCCTATCTCCCGCTGATTGAGCTGCTGCGCGCCTATTTCGACATCAGCTTGTCCGACGACGACCGCAAGCGCCGTGAGAAAGTTGCGGGCAAGATCGCGATCCTCGACCGGACCTTGGAGGACACGCTGCCGTACCTCTACAACCTGTTCGGCATCTTCGAGAGTGCCGACCCACTGGCGCAGATGGACGGGCAGATCAAGAAACGACGCACCCTGGACGCGATCAAACGCATCGTACTGCGTGAGAGCCTGAGTGAGCCGCTGATTGTAATCTTCGAGGACCTCCATTGGATCGACAGCGAAACGCAGGCCCTGCTCGATCTGATAGTCGACGGACTTGCCACTGCCCGCATCCTGCTGCTGGTGAATTATCGCCCCGAGTACCGCCACGAGTGGGGCAACAAGACCTACTACATCCAGCTCAGGCTCGATCCATTGGCAGAAGAGAGCGCGGAGGAGATGCTCGCCGCCCTGCTGGGGAGCAGCAAGGAACTGGTGGCGCTCAAGCGGCTGATCATCGAGAAGACCGAGGGCAACCCGTTCTTCATGGAAGAGATGGTGCAGAACCTGTTCGAGGAGAACACCCTGTTGCGCAACGGCGAGGTCAAGCTGGCGCACCCGCTAAGCGCCATCCACGTCCCGCCGATGGTGCAGGCGATCCTAGCTGCGCGCATCGACCGGCTGCCCGCGGAGGAGAAGGAACTGCTGCAGACGCTCGCCGTTCTTGGGATAGTGTGCCCGCTCAATCTAATCCGCCTGGCGGCAGTCAAATCGGATGATGAGCTTGCGCCGACGCTCCATCATCTCCAAGCGGGTGAGTTCATCTACGAACAGCCCGCCTTTCCTGAGATCGAGTACACTTTCAAGCACGCGCTTACGCAGCAGGTGGCGTACAACTCGACGCTGATCGAACGCCGCAAGCTCCTCCACGAGCGGATTGCACAAGCGATTGAGGAGCTTGTCACGAACAGCTTGGACGACCATCTCGCCGACCTCGCCTACCACTAACAGCCACAGCGGCAACCGCATCAAAGCGGTTGAGTACCTGACCCGTGCAGGTACTCAGACCTCGCAACGGTCGGCGCACGCAGAGGCCATGCAGCACCTTAGGAAAGCGCTTGAGATTCTTAAAGAAATGCCGCCGGACCGGAGCCGAGACTCGCGCGAACTGGAACTTCAGACTGCAATTGGAGCGGTGGCGTTCGTTTCCGAGGGAGAGGGGTCGGCGGACGCCGGCCGGGCATGGGCTCGCGCGGTTGAACTGGCCATCACCCTTGATGATGTACCGCGGAAAGCCTTGGCTCTCAGGCTACTTGGTTTTAATCTCGTCGGGCGCGGTGAGCTGCGACGAGCGTCGGAGATCTCGCGGGACTTGTACGAACTGTCCCAGCAGGATCGAAATCCCGAACTTGAGGCGAAGGCAAATCACTTGATGGGTTTTGTCGCCTTCCAAACGGGCGAGTTCCGGAAGTCAGAGCAGCATATGGGGGCAGCGGCGGCCCAAGACCCGACGCGGGCAGGCGTACGAACCCGTGATCATGCGCTGGTCAGCAGGGGCGCGGCGCTATGGTATCTCGGTTTCCCTGACCAGGCATTGGCCCTTGCGAGGGAAGCCCTGATGTTAGGCGAAGATCCGGACAACCCTTACCAACATACTGCGGTGCTCCAGTGGGCCGGCACCATCCATCTATTGCGTGGCGAGCTGGCACTGGCTGAAGATCTGCTCCGCAAGTCGCTCAACCTTTGTGCCGAGCGGGGATTTCCCATCGTAGGAGCTTTAAACACGGTACTCATGGGGCTGTTGGCGGCCTTGCGCGGACAGGCACAAGCGGGTCTGGAACAAATATGTCGGGGCTCGGAGATTCTCGCGGCAAACTCGGCGACGATCAGGCAAGGACCTCCGTACGTCCTGGCGCTGGGTTATGCATTAGCTGGGAAGCCCGATGAGGCCTTTGCCACCTTGGAGGAGGATCTGAAATGGACCGAGCGAAGCGGCGGGGAGTTCTGGCTTGCTTCGATGCACCTGCTCAAGGGTCACTTGTTTCAGGGCAGGGCCAATTGGGAGGAAGCTGAAAAATTCTTCCGCACGTCGATCGAAATTGCGCGCCGCCAGAGCGCGAAATCGTTGGAGCTGCGCGCAACGACCAGTCTTGCCCGTTTGCTGGCGAAGCAAGGCAAATGCGAAGAAGCCCGCAATATGCTGTCCGAGATCTACGGCTGGTTCACCGAGGGCGCCGACACCGCCGACCTCAAGAACGCCAAGGAGCTGCTGGAAAAGCTGTAGGCGCGCCCCGTCTTGGGCGAACAGCGCGATCGGGACACGTGACACCAGTGGCCCGCTCCGAGGCCCCGTTCAGGCGGCGGCTTGCGCGCGGGAGTCGTGCCGCAGGCGCTTCCACTGGCCGGGTGTCAGCTCCAGGACCAGCCGCGCCGGATGCGTCGAGACGCGCTCGATCACGTCGCGCAGATACACGAACGGATTGACCTGCAGGTGCCTACACGTCTGCACGAGGGAACACAGGATGGCGGTTCGGCGCGCCGCCGCTTCGCTCCCCGCGAAGAGCCAATTTTTGCGACCGAGCACGATCGGTCGTAGCGCCTGCTCCGCCCCGTTGTTGTCGATCTTGAGCCGTCCGTCTTCAGCGTAGCGCGTCAGGGCGACCCAGTTGCGCAGCGCGTAGCCGATGGCCGCACCGAGCGGGCTCTTCGGTAACGCCGCCGCCCGCCGCTCTTGCAGGTACGCTTGCAGTTTCTCCAGCATCGGCCGAGCCTGCTCCTGCCGCAGCCGCTGTCGTGCGGTCGCATCGAGATGCCTGTCGCTGGCCGCCCGCTCGATCCCGTAGAGCTGCCCGATGATCGCCAACCCCTGCGCGCACGGGACCGCCGCCGTCGGCAGCGCCTCCTTGAAATACCGTCGGGCGTGCGCCATGCATCCGACTTCGATGATCTTGGGATGTTGCGCGAACACGTCATCATAGGCCGGCGCCGCATCCACCTGGAGATATCCACGGTAACCGGCCAGCATCTTCAGCGGCCCGTCCCGATTACGTGACCAAGTGAAGTCGTACACCACCTCGCCCAGCTCACCCCGATAGACCCAGAGATGCCCCGTCCGAATCTCTGGCGCTCGACTCGGGTCCTGCACATCCAGGGTCGTGTCGTCGCATTGAATCCAGGGCGACCGGCACACCTGCTCCCGGTGCATGGCGCGCACGATGGGTTCGAGTAAGTCCGCGACCGTACCGTTCCACTCCGAGAGGGTGCGCCGCGTGATCTGCACTCCGTGGCGTTCGAAGATCTGCTCCAGCCGATACAGCGGCAGATGATCCGCGTACTTGGAGCTGACCACGTGCGCCAATAACCCCGGCCCCGGTCGTCCCTTCTCGATGGGGCGCGCCGGCAGGATGGCTTGCACCACGCCTTGCTGGCAGCGTCCACAGGCGTACTTCGGTCGCACATACTCCCGGATCACGAACGACGCCGGTACGTAGTCCAACTCCTCGGTGATGTCCGCACCGATGCGTACTTTCGCGGTGTCGCAGGTCGTGCAGTGCCGCTCACTGGCCGGCGGCACCACCTCGATGCGTTCACGGGGCAAATCGGCTGGCAATCGCCGCCGGCCTGGATGGCGCCGCCGCAGCGGCGCGCGTTCGGAGGTCTCGTCCCACTGTGACTCGTCTGTGGTTTCGGGTTGTACTTGCCGCGCCGCCGCGGGCTCGAAGGGCAGCACGCCTTGCTCGATTACCGGCACGCCCTTCTCGCTGCGCCGTCCAAACAGCCGATGCGTCAGCAACTGCACCCGCTGGCGCAGCGCCGCGTTCTCTTTGTTGAGCCGTTCGATCTCGTTGCTGAGTTCGTCGAGGACTGCTTGGGTCTCTGCGCCGCTTACCGCCGCCACGTCCCACCACCCGAAGCTGCTATTACCACAGTGTATGTAGAATAGCTACATCGCACTGAGTATCGTCACACACCGATGGGTAATCGAGTGTACCGTCGACGCTCGCGCACGACCTCGATCCCTTCCAGCAACAGGTACAGCTCCCGGGCGTTGATCTCATCGCGGTCCAGCGCCGCGAAGGTCCCGGCCTCCAGGCGCTTGTACAGCAGCCAGAACCCGTCGCGCTCCCACACCAGCAACTTCACGCGATTGCGTTGGCGGTTGAAGAACACAAACACGTGGCCTGACAATGGGTCTTGGCGCAGGACCTCCTGCACTTGTGCGCTCAGCCGATCGAAGGACCGGCGCAGGTCCGTCGCGCCACGGGCGACGAAGACCCGCACCGACGCCGGCAGAGTCAGCATGTCGTCTGCAGGACCTGGAGCACCCGCTGCTGCGTGTCGGTATCGGCTCCCGCCGGCACCCGCACCATATGCCCGCTGTTCAGGACGATCTCCAGAACCGATCGTGTCCTTGGAACGTCCGCCGGCTGTGGCACTTCGGTGAACACCAGCGCGTTCTCCGCTGCTGTGCCGTTCACCTCCTCCTCGCCCGCACGCCGGAAGACCTGCCGCCACCAGGTCAGAGTGCTCAGTGGGATTCCACGCTGCTGCCCAAACTCGCGCAGCGTCAACCCGCTACGCTGCCAGCGCGCCAACACGCGGCGCATCTGGCGTGCCCGCACTGATGTCGTCGACCCCAATCTCCCCATGGATTCGCACCTCTGAACCCATTCTGCGCTATCGGCCGCTCGTCGGAGGAGATGGACTTGGTCACACGGTTACTACTGGCCGGAGGACAGAAGCGCCTAACACACTTTACTTTAGGTAGCCAGAAAGCCTTTCACCCCCACTTTCCCACGGCTTTCCTTGCACCGCGAGATGATGGCAATTACGCTCCCGTGGACACTCGCTCTTGGAGGATTCTACAGCTTCCAATGTTGCTCGCAGATAGGATGGTCTTCTTTTCTTCACACCGAAGCGTTCGCGCCCAGCTTAGAGCGCAGCTCGATAACCTCCAGCCACTCGCGGAAGGCATCGGCATCACCTCTTGGGTCTCAACTTCGATGAACCCCAACACGAGAGACGCGATATCGGTAGAACGGCACAAATTGCTGAAAGAGTTCGAATCCGAGTTCGACGACTTTGCCGGTTTCCTTTCCTGCTCGCTATCTATTGGGGGCGATGAATTGAACGTCCACATAGATGCTCACCCGGTACCAATCTCTCGTCTTGGCACTGGCATCGGCGAATGTCTCCTCATCATGTTGGTTTGTAAGCTGGCTAGGGAACTAACGAAAAGTCTTCAGCGCCCACCTATAGAGTTTCTGCTCATCGAAGAGCCCGAGCTTCATCTCCATCCACGACTCCAGCGATTGTTGCTTAGCTATCTGTTGCGATTCGCTGAGGCGAATGATGTTCAGTTAATTCTTAGTACGCACAGCGCAACGGTATTGAACGCTGTTTCTGCAGTTTCCGGTGCAGTCTATCGTACACAGTTCGATAATGACAAACGTCAGATTACGGTACATCCTGTTGGAACGACTGACAGACTATTATCACTTCTCAAGGACATCGGCGCTTCGCCGGGAGATTTGTTACAAGCAGACAAGGTTTTGTGGGTCGAGGGGCCGCACGACATTCCCGTCTTCAAAGCGTGGCTATCAAAGGCCCCGAACTTTCGGAACCAGAACGTAGCCGTTTTGTCGCTGGGAGGAGAAGAAAGCGAAACTTGTCCGGCAGCGGCCTGTCGGCCTCGATATAGCGGATGATTTCCTGTTGTTCTTGTTCGGTCAGTCGAGGCATTAAGATTCCCTTGCCTGTGCCTTTACCCCGGAATCAAGGGGATGTGCGACGCAGCTTCTGAACCATGCGGGTTAGCCGGATCTCGTTAGTGATGCCCCTCGTCAGAAAAGCGAAAATGGCCGGGTCGGCTCGTCGAATGGCGACTTGATGATAGGGTTCTCGATGACGACTTTTGGTTCATAGCGTTCCGGACCCTTTGTATGCTTCGCCGTATGCTTTCGGATTCCAATACCGTCAGGTGTCCACTGCACACAGGCGAAGTTGGCACCAATACCGAGCTAGCGGCGTCGGCGGAGCAGGTATCGCGGGGCGTGGACGTTCAGGCGAACGGATTCGGTAACCACTAATCCTTCCAGAAGTCTTTGAATCGGCTGGAAGCCAATTCGGTATATCGCACCATGTTCTGAATGTTTTTGTGGCCGAGGTAGAGCTGAATCGCGCGCGTGTCCCGGCCGGCGTTCGCCAGGTAATAGCCAGTGGCGTGGCGGAGCATGTGCGGATGAACCGGAAACTCAATGCCGGCATGCTGTAGAAGTTCGCGGCGCTGTCGTCGCCAGCGGGATAGGGCGAGCGCAGCGCGAAGCAAATGTTCGATGACGACGCTGGGGCGGCGGGAGAAGTGTCTGCGGTCCCGTTCGGAAGAAGCGCATCTCCGGGCGTTGCGTACCCATTAGATGCGAAACCGGCCCCTTCCGGTGCCGCTTGGAACACCGTGGACCAATAGCGGCTGAAACCCTTGCAGAGAGAGGTCGTCCGGCCTATAGAGGAGTTGCAATTCGAAGAGCCAAAACGAAAATCCCAGTTTTTATCCTGATGCGAGCCTGAATTGTTCCTGATCCGCTTGAACGTGGTTAGATATACCGGTCCTGGAAATCGGAGGGGTCGCTATGGCGGATATTCCTTCATGGTGGATGAAAGGCGATTGGTTCGACGTTTGAAGGTGTAACATCCCTTGCCCGTGCGAGTTCGCACGGTCCCCGACAGATAATCACTGCGAAGGTGTCCTGGCTTGGCACATTCGCGAAGGCGCCTACGGCGATATACCGCTTGATGATTTCAACGTCATCGGCCTAGAGGCGTTCGACGGTAACTTGTGGGCTGGCGAAGGAAAGATGACGCTCGGCTTGTTTTTCGACGAGCGCGCCAATCAGAGGCAACGCGAAGCGTTGCAGACGGTCTTTACTGGACAAGCCGGAGGCTTCATGGCCAAGCTTGCGAAAATGGTCGGCGACGTACGCGGGATCGAGTACGTGCCGATCAGCTTTGCTGTGGCCGATGACCTCGCCTAGTGGCGGGCCGAGATTCCGGGCAAAGTGAAGGCTGCGGCGCAGGCCCTTACTGGCCCGATGACGCCGCCAGGAAAACGGGTACAGCTTCTGAACCCGCCTGGGTCGGAAACGGGACCAGGCCAGATCGCTACCTGGGGCGAAACGACCGAGAACCTGGTCAATGCTCATGGCTTTCAATGGAACTCGGCAGGAAGGTCCAGCAAGCACATCCCGTTCGACTGGACCGGCCCTTAGCCAAGAAATGAGGTTCCTAAATTAAAGTTAGGCGGTTCGTTGCTCGAAGTAGCTCCGATGGTCTTTGGCAGGGGACGCTCGAAGTGCTTCCCGCAATCGAGCGCGCAGGCACCGATATAATTCTCATCTACTTCGGCACCAGGATCGCCCACCACCTGCGCTGACCGCCGCGAGAAGGCGGAACTGCCCGAAGGTCCTGAGTGGCGCTACGAACTAAAGCTCGACGGCGGCTCAGCAGCGAGGGTCGAGCGCGGCTGTGGTCGCGCAACGGGAAGGACGTTCGCGAGTAGTAAGCGCAGTTGCCCCAAGGAATTGGAGTAGACCGTGCCACAACTCCTTTCGGGGGCACGCGCGCCCGCCCGACTGTTGCTTTGGGTATAGCAAGACATTTTGGCTCCCGTGGTTGGCGACCTCCGAGTCGAAGACGCCGCTGCCATTTCGTGATAGAAACGGCGCATTCGCTCCTCATCGGGGGATGGATGCGCTGCTCCGGCTGCAACATGGAAAATCCTGAGGGCGCGAAGTTCTGCATTCAGTGCGCAAGCCCTCTCAAGCGCGCATGTCAGAAGTGCGGCTTCGAAAATCCGCCAGAAGCTAGGTTCTGCGCGCAATGTGCGGCATCGCTAGAAGCTCCGGCGCCGATACGTGTGGAGGTCGAACCACACAACGGCGGTTTGATCGGCGAGCGGCGCCATCTGACGGTGCTGTTCTGCGACCTGGTCGGCTCGACCGCGCTCGCCGCTCAGTTCGACCCCGAAGAATGGCGGGAGATCGTAGCCGATTATCACCATGCGGCGGCGGACGCGATCGAGCGCTTCGGCGGGTACGTGGCGCTCTATCTCGCCGACGGCATCATGGCTTATTTCGGCTGGCCAGAGGCACACGACAACGAGGCTGAACGCGCAGCTCGCGGGGGCCTCGCGATCCTCGACGCCATCGCGAAGCTAAACGAACGACCGGCGCGTCCGAAGCTGTCTGCGCGAGTCGGTATTGATTCGGGTGTGGTGGTAGTGGGTGCGGGCGCCGGCAAGGAAGCTGACGTATTCGGCGACGCGCCGAATATCGCGTCGCGCGTGCAGAACGCGGCTGAGCCCGACACCGTGTTGATCACCGAGGCGACGCATCGATTGATCTCCGGGCTGTTTGTGGTCGAGGACCGGGGGGCGCAGACGCTCAAAGGAGTTGCCACACCTGTCCAACTCTACCAGGTAGTCCAACCGAGCGGCGTGCGCGGGCGGCTCGAAGCGGTGGCGGCATCTCTTGGGCTGACGCCGTTCGTCGGGCGCGAGGACGAATTGCGCCTGCTGCTGAATCGCTGGGAACGGGTGTTCGAAGGCGAAGGACAAGTTGGACTAATCGTCGGTGAGGCAGGCATCGGCAAATCGCGTCTGTTGGAACGTTTCCATGAGCAGATCGTGGGGACACCCCACACCTGGGTCGAAGCCGCAGCCGCGCCGTTTTTCCAGAACACTCCCTTTTATCCTGTCGCTGAGATGCTGCGCCAGCTGCTCGCGTGGCAACGCGAGCCGCTGCCGCAGAAGTACCCGCCGCTGGCGCTTTCGCCCCAACAGCGGCGCCGTAGGCTGCTGGCGACGTTGGTCGAGTGGGTGATGGGTGCGGCGCGCGCGCAGCCGCTGGTAATCGCGACCGAAGATCTGCATTGGGCCGACCCGTCGACACTTGAGCTGATCCAACTCCTAGTCGAGCAGGGGGCGACGGCGCGGCTGCTGCTCCTTTACACCGCACGTCCCGAGTTTCACCCGCACTGGCCCCAGCGCGCGCACCACACGCAGATCACGCTCAACCGGTTGAGCGCCCGCGACGTGCGTACGATGGTGGAAGAGCTAGCCGAACGCAAGATTTTGTCGGACGAGACCATCGCAACCGTGGTCGAGCGCACCGGCGGGGTGCCTCTGTTCGTCGAGGAGTTGACGCGAGTCGTGCTCGAAAGCGGCGGCGATCCGAAGCTGATCGAACGCGAAATCCCCGTGACCTTGCAGGATTCGCTGCTGGCGCGGCTGGATCGGCTCGGCTCAGCCAAGGTAGTTGCGCAGATTGGCGCTGTGATTGGCGGCGAATTCTCCTACGAGTTGTTGCGTGCGGTCCATCCGGTCCAAGAAGAGGTTCTCCAACGCGCACTGCGCAGCCTGGCCGACGCCGAACTGATCTACGTGCGCGGCATTCCTCCGGATGCCACCTACCGGTTCAAGCACTCGCTGATTCGCGACGCGGCCTACCAAACACTGCTCAAGAGCCGCCGCAAAGAGCTGCACGGTCTGGTGGCCCAGAACATGGACCGTCCGGCTGATTGGCGGCGGGTACAGCTCGGTGCTGTGCGGCTCGGTAGTAAGACCGACGACTTCTTCACGATACGATATCCGCACGGCGAGGTTCTGGCGCGCCATTGGGCGGAGGCCGGCGAAACCGAGCCGGCCTTCAGAGAATGGTGGAGTGCGGGCCGGGCCGCGCAGGCGCGCGACTCGTTCTGGGAAGCGCAGAAAAGTTACCAGCAGGCTATAGGGCTGATAGGTCTGCTGCCCGCAGTCTCTGGGCGTGATATGGCTGAGATACGCATTAGGCAGTCACTCCTTCAGATGCTTCAGATTACGACAGGGATTGCTGGGCTTCCACGCGTTGTCTACAACCGCATCAGAATCGCGCGACTCTGGCTCGGGCTTCCGCATGAACTACGATCGCTGAGCGAATGGCTCAAATGATTAAAGCCGCCAACCCGAACAAGCACTACCGAAGTCGCGTCCGCCGGTCGTATCCGCCGCATTTATTTCGCGTCTATCTCAGAGAATACGAGTATGCTGAAGCGTTGGCGGGCACTGGGGCTCGAACTATCGGATAAGCATCAATTTCCATTACTGGTAGCAGCTTCCCGATATGTTTTTTGGTCGGGTGCCGCGAGGCGGCCCGCGCTCGCACAAAAGGTATGCGCAAAGGTGTTGGAGCTGCGCGCGACTCCCGGCCTTGCAACGCTGCTCTTCAATTAGGGTCGATGCGAGTAGCGCAGGCGCGATTCCCGCCGAAATTCTACGGCTGGTTTGAAGGCTTCAACACCGCCGATCTGAAAGAGATGGGAAGGCATTGTTAAGCTGAGCAGTCAGTCGCTGCTTATGGCTGGTTGAAAACCCCAAACCGGGATTGCCAATGGTCAGTTGGGCCTTCTCGCTTATCGTCGCCTTCGCGCTCCTTATCGTTGGCGCGGTCTACGTACGTTTCCGCTGGGTTCGCTGCCCACAAGCCTACCGCGCGATGATCGGGCTCGCGGCCTGCTACTTCGTCGCGGCTCGATTTTTGAGGCTTGGGCGCTGCACTTCGTGTCACCGAGCCCTCCACAGGTTGCGACGCCGAGTTCCAGTATCGCCGCACCCGCTCCCGCCGCCTCAGTGGCTATCCCGCCGAACACGTTCTCTGCAAAGGTCGTCAGCATTACCGACGGCGATACTGTTGACGTTCTCCGCTCGGATAACTTCACCTACGCCATTCGCCTCACTGGGATCGATGCGCCTGAACATGACCAGGCCTTTGGGACGCAATCCACTCAACATCTTGCGGGCCTGATTTCGGGCAAGACCGTCACGCTTGAGTGCCAGAACGAGCGGTCCTATGGGCGGCTCATTTGCAAGATTCTGCTACGGAACGGTGAGGACGTGGACCTCGACCAAGTGAAGGCCGGAATGGCTTGGCACTACAAGCAGTATGAGGACGAGCAAAGTCCAGCCGATCGAGAAGCGTACGCCACTGCCGAATGCGCCGCGATGAAGGCGAAGATCGGTCTGTGGAACGACCCTCATCCCGTTCAGCCGCAGAACTTCAGGCACGGCACAACCTCGCCTCTGTTGCTCGACCCAAAGGGTTGCCGGATGAGCAGCGAACCGACGAGCGGCCCAGTCGTGGGAAACTCCCGAAGCCACATCTTTGAGTGGCCGGGGTGTCCCTACTATTCAGACATCTCACCTGACAATCGCGTTCCATTTCCGAGTCCGCAGGCGGCTGAAGCGGCAGGATACCGGCCCGCGCATAATTGCCCATAGCGCTTACGCCGTCGACGCAGTCTGTACTTCATGGAACGTGGACCCCCAGCGTCTGCAACTTCGGGTATGGATGCGACATTGCGACTGCCGATGAAGGCAAATCGCTCCGGTGGCGTCGCGGTTGGTTAAGCATCCGCTGGCGTCCAACCTCGGGGGGAGCGACGAAGCCGTGCTGGTGATGCCTGAATACCTAAAGCATCTGTACGCAGTTCCTAACTGCCCGTGCGTCACATACAGGCTCGGGCTCCCCACCCTCGTCGAAATAGTGGACCGCGGCCGCTTCGCCGCCCACTGCGACAACCCCCCTAGCTAGGGGGGTTGCGTCCCCGATGAGGTACGCCTTTTGTAATGCGTTTGTTACACGCCCGGCGTCGCGGTCCTCGCGCTTGCCGGCGAGACACGAGCCCGGCGCGCGCCGTACCCTCAACATTAACCTCGCGGCTGACAGTTTCGTTTCCGGGCCGAGTCGCCTAGTATAGCGTCGGTGCCAGTCATGCGGGCGTATTCATCCTGGGCCAGGAAAACCTCCGCTTGTTGGGTGCGAAAGAGCGCACTGACAATCCTAGTGATCGTTCTTACATCGGCTGGTGCTGCAGCCCAGTTTATCCCTAATCAGCCCAACCTGAAGGATCTGTTTGCCGTAGTCGGCCGGATGCACAACATCGACCCCGAGCTGCTTGAAGCAATGGCTGAGGTCGAATCTGGCGGCGACCCTCTGAGTGTTTCTCCCAAGGGTGCAGTAGGACTGATGCAATTGATGCCGGCCACGGCCAGCGCATTCTCCGTGCTCAATCCGTTCAACCCGGTCGACAACGCAATGGGTGCTGCTGATTTTCTTGCTTATCTGCGCAATCGATTTGCCAATAATCCGAACCTGGAGGGATTGCCCGCGTTGCTGGCCGCCTATAACGCGGGACCAGGCGCAGTGGAAAAGTATGGCGGCATACCGCCATACGCGGAAACGAACAGGTATGTGCGGCGGGTGATCGAACGATATACTAACGCTCTGAGTACACAGACAGCCGTGAGGTCGGTGTTAATCCTTGGACCGAAGCCTTACCTTATACGACTGACCGGGTCTCGTGCCATGCAGCCTGAACCTGTTTTAATAAGTGCCGACGCCGACCGTTCGGTGCCAAACCAGCTTGCCACGATCCGGAGCGTGCGCGGACAGGTCGTGGCAGTTATAGGCACTGGCACCGCGCCTTGGATAAGGCGCAATCCCACCGAGTTGTCGCTGCATCGCGCGCATAAAATAGGTTCCAGTCGCAATTCAGCGATAGTCACGCTCGATATTCCTTTACATCCTCAAAACGTGGCCCACGCGAAGCTCGCGGAGCACAGAAATTCGCGTTAGATCGCAGCCTTTGGCAAACGCGCGCATAAGCCTCGCCAGCCGCTATTTGCGAGCGGCTGATGCGCTCCCGGCCCTAAGGGTTTGCCCTGAAAGTTATCACCGGCCGGACGGCCGCGAGCGCCTTCAGGTAAGGTCGGAACGTCGCCGGGAGCCGCTAAGGATTGAAGGATAGCGGGCGCCGTCCGGTCAAAACGCCGATCGGCATTAACCTCGTCCCTTTTGTAAGCGAATCTGCCAGCGTGTCGAGTCCGGTTTGGAAGTTCTTATCGATCAAGCTTTCGGCTTAGCAATATGATCCAACAGGGCGTTTGCCTTGGCGAGTTCCTCGCGAAGTCTATCGTGACTTGCAATCAATTGTTCAATAAGTTCTTTTGCAGTCGGTTGAGATTCGCTTAATTCGGTCACGCGGCTAAACAGGTCTCCAATCCGCTCGGCAATGTCTTTAAGTCGTTGCTTTTCGGCCTCTGGTACATCGGGCCGCCTTCCAATTTCGCCAACTCTATTTAATGCGCAAAGGGCGAGCGCATATACGCGCTGCAAAGATTATTCGCTCGGGGATATTCAGCGTGTTAAGAGGGGATCGTCGCGATTCCTTTGTTCGGACAGCACCAGTTCTCCAAAGCCCGTTTCGGTCCTGATATCGATGAAGTGATGATTTGGTGACACTCGCAGGTGGCACCAGAGTATTCGCCGCTAGGCGTGAGGGTTTCGGGCGCATTCGCCCAAGCGGGCGCTGGTTAAGCTCGTAGCTGTAGACCCGGCTCCCTCTTAACTAAGGTTCTGCAACCTGATGCTACTCACCGCTCAAGAACTTTCAAGTTTTTCAGCTTAACCGCCAATCGTCGAGCAAGCTCGCGAAATTCCATTGCCTCAGCTGTTGTGATCTTCGTATCTGGGTCGTGCATACTGGTTGTTGCTGGCGGAGAGCCACGTCACGCGGCGGCTGTTCGCCGGCATGCTGCGCAAGATCACGGCCTTGCCGGTGCCGGCGGGATGAACGGAACGTTGATTGCGGACAGACTTGGTCGGCGGAAGGCAGCGCAGGGAGCGGTGCGTCGAGAATCTCCTGCAGAGAGCCGCGGAGCTGTCTTGGAAAGCGGCCGGAACGGCTCGCAGCGGGCCACTGCCGCCACCGCGAGCGGCCTCAACAGCCAGACTGCCGCCGAGTTGACGCTGGAGTCGCTATCGGGCTAAAAATCGCGTGTTTGCAAAGTCAAAACGGAAATTCCGACTTAATCCAGATTTCCATTTTCGCGGTGGACTAGTAATCTGGCTTCGAGGCTAACTGTGAGTAGAGTACCCTGGCTTCCAGGATTTGTGCCACGGGAATATACCAGCTTCAAGATCCTTTCGATCATCCTGCCTGCGCTCGTCTACCTCTACCTGGTTCTTTTCATTCCACCGTGGATTCCGCGGGACGTTGGTTTCGGCGACGACCGATTGTTTCTCACCGAGGCGACGCGGATCGTGCACGGACAGGTAATATATCGAGACTTCTTTGATCTGAACTTCCCCGGCTTGCCCGATTTTTTATGCTGTGCTGATCCGGATGTTCGGTCCCCGAGGCTGGATTCCTAATGCGAGTTTGGTATGCCTTGGAATCGGGTTCCTGTGGAGCAGCGTCGTTATTTCTAGGCCCCTGGTCAATGGCGCGACGGCATTCCTGCCCGGACTGCTCTTCCTATGTATACCTTTCCACAATTTCCTCGATGCAACACATCACTGGTACAGCACGCTTTTAATTATGGTGGCGGCGGTCGTCTTGATTAAGCGGTTCTCATATGCGCGCCTGGCCTTGGCTGGAGGATTATCCGGGCTGGCGGCAATGTTCTCGGAAAATGAAGGCCCCGCGGCGGTTTTCGGGCTGGCTGTCTTCGTCTGGCTGCAAGCCGGGAACGACGGCAAAAGCAAGCGCGCAAGATTGTGGTTTGAGGGATGTTTGTTACTCACTTTTGCAATAGTCCTCGGGGCATACGTCGTCTACTTTGTTCTCGAGGCAGGCCCTGCGCGCTTCTTCAACTCCACCGTGCTGTTTCCTCTTAAATATTGGGCGGCCACTAATGACCCGAATTCCTGGTCAGCCTACGCCGTGATGGACATCATTTACATGCTTTCGCACGGCTATTTTCTGATATTGCGGCCCGTGATCATCACGATCCTCATTCCGTGGATCTACATACCAGCCATCGTTCTCTATAAGCGCCGCTCAGCAGGCGCGGCGTGCTCACAGTGGCAAATAATCCTGTTGCTCAGCGCGATAGGATTGTCTTTGTTCGCGTCGATTATGAACGCTGCTGCCACCCACAGGCTCGGCGCAGTTTCGCTTCCGGGATTTATCATTTCAGTGTGGTTGGCAGATCGGGGAAGGTGGGGTCGCATGGCGATGCCATTGCTCTGGGCATTTACGATTGTCATGATGCTCAGGGATATCTCCGCCGCTCAGAAAAGCCGGATGCATTATGTCGAAACCCCTTCGGGCGGCATTGCGTTATCTTCGCCTGATCGTGAACCATATTTTCGTTGGTTGGGTCGGCACACTAGTCCTGGGCAGTACGTCTTCGACGCGAGCGCTAGCGACGTATACTTCTTGTTCGGTCTGGAGAATCCTACAGAGGTGTGGTGGTTGACGTCCTGCGATTTTACCAGGCCCGAGCAGGTATCCAGCGTTCTTCGGAGCCTGGAAGGTCACCAGGTCCCCTTGATTCTCTGGAATAATGTAATAGGCCCTATGGCAGTCGAATGTGCACCCGGTACCGATCACATCCAGCCCATAAGGGATTACCTTCACCGTCATTATCGAAAGATCGAAACCTTTCAGGCGGATGCGATATGGGAAAGGATTTCGGATTCCCACTGAGTCGCGCGTCAGCCGCGGAAAAGGGGCCTTAATTTGTTACCGGTGCTTCAAGGAATGTCGAAACACCATCATGCACAATGGTGGAATCGCGGATTGATATGTCTGGTTGACGAAGACCTGCCGAATCCATCCCGCGAACCGAGTTTGCACATACCCTTCTATATAGCTATTGTCCATTAAGGTATGCCTTATATGAGTCCTGAGCAATTCATTGTCCATCTTCGGCAACTGGGTATCTCGCAAGTTCAACTTGCTCGGCACTTTGGGCTTTCCGCCGTAACCGTGAGTCGTTGGGCCAATGGTCATTCGTCGATTCCAGGGTCGGCACGGCGCTGGTTGGAATTGGCGCTATCGGTGAAGGACGCGAGTCACGTCATTCCTGTAAAAGCAAGGAGCCGGGGAATCTCCCCATCATGAAGCCCCGCCACGCGCTACGCTCGCGCTTGTGGGCTGGTATCTGATGGTGCCGCCTGATTCCGTGATTCCACATTCTGTGGATTCGGCGGCTCCAATTTCCCGTTGGAGCATTATTACCAACTTTGAGAGTGTCGATACTTGCAAGCAGGTGCTCACGGAACTCCAAAACAAGAATGGTGATCTAGCGAAGCTTGACGCGACGGGAAGACTCAGGCGCTTTCAGAAACGCCAACCAGCTGATCCCGAACTCGCACGTGCGCGTGTCGATCATGCCGCTTGCATCGAGACCGACGATCCGCGCTTGGCAAAATGAACAAACGCGAAATGATTGAACTCCGCGAACTGCTCGAAAGGATCGACCGGCTCATCAACGAATACATGAGGGCCTCGGTCCCGGAGCATTTGGCGTTTCTTGAAACTGAGATAACGGCGGCTAAAGAGAAGCTGCAGCGGATCGCTGCGAGCTTCGTCAATTGAAGAAAAAGCCGCACTACGCCGACGCGCTCACTTCGGTTGTTCGGTATGGATTGGGGCGCGGTAAAATTGACTTGGAGATAATTATTCTCACGGTTGTTTCGGTCTTTGTTCTTTTGGGCGTTGCGGTATTGTTTTACAAATGGTAGCCAACCGAACCTTTGAGGTCATAAATCGACTCGACGCAACATAGCAAACGGAATAGTGCTTAACTTTGCGCTGTCACGTATAAACGCGAGCGTGGGGAAGGAAGCTGCAAATGAAATCGTTAACGAAGTTCTATATCAGGGTTCGTGAGTTCCATAAGGGGCTCACCAAGGGCCAGACGATGACTGAGTACGCACTCATCCTAGCTGCGGTTGCGGTCGTCGTGTTCGTAACCTACGAAGTTATGGGCCAAGACATTAGCGCCCTGGTGAACGTTATCGACAGCGATCTCAGTGCTGCTGCCAGCTGACCAAAAACAGATCCGAAGACTCCGTCTCAAGAAGCCACGGCTCCTTCTCCGTGGCTTCCTTCCTTTCCCGAACTTAGGACACCCGATCCCCAACTTAGGACACTCGCGGGCAGATTAGGACAGTACCCAAATCGTCATTCCGTTTGAAGTGAGCGTAGCAGCATGAGAGCTAGTTATAGGGCTTTTGATTGCGTCCGTCCCCCCCCGGCGCTTGATCTAAGCCCCGGATGCAGCGCATCCGAGCGACTGGCCACACCAAACGGGCCCAACGAACACGCTGCCTTCTCCCTCTCTCCGGATCCAACTGGAGTGAGCGATGAAGCAGGATGGGCCGTGGATTTCTGTCGGTTGCCACCACAGCTTGCCGGTTATCGAGCAATGCGACGATCGCGGCGCACGGGTTTGCGTAGTCTGTGGAAAACGCAAGCCGGGATCGCACTTCAGGATTCGACCGCTCAAGGGCGCGGGATACCGCGTTGTTTGTGGTTATTGTCTTCGTGGGGTTAGTGAGCGAGCGCGAACCCAAGGCTAAGCGGCGCAAATAGGACACTTCCAGCTTGAATTCAGAGCATGTTTCCTGCGAGCGCGGTCTATTCTTGAGATGGAATGCCACACTGCCGATCCTACTGGCTGGCCCGTGAAGCGTGGCGGACTGACAGCCACCGCGTTGAATACGGGGGGTTAGATGCGAACACCGACGGACTAAAAGCCCAACGATTTTGCTGGCCGCGAACGCGCGCGTACGAGCTTCCTTCTACCTCTCACGGTCGGGAACGTTGGTGGCCGTCGATCGACTGACAAGCTCGCCGCACCTCCTCGGGCAAACCGGTCAGAGTAATAAATGCCTAAGTGAAACGTCGCTCTGGGTACCTAGGTGGTACCTAAGAGACTCGGGCACGATTGCGAGCCTAGCAGGGTGTTGAAGAAAGGGTGAATTTTGAAAATTCGTCTCTGATCGCGAAGCGTAGGAGCGTCTTGAGATCATTGGAGATCAGTAAGTGTGTAGCTAAATCCGTCATTTGGTATTTTTCAACACCCTGCTAGATAAAACCCGTGATTTTATTGGCGCGCCCTGAGGGATTTGAACCCCCGACCCACAGATCCGTAGTCTGCCGCTCTAATCCGCTGAGCTAAGGGTGGGCGCCGAACCCTCTCCATATCGCGCGCCTACTGGCCAGACGCCGGGCACTTGCCTATCTCTTGCTGTTTGTTGGCAGCCCTGCTTCCTGTTGCGCAAACTTTGGGCGCAGGCCCAGCCTGATGGCTGAGGAATCAGTTACGCGGTGACGCCTACACGATAAATCCCAATTGCTTGAGCCGCACCGTTGCCGCTTCGCGCGACACATGAAAGGCAATCACGACATGCTCAGCGAGGTACACGCTCGGCGGTGATCCCACTTGAACCGGGAGCTTCCATCCTTTCGCCTCCGCGAGTCTTTGTGCGAGGCGACAGACCCGGCTTTTCGGCATTAAGAACGCCCCCGACATGTAGCGCGCCTGCCATTCCATCCAGTCGTCCCACTGGTCGTGTGAATCGTCGTTGTATTCGCACCGGCATGATTGAGCCACGGGTCCGTCGCCGGGATGTTCGGGGCCGAGTTCGCGCCACAGTGGTGCGTGCTGGATGCTATGCGAGCATTCATGCGTGAGTGTTGAACGCGCCGGGTTTCCCGCCAGTGCTGCTGGGTTAGCCGGGCATCGATCTTTACGATCGGTTTACGGTCCCAATAATACTCAGTGACCCCGTTAACGCCTTCTGGCAGCTCGGCCAGCTGATCCACGTCGTGGGCATGTTCTTCGAGCAGCTGCAGTAGCGCTTCGGTTGGAACCGGGTTCAATTCCTGACCGTAGCGCTCCATGCAGAAGCCCACGATTATCCTTTCACACAGTTCGTCGAGCTGCTCGCGGGTGAAATAAACCGGGCGCGGCTGGCGCCTGCGCGAGGTGCGCTCTCTCATGGTCAGTCTCCTCGCTTTTTCTGTAACTCCCTACGAAACGCGCGATAGGCCGCCACGATCTGTTCGTGTGAAGGATCGCGCCGTTCCTTCGGCGCGTCCGCGGGGAGCCGTCCGGCATAAAACTGCAGGACGTCGAGTGGAACTCCCAATACTGCCGCCAGTTGCGCCACGAAATCCGGCGCTGGCGGGCCACGGCGGTCGTGCTCGATATCGTTGATGTAAGCGAGCCCGATCGCAGTCCCATCTTTTTTCTTCACCTGCGCGGCCAACGCCTTCTGCGTCAGTCCGCGCTCCTTGCGAAGCTCGGCGATCACTTCGCCGAAGGTCTTCATACCCGGTGCGCAGCGCGCTGTGCTGCCATTGGCACCTCCTCGGAGTTGAGGATACCGCATCTACGCGAATTCGCCAGAGTCATCCTTGAGGAAGGGTTGCAAGCACCAATACCGAATGCTATGGATTATCCGCAGATACGCGTAATATCCAATAGCACCAGCGCCTGTCAGGTGCGGCTGAAAGGAGATGATCCCATGTCGTTCAACCGGGTGATAATTATTGGACGTCTCGGGCAAGACCCGGAAATCCGTTATACGCCGAGCGGCTTGCCGGTGGTGGATTTCTCGCTTGCTACCGACGAGTTCTGTCTCGATAAAGACGGCAAACGCCAAGCGCGAACAAAATGGCACAGGATTGTTGTTATTGGGAAGCTCGCGTTGACCTGCAACGAGTTTCTCGAGAGAGGGCGTCAAGTATTTGTCGAAGGCCGGCTGCATTACCACGAGTGGGAAAGCAAGCTTGACGGCCGTAAGCAGCATCGCACCGAGATTGTGGCCGGACGCGTCCAATTCCTGGGGCCACCAATACAAGAAAAGTCGGATGCCGCGGATGTGGATAGCCCCGCTTTGCCTAGCGAGGGCGGTTGGTCTTCGACGTAGTCCGACGTAGTCCCCTCGCGCATTCCCTGGTCAAAAGGTGAGCCCGTATTTGCGCTGCTTTTCCGCACGCAGGCGTTGCTCGTAAAAGGTGTAATTATGAAGCAGGACAAAACCACCCCCAAGCTTGGCTGGACCATCGAGGAACTTGCGCGCAGTTTGAGTGTGTCGGTCCCATTCCTTCGGCTCGAAATCAAGCGCGGTCGCCTTCGCGCTGCTCATCTCGGCCGGCGGGTGGTTCTTTTTGACAACGAGGTTCGGCGCTATTTGGCCGAAGCGGGGGATAGGATTGTCTGAGTTTGCCCGATGACTGGGTCCCCTCGCACATCAATCGTAGACTCAAGACCGTATGGGCCAGTTCTATGCTGTACAAGCGCGGAAATGTTTGGTGGTACGAGTTCATCTCCAATGGCGTTCGGATACGAGAGAGTTCTGGCACTGACTCAAAGACCATCGCGCGTCAATCCGAGCTGAAACGGCGCCGCGACCTTCAGCTCTCTCTTAGTGGCCTCAAGCGTGACCGACCGATCCATTTTTCCGATGCGGCGAAACAGTGGTTCGCCACAAAAGTAGACCTTTCGCCACATGGGGTGCGCTACTACCGTCAATACCTCCGCAAACTTGATGGGTATTTCGCGAATCGGTTGGTCTCCGAGCTGATGCCCGAAGATATTGCCAATCTGCAGCGCTTACGTCAGGAACAGGGACTTTCGGGGCGCCAAATCAACGCCGAAGTGGGCACACTGCGAGCGATTCTCAGGTATCACGGGCATTGGGCGCGGATTTCCGGAAGAATCCGAATGTTGCGACAGAACCTTGAAGCTGGACGCGCGTTGAGTCTCGAGGAGACCGAACGACTGCTTGCTGCAATTATTGCCAGCCGATCCGCCGCACTTTATCCCTTCTTTTTGCTAAGCCTCGACGCTGGACTGCGGCCCTCTGAAACCCGCTCGCTGAGACGGGCAAGTATTCGCGCAGAATGGACCGCCCAAACAATCACCACTGCCGAGGTTATGGTTGCTCGTTCAAAAACGGAAGCTGGTACCGGCAGGGTTGTCCCTTTGACTCGTAGGGTCCGCGAGGCGCTCGCGTGGTGGCTGCTCCGTTTCCCGGACGCCGAACCTCACACCTACATCTTCCCATTTCATCGAGTGGCGGTCGCGGGTAACATGCGGCGACCAATCATCTACGATGTACGGCTTGACCGGCCCATGAGCGCCTCGAGTTACCGGACCGCCTTCGAGACGGCTCGCAAGAAGTCAGGAGTCCGCTGCAGGTTCTATGATGCGCGCCACACCTTCGTCACTCGGTTGGCGGAAAACCCCGCCATATCGGAGGAGACCATTCGACAACTCGCCGGTCACGTGAACCCGCGAATGCTCAGCCGCTACGCGCATATCCGCGCCAGTGCGCGCCGCGCGGCTATCGCGACCTTGGAACTGGACATCAATGATTCGATGATCGCAAGCGACCCCCCACAAAAGTCCCCACAGTCGGCGATCGATGATGTTACTGCGGCTGACGCCGCTGGTGAGAAAAGCCTTAAAAATAAAGGAAGTGTACTTGGCTCCCCGGGCCGGATTCGAACCAGCGACTTGACGGTTAACAGCCGTCCGCTCTACCGACTGAGCTACCGGGGAGCATTTGGAACTCTCTTTGCTATCGACCTTGCGAACCGAAATCAAGAACGTCGCACGGCCGTACCGAAATCAAGAACGTCGCACGCCCGTAGAGCAACCTTAGACGCGGGCGCCGCCCGCAGCCGAACCGCCGGACTCCGGCGTCGCGCCCAGCATGCGCATTCCGTAGCGGATCATCGCGGCAAGCTTTTCAACACGGTCAAGCAACTCGGGCTGCTCGTGGGGCGGCGCACATCGCAATTGTTCCGCGACCGCGGCCAGACCATCACGCATGACCGCGACGGCAGTGTCCAGGTCGCGATGCGTCGAAGCGCGCCGCACGGCACGTTCGCGCGCATTCTGGAATTCGCGCAGATAAATGACGTCGCCCATCAAGGCCTCGTTTCAGAATCATTATCGCGCATTCAGACGGGCTGGGCCAGCGCGCGTACTCGTTCAGTACATAGGGTTGCCGATGAGCACTTTGTGGCACTCGCGTATGGGGCGCCGCACAGTCAGCGCGAGCGCTTACCAGCGCGGCGCTTGGACGCGATCGTTTCGTAGCCGCCTTCCGCAAACCAGCCGACGTGCTTTGCGATACCGCTCAGGATGTCGAGCTCGCGCGGTCTCAGCCCGCTTCGCCCGAAGATGGCGCGCAAGGCGAACATGATGTGGTCGGGGTTGTCTTCGGGAAGGAAGCCGATTGCGATGAGCGCCTGCGCCATGCGCTCGAACATCGCGTCGACCTCGGCCACCGGCGAGAACTCCATCGGCTCGCCGGTTTGACGCCCGGCCCCCGCCGCGAGCATCAGCTCATACGCGACGACAATCACGGCCTGCGCGAGGTTCAGCGATGGATAAGCGGGGGCGGTCGGAATCGTGACCAGACGCTGGCAGAGCTTGAGCTCGCGGTTCGTGAGCCCGAAATCCTCAGGCCCAAAGACGATCGCGATGCGATTGGCATGGCTCTGGTGCATGAGCGAAGGCGCGGTGTCGCGAATCGCGCTGATGTCGCTGCGGTAAAATCCAAGGCGGCAGGTGGTGCCGACCGTGAGAGTGCAATCCGCAACGGCCGCTGCGAGATCGGTGTAGGTCTTCGCGCCTTCGAGGACGTCGCGACCATGCACCGCCATCGTGGCCGCCTCCCGTTTGTGGCGTATCTGGGGCGCGGCCAGCCGCAGGTCGGAAAAGCCCATGTTCTTGAGCGCACGCGCCGCGGCACCGACGTTGCCCGCTGACTTCGGTTTGAAGAGCACAAATGCGAACTGGTCGAGCACGCTCATCGTTGATTCCCCTGCAATCTTTACACTTTTGCCGGTCTTTTAAATGGCACGAGTCGCCAGGAGGCAGGCCGCAACGATGTGCGCTATTCTGGGCGGGGCTATTCTGGACGGGGACGGGAGTTGCGATGAAGATAGTCTCATTTGGCGATGTGCATATGGCGACGCGAAATCTCGAGCGGATGAGCGAGGTCTTGCGCGACACTGACCTGGTGATCGTATCGGGCGATCTTACCAACTTTGGCGGCGTCGAGGATGCGCGCAAGGTAATCGACGACGTGCGCCGCGCATGTCCGCGAGTACTTGCCCTTTCAGGCAACCTCGATAAGCGCGAAGTGATCCCCTACCTGGAATCCGAGGGTGTCACGCTGCACGGGAAAGGCGTGGTACTTGATGGGCTCGCGATCTTCGGATGCGGCGGCTCGAATATCACCCCGTTTCGGACGCCGACCGAGCTGACCGAGGACGAAATCTACGAGACGCTTCAAAAGGGCTACGAGCAGGTGCGCGGCCATCGTCCGCTCCTGATGATATGCCATACGCCGCCCTACGAAACGAAATGCGACCGCATCGTCGGTGGCAAGCCGGTCGGCAGCACGGCGGCGCGCCGGTTTATCGAGGAAGCAAAGCCCGACGTCTGCATCTCCGGTCATATCCACGAATCGGCCGCAGTGGACAGCATAGGTCCGACGACCATCCTCAACGCCGGCCCGTTCAAGGGTGGCGGTTATATAGTCGTCCGCACCGCGGGCCGCGGCCTCGAAGCGCAACTGGTGTTTCTTTGACGTTCCGGCGGTCTCGCGCGTGAGGCAGTCGCTTCAAGTATACGCGGGGAAAATCGTCCACGGCTGGCCGCTGATTCTAAGAAATTGCGGCGCTTTGATAGGGCGCTTCGCGTTTGGCAGGATACGATCCACCAGGTGAAGCGAGCGCGGGGGAATCAAATCATGCTCCGGGTGGTCTTCTTCGACGCGGCGGGCACGCTGATTGTGCCGCGCGAACCAGTGGGCGAAAGCTACGCGCGAATGGCGCGTGATTATGGCGTTCACACGAGCGGCGCCGCGGTCAACGCAGCCTTCAAGCGAGTTTTTCACGAAACGCCCGCCCTGGCATTTGGACCGGGGCTG
>WNEZ01000672.1_pt1 | contig 27628 bp, 18 predicted proteins | sample 5400521 | NCBI WGS metagenome assembly WNEZ01 (sample SAMN13153339, study PRJNA577476) | soil metagenome | isolation source: 120 cm saprolite under Douglas fir tree site 2 hole 1 replicate 1 | place: USA:California | collected 2015-04-18
CAACCCGCTGAGACAAAACGTCAACGCTACCCGCCCCGGCTATGCAAGCCAAGGTCACAGGAATTTCTCGCAGTCCGCCGTAATACCTTGCACCCAGTAGAGAGAAGTCTTCAGTACCTGGATAAGGGGTTCTCTTTCGCAAACCCCGACTTCATTCACCATTATTTGGAGTCGAACGTCGGGATTCACGTTGATTTTCGCATTAGGGGGATCAACCAGGAGTCTTTGGCCCTCTTCAAGAAGAGGGACCATGGTCATAACCCAGTGATCAGGAACATGTCCTTGGGCCTTGCCAACTCTCGTTGCTCTCCAATGTTGTCCAATGTTGAATTTTGCCATCGCGATTGTAAATGTCAGCAGCAGCCGATGCTTATCTCTAATGTTGAGTTTATGGAGACGCGCGAGGGCGGAATTCCCTTGTCGGTATGGCTGCGTACTGAGGATGTAGTCCTTGGCTTCTTGTCCCATTCCTTGTACTTTCTCAGCAATTCTGGCCTTATCCCTATCGGTCTTAGGGGCATTCTCGACAATCGGATATCCTGTTCTGATGGTGATTTTGCCTCCGTTAGCTAGAACTAGAGCGCACGCCAAGTGGTCCAAAGCACTTCTGAGATTGTAGAGGACGTCCCCGGCACTCAATGCAAAGTCGCTGGGAATTTCAGGAACCTTTGTGGCGTAGTAGACGCGCTCTCTCGTCTCAGGGTCGCGTTTTACTTTAACGGGATAGGGACGTGACTCGATGGCATCCAAAGAGGCTTGCAAGTTTTCGATGTGCTTTTTGGCCCACTGGATTTTTAGCGAGAATGATTTCACATCGCAAGTCTATACGAGAGAGCTTGGTTACGTATAGATTGCCTCTTGTAGGGTTCATTCTAAAGAGGCTGGTGAGGGATAAATGCGGTCCTATTCCGAGGCCGCGGATGCGTCTGGTGCCGCCTCGGGAGTTGGGGCCGGAGCCGGATCCGGTGCGGGTTCTGGCGCGGGCGGTTGGGGACTTGGCGACGGGGGAGGGGGGTACGTGTGCTTGGCGGACTGTTCGTGGGACTCGCGGATGGTTTCGCACCAAGTGTCGGTGTCGTAGGCGTTGATGTATTCGTGCTGGGCGAGGGGCAGGATTTGGACGAGGGTTTGGCCGAGATAGGCGAGGGTGGAGGCGGTTTTGGGTTTTACGTGGCCTTGGGCGACGGCGGAGAAGAGGCGTCCGAGGGCGGAGGTGAGGTCGCAGGCGGACACGAAGCTGCCGGAAAGGTGATAGGCGATGTCCTTGCCGGCGGCCTGGCCGGCGAGGGATTGCGCTTCCTTGCGGGCGTGGAAGGCGCAGAGATAGGGATGGCCGGCCTGGCGTGGAATGCGGCAGTAGCGGCCGTCGACAAAGGTGAACGAACACAAAGAGGAACGGTCCTTGGAGCGATTGGACATGGAAGTCTCCAGAAAGAAAGATTTAGATTTTGGGATTTTTGGGGAGCCTCGCGGAAGCGAGACGCACTTCTAAACGGAAACAGTTTAGCAAAGCGATGATTGCGGTGTCAAAAACATTTTGGTAGTGAAGCCTTGCTGGATTGTGACGTCGTTTCGACGGCACGGAGCCGGTCCCCGGGAGCTAGCGTGAGAGCAAGTACGACAGTGCTCGTCCTTTTTTGTTTGATGAGTCCTTCTGGGCTTTGTCAGACCGACATGTCGGTGCCAGGCTCGAATGCTGCCGAAAAAATCATCATCGACACCGACATCGGCGGCGACATCGATGACGCCTTCGCAGTGGGACTCGCCCTGCAAAGTCCCGAGTTCAAGATTCTGGGAATTTCGAGTGCCTGGGGCGATACCCATCTCCGGGCTCGCCTGCTGAGCCGTCTTCTGAAGGAAACCGGTCGGACGGACATTCCCGTTGCCATGGGTATCGCGAAGCACCCGGCGGGGCGATTGGACACGCTGAGCCAAGCTCGTTATGCAGAAGGCGGACCTGCGGACCAGAACTATCCGAATGCCGTGGACTTCCTTCTGGACCAAATACGACTGCACCCAGGTGAGATCACGCTGATCGCCATCGGCCCTGAAACGAATCTGGGCGCGGCGATTGACCGGGACCCAGCGACTTTCCGCAAGCTGAAACGAGTGGTCCTTATGGGTGGGTCGGTATATCGCGGGTACAGCCAATTCAATTACGGCAAGACGCACGGGCCCGATCCCGAGTGGAATATCCTCTGCGACATCCAGGCCGCACGGAAAGTTTTCACGTCCGGCGTTCCGCTATATGTCATGCCGCTCGATTCCACGCAGATCAAACTGCAGGAACTCGAACGGGGGGAGATTTTCAAAGCCGGAACAGTTTTGACGGATGCGCTGCTTGTGCTTTACACGGAATGGTCGCGCGGCGCCGCGCAAACTCCTACGTTGTTCGACGCCGTTGCGGTGGCCTATGCAATGCATCCGGAGTTGTGCCCCACAGAGCCGATGAGACTGCGCGTCGATGACCAGGGATATACCCGTGTGGAGGCTGGCCCGCCGAACGTGCAGGTTTGCTTGCGCTCGAGTTCGGATCAGTTCCTGGAATTTTTCATGCCGAGAATCTTGGTGCCCTTGAAGGAAGACAAGCCCGGCACCCAGCCGCAGCCCGCGAACAAGCCATAACCTGACGAACTTCGGGTCGTTTTTTGGAATCAGGCTTGCTGTTTTTCCGTTCGGTGGAGCCAACAAGGCCCAGATTCCAAGCGTTTTTGTGATTCCAAATTTGGAGTTTTTCGTGCTGGCCTGCTCTTCTGTGGAGACATTGTCTCAGGAACTAGTAAAAGGCTTATTTTTTGGTTTACTTGCTTCGACGCTCTGAGCACCTAAAGGTGCAACCGCAGGAAGGCAAAAGACAGTCCGCCTCGCTGCGGAGGTCCACGCGGCCTCGCGCAGACAGTCGCAACGGAGGTTCTACTAATTGGAAAATGATGGAAGATGGAATCGACTCTGGCCTATTCGATTGGGTCATAGGCCTAACAACCTCGCGGCAAACGACATGGCCACGGAGCAAGGGACACAGAACGAGGCAGTTTGTCAAAAGCACTCGTCCTAACCCGCTAGTAGATGGTGGATCGCACTTCGCGTCAACCAGTCATATGATCGATTCGTCGTCGGCACGTTAAAACAGAGCCCCAATCAGAGAGACCAAGCACTCGACACCAATCTTACGGATCCAGGGTGTGAAACTCTTGCCCTTCAAAATGGAGCCACTACAACGGACTTGTAAACCGATGGATTTGTATCGTAATAGAACTAGCAGGGGCTATGGCGAAGGTTCGATGCCGGACGGATCTATGGAAATGAATCTCGATACGTTGAAAGACGGCCGACGGTCTGCGCACAGAGAGCGAATTTGCCACAGCTCGAGAATCATGACGTCGATCATGGCAAGCATGGCCGGCCAGCTGGTTTTCCTACTGCTACTGTCACCCGGAGTCTTTCCGCAAGAATGGCGATTCTACGGAGGCGATGCTGGCGGCACGCGGTTCTCTGCGCTCCTACAGATTAACCGAAGCAACGTCGGCAAATTGAAAAGAGCGTGGACCTATCACATGGGAGAGATGGACCGCGGCGGCAATGAGACGGACCGGCATCACGTTGCGCCCTTTGAATCCACTCCTCTCGTCGTGGATGGCGTGTTGTACTTCTCCACTCCTTCAAACCGCGTGATAGCGCTCGATGCGGAAAGCGGACAAGACATTTGGCAGTATGATCCTCAGGCTGGACATCCCGGACAACGCCAGTTCTTCCAGCATCGCGGTGTCGCGTACTGGCAGAACAGGAATGGAGATGACCGAAGAATCTTGTTTGGCACCTTCGACGGGCGATTGATTGCTCTGGAAGCAAAGACGGGAAAACCATGCCGCGATTTTGGAGAGGGAGGGATGATTAATCTGCGCACCGGAGCTGCGGACGCTTACGCCGGCGCGGAATATTCAGTAACGTCGCCTCCAGCGGTCTATCAAGACCTAGTAATCACCGGAGCTGCTGTTCCCGAGTATCCCTCCAAGGGCCCCAGCGGTGTCGTGCGCGCCTTTGATGTTCGTTCCGGGAAGCTTGTTTGGACATTTCACACGATTCCGCAAGCGGGAGAATTGGGGCACGAGACCTGGCAGGAAAATGCGTGGAAGGATCGCACCGGAGCAAACGTCTGGTCGATCATGAGTGTGGATTCGGATCACGGCTTGGTTTTTCTCCCCATCGGGTCAGCTTCCTACGATTTCTACGGAGCAGATCGGCAAGGCACGGACCTGTTCAGCAATTCTTTGGTCGCCCTGGATGCTGCCACGGGTAAATTGGTCTGGTACTACCAGATGGTGCACCACGATATTTGGGATTACGACATGCCTGCTCAGCCTGTGCTGATTACGGTGCGGCGGGGTGGTCGGGAAATTCCGGCGGTCGCGCAAGTGACCAAGATGGGATTTGTGTTTATTCTCGACCGCCTTACCGGGAAACCGCTGTTTCCCGTAGAGGAGCGCCGCGTTCCCGAAAGCAATGTGCCGGGCGAGGCTGCCTGGGCGACGCAGCCATTTCCGCTCAAACCGCCGCCTCTGGTGCGACAGAGATTCAGCCAGGCTGACATCAGCGAAGTTACAAAGGAGTCTCACCAGTACTGCGAGGAGCTGGCTCGTTCGCTTAAGAACCACGGGATGTACACGCCTTACGGCACCGAGCTGACATTAGTGATGCCCGGGACGCTGGGAGGAGGAAACTGGTCGGGAGCTTCTTTTGATAGGGCTTCCGGTTCTCTGTTCGTGAACGCAAACGAACTCGGAGCGGTCGGTGCAATGCAACCACAAGCAGATGACGCCCCAGAGCGATATCGGCGAGGCTCCAAAGACGGGGAGTACGCGCGTTTTTGGGACGAAAAGCAATGGCCGTGCCAGAAGCCGCCTTGGGGAACGCTGAATGCAGTGGATGTGACCAAAGGAGAAATCGTCTGGAAAGTGCCGCTTGGAAGCATGGACGAATTGAAGGAAACGACAGGCACACCCAATCTAGGCGGCTCGATTGTGACTGCCGGCGGGTTGGTATTTATCGGAGCAACGACAGATAGCCGTTTTCGAGCGTTCGATGCGAAAACCGGAGAGCAACTGTGGGTCACTGACGTGGAGGCCAGCGCGTACGCCACTCCGATGACTTATATCGGTAAGAAAACGGGCAAGCAATTTGTAGTGATCGCTGTGGGAGGCGGTGGATATTTCCGGGGCAAAGTATCTGATACCCTTGCGGCGTTTGCTCTTCCGGACAAATAGAGCAATTTAGCTCGTCGTGTAGAAAGACGATGAGGTGCAACAAAGCGGCTCTTGCACCCGTTGAACAGAGAGAGTTCAGGATGCTTCATTCATGGATTCCCATTAAATGCCGCGGAGATGCCGGCGCACGGTTCATCAGGATTGCCGGCATTTGTTTTCTTTGTACTCTTTTGCTGCTCATAACGGCGATTCAACTAAACGCCCAAACGAATGTCGTCGTGGTTCGCCCTAAAGCAATCAATGATGTGCTCGTAAATCCCGGAATGGGCATAACTACGTTTCAAAGATTCAATGGACAGGAACCAAATCCGCCCTTGAAGTGGTCCGAAGTAGGTCCGGTGACGAAACTGCCGCCAGCGCCGACGAAGCCGGACTTCCCTGACACGTCCATGTCCTATTGCCGCTGGTATTGGAATGTTCTCGAGCCCGAGCCCGGCAAGTTTCATTGGGAGATTGTGGATCTGGCGTTGGAAGAGGCGCGCGCGCATGGACAAACCCTTGCGATTCGTCTGATGCCGTACTCCAACCAGGATCCTCTCCCGGAGTGGTATCGGAACTCCGGAGCACGGCGCGCCAACAAACCCACGGACAAGGATGGCCAAATATGGCAGCCGGATTTCAGCGATCCCCTGTATCTCAAGTATTGGGGCGAGCTTGTGGCGGAGGCCGGAAAGCGATACGACGGCAACCCCTATCTCGACAGCGTGGACATTTCCTCCGTGGGCTACTGGGGAGAAGGTTGGAGCCCTTATATGCCCGCATTCCCGTATCAAAAGGCATTGATTGACATCTGGCTCGAAGCGTTTCCGCGCACTCTGTTGCTAATGAACTTTGACGAGCAACAAGCCCTCACCTACGGGACGGAAAACGGCGCAGGATGGAGGCTGGATTGCCTCGGGGACATGCGAACAAGTTCCACGAATCCCTATTTCCCCGCGGAAATGCTGGAGATCTACCCGCAGCAAGTGGTGCGCGCGGGAATTCAAGACGTTTGGCAGCGCAAGCCAGTGTCGCTGGAAACTTGCTACACGGTCGCCGGTTGGAAGGAAAGAGGCTACGACCTGAACTACATTCTCGAGCAAGCACTGCGCTGGCACGTGAGCACCGTGAACATCAAATCCGCGCCGCTACCGAGCGAGTGGAAAAACCAGTTCGACACTTTTCAGAACAAGATCGGGTATCGATTCAATCTGCGCCGGCTGGAATATTCGCCTGTCGTTAATCCCGGAACCATGATGCCGGTTCATATGTGGTGGCTAAACGAGGGAGTCGCGCCGATCTACAATGAATTCACGCTCGCTATGCAATTGCGGTCATCTCAAACGGTGGCGGTGATTCCAGTTCCCGTGGACATTCGCAAATGGCTTCCCGGTGACGCCGTCTTCGACGGCACGGTGTATGTGCCGGAAAATCTGCCGGGAGGCAACTACGACGTTCGCATCGGCATTCTGGATCCTAGGACCGGCCAACCCGCAATTCGCCTCGCGGTCGAGGGACGTCAAGCGGACGGATGGTATGCGATGGGTTCGCTCACGGTGAAAGCCAAGTGAACCGGGCGTGCATCGGTGTGCTGCTGGCAGGGGCGAGTGCGTTTTGCTCTCTGGCGGGAACTGATCCTCCTCCGCCGCTGGCTTTCCGAGTGCTAAAGGAGGCTTTGCCACCGGGTCCGCGTGTGACGCCGTACCTGCGATATCAGGCGGAGCAAGCGTGGAAGGAAGACGAGGCTCGTCAAAAAGCGTGGGAAGCAATCCGCGACGAAGCCGGCCTTCTGAAGATGCAAAATGAGTTGCGACAAAAGCTGCTGCAAATGATCGGCGGCCTGCCAGCCGTGAAGACAGACCTGCACCCGGTGATCACCGGCAAGATTCAAATGGATGGATTTGTTATCGAGAAACTCGTTTTCCAGAGTTTGCCAGGCATCCACGTCACCGCGCTCGTTTACATTCCGAATGACCACACGAGCAAGCATCCGGCGGTGCTTGTGCCTGCAGGGCATGCGGCTGATGGGAAATATCACTATCAGGCCCTGAGCCAAAGATTGGCAGGACGCGGTTACGTGGTGATTTCCTGGGATCCCGTGGGACAGGGCGAGCGCAGTCAGTTCTGGGATCCGAAAGCGCAAAAGAGCCGCTACAACTTGATCTGCGCCGAACACGCGGTGATGGGAAACCTGGCTTATTTGGCGGGAGCAAGTCTTGCTCGATGGGAAGTATGGGACGGCATTCGCGCCGTTGATTACCTCCTGACGCGCCCGGAAGTCGACGGCGAGCGAATCAGCATTACCGGCACAAGCGGCGGCGGAACGCAAACCGCCCTCATCGCGGCGCTCGATCGCCGCATTAAAATCATCGTGCCGTCGTGCTACATCACGGCGCTGCCCATGCGGATGTCTAACCGCATTTTTGTCGATCCGGACAGCGACCCCGAGCAGGATTTGTTCGGCATGATTTCCAACGGAGTGGATCATCCGGGGCTGTTGTTGCTGATGTATCCCCGGTCGGTAATGGTGGCGGCTGCCGTGCTCGATTTTTTCCCCATTGAAGGGACACGCAAGACCTTTAGGGAAGTACGAAAACTGTACACGCGATTCGGACATGGGGATCGCATCGCGCTTGTGGAAGGTTATCACGCGCATCAGTACTCCATCGAGAATCAGCAAGCCGCGCTGGACTTTCTCGACCATTTTAATCAGATGCCGCGGCGAGAGGGCCTTCCTCCCGTGAAGGAACTGGACGGGGAAACCCTGCGGTGCAGTCGAACGGGGCAGGTTCTGCTCGATTACAGCGATGCAAGATCATTGATGGACGTGATCCGAGAATATTACGACGAACACAAGACTGGAAACACGAGAACACTCTCCGGTGAGTATTATGGGGAGAAATACAGTGGCATCCGGAATTGGACTGTAAGTGAATACCGGAACGTTCCGTCCCAACCGAGCCAAATCACGTGGGAAGCAGTGGGCAGCTCAAAAGCGGGAGAGGCATCGATTGACCGTTATATCTTGCATCACAGCGGGCAGCTCGAAATGCCTCTTCTCCATATTCACAAACCCGGCGCCGCCCCCCGAACTGTTTTGATGTGGTTCCAGGAAAATGGCAAAGCAACAGCGGAGGACTGGCTGGAGATCGAAAGATATCTAAACCAGGGCTACGAAATTGTCTCGTTTGATTTTCGCGGGCTCGGCGAGACGCGAATGGCCTACACGGCGGTTTCCCCGGATGATCCGCTACTGGGCCGGCTGGACTTCGACCACGCCTATGTCAATTCCGTTTCCGGGGTGCTGGCGAATTACGTATACAACTCGCTCCTAACCGGGAGGCCGTATTTTCTGCAGATGATCGAGGATGCGGAAATCGCCCGACGATTTGCTACCCAGAAACTCCACGCGAACGTAGTGGCTGTTACCGCTTCTGGAGACGCTTACACCCTCGCAAGCGCTGTCCCCGAGACGTTATCTGGCATAAAACTCCTGCCGGAGCCAAACAGGAAAACCTTGAAATGGTCTGAAATCGTCGAGCAAAAGCGCGAGAGCTGGCCGATCCAATATCTGTTGCCGTCGGGGGCATACATCCATTAAGAAAGAGCGTCATGGCTACAACGCTTTTGCAACTGCCCTGCGCGCTGAATTCACAAGCTTCAAGATTCCAAACCGCGTCGGCACATGAAATGTTTTCCCTTCGGGAATGATGCTCCAGGCCAGAAACTTGCGGTGATCGTCGGAGCCTTTTCCTGCAGCCCGGAATAAATTGACACGCCATTGCGCGCCGGGGTGAATTCCTTTCACGTTCATCGACCGAAGCGGTATGCGCATCTCGGCAGTCCAGATGTTATGCTCGGCATCGATCCGAGTTGCATGGTCAAAACCGGAATTCCAAGACGCATCGTTGAAGGGATCCTTGGTCTTGTCGATTTCCAGGTCAATCCACTGATTATTCGGGGCTACCTCAAACTCAAAGTAATGATTCACTCGTTCCGGTTGAGGGTTCAGAAAGACTTCAACGACGTCACGATCCCAAAGCTGCCATCGTTCCGTTTTCGGGTCTTCACCTTGATAGATGTTCAGCGAATCGTAGCGGCTCGAGAACGCGAAGTAGATATGTGTTTCTGTCCAAAGAGACGCCACACGGGTTGCGGCTTCAGGATAATGCACCTTGCCTGAGGCATCGTTGTCAAATTCCACCCATTTGGCATGTTTCCAAGAAGGCTTTGTGAGATCGCCATCCGGCACGAGTTCCGCGGAGGAGCGTCTTGCTTCAAGTTCGACGCTGCTGGAATAGGTTTGCTCCGGCACACTCGCAACTGGGCAAGCCGCAAGAATGGCGAGAATCGTGAACGCCGCCATTCCCACAGCGGCGGGCCAAAATCGTGTTGTGGAAGCAAACATCAGTCCGTTCCCGGCATGTCCGTCGAGGGCGCATCCTGATGAGGCACGCCATTCGTGTCTAGCGAAACTGAACCTGGCGTTTTATCGCACTTTGACAACCGAAAGTAAACGAGATAGAAGAACTCAGCTAGAGAAGAGGACGCAGCGGGAACGATTTTGATTAGGAGGACTGATGGGCACAATAGGCAGGCGGCGGCTGATGGAAAGTGCGGGAGTCCTTCTGGCCGCGAGCGGAATCCGCAGCGGCGGCATAATTGCGGCGGCCGCCGAACCAAGCCCAGGCAAGCCGCTCCAACTTGCAGACTTTGAACCGCGTAGCATGCTCCACGTTCCTGAGACGAAGGTGGAGCGGTCACGCTATCCACTGATTGATGTCCATACGCACCTCTCTACGGTCGCCAAAGATGCGCACGGAGTTGGCATAGGCGAGGAGATGCAATATGCCGCGCCGGTCGAGGCGGTGCTTCCCCTCATGGATCGGAAGAACATCCGCATCATGGTCAACCTCACCGGTGGAGTTGGTAAAGGGCTGGATGAAACCATTCGAAAATTTCAGACACCTTATCCAGACCGCTTTTTGACCTTCACGGAGCCCTGGTGGGAGCGCTCCAATCAACCGGGATACAGCCAATTTCAGGCGGATGAGATTGTTCGCGCCCATGGAATGGGAGCACGCGGATTGAAGGTGCTTAAAACACTGGGACTCTATTTACGCGAGAAAGTCTCGACCGGGCCACTCGTGAAAGTGGACGACAAACGGTTCGATGTCATGTGGGAAGCGTGCGGGTCGCTCGGTATCCCCGTCGCGATTCACGTTTCGGATCCCGAAGCGTTCTTCCTGCCCATCGATCGTTTCAATGAGCGCTTCGAGGAATTGAATAATCATCCGGATTGGTCTTTTCACGGCGGCGATTTTCCTAGCAATGCTGAGCTGCTCGAGGCGCGCAATCGCGTCTTGGCTCGCCACCCTAAGACGCAATTCATTGTGCTCCATGTGGGTAATGACGCCGAAAATCTTCCCTACGTCGGTGAATGCATGGATCGCTTCCCCAACATGCACGTGGAGCTAGGCGCACGAATTGGAGAGCTTGGCCGACAGCCGCGTATGGCCCGGAAGTTTTTTGACAAATATCAAGATCGAATACTTTTCGGCACGGATGCGGTTCCCAACGGGACCGACACGCCACAACAAATCTTCACCGACCGATTGTATGAAATCTATTACCGCTTTCTGGAAACAGAAGACGAATACTTCGATTACGCGCCTGCCCGCGTGCCACCCCAGGGACGCTGGCGGACTTACGGTCTCGGATTGCCGGACGAGATCCTTAAGAAGGTTTACTACGAGAATGCCGCTCGGCTCTTGCAAGTCAAAATGTGAGGATGTGGATTTTTGACCCGGACAAAGAGATTGACAAAGCAAGTAGATTTTGCCAAGAAAGAAAGCGAAACAAATGGTAGGTAAAAGCAAAGGAAAGAAATGACGATTTTTTTTCCTCGATTTCTGTTGGCGGCCCTACTTCTAGCAACTGGCGAAAACCACCGTCCTGGGAATTTCCGAGTTATTGGACCAGGCGGTGGCGGGGCCATGTTCCACCCCACGGTCAGCCCTCACGACCCAAATACCGTTTTGGTCGGTTGCGACATGACCGGAGCTTACATCACTCACGATGGCGGCAAGTCCTGGCGCATGTTCAATCTGCGAGGTGTTGTGCAGTTTTTTGTTTTTGATCCGCTGGACAAGAAAGTGATTTACGCGCAGTCCAATGGCTTGTGGCGGAGCGAGGACCACGGTGAGACCTGGAATCTGGTTTATCCCAAGCAATCTTCCATAAAGAGCATCAAAATGAGCTCCGACCACTCCGACGAAGAACTAATCGCTGAGCCCAATCAGCTGGGCAGCATCACAGCGATGGCCATCGATCCTGCTAATTCAAAGATCTTTTATGTGGCCGCAGGCGACAGAAAAAAAGGGACCTCTGCTCTTTTCGTTTCCCGAGACGCTGGCCAAAACTGGACAAAAGAAGCTGATTTGCCGGAACTGACCAACAGAGTTTGGGTTAATCCGAGTTCACCGCCTGAAGCGCGAATGCTTCTCCTCGCCGGTTCGCATTCCATTGAGGAGAAAACCTCGTTGGGAATGCAAAAGATTCCCGCGCCCCCCGCAAAGGCCTTCATGGATATCTCCGCAGGATTCACGAGGAATGGCAAACCTGTGATTTACGTGGTTGGAGACGAATCAGCGTATGTATCCGACAACGAAGGGACAACCTGGCGAAAGGCAGTCTTGGGGCCAGGGAATGGAAAGATGCGAGCGATCGCAACGAGCTTCCATAACCCCGACACGGCCTATGTTTCCTACAATGGTTTGGAAGAAGATGGAATCAAATGGTTGGGAGTCGCCAAAACGATGGATGGAGGGAGAACCTGGCAATTGGTTTGGAAGGAAGACCGCAATCCCACTGCTAAATCCGCGCCCAACATTCACGATGCATGGATCACCGCGCGATTTGGACCGGATTGGGGAGAGAACCCACTCGCACTGACGGTGGCAGACCAGGACGCCAGTATCAGTTACGGGACTGACTTGGGAAGGACAATGCGCACGACGGATGGCGGCGCAAGCTGGGTTGCAGTGTATTCGCGAAGGTCAGGGGAAAGTGGTTGGACTAGCACCGGGCTCGATGTCACGAACGCCTACGGCTACCATTTTGATCCGTTTGATCAGAACCGGCAGTTCATCTCCACCACGGACATAGGCCTTTTCCGCAGCGAAGACGCTGGGGAATCCTGGGTGAGTTCCACGCAGGGCGTGCCCAAGGATTGGATGAATACGACGTATTGGATTGAATTTGATCCCGCAGTGAAGGGTCGTGTGTGGAGCGTGAATAGTTGGACGCATGACCTGCCGCGGCCAAAGATGTGGAGAAGAAAAGGGATTCGAGATTACCGTGGCGGTGTTTGCCGCAGCGACGACGGGGGAAGAACGTGGACAAAATCCAATGCCGGGATGGAGCAAACCGCGGCTACGCACATCTTGCTGGATCCCACCAGCCCGCCCGATGCGCGCGTCCTCTACGTTGCTGCGTTCGGGCGCGGTGTATACAAAAGTACAGATGGCGGCAAAAACTGGACGCTGAAAAATGCAGGCATTACGCAGAAAGAACCCTTTGCCTGGAGAATCATGAGAGACACCAAGGGCACGCTCTATGTTCTTATAGCGAGGCGTTCCGAAGACGGGAGTATCGGGAACGAGGGCGACGGCGCGATTTACAAGTCTACCGACGGGGGGGAGACCTGGACGCCGGTAGCAATGCCCCAAGGAAGCAATGGTCCGAATGGCTTGGCGGTAGATCCTCACGATCCGAATCGTCTTTATCTCGCGGCGTGGGCTAGAGACATAGGGGAACACGGCGATGGCGGCGGCATCTACTTGTCGGAGGATGCCGGCAAAACCTGGAGGCAAGTGCTCGATCGCGACCGTCACATTTATGACGTGACGATTGATCCTCGCGACGCACACATTCTCTATGCTGCCGGATTTGAGTCTTCCGCTTGGAGATCCGCGGACCGGGGTGAGACTTGGACGCGCATACCGGGTTTCAACTTTAAGTGGGGACACCGCGTCATTCCTGACCCCCAGGACCCGAAAAAAGTCTACATTACAACTTTCGGCGGTGGTGTTTGGTATGGCTCGGTGGACGGAGAAGATCGCCCCCTCGACATTATGACCCTGCAGCTTCAGCCAGGACGTTAGCGTTTAGATTTAGAAGCCAGAAGAAATTGTAGGATGGTATGGACAGTACCCACTTGTTGACACAGGCTGACTGGCAACGCGCCTTGGCGAAAGAGCAAGCGAGGGCAGCGGAGCTGTTTGAGCGGCCTGAAGGGGAGCAGAGGCGGCTGGGTTACTTCCACACGCTTCGAGAAATCTGCCAGCAGCCTTGGACATGGCCGCGCACCTGCGAGCGAATGATCGGTTCGCGGGATAGCCTGAGGGGAGACTTGAAAGGTATTCAGAGCCTGGCGCTGACGGGCTCTGGGAGTTCGGAGTATGCCGCTGAATGCGTGCGCTCCCCCTTGCAGAATGAGCTGGGCATACCCACGGAATCGATAAGCGGCGGTGCGCTGCTGATGTACGGAGCAAAAGCTCTTCCTCCCGGTAGGCCCGGATTGCTTGTTTCTGTGGCCAGGTCGGGCGACAGCCCGGAGAGCAGCGGGGTCGTTGACTTGTTTTTGGGCACGGAAACCCAAGTTCGGCACGTCGTGGTGACCTGCAACGAGCAAGGAAGACTGGCCAAGGCTTGGCACGACAGCAAACAAGTACGGGTCGTCACGCTTCCCAGCGAAACGCATGACAAGAGTCTCGTCATGACCAGCAGCTTCACGAACCTTTTGCTGGCGGTGCGGTTCATAGGCATGCTCGAACAGCCGGACAAATATCGAACGCTGTGCGAGAGGCTGAGCGAAATAGCGAAGGAACTGTTACAGTCGAGATTTGACCTGCTGGCAAAGATTGCGGCCGCGGATTTCCGGCGCGCAGTGTTTCTTGGCAGCGGATCGCGTTTCGCGGCCTCGCGCGAGGCGGCATTGAAGATGCTGGAATTAACCGCGGGCCGGATAGCTACGGTTAGCGAAACGTATCTGGGCTTTCGACACGGCCCCATGAGTTGCGTGCACGATGACACCATGATTGTGTGTCACCTGTCTTGCGATCCCGTGATTCGCGCGTACGAATTGGATTTGTTGCGCGAATTGGATCGCAAGAGACTCGGACTGTTCAAAGTCATCGTCGGTGAAAACATCCCGGACTGCGCGGTCAGAGAGGGTGATGAAGTCATAGAGTGCCGGGGATTGAGCGAGGTTGGCGAAAACGATGACCTGGCGGTACACGTCGTCGTCGCGCAGCTTCTGGCTTTTTTCCGCTCCTTGGGAGAGGGGCTCTTGCCTGATTCCCCCTCCGAAGACGGAATTATTAGTCGCGTAGTGGAAAAGTTTCCCCTGCATGCTCCTTCTTGAAAGTGCTCTTGGAGGAAAACGGCAGCGCCGCACGAATGAGCTAGTAAACGAGCAATGAAATACTGAGGGACAAATGTGCTTGAAGCAGTCGCTGCAGAAGTCTCTCATCAGGATAACAGCTGGGCGCTGTGCGTTCGTTTTCCTATCCTCGCTTGTAGCCTCAATCCCAATTTACGGCCAAGTACGCGTATGGGAAGGTGTTCTGAATCTCCCCACCTATGGGGAGGGAGCGCCGGATCCCAACCCTCCTTTTGATCAATTCGCGACCGGCCGCTTCAATTATCCCTACACTCTGCGAAACGAAATAACCAACACGCCTGCAGAACACCAGTGGCGGTCAGTCTATCTTGAGAATGAATATCTGAAGTGTTCCGTGCTGCCGGATCTGGGCGGGCATGTTTACACCTGCGTTGACAAGATCAACGGGCAGCCCATGTTCTACGCGAACCCGTCCATTAAGAAAGCTCGGATCGGTTATCGGGGAGCGTGGGCCGCCTTTGGCGTCGAATTCAATTTTCCCGTTTCGCATAATTGGGTCTCCATGTCACCCGTCAACTTCGCGTACGCCCAGCACCAGGACGGCAGCGCATCCGTCACCGTGGGCAATGTCGATCGAGTTTATGGGATGGAATGGACGGTGGAACTAACTCTGCGTCCGGGCTCCACAGTTCTTGAACAGCGCACCTCGCTCAGCAACCGTAGTGACGTTCGCCATCGTTTTTATTGGTGGAACAATGCGGGCGTGGAGGTTTGGGACGACTCCCGGATTCAATACCCGATGCGTTTTGCCGCCGCACATGGATTTGCTGAAGTTCAGCGATGGCCGATTGATGCGCAAGGCAACGATCTCAGCCTCATACGCAATCAGACGGATGGCCCCGTATCCCTATTCGTTCATGGAAGCCGAGAAGACTTTATGGGCGTCTGGAATCCCCACTCCAATACGGGCACGGCGCATTTTGCCGAATACACCGAGGTTCCCGCGAAGAAAATTTGGTCTTGGGGCGTGGACGCGGATGGGCTCGACTGGCGAAAGGCGCTATCGGATAACAACAGCGCCTATGTCGAGTTGCAAGCGGGTCTCTTGCGAAATCAGGAGACCTACGCGTTTCTTGAGCCACGGCAAACTATATCCTTTATGGAGTACTGGATGCCCGTGCGTGATACAGGCGGCATCTCCCGGGCGAACCTCGCCGGCGTGGTTCATCTTCAGCGAAACAATGGCATCTTGAGTGTCGTGTTCAATGCCAACCGAAAGATATCCGGGACGATCAACATTTCAGATGGAGCTACCTCGCTGCTGTCAGAAAAAGGGGATCTTGTACCCGAGCGAGTTTGGAAGAAAGAAATTCCGATTCCAAGCGCCGCGAGAAATCTTACCTTCGAACTCAAGACCAGCGAAGGCGTTGTGCTGCTGCGCCAGACCGAAGGTCGATATGACTGGGTGCCGGAATCCCAGATTAAGCTCGGTGCCCAGGTTTCATACAAGGTGCCAGAAGAAACTAAGCGAACTGCCGACGACTGGCTTCAATTGGGGAAAAACGATGAACTGAACGGCAACGTGCTGACCGCGATGCAAACGTATGAGAAGGCGGTGCTGAAATTCTGGGGGAGCTTTGAATTGCTAAAAGCCGCGGGACGCCTTGACGCCAGCCTGAATCGCTTTAACGAAGCTCTCCCTCGTCTTGTGGAGGTGCACGACCGAAACACGAGTGATACAGAGATTTCCTATTACCTGGGAATTGCTTATGAAGGGCTCGATCGAGAGGAGGATGCGGCCGACGCTTACCGGGACGCTATGCGCCTGCCCACGTATCGTGCCGCAGCCGCGATGCGTCTTGCGGAAGTGCAGGCTCGCGCGGGTAGATTGGATCGAGCTCAAGAGTTATTGACGCAAAGCTTGCAATCCGCTCCCGAAGATCTGCGCGCTGCGGAAGAACTCGTAGCGGTACTAAACGCGATTGGAAAAACAACGGAAGCAGAAACGCTAGCCAAAGAACGCCTCGCGCGCTTTCCCTTGAGCGATTTTCTCCGCGAAGAACTCCGAAGTCCGAACCTCGCGCATTTGGCTGGCGATCCCTACCGCGTTTTGAACATTGCGTGTGAATATGCACGTGTGGGACTCTATCGGCAAGCGGTAAAGGTCCTCTCTCGGGAATATCCGGCCGCAAAAGCCGATCAAACCGAACCTGAAACAGGGGCGCCCCAGAACAACCCGTTAGTTGTCTACTTTCGCGCCTATTGCCGCGAGCGGCTTGGCGAGGACGCTCAAAAGGACTACTTGCAAGGGTCCCGCCTTTCCACGCTTTACATCTTCCCGAACCGAATCGAAGACCTGCGGGCATTTCGAGCAGCGATTCGGGCAAACGAAAAAGACGCATCCGCCCACTACCTGCTGGGAACGTGGCATTTCGCGCGTGGACAAACGGATGAAGCTCTCGCCGAATGGAAGCGCGCTGGTGAGCTCAATCCCAGGATCCCAGTTTTGCAAGCCAGCACTGGTCTAGCCTTGCTCAACGTAAAGCACGAATTCCTAGCCGCCGTAAATGCCTTCGAAGAAGGAATCACGAACGATCCCCTAAACCCTGTGAATTACTCCGCTGCCCTGGTCGCAATGACATTGCTCGGGAAGTCCGCTGCGGAACGCGTGAGAATGCTGGAGCGTTATCCCAACCTGACGCGCATGCCTACGCCGTTGGTGTATGAACTCGCCTTGAACCGCGCAGAGGCAGGGAATTACGGCGCGGCCCTGGAGTTGTTCCGGAGTCGTTTTTTTGGTCGGGAAGAAGGCGGCACAAATGTTCGTCAAGTGTGGATTGAGGTCAACCTGCAGCGGGCGCTTAAACTCGCGCGAGAAAACCGCTGCAAAGACGCTCTCGCCGTTGCGAAGTCGCTTGGTTCTTCAGTGCCTGGCTTAGCATTCACGCAAGACGGCCTGCTGCCATTCCTAAACTCTGCTCGAAGTAACTTTCTTCTCGGTGAAGTGTCTTCAGCGTGCGGTCAAGCGGAGGGGGCGCAGCAATGGTATCGCCGTTCTGCGCAAGCGACCGGAGCCTCGGACATTGTTTGGGCGTGGGCCTCAGCTCGGAAGTTGAATGTCTATGACCCAGCGGAGTGGAACAAACGGCTCCATGCAGCCTTGCCCCAAGCCGAATCCAGTGTGGAAACCGGAAGCTCATCGGGCTGGTGGCTTTATACCGCAGGAGTTTTGCAGATCGCGCTGGGTGACACGCAGAAAGGCAACGCTTTGCTCCATGAAGCCTTGCTTGCGCCGGAAACCCGAATGTCTTATTACCTGAGCCGTTTGGCTATCGCGGGAGCTACACCTCGATGACCTCGATGCCTGTGTTGCGAAGCCCTTCGGTAAATTCCTGAGGAGCGCGCGTGTCGGTGATCAGGCGCCGGATTCTGTCGAAGGGACCTATCCTCGAAACGCTCCTGCGGCCCAATTTGCTGAAGTCTGTAACCACGTTCACTTCTCTCGCGGACCGGATCATCACATTATTCAATTGGGCTTCGAGCACATCCGGCGTCGAGGGGCCGTTCGCGAGATCGAAACCGTCGACCGCAAGGAAAAGACGGTCCGCGTGAAACTCGTTCATCATCGCTTCTGCTTGCGGTCCCACGAAAGAGCAGGAAACCGGACGCAGCAGTCCGCCGATCATGATTAAGGAGACGCCGGGCAAATCCGCCAGCTCCATGGCGATGTTCAGGGCGTTGGTGATGACCGTGAGGGACTGGATTTTCACTCTTTTCAGATGCCGGGCAATCTCCGCAGTCGTTGTCCCTGAATCGAGAATAATCGTTTCGCCAGGCTTTACCAGCTCCGCCGCCGCCTTGCCGATTCTGACTTTTTCTTCCCGGTGCAGCGTCTCCTTCATGCGAAGCGGATAATCTTGCGTGGCTTCCAGCCGCCGCACGGCACCACCATGGGAACGTACCACTGCGCCGACAGAGGCCAGGGTATCGAGGTCGGTGCGAACCGTGACTGCGGAGATAGAGAAACGTTTCACCAGATCTGCAACAATAACCTGGCCATCTTGATCCACTAAATCCAGTACGTTTCGGCGCCGTTGTTCGGTAAGAAGGCGAGCTTTCGGGGTCATGCAGCTATCCGCTGGGCGAAGTATAGGGCCCTCCACGGGGCGAGTCAAATGGTAAACGTAAGTATGTTTATTACAGATACTTTCTTTTACTTTCCCTATGCTGTTTTCTCCGCCCTGTTCTCATTGCGTTTGCTTTTCTATTGTGATACACCCTTCCGATGATTGTTGGAGGTGTCCTTTGAGATTTTTAGCAGCGTTCATTTCCTTTGCTTTCCTTACCTGCTTGTGTCTGGGAGTTGCTGGGCTTGTTTTCGGCCAAGGAACAGATCTCGGAACGATTCGGGGAACGGTGACGGACTCCACGGGCGCAGCCATCCCGAATGCGACAGTAACGGTCACTGACGCGCTGACCAACACGGCGCGGCAAACGAAAACGAATTCCCAGGGCCAGTATGAAATGTTCGGACTAAACCTCGGCACGTATCGCGTAGTCATCTCCGCCCCGGGAATGGCCAAGGAAGAAATCACAGGTATTGTCCTCAGCGGGAGCGAAACCGTAAGCGCTGATGCTGTCCTCAAAGTTTCTGCAGCCCAAGAAAGCGTCGTGGTGTCTCTCGAAGCCCCCGCCATCAATACAGAAGATCAGACCATCACGCAGACGCTTAACAATGATCAGGTGATCGAGCTTCCCCGAGACAGCCGGAGCGTCTATTCGTTTCTGTATCTAAATCCGAATATCACTCAGGGGGCCTTTGATGGCGAGTTCAAGTTCATCGGCGCTCAAAGCTACGGTGCCAGTTTTTCCCTCGACGGCCAGCGTTCGAACGGCGGAGTCTTTGGCGAACCGACTGCCAGCCAGCCGTCGCTCGAAGCCGTCGGCGAAATCAACGTTCTCAGCTCCGACTTCAGCTCGGAATACGCCGGTATCGCAAATATCCGCGTAACCACCAAACGGGGAGGCGCCGACTATCACGGGTCGGCTTTTTATAACAATAGTAACTCCGCGCTTGCTGCCTGGACGCTCGATGACAAGATAGGTAAGGCGCAGTTTGTATCAACGTCGTTTCAGGCTAATTACCCGAATCCGTACTTTAACATCAACGATATCGGAGGCTCGGTCGGTGGCCCCATACCTCTTCTAAAAAAGACCTGGTTCTTCGCCGCCTATGAACGCAATTACTCCGTCGCCCCTGTCAAGATTTCATCCAACACCATTCCTCACCCTTCTCTCTATACGGGGGACTTTTCAGGTCTAAACGATTCCGCCAAACCGGTGGTGCCTGCGAGCGTCTTGGCGACAATGACGCCAGCAGAAATCGCCAGCGACACAGTGGTCGTTAACGGAACAACGCGATTCATTACCATCCCAAGCAGACTGCTAAACCCGACGGTGCAGAATCTCATCTCCGCCTATTTCCCCAAAATCGGGCTGAGCGCACCGATTAACCCGGCCACTGGAAGAATCGTTGGGGGCTACCAGACCATCTTATCAGGCAATTCCATCCAAGACGTCGGTACGTTAAGAGTGGACCGCGACTTTTCCGATCGCGACCACGTTTATGGTGTATATAACGCGTCGTCTCAGGTGAACGCATCGGCCCCCGTGGTTAACCCATTCACCGGCCTTGGACTGACACAAAACGACCGAAGAAACCATACCGTCGCTCTTTCCTATCTGCATTCATTTAGGCCGAGTCTGATCAATGAGGGGCGTGGCGGTTTCAATCGGCAGGGCCTCTTGCGCCACAGCAACACAACGCTGGAAGGATTTCTATCCAGCATCGGCTTCGACCAAAGCGACATCGCCGCGTACGGCTCGGTCGTAGGCCCATTTGCTCTTTCTACGTTTGGTCACCCGGCGATTAACTTCAGCGGTACTTTCACCACCTTTACGAACGGCGGACGCAACACCTTCCGTCCGTTGGACCAGAACTTGATTACCTTCGGTGATACTCTCACGTGGATCGTCGGCAAACATGCATTTCGGATGGGTGGAGATGTGGTGCGAAATGCAGCCGTGGACGGCTTCGCGCTAAATCGCGGTAACCCGCGCGGCTCGATGACCTACAGTGGATCGGGAAGGAATCCCTTCACCAGTTTTCTGCTGGGTTTGCCGCCAACAACCGTCAATTATGTCCTGCAGCCTCGCCCTGCAATGAATGTGTACAATTGGGAGCACGGCTACTTTTTCCAGGACACCTGGAGAGCGACTTCGAGGCTAACGCTCAATCTTGGTCTGCGTTATGAACTCATCACCCCGTTTGTTGACGAGAACGATCTTATCGCAAACTTCGATCCAAACTTCGTTAATTCGTCTACCGGCCAACTGGGCCGATTCGTTATTCCTTCTACCAAGACGCTGAAGTACTTGGACACGAGGATCATCAGCTTCGGATACGTGCTGGCCAAGGACTCGGGGCTGGGTGTTGGAAGAGGCACGGTCCGCATGGACAAGACGGATTTCTCGCCGCGCATTGGCGCGGCCTACAGGCTCGGGGCTAAATCGGTCATCCGAGGGGGATATGGAATCTATTATCCAACTTCGGCGGCCCAAGGGATCCGTGATCCGATCGCCACGAATCCGTTCAACCAAGGAATTAGGAAGCAAGCCAAACCCGATCCAATCGACGGTTGGCCGGGTTTTACTAATGGCATAAGTCCAATTACTGGCGGCGACATAACTTCGGGGCTGAGTAGCACGCCGGCAGTTAACGCCGTACCTTTCGGTCTGCATCAGCCACGAATTCATCAGTACAATGCCACTTTTGAACGTGAGGTTGGGTGGAACAGTGCGGTGCGCTTCTCGTATTTGGGCGCCACTATGCATGGGCTGATTGCTGGCAAAGACCTGAACGAAATCCAGCCAAGCAACGTTCCTTTTGGCACTCACGTCGTCGATGACAACGGCAATCCTATAGGCGTATGCGATCCGGTTAACAACGGTGATTGTGGCATTTCCACTGCCGATGCCGCGCGCTACCGCTTCCCGCTGCTCGGTGACTTCGTTCTCAGCTACGGGAATTACGGGCATGCACAATCGAATGCTTTTCAGACGCAGTTCGAGCATCGCTTTTCTCATGGCCTGATGCTCAACTTTTCATATACGTTCCTGGACCAAAAATCGACGGCACTGGACACCGGCAATTCCAGCCTCGGCGGAATTACCTACAATCAATTTCAACCCGATAGCGATTATGGAGTGGACGGCTACGTTTCCCGCCATCGCGCAGTTGTCTACGGCATCTACGATTTGCCCTTCGGCAGGAAACGCCAGTATGGCGCCTCGATATCCAGATGGGCTGACGCAGTCGTGGGCGGATGGCAAACCTCGTTCTACATGTTCGCGAAGTCCGGGACCGGCTTTACCCCTTTCTGGATTTGCGATGATTGCAGTCCCATAGAGCCAGGCAACATCGGCATTTCCTCTTTGGATGCCGTCGGCGATTTCAATTCGGAACCCTCGTTCCGTCCCGTCGTCCTTAGCAATAACTTCAATCAAGGGAGCGGCGGCCAAATCTGGAATCCCGCCGCGTTCGGCGTGCCATCCGTCGGGGCCGACGTTTTCACCCAGGCAGGAGTGGCCAAGCGAAATATGTTATGGGGTCCCGGGACTTGGGCCTTGAACCTCGGGGTACATAAGGACTTTTACTTCGGGGAGCGCGTAACCGCCGAGTTGGGGGCCGACATGGACAATGTTTTCAATCATCCGCTGCTCTCGCCGGACGCAGATACCGGCGGAGGTGGTGGTTCGTTTGCGCTGCTCGGTGACTTTGTGGTTCGCGTGGATCCAAACACAGCAAATTTGTTGCCCATTGACACCGTCAACGATGTCTTTCCAAACCCCGATTTCGGCCGATTGAAGAGCAGCTTCCATCAGGAAGGCGTTAACAATCGCCGCACCGTGCGTCTCCGGCTCAGGATTACTTTCTAGTTCGCGGAAACGCAACAATTAGAATGAGCAAAGGGGCGGATGCCGGTTCGCCCCTTTTTTCGCAAAAGACGGCCTGCGTGCTGCACGCAGCTCTCGACCGGAGGATCGGAGTGAAGCTTTCGCCGGGAAAGCGCAACGGACTCGAATCCGTCTCGGATTCTCTTTGCTCGCGCGCTATCTCAAGCAGGACTATCACTGGACCAACACCGATTACCCCAACATTGTCATAGCGTTTCGCGTGGCCTATTCGATCGGCCAGATACTCTGCGGAAGGTTGCTGGACCGCATCGCCACAAGGCGCGGGTTGACTCTTTCCGTGTTGTGGTAATTCCTGGTGTCGATTCTTACTCCGAATCGGTTGCGTCAGTGAGCGGCATGAGTGAAACGGGCGCGGGCATCGATACGATCGTCGCCTTCAAACTGATTGGATACTTCTCCAATGCGCGCCAGACGGCGGGCGCCCATTCTTTTGACCCCATCGTGATCGTGGCGGGCATGATTCCTTTCTCGCGATGATTCTCGTATTACTTCTCGTCCGCAACACGCAGGCGACCGAAGAGGGGCCGGTCCGTCGCATTTGACGCGTTGGATCCAGCTTCCTTGAGCTTCCGTTGCCTCAAACAGTGGTACACTCTCGACCGACAAGTCGAAGCGCCGGCTACGATCTCACCCACAGGCTATTGGTTAGCACACGGTTCCGAGGTTCCCAGGGAGGCAAAGATGGCCATCGCAGCCCAGGAGACCGCTGCGACATCAGCAACAGTGCAACGCGGTTCCCCCGAAACCAGAACGGAACCGAAGCGCTATGGGTCGCTCGATGCCTACCGCGGGTTCATCATGCTGATCCTCGCTTCGGAAGGTTTTGGTTTCTCCGCACTGCGAGGCGATCCGACTTGGGGCGGCATCGCGCGTTGGTTTCATCACGTTCCCTGGGAGGGCGGTGTTTTCTGGGACATGATTCAGCCGGCCTTTATGTTCATGGTGGGTTTGGCTATGCCGTTCGCGCAGGCGCGGCGTCAGGAGTTGGGCGCGACGGAAGGCGATAACTTCCGCCACGTCCTCGCGCGTTCCCTGCGCCTCATTATCCTGAGTCAAATCATTATTTGGGTTGAGTCAGGCGCCATCAAGCCGCAGCTGATTAATGTGTTGTCGCAGATCGCGTTCACTTATACGCTGACGTATTTGCTTCTGAAATTGCGGTGGCGATATCAGGCCCTTGCGTCCATTGTGCTGCTCGTGGGATGGACGGCTTTGTTCTTTGCGTTTCCCGGTCCCGATGGACCATTTTCACACCGGAATCATATCGGGCTCGTTGTGGACCGCGCTATTTTTCACTATGACTACGATCCTGCTTACTCCACGCTTAACTTCATCCCGAGCACGGTGTGGACGCTGAGCGGCGCCTGGGTCGGAAGCTTGCTGATGCAGTCGAAATCACACGCGAACAACTTGAAGAAGCTGGCTGGGGGGATGAGTCTGTCCTTTGCTGTGGCATTCGCGCTGCGGCCGTGGATTCCATTCATTAAGCAGCTTTGCACCGCGACATTCATCCTCTATAGCCTCGGGTGGGTGCTGTTCATGCTGATTGGCTTCTACTTGATCATCGAAGTGCTAGGTTACCGAAAATGGGCCTTCCCTCTTCTTGTCGTGGGGATGAATTCGATTTTCATTTATTTCGTGAGTGAGGTTCTGCGGGAATGGCTCGACCATGCTGTTGGCGTGTTCACGTTCCACTACAGCTTCATCGGAAAACTCGCCCCCGTTGTGCAAGCAACTACAGTGCTGCTGGTGATGTGGTACCTATGCTATTGGCTGTATAGGCGCCGGGTTTTTCTCAAGATTTAGTTCTTAGGCCATCGAACAACCTTTCGTCATAGTCCGTGTCTGCGTGTATCCACTTTCCCACCCAAATGCAAGCAGCGAATGGGCATGTGCTTCCTTGTTCGGGCGCGATTCCATCGTGCCCTCGCCTCCAATGCGCTCGTACAAGCGGCTGTATTAGTCAAGAGAGATCCCTTACAGATTCGGATGGCCGAGTGAGTTCTCGAACTCGCTCGGAGGGAGTCTTGCCCTTCAAGGCAAGATGGGGCCGATCTCCGTTGTACTGTGCTTCCCACCGTTTGAGCTTTCGAGACAGATCCTTTTTGTTCTTGAACGACCTTCCTCGATAAAACTCCTCAGAGTCTGTCTCGTGGCTCCGTTCTACCTTGCCGTTTACTTCTGGGCATCTGGGAGAGATGTGCCGATGAGAAATGCTGAGATCAGAAAGATGCCAAGTGAACTGTGGTCCGAACGAAGAGTCATTGTCCGTTTGGTTTTTTTGGATGACAAAAGGAAAATGCTCGCGAACTTCCCTTAGGAAGTCGATGGCAGTCTTGGTGTTGTTGTGGTCGCAGATGCGTAGAACGCGAAACCGCGTAGCTTCGTCGATCGCTGTGAATTGATAAAAGCGCTGACGAGCTCTTCCCACACGCGGAACGAATTTCACATCGAGTTGGACGGAGCGCCCCGGAACCTGAAGGGGAGCGTCCGCTGGTTTAGGACCTGGTCGGTACTTCTTCAGTGAAACGCGGCCGACACGGTGACGATGAAAGATTTTCAGGATGGTCGTCGGTGAGACGTACGCATGGTAGTTCCGTCGAAGATAGAGACTGGTTCGAACGGCGCCGTAGCGGCGCTCTTCCCGAATGCGGAGGATGAGAGAAACGATCTCCGGTGGAATGCGATACCGGATATGGTGCGGTCTCCGTGGCTGATCCCGATACACTCGGAATGTGTCGGGCACGAAGGACCCTTCCGCGTAAAGTGCATTTATTAGCGCAATCCCCGGCACACATCCGGGATCTTCATTTGTCCCCTGTGGTTCAGTATAGTTGGTCCGCCAAAGAGGGGGCAAGTTATGTCCCGAGCGTCATTTCTGGCATTGTTCTGTGTTCTCCTGTTGGCGACTGGAGCTTCAGGTCAACATGAGCACCATGGTGATGAGGATTCCGTGGGCTGGGTTCCGCGTGAGATCCTGCAGCGGCCTGTAGTACTGCGCGAGGGTGTTGGAAAGATCAGCGATCCGGTGACCACATCTTCGCCGGAGGCGCAAGCGTTTTACAATCAAGGACTCGCGTATCTGCATTCTTACGTCTGGATCGAAGCTGCTCGTTCGTGCAATCAGGCGCTGCGCTCCGATGCTAAATTGGCTTTGGCGTTCATCTGCCTAAGCCGCGTCTATTCTGGTCTCGAGGATCAAGCAGCGGCTCAAAGCGCCCTTGAGAATGCGCAGGCACTGGCTGCGAATCTCAGTGAACGCGAGCGACTGCGCGTGTCACTGAGGGCCAAGCAACTGGAAGCCATAAACGACATTCTCAACGGTACCAAGCACCAGGTCTATAAGGCAGCGATTGACGCAGCGTTGACGAAATATCCTGATGATACCGAACTCTGGCTGCTGCGCGGAAACGCCGAGGAGCCCACGGCAGCAGGTCGCGGCCAGCGTGGACTGGTGGGTGCCGTGGCCTACTATCAGGCGGCGCTGGCAATCTCTCCCGCGAATCCTGCCGCCGAGCATTATCTGGTGCATGCTTTCGAGTCGATCGGACAAGCTGAGGAAGCCGTGAAACACGGCGAGATTTACGCCCGGCTCTGCCCCTCAGTCCCGCATGCCCAACACATGTATGGCCACGACCTGCGCATTCTCGGGCGGAACGATGAGGCCATCGCCCAGTTCCGCAAAGCCGACGCCTTGGAGCTCAGCTACTATAAATCGGAAAACATTCCTGCCCGCTATGATTGGCATCGCATTCACAATCTTCACCTAATGGCGGGGTCGTACGAGTTCAAAGGCCAAGTCAAGCAAGCAGAAGAGCTGCTGAGAGAGTTTTTCTCGCTCCCTGCGAATGATGGCCTTTTTGCGAGCTATCAAGGCGATTGGCCGCGCTTCCTGCTTTCACGCGGCCGCTACGCGGAAGCACTGTCCGCCGCCGGGCAGATGACTCAGGGGAAGTTTTCGCTGCAGCGTGCCATGGGACATTTGTTTGCCGGGCGGGCGCTCGTCGCCCTGAATCGCGCGGATGAAGCCCAGCAGGAATTGGCGAAAGCGGAGAAGGAGACCGAGAACGTCCCCGAATCGGATCCTGAACCTCTGATGCCACAACCGCGCCGTGTGCTTGACGGTCAGCGGAACATTTTGCGAGGCGAAATCGCGCTCCGCAAAGGAAACGCAACAGAGGCGAATGCTCAATTGAATGAAGTTTTGAACCGTTTCGTGGTCGCAAAGGGTTCCGGGGACGCAGTGAACTATCTTTTCACGATGCTGTATATCGCAAAGCAAGCCTGCGCTGCTGACGATTGGGATCTAGCCGAGACAGCGGCCAAACAGATGCTCGTTTTTGATCCGAGCTACGCTGGAGGGCATTACGTCGCTGCTGTCGTCGCAGAACACAAAGGCGATTCTGCCACAGCTCGGAAAGAACTCACCGCAGCCGAAAAGCTTTGGGGGCAAGCAGATCCTGAGCTTTCGGAGATTATTGACGTACACAAGAAGCTCGCTGGCACACGACAAATGGCTGAACGACCATAACAGCTCTCCGGCTCACTCCCGTTTTTCTTTCTCTCGCGTGTCATCCTCCGTTGCCGTCAGACTGGCCGCCATTCCCCGAAAAGTCGTCACCCTTAACGATCGTGTCTAGATCACGACCCACTAGCTCCTATTTGACTGCGTTGACACGCGAAGCTAAGGCGGCAATACTGTCGGGCGATGATCGGTCAGTTTCCGCCTGACGCGCAGCGACTCGATGCCCTCATCGATGTAGCGGTGCGCAAAGGTCGCGCCCGCTGATGACACCAGAAAGCGCAATCTCCCTCATTTTGCCGCATTCTTTTTCTCCGCAGGCGGCTCGATGGAATCGGCGATTTCCGTGAGCCACGCCGACGTATTCTTTCACGCCATTCGCGGCGGTGATCTCGCCGCCGTGGAACGCATGCTCGCCGCGGA
>WNEZ01000673.1_pt1 | contig 27626 bp, 26 predicted proteins | sample 5400521 | NCBI WGS metagenome assembly WNEZ01 (sample SAMN13153339, study PRJNA577476) | soil metagenome | isolation source: 120 cm saprolite under Douglas fir tree site 2 hole 1 replicate 1 | place: USA:California | collected 2015-04-18
TCAGGCCTTCGTCGTCTACCAGCTGGTGGTGCAGGCCGCCGGGGGCGCCAGCCGGATCGTCCCGCTGCGCGACTTCACGCACGATCTGGAGGCGCTCGCGGCGGCGATCGGGCCGCGCACCCGGCTCGTCTTCCTCGGCAACCCGAACAACCCGACCGGCACGATCTTCCGGCGGGCCGCGTGGCGAGCGTTCCTCGGCCGCGTGCCGGAGCGCGTGGTGGTGGTGGCCGACGACGCCTACGCCGAGTTCGTCGAGGACCCGGAGTACCCCGACACCATCCGCGAGCGCGGCGACGGGCGGGTGCCGGTGCTCTCGCTGCGCACCTTCTCGAAGCTCTACGGCCTGGCCGGGCTGCGCGTCGGCTACGGGGTCGGCCCGGCGCCGGTGGTCGACGCGCTCGAGCGCATCCGCCAGCCGTTCAACGTGAACTCGCTGGCGCTGGTGGGCGCCCTCGCCGCGCTCGACGACGAGCAGCACGTGCGGCGGACGCTGGCGGCCAACCGCGCCGGCATGGCGTTCTTGACCGAGGCGTTCGACCGCCTCGGCCTCGCGTACGTGCCGAGCGCGGCGAACTTCGTGCTCGTCCGCGTGGGGGAGGGCGCGCGCGTGTACGAGGCGCTGCTCCGCCGCGGGGTGATCGTCCGGCCAATGGCCGTGTACGGCTTCCCGCAGCACGTGCGTGTCACGGTCGGGACGGCGGCGGAGAACGGGCGCTTCGTCGAGGCGCTGGGCGCGGTCCTCGCATGAGCCCGCTCTTCGCGCGGATGACGATCGCCGGCGTGGGGCTGATCGGCGGCTCGCTCGGCGCGGCGGTACGCGCCGCCGGGCTTGCCGGGGAGGTGGTGGGCTTCGGGCGGAGCGAGGCGAATCTCCGCGTGGCGCTGGAGCGCGGGCTGGTCGACCGCGTCGCGCGTGACCCGGCGGATGCCGCCGGGGGCGCCGACGCCATCGTGCTCGCCGCGCCGGTCGGCGCCTGCGCCCCGCTCGCCGCGGCCTTCCGCCCGCACGCGGGCGCGGGCACGCTGCTCACCGACGTGGGCAGCGTCAAGGGCACCGTGGTGGAGGAGCTCGAGTCGGCATGGGCCGGTGTGGGTCCGGTGGTTGGCGCTCACCCCATCGCCGGCAGCGAGGCCTCGGGCGCGGCCGCGGCGCGCGCCGATCTCTTCCGCGGGCGCCGCTGCATCTTGACGCCGACGCCGGCGACCGAGCGCGGCGCGCTGGCGCGGGTGCGCGCGCTCTGGGAGGGGGTCGGGGCCGGGGTGGAGGAGATGCCGCCGTCGGTGCACGACGAGCTCCTGGCGCGCGTGTCACACCTGCCGCACCTGGTCGCCTACGCGCTCGCGGCGGCGGTCGGCGAGCAAGCGAGCGGGGGCCGCCGCGCCCTCGACTACGCGGGCTCCGGCTTCCGCGACACGACGCGGATCGCCGCCAGCCCGCCCGAGCTCTGGCGCGACATCGCGCTCGCCAACGCGCCGGCGCTGGGCGCGGCCCTGGCCGAATTCCGCGCCGCGCTCGACCGCCTCGAGCGGCTGGTCGCCGCGCGCGACGCGGCCGGGCTGGAGGCGGCGCTCGCCGCGGCGTGGGCGGTGCGCCGCCGGCTCGGCGGGGAGGGCTGATGGCGACCGTGCGTGTGGGTCCGCCGTCGCGCGGCCTGGTCGCCACGCTCGGCGTCCCGGGTGACAAGTCGATCGCGCACCGCGCCCTTCTCCTCGGCGCGCTCGCCGAGGGGACGACGACGGTGAGCGGCTTTCCCGGGGGCGGCGACGTGCTCTCCTCGCTCGGCGCGATGCGGGCGCTCGGCGCGCGTCTCGAGCTGGACGGCGACACGGTGCGCATCGAGGGGGCGGGCGCCGCGCTCGGGGGCGGCGGGCGGGTGGCCATCGACTGCGGCAACTCGGGGACCACGATGCGTCTCACGGCGGGCCTGGTGGCGGGCGGTGCGGGCGCGGTCGTGCTCGACGGTGACGCTTCGCTCCGCCGCCGCCCCATGGAGCGCGTGGCGGCGCCGCTCCGCGCCATGGGCGCCACCGTGGAGACCAGCGAGGGGCACGGGCCGCTGACCGTGCGCGGCGCGGCGCTGCGCGCGGTCGAGTGGACGCTGCCGGTGGCCAGCGCGCAGGTGAAGTCGGCGATCCTGCTCGCCGGGCTCCGTGCGCGCGGCACGACCTGCGTGCGCGAGCCGCTCGTCAGCCGCGATCACACCGAGCGGCTGCTCGGCCATCTGGGCGTGCGGCTCCGGCGGGCCGCGGGCTCGATCGAGGTCGAGGGCGGGCAGCGGCTCGCGGGCGCCGCCGTTCCCCTCCCGGGTGACCTGTCGTCAGCCGCCTTCCTGGTGGTCGCCGCGCTCGTCGTGCCGGGCTCCGAGCTCTGCCTGCCCGACGTGGGCGTGAACCCGACCCGCACCGGCGCGCTCGCCATCCTGCGGCGCATGGGCGCGGCGATCGAGGTGGCGCACACGCACGATGTGGCAGGGGAGCCGCGTGGCGAGCTGCGGGTGCGTTCGGCCCGGCTCTACGGCACCACGATCACGCCCGCCGAGGTGCCGGGAGCGATCGACGAGCTGCCCCTCCTCGCCGTGGCCGCCGCGCTGGCCGAGGGCGAAACGGTCATCAGCGGCGCCGCCGAGCTGCGCGTCAAGGAGAGCGACCGCATCGCGGCCCTCGCGCAGCTCGGGCTCCTCGGTGTCGCGCTCACGACCGGCGCCGACGGTCTCGTCATCCGCGGCACGGGCGGCCGGCGCTTGAAGGGCGGCCGCGTCCTGTCGCACGGCGACCACCGCATCGCCATGGCCTTCGGGGTGGCCGGCCTGGTGGCCGACGGCGGCGTGGAGATCGTCGACGCCGGCGCGGCCGAGGTCTCGTTCCCCGGCTTCTTCGCGCGCCTGGCCGAGCTGGGCGCCGCGGTGGAGGGCGCCTGAGCCGGCCCGTGGTCGCGGTCGACGGGCCGGCGGGCGCGGGCAAGTCGAGCGCCTGCCGGGCCCTCGCGCGCCGCCTGGGCTTCACCTACGTGGACACCGGTGCGATGTACCGTGCGGTCGGCGTGCTCGCCGCCGAGCGGGGCGTCGATCCCGACGATGCCGCGGCGCTCGCGCGCCTGGTGGCGCGCCTCGACTTCGCGCTCGCCGGCGAGCGCCTGCTGGTCGCGGGCCGCGACCTCTCGGCGGCCATCCGTCGGCCCGACGCGGGCGATCTGGCCTCGCGCGTCTCGACCCAGCCGGTCGTCCGCCAGCGCCTGGTCGCCCTCCAGCGCGCCCTCGGCGCCGCCGGCGGCGTCGTCATGGAGGGCCGGGACATCGGAACGGTCGTCTTCCCGGACGCGTCGGTGAAGCTCTACCTCGACGCCAAGCCGGCGGCGCGCGCCGCGCGTCGCGCGGCGGAGCTGCGCGCACGCGGCGAAACGGTCGACGAGGCGGCGCTGGCCCGCGAGCTCGCCGAGCGCGACCGGCGCGACGCGGGCCGTGCGCATTCACCGCTCCGTCCGGCGCCCGACGCCGTCGTCCTGGACACCACCCTGCTCACCCTGGAACAGGTGGTCGAGAGCATGGAGCGTGTCGTGCGCGCGCGCTGGGGAGAGGGCGCTCCGGGAGGGTAAGCTCGCGAAACACAAAGTTTCACACTTGAATACTCCGTGGGACGGGAGTATGTGAAGCCGGTTCGCCTGCGTTCCGTAGAAAGTCCCGCCCAGGGGGTAGCGCGTTGATGCCCGAGACGACGAAGCAGCCCGATCGCGAGATCGGCGCCGAGGAGGACTTCGGTACCCTCTTCGAGCGGAGCTTGAAGCAGCCCAAGCAGGGCGAGGTCGTCACCGGCCGGGTGGTCGTGATCGGGCGCGACGCCGTCACCATCGACATCGGCTACAAGTCCGAGGGCACAATCCCGCTGCACGAGTTCACGACCCGCGAGGGCGAGCTCACCGTGCACGAGGGCGACGAGATCGACGTCTACTTCGAGGCGAGCGACACCGAGACGGGCGACATCGTCCTCTCGCGACAGAAGGCCGAGCAGTTCAAGGTCTGGCGCGAGATCGAGAAGGCCTTCGAACGCGACGGCGCGGTCGAGGGGACCATCGTCGGCAAGGTGAAGGGCGGGCTCAAGGTCGACATCGGCGTGGCGGCGTTCCTCCCCGGCTCGCACGCCGACCTCCGTCCGACGCGCAACCTCGACCGCTACGTGGGCCAGCGCGGCCGCTTCGCCATCCTCAAGTTCAACCGCTCGCGCGGTAACGTGGTGGTCTCGCGCCGCTCGGTGCTCGAGCGCGAGCGCACGGCGCTCAAGTCCGAGACGCTCAAGGTGCTGGAGGAAGGCGTCATCCTCGAGGGCGTGGTCAAGAACATCACCGACTACGGCGCGTTCGTGGATCTGGGCGGCATCGACGGGCTCCTGCACGTGACCGACATGTCCTGGGGCCGGGTCGGTCACCCCTCCGAGGTGCTGAACGTCGGCGATCGGGTGAAGGTGGTCGTGCTCAAGTACGACCCGGAGCGCGAGCGCGTCTCGCTCGGCATGAAGCAGATCATGCCGGACCCGTGGACCACCATCGCCGAGCGCCTGCCGATCAACGCCCGCATCCGCGGCAAGGTGGTGAGCCTCACCGACTACGGCGCCTTCGTCGAGATCGAGCGCGGCATCGAGGGGCTGATCCACGTCTCCGAGATGTCCTGGACCAAGCGCGTGACGCATCCGTCCAAGGTGCTCGAGGTGGGGCAGGAGGTCGAGGTCCAGGTGCTCGACATCGACCCCACCAACCGCCGCGTGTCGCTCGGGTTGAAGCAGACCGAGCCCAACCCGTGGGAGATGGTGCGCATCAACCATCCCGTCGGCTCGCACATCAAGGGCAAGATCAAGAGCATCACGGACTTCGGGCTCTTCGTCGAGGTGGAGGAGAGCATCGACGGTCTGGTGCACGTCTCCGACCTCCACTGGACCAAGAAGGTCAAGCACCCCTCCGAGCTCTACAAGAAGGGCGACGAGGTCGAGGCGGTGGTGCTCGGCATCGACGTCGACAACGAGCGCATCTCGCTCGGCATCAAGCAGCTCGCCGAGGACCCGTGGTCGCTGGTGCCGAGGCGCTACGCTCCCGGCACGCGCGTCAAGGGCGCGGTGACCAGCGTCACCGACTTCGGCGTGTTCGTCGAGCTCGAGGAGGGGATCGAAGGGCTGGTGCACGTCTCGCAGCTCTCGACCGAGCGGGTCGACAAGCCGTCGACCCTCTTCAAGCCGGGCGACCCGGTCGAGGCGGAGGTGACCACGGTCGACTCGCGCGAGAAGCGCATCGGCCTCTCCATCAAGGCGCTGCGCAAGAGCGAGGAGCGCGCGGACATGGAGGCCTACCTGGCGCGCGAGCGCGACAGCGGGCGGTTCTCCTTCGCCGACGTCATGCCCGAGGCCGAGAAGCCCAAGGGCTAGCCGGCGGTGGCCGGCGGCACGCTCGCGGGGCGCGAGCCCATGGCGCGACGACACCCCATCCTGCGCGCGTTCATGATCCTGATCGTGCTGACGGTCGGCGTGCTCGCCGTGCTGGCGGGGGTCGCGGTGTTCGGCGGGGGCCTCGGCGAGCGGCCGCTGTACGGCAACACGGTCGGCGTGGTCGAGCTGCGCGGCGTGATCCAGGACGCCGGCGACATGGTCGAGGCCCTCGAGCGCTTCCGCACCAGCGACGCGACCGTCGCCGTCGTGCTGCGCGTCGACTCGCCCGGCGGCGCGGTCGCGCCGGCGCAGGAGATCTACGACGAGGTCTGGCGGCTGCGCGAGCGCAAGCCGGTCATCGCCTCGCTCGGCAGCGTCGCCGCCTCGGGCGGCTACTACGTGGCCGCGGCTGCCAACCAGATCGTCGCCGACCCCGGCACCATCACCGGCTCGATCGGTGCCATCATGAGCGTGCCGTACTACGCGCCGCTGGCGGACAAGATCGGCTTCTCCGAGGAGACCGTGAAGAGCGGCCACTTCAAGGACACCGGGCACCCGCTGCGCAAGCTCGCCCCCGACGAGCGCACCCTGCTCCAGGCCATGGTGGACGACGTGCTCGCGCAGTTCATCGAGGCGGTGGCCAAGGGCCGCGGCATGAAGCCCGCGCAGGTGCGCGCGCTGGCCGACGGTCGCATCTACTCGGGCACGCAGGCGCTGGCCGCCGGCCTGATCGACCGGCTGGGCGGCCTCGAGTCGGCGACCCGCCTCGCCTGGGAGGAGGCCAAGCAGCCGGGCGAGCCGCGTGTGTGGCGCCTGCGGCCGCGCCGTCTGCCGTGGCTCATGCAGCTCGTGGGCGAGACGCTCCTGCCCGCCTCGCGCGAGATGCAGGGCGGCCTCTTCTACCTCTACCGGGGTCCGCTGCCCCAGTGAGCGCGAGCATGACCAAACGCGACCTGATCGACGAGGTGCTGAAGCTCTTCCCGCGCTTCTCGCGCCGCGACGCTGAGGTGATGGTGAACGCCGTCTTCGACAGCATGACCCAGGCACTCACGCGCGGCGAGCGCATCGAGATCCGGGGCTTCGGCAGCTTCGTGGTGAAGCACCGCCAGGCGCGCGACGGGCGGAACCCCAAGACGGGCGCGCTGGTCGCGGTGCACGCCAAGCGCGTGCCCTTCTTCAAGGTGGGCAAGGAGCTCCGCCTGCGCGTCGACGGCAGGCCGTGGACGGCGGCCGACGCGGACGAGGTATAGGATCCCGGGCCAGGCCCTCCCCTGAAGGCGGGAGGTCGGTTCTAGTACCTTTTCGGTATTGACGGCGGCCGGGAAGCGCAGTTAGGGTCCAGCCGGTCACAAACCATATCTCGAAAAGGGGGTTCGACATGAGACGCGTCCTTCTCGCGCTCACGGTGGCCGGGGCTCTCGGTCTCCTCGCCTCGGTGGCGAACGCCGGCTGCAGCGACTCGCGGGTCGATCAGGTGCGGGCCGACATCAATACCGCCTGTCCGTGCACGGGTAACCACGGGCAATACGTGAGCTGCGTCAACCGCCACGTCCGGGAGGCCGTCGCCAGCGGCCAGCTCGACGTGAACTGCAAGGGCGCCGTCACGCGCTGCGCCGCGCGCTCCACCTGCGGCAAGAAGTCGGGCTTCGTGACCTGCGCGCTGTGCGATCCCGGCACGTGCACGAACGGGTTCTGCGACGACGGCACCACGGCGTGCTCGGACAGCTCGACGTGTCCGCTCGTCCTGAACCGCTGCTCGACCAAGTCGAGCTCCGACCACTGTGCGGCAAAAGGCGGCTTTGCGGGCTCGGGTAGCTGCTGCGACGCCACCTGCCCACCTCAGTGATCGGATACCGCCGCCCGTTCGGCCGATCGGCGCCGGCCTCGCCGGCGCCGATCGCTCGGCCCGAGCAGACGTCCTCGGGCTGCCGCCGAAGGTGAGCCCCGTCCCGCGGGACGGGTCCTGACGCGCCACCGGCGCCGGTCATTCTCGCCCGTGCTCCTCGACACCCGCGCGTCTTCCGACTAGATCGGAGGATCGCATGGACGTGCTGTGGGCGCCGTGGCGCATGGCGTACATCGGCAGCGCGAAGGAGGAGCGCGGGTGCATCTTCTGCAGCGCGACGGCCGGTGACGCGCGCGAGCGCCTCCTCCTCGGCGCGACGGCGCATACCCTGGTCATGCTGAACCGCTACCCGTACCAGAACGGGCACCTCATGGTGGCGCCGCGCCGGCACACGGCCGAGCTCGCGGCGCTCGACGCCGCCGAGCACGGCGACCTGGCGGAGACGCTTCGCCGCGCGCTGGCGTCCCTGGCGGCCGTCTTCCATCCGGAAGGGTTCAACGTGGGCATGAACCTCGGTGCCTGCGCCGGCGCCGGCGTGCGCGACCACCTGCACTGGCACGTCGTGCCGCGCTGGGCGGGAGACACGAACTTCATGCCCGTCGTGGGGGACGTGCGCGTCATGCCCGAGCATCTCCTCGCCACGTACGAGCGGCTCAAGCCGGCCTTCACCTGGCTTGCCTGAAGAGCGCATCGCCTGTAACGCTTACAACCTCTGTACTTCCTTCTAGCGGCATCGCCCGGAAGCACACGCCCACGGGGGTCTCGGCCCCCGCGCTTCCACGGCATGCATCTTGATAGGTCATCGGACCAGGCGGTGCCGTACAGCCACCGGAAGGAGCGCGCGATGGCGATTGAAGACGCGAACCGGGTCAAGGGCGTGGATCGGATCGCGGACCGGGCGCACGAGGCGATCGATGCCGCCCGCGAGCAGGCGAGCGGGATGGTCGGCGGTCTGAAAGGGCTGGTGCACGAGGCGGGCGAGCGGCTCAAGGAAACCGCGTCCACGGCCGGCAAGCGGCTGGAGAGCGCGGGGCACTCCGTGCGGGACCAGGCTCCCGCGGAGGGCGTGATGGGCGCGGCGGCCGGGAGCGTCGCCGACGTCCTCGAGCGCACCGGAGATTACCTGGAGAATCAAGAACTCCGGGACATCGGCAGGGACCTGAGGAGCCTGCTGCGTCGCCGGCCGATCCAGACCGTGCTGGTCAGTGTCGGCGCTGGGTACCTCCTCGGTCGCATCATGCGGCGCTAGTCGATGGAGCTCCCGGTCGGGCAGGAGGATCAGGTAGCCGAGGAGCACGAGCCCTCGGTCGCCTCCCTGCTGGCCGGGGTCGTCCGCGACATCCACGTCCTCCTCCAGCAGGAGATCGCGCTCGGAGCGCAGGAGCTGCGCGAGGAGGTCGACAGCGCGCTCAGCTCGGCGGTCCGGATCGCGGCGACCGGCGTGGTCGGCACGCTCGGGGTGGGGTTCCTGGCTCTCGGCGCCGCCCTCGCCCTCCCGGGCGTCGCCGGCTGGCCACCGTGGGCCGGCTTCGTCGCGGTGGGCGGGGGACTCGGCGTCGTGGGCCTGACCGCGTTCTGGCGACAGACGCGGGGGAGGAGCATGCGAGGATGACGGAGACCTCCGAGGACATCCGCCGCCAGATCGAGGAAACCCGCGCCGACCTGGACCAACGGCTGGGGCAGCTCACGGCGAAGGCCGAGCACGTGGCCGACGTGCGCGATCATCTCTCGGAGCGACCGTGGGTGACGCTGGCGACGGCAGTCGTCACCGGCTTCATGCTGGGTCGTGCCGGGCGGCGCCCCGAGGCCCCGAAGGCTGCGGCCGCCTCCTCCAACGGCGGCGCGCCTCGACTCGCCTCCCTGCGACCGCACCTCGAGGTCCTCGTGAGCGCCGCAACGGTGGCGCTGGCTGGCGTCGTGCGCGACGCCGTGCTGCACGAGATGCGCGCCTGGAAGCGGGTGTCGAGGATGCGAGCGCGCGAGCGCCGGAGGGAACGGCCGGCAACCCGGGCAGCCGAGGACGGTCAGCCGAGCGCGTAGGCGATCGCCGTCCGCGCCCTCACGGGTTCCTGCTGCCCGCCAGGAGCAGCGCGATCCCGCCGACGAGCGAGATGCCGCCCAGCACCGGGGGAAGCGGGATCGTCTTCTTCGTCTCCCTGGTCGCCTGGATCGGAGCGATGTCGATGACCTTCTCGCGTTCGGTATACGTGATCCCCTGATAGGCCAGGGCGAGCACGCCGAGCACGATGAGCAGGATGCCGACCAGCGACGCGGGCTTCATCGGCCACCTGCTCAGTGCACGACCAGCCGGCGCAGCGGGGACGGACGCTCGATGAACTCGGCCGTCGGCTCCTCCGCGACCGCGCCGCCGTGCACGTAGACCACCGAGCGGGAGATCACGTCGCAGACGAGCGAGAACACGAAGAGGCCGATCGGAGCGGGAGTGCTTGCCATGGTGAACCCCTTTCGCCTGCGGTTTACCGTGGCCTGCGGAGCTGGTGGCGCGGAGGCGCGGTCCGTAAGGCCAGCGGCTGCGAGCCTGGACAGCAGGTTCCGTGCCAGCACGGAGCTGAACCGGTTCAGGCCGCCGCTCGCGTCGCGGGGTGAAAATGTTTCACGACTCCCTGCAAGTCCTACGCGACGCCCGCGCCCGGGACCAGCCGCACCGCTGTGAAACGCGCCACGGCGCCGGTGGCATGCGCGTTGCTCCTCCGCCCGGGGGGTGGCCGACGAGCGATTCGCCGCTCCCATATCCAATCCAAAGAGGAGGTCTCCATGGAGCAGAGGCGAGAGAAGCCGTATCCGGACAAGCAACGCAATCCGGGCGAACAGCGCAATTCGGGTGAGCGGCCCTTCGGCAAGGGCGCCCGGCGCGGCGCCCCGGAGAAGCAGCCCGGGCAGGAAACGAACAAGCCGGGGACCAACCCCTTGGACGAGTTCAGCGAGGAGAAGGAATAGGACGAAGCCCGCAGCTGCCGACCGAGAATCGCACACGACGAGCCAGCGGGGAAAATACATCGACGCGGTGTTCGCCAACGTCGACTGGCAGGCCGTCGAGGCGCGCATGGCGCCGCGGGCGGCCCCCCGGCGGCGAGCCGCGCGCTGAAGGGAGGCGACCGACGCCGAGGAAGCTCCGCATCGCGGCCGTGGGCGACCTCCACTGCAAGCAGGAGAGTGAGGGGGCGCTCCGTCCGCTGTTCGCCGCGGCGAGCGAGTGTGCCGACGTGCTCCTCCTGTGCGGGGACCTGACCGACTACGGCGCGGCGGAGGAGGCCCGCGTCCTGGCCGCCGAGGTAGGCGCCGCGGCGCGCATCCCCGTCGTCGCGGTGCTCGGCAACCACGACTACGAGGCGGGCAAGGTGGAGCAGCTGAAGGAGATTCTCACCGCGGCGGGAGTGCGCATCCTCGACGGCGGCAGCTGCGAGATCCACGGCGTCGGCTTTGCGGGCGTGAAGGGGTTCGCCGGCGGCTTCGGCGCGCACGCGCTCGGGCCGTGGGGCGAGGATGCCGTCAAGCTGTTCGTCCACGAGGCGGTGGAGGAGGCCCTCAAGCTCGAGGCGGCGCTCGGTCGGCTGAGCGTGCCCCAGCGCATCGTCCTGCTCCACTACGCCCCCATCGAGGGGACGATCGAGGGTGAGCCGCTGGCGATCTACCCGTTCCTCGGCTCGAGCCGGCTGGAGGAGCCGCTGAACCGCTACACCGCCACTGCCGTCTTCCACGGCCATGCCCACCTCGGGACGCTCGAAGGGCGGACCAGCGCGGGCATCCCGGTGTTCAACGTGTGCCTGCCGCTCCTCCGCGAGCGGCGGCCGGACGCGCCACCCTTCCGCGTCATCGAGGTGGAGGGGGCCTGGGATGCGTAGGCCCCGGACCAGCGAAGCGGCGCGCGCGAGCGATGCGCTCGACGGGCGGGCGCGAGCCTTCTACGTCGACGTGCTCCGCCGCCTGCGCGCCGACGGCGTCCCGTTCCTGATCGGCGGCGCCTATGCGCTGGAGCGTTACACGGGGGTCAGCCGGCGGGTGAAGGACATCGACATCTTCGTGCGGCCCGCCGATCGCGACCGGGCGCTCGCGCCGCTCGCGCAGGCGGGTTACGTGACCGAGGTCACGTCGCCCGTCTGGCTCGGCAAGGCGCGCTGCGGCGCCAGGTTCGTCGACGTGATCTTCAGCTCGGGGAACGGCGTCGCCGAGGTCGACGACGAGTGGTTCGCGCATGCCGAGCCGGGCCAGGTCCTCGGCGTGCCGGCCGACTTCTGCCCCGCGGAGGAGACGATCTGGTCGAAGGCCTACGTGATGGAGCGCGAGCGCTACGACGGCGCGGACGTCCTGCATCTCGTGCGCGCACGCGGGCCGCGCATGGACTGGGAGCGGCTCCTGCGCCGCTTCGGGCCGCACTGGCGCGTCCTCCTCTCCCACCTCGTGCTCTTCGGCTTCGTGTATCCGGGCGAGCAGCACCTGGTGCCGGACGGGGTCCTGCGCGAGCTCCTCGGGCGGCTGGCGACGGAGCGCGCGCGCCCGCCGGAGGTCGGCGCGCTCTGCCAGGGCACGCTGCTCTCGAAGGCCCAGTACCGGACCGACATCGAGCGCTGGGGCTTTCGCGACGGCCGGCTCAGGCCGACAGGGAAGATCACCTCGCGCCAGGCGGCGGCCCTCGACCGCGACCCGTAGGCGCCCCGCCGGTCCCCCTTGGCACCGGCCCGCCCGGTCGGGTAGGAGTGGCTTCCCGAGGAGGACACCCCATGAAGGATTGCCGCCAGTTCTACATCGACGGGAAGTGGGTCGCGCCCGCGAAGATCCACGACTTCCCCGTGGTCAACCCGGCCACCGAGGAGCCGATCGCCACCATCTCGCTCGGCACCGCCGCCGACGTCGACAAGGCCGTCGCCGCCGCCCGGCGCGCCTTCGAGTCGTACTCGGAGACCGGCCCAGCGGAGCGGCTGGCGCTGCTCCAGCGCATCATCGAGGTCTACCAGTCGAAGTACGAGGAGATGGCGGAGACGATCTCGCAGGAGATGGGGGCTCCGATGTGGCTCGCCCGGGCGGCGCAGGCCGCCGCCGGCCTCGGGCACTTCCTCGAGATGGCGAACGTCCTCGGCAGCTTCAAGTTCGAGGAGCTGAAGGGCTCGACGCTCATGCGCCGCGAGCCGGTCGGCGTATGCGGGCTCATCACACCCTGGAACTGGCCGGTGAACCAGATCGCGTGCAAGGTGGCGCCGGCGCTCGCGGCCGGTTGCACCATGGTGCTCAAGCCGAGCGAGGTCGCCCCGCTCTCCGGCTACCTGTTCACGCAGATACTGCACGAGGCAGGGGTCCCGGCCGGCGTCTTCAACATGGTGAACGGCGACGGGCCGACCGTCGGCGCCGCCATCTCGTCGCACCCGGGCGTCGACATGGTGTCGTTCACGGGCTCCACGCGCGCCGGCGTGGCGGTGGCCACCGCCGCTGCGCCCACGGTGAAGCGGGTGACGCAGGAGCTGGGCGGCAAGTCGGCCAACATCATCCTGGACGATGCCGACATCGAGCAGACGGTCGCGGCCGGCGTGCAGGGCTGCGTGCTGAACACGGGCCAGTCGTGCAACGCGCCGACGCGCATGCTCGTGCCGCGCTCGCGGATGGCGCAGGCCGCCGCGGCGGCGAAGGCCGCCGCCGAGGCGGTCACGGTCGGGAACCCCGCCGCGGACGGCATCACCATCGGGCCGCTCGCCAGCGAGGCGCAGTTCGACAAGGTGCAGCGCCTGATCAAGAAGGGCGTCGAGGAGGGCGCCGAGCTGGTGACCGGCGGGCCGGGGCGCCCGGAGGGCCTGCGCAAGGGCTACTTCGTCCGCCCGACGGTGTTCGCCAACGTGCGCAACGACATGACGATCGCGCGCGAGGAGATCTTCGGCCCCGTCCTTTCCATCATCCCGTACGAGGACGAGCAGGACGCGATTCGCATCGCCAACGACACGCCCTACGGGCTCTCGGGCTACGTCACCTCGGGCGACCTCGAGCGCGCGCGCCGAGTGGCGAAGCGCATCCGCTCGGGCAACGTGCACGTGAACGGGGCGCAGCCCGACTTGGGCGCGGCCTTCGGCGGCTACAAGCAGTCGGGCAACGGCCGCGAGTGGGGCGAAGCCGGCCTGGGAGAGTTCCTCGAGCTGAAGGCCGTGTTCGGCTACGCGGCTGGCTGACCGGAGCGGCGTGGAACGCATGGCCCGGACGCGCGCCGCGCACGCCGGCGGGCGCGTCCGCGGCTTGCCCGCGCTCGCCGTCCTGATCGCGGTCGTCGCCTGCGGACGAGAGCCGCCGCTCGTGTCGCGGCCGCCCGGCGCGCCGCGCTCGCTCGTGGTGCGCAACGTGCGCGTCTTCGATGCCCCGCGCGCCTCCGTGCTCGAGGGCGCGCGCGACGTCGTCGTGCGCGACGGGCGGATCGCGGCGGTCGGCGCGCCGGGGGTCGTCGCCCCGGGGCTCCCCGAGATCGACGGCAAAGGCGGCACGCTCTTGCCCGGGCTGGTCGACGTGCACGCCCACACGGGGTCGACGTCGGGTCCCATCTCCCAGGTCACCAAGCTGCCCGACGTCGACCGGAACCTGGCCGCGTTCCTCTACGCCGGCGTGACCACGGTCCTCGACCTGGGGAGCCTGACGCCGGCCGTCTTCCGGCTGCGCGAGCGCCTGTCGAGCGGGGTGCAGCTCGGCCCCCGGCTCTATGCCGCGGGCCCCGTCTTCACCGCCCCCGGCGGGCACCCGGCGGAGGTGCTGCGCGCGGCGCTGCCCTGGTATCTCCGCTGGTACGTGCTGCCCCGCGCCACGCGCGAGGTGGGGAACCCCGACCAGGCGCGGCGCGCGGTCGCCGCGCTGCTCCCCGAGCACCCCGACGTCCTGAAACTCGCCCTCGACGCGGGCGCGCGGGGCGACGTCCCGGTGCTCGCCGCCGACGCGGTGGCCGCCACGACCGGAGCGGGGCACGCGGCGGGGGTCCGCTCGATCGTCCATGTGGGCAGCTCCGCCGAGGCTCTCCTGGCGGTGCGCGGCGGCGCCGACGCGCTCGCGCACGCCCCCTGGCGCGAGGAGCTCTCCCCCGAAGCGATCGTGGCCATCGCCGCGGCCCACGTCCCGGTGGTGGTGACGCTCGCCGTCTGGGACGTCTCCGGTCTGCCGCGCACCCGCGAGGCGGACTTCCTCCCGATCGAGCGCGAGGTGGCCGCGCCGGGGCTGATCGCGGCGCTGCTCGCGTCACCGCCGCCGCCGGACGATGCGATGGCCGCCTTCCTCCACGCCGCCGCCGGGGGCCACGAGGCCCGGCGGCGGAACGTCGCGCGGCTCCGCGCGGCGAACATTCCGCTCCTGGCGGGCAGCGACGCGTGCAACCCGGGCCAGCTGCCCGGCGCGGGGCTCCATCTCGAGCTCGCGAAGCTGGTCGACGCCGGGCTCGCGCCCGCCGAGGCGCTCCGCGTGGCGACCTGGGGCAACGCGCGCTTCCTCGCCGGCGAGGACGCCGACTTCGGGGAGATCGCGCCCGGGAAGCGGGGCGATCTGGTGCTGGTCGCGGGCGATCCCACGGCCGACATCGCCGTGCTCGGGCGCATCACGCAGGTCGTCCTCGACGGGACGGTCCTCGAGCGGCGGCCGGGAGGGTAGGGGGATCTCGTCGATGAGCGATTACGCCGTCCTGGACGAGGCGCTCGAGGTGCTCGCTTCGGCGGGACCCGACCTCAGGAACGGGATGTCGAATCACGCGCCGATGGCGGTCGAGGCGCTGTGCGCCCTCGGACGGGCCGACGCCGCGCTGCCCTGGCTCGAGAAGTACCGCGCCGGGTTCGCGCCCCGGCCGGCGCGCGTCGCGCGCATCACCGAGGCGGACTGGCGTGCCGCGCTGGGCGGCGGGCGGCGCACGGGAGACTGGTTCGAGCTCTTCCGCAACGAGCTGGAGGAGCACCCGTGGCGCGAGGTGCTCGACGGGTGGACCGCCCGCCTGGCGCCGGGGATCGTCGCGGCCGCGTTGCACGGCGTGATCCGCACCGGACACGCCGTGCGGGCGCTCGCCCTGGACGAGACCCCGTCACGCCGCCGCGAGCTGGCCGACGGGCTCGCCTACTGGGCCGCGGAGTATCAGGCGCTGCCGGGCGAGCGGCGGGTGGGCTCCGGCGCGCGGCCCTCGGAGGCGATCGCGCGCGTGCCCATGATTCCGCACGGGGAGCGAGGCAGCTTCGACTCGTTGACCGGGGCCCTCGGCCAGCTCGATTCGTTCACGCCGTTTCGCGAGACGCTGGGCGCCGTGGATGCCACGCGCGACCCGTCCGCGTTCATCTCCGACCTGACCGCGACCTTCGCGCGGGTCTACCTGGCGAACGCGCGCGACTGGTTGACGACCATCGCCTTCGTCCACACCGTGACCGGGCCGGCGGCGCTCCGCCCGCTGCTCCCGCATCTCGGCGCCGATACCGCGCAGGCGGCGGTCGCCTACGCGTGGCAGGCCTCCGCGGCGCTCTACGCCACCTTCGGCAGCGAGCCGCCCGGGCCGCGCGTCGGGCAGGTCGCGAGCGCGGACGTCGAGGGATTGGTGGAGCGCGCCGTCGCCAGCGGCGACGAGCACGCCATCAAGTTCACCGAGGTGTGCCTCCGCGAACACGCGATCGACCCGGAGCCGGGATTCCTCGTGGCGGCCGATCAGGCGATCGGCATCCTCAGTCGCGCCGGGTAGTTCGAATCGTCCGGGCGAGTCGCCGCGCGGCCGCTCAGTGCTTCCAGGCGGTTTCGTGCGACACGTCCTCGGCGACGGTGGCGATCAGCTCATCGGGATCGAGTGGCTTGGCGACGTGCGTGTTGAAGCCGGCGGCGAGCGCCTGCTCGCGGTCCTCCCTGCGCGCGTAGGCCGTGATCGCGATGGCGGGCAGTGCCTTCGCGCCGCGCGCGCTCTCGTGCTCTCGCACCTGCTGGATCAGCTGGTAGCCGTCCAGGCCGGCCATCCCGATGTCGGAGAGGAGAAGGTCGACGGTCCAGCGCTCGAGGATGTCGAGCGCCTCGGCGGCCGAGCTCGCCGTCCGCGCCTGCGCCCCACTGCTCGACATCAGCTCGGCGAGCACGCTCGCGGTGTCCGGGTCGTCCTCCACGATGAGGACGTGAAGGCCCTGGAGGCCAGCGGGATCGAAGGCGCGCCGCCGGAGCTCGGTACTGTCGAATTCTCGCTGCCGTTCGATGACGGGTAACCTGACCGTGAACGTCGAGCCCTCTCCCTCGCCGCGGCTCAGCGCCGCGATCGTGCCTCCGTGCAGCTCGACCAGGGTGCGCACGATAGCGAGCCCGAGGCCGAGACCCCCCTGCGCCCGCCTGCTCGAGCTGTCGGCCTGACTGAAGCGCTGGAAGAGGTCGGGGATGAACTCCGCGGTGATGCCCTGGCCGGTGTCGGAGACCGTCAGCTCGAGGTGGGTGCCCGCGCTCGCCAGCCGGAGCTCGACGCGGCCGCCGGCGGGCGTGAACTTGACGGCGTTGGTGAGCAGGTTCCAGACCACCTGCTGGAGGCGCAGGGGATCCCCGAGCACCAGGCCCGCCGCGGGGTCCAGCGACAGCTCGAGCGCGAGCTGCTTCGCGTCAGCCGCTGGACGGACGGAGTCCACCGCCGCCTGGACGACCTCCGCCAGCTCGACCGGCCGCCGATCGACGTGAAGCTTGCCGGAGACGATGCGGGAGACGTCGAGGAGGTCCTCGACCAGACGCGCCTGCGACTTGGCGTTCCGCTCGATGGCCTCGAGCGCTCGCGTGATGCCCTCGGGCGGGAGCTTCCCGCGGCGCAGCTGCCGCGTCCACGCGAGGATGGGCGTGAGCGGCGTGCGGAGCTCGTGGGAGAGGACGGAGAGGAACTCGTCCTTGGCGCGGTTGGCCGCCTCGGCGTTCCCGCGCGCCTCCTGCGCCTCGGCGTAGAGCCGGGCGTTCTCGAGCGCCAGCTTCTCGGCCTGGGCGCGCGCCGCCTGCTCCCGGATCAACGCCTGGCGGTCGCTCACGTCGCGGATCGCCGCGGTCACGAAGATTCCCTCCCTCGTGTGCATCGGGGAGAGGAAGATCTCGGCCGGGAACTCGCTGCCGTCCTTGCGCCGGCCACGAAGATCGAACCCGGCGCCCATCGGCCGGGCCCGTGGATCGTCGAAGTACCGGGCGCGGTGCCGCGGATGGTCACGCCGGAATCGCGCCGGCACCAGGAGCTCGACCGGGCGACCGATCAGCTCCTCGCGCCGGTACCCGAACAGCTTCTCCACCTGCCCGTTGACGAGCGCGATGTGCCCGTCGTGATCGACGATCACCATGGCGTCGGGCGCGGACTCCATGAGCCCGTGGAAGCGCTCGTCCGCGCTCTTGCGGTCCGAGATGTCGCGCACGATGCTCGTGACGATGACGCCGTCCCGCGTCTGGAAGGGGCTCAGGCTGATCTCGGCCGGGAACTCGCTGCCGTCCTTGCGCCGACCGGCGACGTCCATGCCGAGCCCCATCGGGCGCGTCCGCGGGTCCGCTAAGTAGCCGGCGCGGTGCAGCCGGTGGGCCCTGCGCACGCGGTCGGGAAGGAGGATCTCGACGGGGTGGTTCAGCAGCTCCGCGCGGGTGTAGCCGAAGACCCTCTCGGTCTGCGCGTTGACGAGCACGATGCGCCCGCGGCTGTCGACCCCGACGATGGGATCGGGCGCAGCCTCGAGGAGGTCGCGGAACCCGCGGTCGGCGATCGCGCCGCGCGGCATGATGGAGGCGGCGCGTTGCCGGGGGCGCTGCTTGATGGGAGGACCAGGACGCCCGCGCGCGCGCCGCGGCGGCGTCCGAAGCCTTCTCCCCATACCTCCACCTCCACAAACCAGCGTACTACATCCTGGTGTCGTTTGCATGCTCGCGGGACCAGCTAGTCGGACCGCGGGGGCCCGCGGTTGACGGCACGCCGCGCGAGGGAATAGTCACCTCCGCATGACGAGGCTCGCGGTCGTCGGATCTGGTGCGTGGGGGACCGCGCTCGCGGTGCACGGCGCGCGGCTCGGGCACGCCGTGCGCATGTGGGCGCTCGAGCCCGAGGTGGCCCGGGAGATCACCACCGCGCACGCCAACTCCGTCTACCTCTCCGGCGTGGCGCTCCCCGAGACGATCGCGGCATCCTCCGATGCGGGCGCGGTCGTCGCCGGGGCGGAGGTGGTGATCCTCGTGCCGCCGTCACAGCACCTGCGCTCGGTCTCGGCCTCCATCGCGTCCGCCCTGCCGCACGACGCGCTGCTCGTGGTGGCGACCAAGGGGATCGAGGAGCGCACGCTGAAGCTCATGTCGGAGGTGCTCGCCGAGACCCTGCCCGGGGTCGGCGCGGATCGGCTCGCCTTCCTCTCCGGCCCGAGCTTCGCACGCGAGGTGGCACGCGGTCTGCCGACCGACGTCGTCATCGCGTCCAGGGAGATGATCGCGGCGCGGAGGCTCCAGCCCCTGCTGCACGCCCCGATGTTCCGCACCTACTCGAGCGCCGATCCAGTGGGGGTGCAGGTGGGCGGCGCGGTGAAGAACGTCCTCGCGATCGCGACCGGCGCGTGCGACGCGCTGGAGTTCGGCACCAACGCGCGCGCCGCGCTCATCACGCGCGGGCTCGCCGAGATGACCCGGCTCGGGGTGGCGCTCGGTGCGAACCCGCTCACCTTCCTCGGCATGGCGGGCGTCGGCGATCTCGTGCTCACCTGCACCGGCGACCTGTCGCGCAACCGCACGCTCGGGAAGCAGATCGCGACCGGCGTCGACCCGCAGGTGTACCTGGAGAGCCAGCGCTCGGTGGCCGAAGGGTTCTCGACCTCGGCGGCGGCCTACGCGCTGGCGCGGAAGCTGGGCGTCGACATGCCGATCACCGAGAACGTCTACCACGTGCTGCACGAGCACCGGCCGTTCGCCGAGGCGGTGCGCAACCTGCTCGAGCGTGGCTACCGGGACGAGCTCGCCGGCATCGCGCCGGGCGCGGGTCAGTAAAGCCAGGCCACCGGTGGCGCCTGGCCGTTTCCTCGTGCATGAGGAGCGGCAGCAGGCGCGGCGCAGCACCCGAGAACGAAATTCCCAGGGAGGTCGAACGATGCCCTCTTCCACCGCGAACCAGGCTCCGGCGGCGTCCAGCCACCACTTCCGCTTTCACGCCCCCTACGCGCACCTCTCCCCGGTCTTCGGCGACGACTGGTTCGGGGTGCGGGCGGAGGGCTTCGCCCGCTTCTTCGGGACGCCGACCTTCCTCATCGGGCAGACGATCGTGGTGGCGATCTGGATCGCCGCCAACGCCGCGGGGCTCACGAGCTTCGACGTCTATCCCTTCATCCTCCTGAACCTCGCCTTCAGCCTGCAAGCCGCCTACGCGGCGCCGCTCATCCTGCTCGCCCAGACGCGGCAGGCCGATCGAGACAAGGCACTCGTCGATGCCGACGCGCAGCACCGCGAGGCGCTCGCGCAGGCGAGCCTCGAGCGACAGGAACTGGCGGAGAAGCAGTCGGCGCAGATCCTCGAGCTGCTCCGCCAGAACACGGAGCTCACGCGCCTCACGCAGGAGCTGAGCCAGGGGATCAAGCAGCTCACCGACGATATCCACCGCCGCTTGGTCGCCGCCTAGGAGCGACGCGGATTGTGCCCGGCTCTTCCCGCCGCATATAATCGCGCGCACTTCTCTCGAACGGGGGGACTCGCTCGTGTCCGATGCCGGATCGTCGCGAACGCTGGGGGAGCTGAGAGCCGCGGGATACCGGGTGCTCCCGGTCCGCGAGGAGATGCGGAAGAACATGCTCGCCCGGCTGGGCGGCGCGGAGCGCATCCTCCCCGGGATCATCGGCTACGATGACAGCGTCATCCCCGAGATCGAGAACGCGATCCTCGCCGGGCATCACATGGTGTTCCTCGGCGAGCGCGGGCAGGCGAAGAGCCGGGTCATCCGCGGCCTCACCTCGCTCCTCGACCCGCTCGTGCCGGCAATCGCCGGCTGTCCGATCAACGACGACCCGTTCGCGCCCCTCTGCCGCGAGTGCAAGCGCCGCGCGGCGGCCGAGGGCGAGGCGCTCCGGGTGGCGTGGATCGGGCCCGACGAGCGCTACGCCGAGAAGCTCGCCACCCCCGACGTCTCCATGGCCGACCTGGTGGGCGAGATCGATCCCATCAAGGTGGCCGAGGGCCGCTACCTGGCCGACGAGGAGACCATCCACTACGGCCTCATCCCGCGGACGAACCGCGGGCTGTTCGCCATCAACGAGCTGCCCGATCTGACCGAGAAGGTGCAGGTCGGACTCTTCAACCTGATGGAAGAGAAGGACGTCCAGATCAAGGGCTACAAGATCCGCCTGCCGCTCGACGTGGTCATCGTCGCCAGCGCCAACCCCGAGGACTACACCAGCCGCGGGCGCATCATCACCCCGCTGAAGGACCGCTTCGACGTGCAGATCCGCACCCACTACCCGCGCACGATCGCCGACGAGATCGCGATCATGGAGCAGGAGGTGCCGGTCTTCGACCGCGATGCGGTCGCGGTGCGCGTGCCCGACTTCATGAAGGAGATCGTCGCCCACCTGACCTTCGAGGCGCGCGGCTCGAACGAGATCAACCAGTCCTCGGGGGTCAGCGTCCGGGTGACGATCAACAACTACGAGAGCCTGCTCTCCAACGCCGAGAAGCGCGCGGTGCGCCTCGGCGAGCGCGAGATCGTGCCGCGGCTCTCCGACCTGCACGCGGTGCTGGCCTCCACCGCGGGCAAGATCGAGCTCGAGTACGTGGGCGAGGACAAGCGCGAGGACGACCTCATCGAGCGGCTCATCAACCGCGCCGTGCTCAAGGTGTGGGACCGGAACCTGAAGGTCGAGGGTCTGAAGAAGGTCTCCGAGCACTTCGAGGCGGGCTGGGGCGTCGAGGTCTCGGACCAGATGCGCGCCGAGGAATACCTGGAGGGCATCCGGCAGATTCCCGGCCTGCGCGACGCGGTCGCGCAGCTCGGCCCCTTCGAGAGCCCCGGGCTCATGGCCGCAGCGATCGAGTTCGTGCTCGAGGGCCTGCATCTCCACCAGAAGCTCAACAAGGACCGCGACGGCGGACGCCACCGCTACCGCGCGTAGCGCCCGGGTCGCGGCGGCTCGTGCGGCCGCGCTCGCCGGGGTCGCCGTGCTCGCGCTCGCCTGCTACGCCAACTCGCTCGGCGGCGCCCTCCTCTTCGACGACGTCAACGCGATCGTCGAGAACCACCTGGTGCGCGCCTTCGACGTGCGCGGCATCGTCGGCACCCCGTCGTGGTGGGGCGAGCCGGGGCGCGCGAGCTGGGCGCCAGCGTACCGCCCGCTCACCACCCTCACCTTCGCGCTGAATCACGCGCTCGGCGGGTTCGATCCGCTCGGCTACCACGCCGTCAACGTGCTGCTGCACGCCGCGGTATGCGCGCTCCTCGCGCTGGTGCTCGGGGAGGTCACGCGCCGGCCGCGGCTCGCGGCGCTGGCCGCGCTCCTCTTCGCGGCGCACCCGGTGCACACGGAAGCGGTCGCCAGCGTCGTCGGCCGGGCGGAAGAGCTGGCGGCGCTCCTCGCGCTCGGCGCCTGGTGGCTGGTGCTGCGCGCCCGGCGGCGCGAGCGGGGCAGGGCGGCGTGGCTCGCCGGCGCGGCGCTGGCGCTGGCCGCCGGCGTGCTCGCCAAGGAGAACGCGGCAACCATCCCGGCCGTGGTCATCGCCGCCGACCTGATCGGGGGTTCCGGCGCGACGCGCGCGCGTGCGGGGGAGTACGTGGCGCTCGCGGCGGGCGTGATGGCGGCGGTCGTGCTGCGCACCGCCGTGATGGGCGGCATCGGGCCGACGCCGGGCGTCCTCGACAACGTGCTCGCCGGCGCACCGCCCGGGCCCCGGCTGCTGACCGCCCTCGCGCTGGTCGCGCTCTACGCGCGCCGGCTCGTCTGGCCGTTCCATCTTTCGGCGGACTACTCCTACCGCCAGGTCGAGCTGGCGACCGGCCTCGTCGATCCGCGCGTGCTCGCCGGCGTCGCGCTGGTCGTCGGCGCGATCGCCCTCACCGCCTGGGGCTGGCGCCGCGCGCGCCTCGTCTGCCTGGGAGTCGCGCTGGCGGCGCTGCCCTACGCGATCGTGTCGAACGTGTTCGTCACCATCGGCACGCTGATGGCGGAGCGCTTGCTCTACCTGCCCTCGGTCGGCTTCTGTCTGCTCGCGGCGCTCGTGCTGGAAGCGCTCGGCCGCCGCCTGGGGGGAGCCGTGGCGACGGGGGCACTCGCGGTCGCGCTCCTCGGCTGCTGGGTGCCGGCCACCGTGCAGCGCAACACTGTCTGGCGCGACCGCCGGACGTTCTTCGAGTGCATGGTGGCGAGCGCGCCGCAGAGCGCGCGCAGCCATCGCGAGCTGGCCCTCGTGTACAGCGACCTCGGCCTCCACGAGCGCGCGATCGCGGAGCTGCGCCTGGCGCTCGCCATCCTGCCCGACGAGGCGATCAACCTCTACGACCTGGGAAACGTGCTCCTCCGCGCCGGCCGCCCTGCGGAGGCGATCGACGCCTACCGGCGGTCGCTGGCGCAGGACGCCGGGCTCGTGCCGGCGATGACGAACCTCGGCAACGCCTACAGCGCCGCCGGCGACGAGTCGTCCGCCGAGCTGTGGTTCCGCGCGGGTCTCGCCCGCGCGCCGCGCGCGTTCGATCTGCATGTGAACCTGGCCAACTCGCTCATGCGGCAGGGGCGCCTGGAGGAGGCCGAGCCCGAGTACCGCGTGGCGCTCGCGCTCGCGCCCGAGGATCCGCTCGTCCACGCCAACTACGGCATCCTGCTCGGACGGCGCGCCGCGCTCGAGGAGGCGGGCGCCGAGCTCCGGCAGGCGGCGGCGCTCCCTCCGCCGACGCCGGCGGCGGCCGCGGCGGTGGTGACCATCCTCCGCGCGGTCGGCATGCCCGAGGCCGCGCGCGCGGCGCAGGCGCAGGCCGAGCGGCTCTTCCCCGACGACCCTGCGGTGCGCCGACTGGGCGGCGGATGAGGGCGGACGTGTTTCTTTTTGCGCGGACCCTGGGCTAGAGTGCGCCGAGATGCTGCGCGTCCGCTACACCGCCTGGGACGGCACGCAGGAGATCCGCCTCGAGGCGGACCGGGTCTTCGAGAAGCTCTCCGAGTACCTCTCCTTCACCGACGACGTGCAGCAGGCCCTCGACTGGCTCCTCCACCAGGGGCTCGAGTGGGAGGAGGGCGTCCGCGTCATGGGGCTCGACGACTTCCTGGAGCAGCTCCGCGAGGCGATGCGGAGCCGCTACCGCGAGGTCAACCTGCGCGACGCGTTCCGCGAGCCGCGCGAGAAGCTCGACGAGCTGCTCGACCTGGAGCGCGAGGCGCTCGACCACCTGGCCGATCACGAAGCCGCGGCCCGGCGGCGCGAGCTGCTGGACCGCCTCTCGCCGCGCGTCTCCGAAGCGCTCGAGCAGCTCCGCGACCACCCCTTCGCGGACGACGACGCGCGCCGCGCGCTCGAGGAGCTGCTGGAAGAGCTGGACGACATCGGCGACCTCGAGGTCTTCCAGCGGCGCTACGGCGACCTCTTCCAGGGCCCGCAGTCGCTCTCCTACCGCGAGGCGGTCGAGCTGATGCGCGAGATGGAGCGGCTCAGGCGCCTCGAGGAGCAGCTCCTCTCGGGCAACCTCGAGTCGGTCGACCTGGAGAGCCTGCGTGCGCTGCTCGGGCCGGAGGCGGCGCGGAGCTTCCGGCTGCTGAAGGAGGTCATGGTCCTGCTGGTGAGCGCCGGCTACGTGACCCAGCGCGAGGGCCGCGCGCGGCTCTCGCCCAAGGGGGTGCGCAAGATAGGGCAGCTCGCGCTGCGCGACATCTACCAGGGGCTCCTCCGCGATCGGCCCGGCGGCCACCAGACCGACCACCGCGGGGCGATCGAGCTGCGCCCCGAGGAGACCAAGCGCTACCAGCACGGCGACCCGGTGGTCCTCGACCTGGTGCGCACGCTGAAGAAGGCCCTTGCCCGGCGGCCCGGCACGCCGCTCGACGTACGCCCGGAGGATTTCGAGGTGCACGCCGCCGCCCACGCCACCACCACCTCGACGGTCCTCCTCCTCGACATGAGCTGGTCCATGTCGTGGGAAGGGCGCTTCGCGGCCGCGAAGAAGGTCGCGCTGGCGATGGAGAGCCTGATCCGCGCGCGCTATCCGCGCGACTACTTCGCGATCGTGGGCTTCTACACGCGCGCCGTCGAGCTGAAGCTCCGCGACCTCCCGGAGGCCAGCTGGAACATGGGCGACCCGTTCACCAACCTGCAGGACGGGCTGCGTGTCGCCGCCGAGCTTCTCGCCCGTCACCCGAGCAACAACCAGCACATCATCATCATCACCGACGGCCAGCCGACGGCCTACTTCCTGCGCGGCCGACTCTACTGCGAGTGGCCGCTCTCCTTCGGCGGCATCTCGATGCGCGCGGCCCAGGAGACGCTGAAGGAGGTCGAGCGCGTCAGCCGTCGCGGCATCGTGATCAACACGTTCATGCTCGACGACAGCCCGAGTCTCCGCGCCTTCGTCGAGCGCATGACACGGATCAACCGGGGACGGGCGCTCTACACCCGGCCCGACCGGCTCGGCGAGTACCTGCTCGTCGACTACATGGCGAGGAAGCGCAAGCGCATCTGAGCCGGAGGAGGATGGGATGCTGATGGGATGGTGGGGGTCGAACGACACCGCGCTCGGCGGCTGAGGCGGCATGGCGGAGGCGGCGGGGGAGCGAAGGCCGGGCGGGCGCCAGGGGGCGTTGCTCGCGCAGTACCTGCGCATCAAGGCCGAGCACCGCCAGGCCATCCTCCTCTTCCGCCTCGGCGACTTCTACGAGATGTTCTTCGCGGACGCCGAGACCGCCGCGCGCGACCTGGATCTGACGCTCACGGCGCGCAACCGCGGCGCCCCGGACGAGGTGCCGCTGTGCGGCTTCCCGGCGCACGCGGCGCAGCCGTACATCGCGCGGCTGCTCGCCCGGGGGCACACGGTCGCCGTCTGCGAGCAGGCGCCCGCGCGTGGGCGGGGGCTCATGGAGCGCGAGGTGGTGCGCGTCATCACGCCGGGGACGATCCTCGAGGAGGAGAGCCTCGAGCCCGGAGCGCCAAGCCTGCTCGCGGCGCTCGCCGCCGAGGGCGAGCGCTTCGGCATCGCCGCGCTCGACTTCGCGACCGGGGCGTTCCGCGCCACCGAGGTGCACGGCTGGGAGCTGGCGCGCGACGAGCTCGAGCGCCTGGCGCCGCGCGAGCTGCTGCTGGCGCCGGACCTGCCGCCCGCGGTCGCCGCCGCGTGCCGCGACGGCCGGCCGTGGGCGGCGGCGCCGCTGCCCGAGCCGGCCGCGGTCGATGGCAAGCTGCCCCGCGTCGCCGCGCGCGCCGCCGGGGGCACGCTGGCCTACGTCGACGCCGCCTACCGGCGCCGGCCGGCGCATCTCCGGCCGCCCGAGGCGTACGCGCCCGCCGGCTTCCTCCAGCTGGACGCGGCCACGCGCCGCAACCTGGAGCTCCTGCAGACGCTCGGAGGCGAGCGGCGCGGGTCGCTCCTCTGGGTGCTCGACCGCACGGCCACGCCGATGGGCGCGCGGCGGCTGCGCGACTGGCTCGTCTACCCGCTCCTCGACGCGGCGGCGATCGGCCGGCGCCTGGATGCGGTCGAGGAGCTGGTCGAGCGTGTCGATCTGCGCGAGGCGCTCGGCGCCGCGCTCGGCGGCATCGGCGACCTCGAGCGGCTCGCGGGCCGGGTGGGGGCGCGGAGCGCCGGTCCGCGCGACGTGGCGCACCTGGCGGTCGCCCTCGGCCGCGTCGCCGAGGCGCGCGGGCCTCTCGCGGCGGCGCACGCCGAGCTGCTCGGCGGTCTCGCCGGCGCCCTCGACCCGCTCCCCGAGGTCGCCGCCGACATCGCGGGGACGCTGGTCGACGCGCCGCCGCCGCACACACGGCTCCCGGGATTCATCCGCGCGGGACGCGACCGCGAGGTCGACGAGCTGCGCGAGACGGCGCGCGACGCGCGCGGCTGGCTCGCGCGCTTCGAGGCGACGGAGCGGGCGCGCACCGGCATCGCATCGCTCAAGATCCGCCACAACAAGGTCTTCGGCTACTACGTCGAGGTGACACGCCCGAACCTGCCGCTCGTGCCCTCCGACTACGAGCGCCGGCAGACCCTGGTCGGCGCCGAGCGCTTCGTGACCCCGACGTTGCGCGAGCACGAGGCGCGCGTGCTCGGCGCCGAGGAGCGGCTGCGCGCCCTCGAGGTGCACCTCTTCGAGGCGCTGCTCGACACGGTGGCCGCGCACCACCCGACGCTCGCCCGGACGGCCGACGCGCTGGCGACGCTCGACGCGCTCGCCTCGCTGGCCGAGGTGGCGCACCGCCGCGGCTACGTCCGCCCGACGCTCACGCACGCGCCCACGCTCGCCATCCGGGGCGGGCGCCATCCGGTGGTCGAGGCGGTGGCCGGCGGCGGCTTCGTGCCCAACGACGCGCGCCTCGATCCGGACGCGGAGCAGCTCCTGGTCATCACCGGCCCCAACATGGGTGGCAAGTCGACGTATCTCCGGCAGGTGGCGCTCATCACGTTGCTGGCACAGATGGGCGGCTTCGTGCCCGCCGCCGAGGCCGAGATCGGGCTCGTCGACCGCATCTTCACCCGTGTCGGCGCGAGCGACAACCTGGTCGGTGGCGAGTCGACCTTCATGGTCGAGATGCGCGAGACGGCGAACATCCTGGCGGGGCTCACGCCCCGCAGCCTGGTCGTGCTCGACGAGATCGGCCGCGGCACGAGCACCTTCGACGGCATCTCCATCGCGTGGGCGGTGGCCGAGCACCTGCACGACGCGCCCGAGCGGCCGCGCACGCTGTTCGCGACCCACTATCACGAGCTGACCGCACTGACGGCGGAGAAGCCGCGGGTGCGGAACCTGTCCGTCGCGGTCGCGGAATGGAAGGGCGAGATCGTGTTCCTGCGTCAGATCGTTCCCGGCCCGGCGCCGCGCAGCTACGGGGTCGAGGTGGCGCGGCTGGCCGGCGTGCCCGAGTCGGTCGTCACCCGGGCGCGGGCGCTGCTCGCGCAGCTCGAGACGGGGAAGGGACCCGTGGGGCGCGGGCCCGAGACGCCGGCGGCGCAGATGTCGCTCTTCGCACGGGGAGACGAGCAGGTCCGCCGGGAGCTGGCGGCGCTCGACCCGGAGCGGCTGACGCCGCTCGAGGCGCTGGCGGTGCTGGCGCGGCTGGCGGAGACGGCGCGACGCTCATAGCGGAGGGGCCCGCCCGAGTGCACTAGTCGCTGCGGCGCTCCTCGTCCGCGCGCGCCACGGGCGCGTAGCGGCGGACGATCGCCTCCAGCACCGAGCGCCGCGTGCCGGCCGCGTCGCGCCCCTGTGCGAGGGCCTCGACCTCGTCGGCCAGGCCGGCG
>WNEZ01001784.1_pt1 | contig 27591 bp, 19 predicted proteins | sample 5400521 | NCBI WGS metagenome assembly WNEZ01 (sample SAMN13153339, study PRJNA577476) | soil metagenome | isolation source: 120 cm saprolite under Douglas fir tree site 2 hole 1 replicate 1 | place: USA:California | collected 2015-04-18
GCTGGTCTCGAATGGCGCAAACTGCTGTAGGGCTCCGCTTGTACGGAGTCGCCGCCGTGGAGTCGGGTCAGGCGATGTCGCTGGCCGAAGGCACGACGCTCGTGCATTATCGCGCGCTCGCGGCGATTGTCGAGCCGTCGGCTTACTCCGTTTCGACCCTCGGGGACGACGAGATGGGGAACTATGTGCGAGTACTCGAAGAGTCCCATTCCCACTCGGCCGTACTTCCAGCGCCGCCGGGAACGGTTTTTCAGTCGCAGTCGACCCTGATGCGCTGGCTCGAGCTGCACTATTTCACCCTCACGGAGGCCCTCGCGGTGGTCGAAGGCCATACCGCCGCGCGCGTGAGCATCACCACACAGGGCAGCCAGGAAGACGATTCTAGGAAGAGCCTGGCCGGTCTGGCCGCCGAGAGTCTCAGACTGCTGAGGAGCCAGGCGGCGGCGACGGTGAGCCTACCCATGGCGGAGGGTGACGACGAAAATGGGGTCGTCGCCCGCGCTTCGTTCCTCATCGACACGCAACGCTGGCAGGCGTTCACGGACACCGTATCCGCGGAAGCCCAGCGTCAGCCCGGCCTCGACTTCCGCGTCACGGGCCCGTGGCCGCCGTACGACTTCGTACGCATGCAGTTCGGGGGCTAACGATGTTCTGCACTGACTGCGGGAGCTGGAACCGGGGTGAAGCGGCGCGCTGCGTTCGCTGCGGGATCATCATGCCTGACAGCACGGACCGGCGGCAGTCACCACCCGACCCGTCCGTGACGGCGCTGCGCCAGGTGACGGGCGGGCGATACACCATCATGCACCGCGTCGGCGAGGGCGGCATGGCGAGCGTATACTACGCGCTTCACGTCGTCCTCGACTCCCCGGTCGTGATCAAGGTTCTTCATCCGCACCTCGCGCGCGAACACGAGATGCGCGAGCGCTTCAAGCGGGAAGCGGAATCCGCGGCGCAGCTGATGCACCCACACATCTGCAAGATCATCGATTTTGGAATGGTCGATGATCATGTTTTCCTGGTGATGCCATACCTGGCCCGCGGCACGCTGAGCGACCGCATCGGCGGTCATCGCTCCCTCTCTCCGGAAACCACGGCGGCCGTGGCGGCGCAGGTGGCTACCGGCCTCGATTACGCACACCGCCGTGGACTGGTGCACCGCGACATCAAGCCGGACAACATCCTCTTCGATGAGGACGAGAACGCGCTCGTCACGGATTTCGGAATCGCCACCGGCCACTTTCGCAGCCGCATGACTGGAAGCGGCAATGTCATGGGGACTCCGCATTACATGTCTCCTGAGCAGGCACGTGGAAAGCTGCTCGATGGCCGCAGCGACCTCTACGGTCTGGGCGTCGTGATGTACGAGACACTCCTCGGCTTCCCACCCTTCGATGGGGCCGATAGCTACTCGATCAGCTACAAGCACGTGACCGAGACGGCGGTGTCACCCGACGTCGTGGATTCGAGGATTCCGCAGCAGCTCGCCGCGATCGTAATGAAGTGCCTCGAGAAGAATCCTTCGCACCGCTACGAGCGGGGTAACGATCTCGCCGACGCCCTCATTAATTTTCTATCGACGGCGTCGGCGCACCACGAATTCCGCATGGCTCGGACGGCGCGCCCCGCCCCCGCAGTGGCCGCTGGATGAAGCTCTCGCACCAGACAATCGAACTGAACCCGACACACCCGTTCGTGATCGCGCGCGGGGGTTACTCACACCACCGCAACGTCATCGTGCGGCTCACCGACGATGACGGCGTGGAAGGCTACGGGGAGGCAGCGCCCAATCGCTATTACGGCGAATCAGTCTCGACAGTCATCGCGGCGCTCGGGCAGTTCAAGCCGGTGCTCGAGCGCGCCGATCCATTCTCGCTCGAGTCGATCGAGTCGCATCTCAACCGCGTCCTGCGAGGCAATGCTTCGGCGAAGAGCGCCGTTAGCTCGGCGCTCCATGATCTCGTCGGCAAGCGCCTGGGGCTTCCGGTTTACCGAATCTGGGGACTCGATGCGACGACGACTCCGCAGTCGAGTTTTACGATCGCCATCGCGGAGAACCACGAGCTGGAAAAACGCGTGGCGGAGGCGCGGGAGTATCCGATTCTCAAGATCAAGCTCGGAACCGACCGCGACATGGAGATAGTGCGCATCATCCGGAACGCGGCACCCGAGAAACGCCTGCGCGTGGACGCCAACGCCGCGTGGACCGCGAAACACGCCGTCCGCATGAGCGACTTTCTCGCCGAGCAGGGCGTGGAGATGGTGGAGCAGCCAGTCGCCGCGAACGATGTCGAGGGACTCCGTTTTGTTCGCAAAAGCTCCAAGCTGCCCGTTTTCGCTGACGAGTCGTGCCTGGTGGCGAGTGATGTTGCCAAACTCGCGGGAGCAGTCGATGGCATCAATATCAAGCTCGCTAAGTGTGGGAGTCTTCGCGAAGCGGTGCGGATGGTTCACGCCGCGCGCGCCCTGGACATGCAGGTCATGGCGGGCTGTATGATCGAAAGCTCGCTCGGCATCTCCGCGATCGCGCAGATCTCGCCGCTGCTCGACTACGCCGATTTTGACGGGGCCGCGCTCCTGTCCAGCGATCCGTTCCGCGGCGCCTCGATCGACGGTGGCTCGATTCGGCTGTCCGACGGTCCGGGGCTCGGTGCGACTCCGGCGCCGAGCATGGATCTATCCGCGGCGTTTCAAAGTGCGTGACAAGGCGCCGCGCTTCATCCAGGTCGCGCTGCCGCTGCCGCTCTTCCAGACATTCACGTACGCAGTCGAAGAAGGGCTCGCAAATCCGGTAGTCGTCGGGTCGCGCGTTGTCGTTCCGCTTCGGAGTGGCAAGGAGGTCGGCGTCTGCATCGGAGTAAGCGATGTCAGTCCGCTGAAGCGAAAGCCCAAGGCCGTGCTTGAGTCTCCCGACGCCGAGCCCGCGATCGGTCCGTCGCTGCTCGAGCTGTGCAAGTGGATGGCGGACTACTACATCGTGCCGCTTGGTGTCGTGCTCCGAACGGTACTGCCAGCCGCTCTCACGGGCGCGCAAGATCCGCGTCCTTCCCGCAAAACGCACCGCGTCGTGCGGCTCGGAGCGGACATACCGTCGCTACTGCAACGGGACAAGGCGTTTGCGCGCTCCAGGCAGCAGCGGGCAGTGTTTGAGCTGGTCGAGTCGCTGGGCGGAAATACATCAGTCGAGAATCTGAGCGCCCAGATCGATTTTTCGCCGTCGGTCATCAAGTCGCTCGAGAAACGCGGACTGCTTGTGATCGAGGAAGAGGAGGTCGAGCGCGACCCGTTCTCGTCGCGTGGTGGAGTCTCGTCCACGAGGCTGGATCCGACTCCGGCTCAGCGACACGCGATCGACACGATGGCGAACGCGAAAGCCGGAGATGTTTTTCTCCTGCACGGAATCACCGGCAGTGGCAAGACGCTCGTCTACATCGAGCTGTTGCGCCGAATCGTGGACGAGCGCGGACAGACTGCGATCGTACTCGTTCCCGAAATAGCGCTCACTCCCCAGACGGTCGACCGGTTCCGCGCCGCGTTCGGCGACAGGGTCGCGGTTCTGCACTCCGCGCTCAGCGAAGGCGAGCGGTACGACGCGTGGCTCGCGCTCAAGCGTGGGGACAAGCGGATCGTCGTCGGGGCGCGGTCGGCTGTGTTCGCGCCGCTCGAGAACCTCGGCGCGATCATCGTGGACGAAGAGCACGAGTCGAGCTACAAGCAGGGTGAGACGCCGCGCTACCACGCGCGCGAAGTGGCAATCGTGCGGGCAAAAAACGAAGGCGCGATCACGGTTCTCGGGAGCGCGACTCCTTCGCTGGAGAGTTGGGCGAATGCTTCCTCCGGTAAGTACACGCTTCTCACGCTTCCCGATCGGGTGGGCGGCGGGCGACTGCCGAGCGTCGAGGTGATCGACCTGCGTCGAATCCCGACGGATTACAACGCGATGGCCCAGGGCGGGGTGGATTACGGCGCGGTGATTCGGGAGCCGCTCCACGATGCGATTGTCGAGACCATGAATCGCGGAGAGCAAAGCATTCTGCTCCTCAACCGTCGCGGTTATTCATCGTTCATCCAGTGTGTCGATTGCGGCGCCGTCGCCACTTGCCCGCATTGCAGCATCACGCTCACGCATCACCGGAATCCGGAGCGGCTTGTCTGTCATTACTGTCTGCACAAGGAAGACCCACGCCCCGATTGCGTGCGCTGCGGAGGGAGATATCTTCGGCAGCGAGGACTTGGAACCCAGCAGGTCGAACGTCTTCTGTCCGAGAGATTTCCCGCGGCGCGCATCGCACGGATGGATGTGGATACAACGAGCGGAAAATGGGCGCACACACGGATTCTCGATCGCGTCGCCGCTGGAGAAGTCGACATCCTCCTCGGGACCCAGATGATCGCCAAGGGACTCGACTTCCCGAACGTCACGCTCGTCGGGGTCGTGGACGCCGACGTCGGCATCAACCTGCCGGATTTCAGGGCATCCGAGCGCTGCTTTCAGCTTCTGAGCCAGGTTTCTGGCAGAGCGGGACGTGGCGCAAAGGGCGGTCGCGTTCTGATTCAGACGAGGCTACCCGGCCATCACGCGGTTCGGTTTGCGGTGGCCCACGATTACGTCTCGTTTGTGGGCGAGGAGATGGAAGGCCGCGTCGATCCGCGATATCCACCCAACTTGCGGATCGCCAACATCGTCTTCAGCGGGCTCGTCGAGGATTCAGTTGCCAAGCTGGCGATCCACGCCGGAGAATGGCTGCGCGAGCTGATCGCCACGCGCGCCGGAGACGAAGTGACTGTAGTGGGACCCGCCCCGTGTCCCATCGAGCGAATCAAGAACCGCTGGCGCTGGCATTTGCTGCTCAAGTCCGCGCATCCGGGTGAGCTCACGCGCGTGAGCCGGTACTTCATGGAGCGGTTCGACGTGCCCACCACCGCCCAGCTCCGCGTGACGCTTGATAGAGATCCAGTTGCGCTACTCTAGGTTTTCAGTAACCGACTGCGAAATGCGGACTAACGACTGAGGACTGCGAGCCAATTGCTACTACGAATCGCAGACTAGCTGCGGATTGGGAGACTAACTGCGGATTGAGGACGCATTACGGAGCGAGGACCAATTACAAACTTCGAGCTTCCGCCTGTAGTCCGCAGTTCGTAGTTAGTGTCCCAATCCGCAGTTAGTCTGCGATTCGCAATTGCAGTTGATCCGCAGTCCTCAGCCGTTAGTCCGCAGTTCGCTGCTTTACGTTTATCTTTAGGGAGTGACGACTCTAAGGCATCCCGACTTCCATTCGCCGGCACTGGCCGGCGCTCCTGACGCGAAGTTCGTCCCCGCGCCGGCCGACGGCGTGCTCCCCGAGAACTTTTTCTCGACGACGAATCTTCCGACGTACGTCCGCATCAAAGGTGCGTGGCGCATGCCGCGCGAGCCCAGGATGGACGCGTCGCTCGTGCTCGACGACGACGAGCTTTGGATCAAGGAAGGGCGCAAACTGAAGAAAGGCGACCTGGTGGCGATCGGGAGCGCCGAAGACGGAAGCGAAGGCATCTACGTTCACACCGGCTCCTTCCTCGGCGACGAGGAGGGCGAGTTCAAGTTCATGACGAGCGAGGTGTCACGCGAGAAGCCGATCGACTATGCGTTGATGGCGCACATCCTCATCGAGGAACGCGATCGCGGCGGGTACCCCATCTGGGTAACGGGCCCGGCACTGGTTCATTCGCGCGCGCGGGCCGACATGGTCTGGTTCATCGAAAACGGTTTCGTGTCGGCGCTCCTCGCGGGAAACGCCGTGGCGGTGCATGACATCGAGGCTTCGATATTCGGGACCACCCTTGGAATGACACGAACCGGCGAGGCGACGACCGGTGGTCACGGGCTCCACATGCGCGCCATCAACAAGGTGAGAGCGGCAGGCTCCATCGCCCGCGCGGTTGAGCAGGGCGTGATCAAGGACGGGATCATGCACGCGTGCGTGCGGCAGGGAATTCCCTATGTCCTCACCGGCTCGATTCGTGACGACGGACCGCTCCCAGAGGTGATCACTGACACGCTTGCGGCGCAGGATGCGATGAAGCGCCACACGACGCGCGCCACCATGGCGGTTCTCATTGCCACCGCGCTGCACGCTATCGCCACGGGGAACATGCTGCCCGCCTTCGTCACGGAGAAGGATGGATCGATGCGCGAGCTTCCCACCATCTGCGTCGACTCGTCGGAATTCGTGGTGAGCAAGCTCAAGGATCGCGGCACCCACCAGGCGTTCGGAGTGGTGACGAACGCGCAGGATTTCATGCACATTCTCAAACTGTACGTGGAGCGTGAGCTCACCGACAGGAAGGCAGAGCAGGCCGCAGGTCAAACTTCGAAGGCACCAGCGTGATCGAAACCACCGAAAGATTTCTGCGCGAGATAGCCGACCGCATCGGCGTGGACGCAGTGGATGAAGTGAGATTGTTTCCGCCGCTGCGGCAATCTGGCGTCGAAACTGGAGTGGCCGTCGTCGCCGCCATTCCGCTGCCACCTGAGCCCCAGCACCCGCACGAGCCTGACGAGCCGCCGGAAGCACTAAGCGAGAGCGCGGGCGACGAGTTCCTCCCGATCGAGGAGGAAGATCGCGAGATCTTCGTGCATCGCCACACGGTCTTTACGGCCCGATACCGCCACACCCTCAAGGGGCCCGACCGCGGCAAGTGGGAGGTCGAAGTTCAGGCCGAGGCCGACGCGCCGCTGGTGACGCTCGATCAAGTCTGCAAAGGTGTAATGAAACGAGCCGGTGAGCCATTCGAGCCGGAGAAGATCTCGGCGAGTGCATTCAAAACGATTGTTGAAGGCGCCGTCGCGCCGTAGCGAAGCGAGCGCTTCGACTAACATCTCTGTACTGGGTCGGCGAGGGTGTCCTCCGAGGACACCCTCACCTCCCTGCACGCACTCGTAACTGCGGCGGCGCTTCGCGCCGCACGTTCTGTCGGAAAGTCCGTCCGCACTTCGTCCGCGGTTCGCCCCCGTGGGGAGCACGGGGATGCCGAGCTTCGCTCGGCGCGCTCCTGCGCAACAATCCCGCGGCGGCCGCGCGATCGAATCGAAACGCGCACGTGAGGCGCGAACGAGATGCCTTCAGTCTGCGCCGGACTTAGTGGGAAGGCGGAGAGGGTTCCCGTAGGCGGCTTTGCAAAGCGAGCGCGAGGAGGAGACCCGCGACTGAGCGGAGCGAAGGAGCGTAGTTAGGGGCTCCGACCAAGCGAGCGTAGCCGCCGAAGGGGACCCTCTCCGCCGTACCGGCAACAAAGTCCGCCGACGCAGCGGAAGCGACCTTAGACGGCGGCGCGAGGCACGACGGGCGTCAAGCGCGCGGCCGACGGTGGAGCATTCTCGGTGTTAGCGGCGGCGTAGCGCGCCAGAACCGTGCGGTGAATGTCGCGGGCATCCTCCAGTGATTCAACGGCGAGGCCGAGCTTCTCGGGCGAGATGATGAAAGGATAGACCTGATCGCCGCCGGCCGAGCCGTGCGCGCCGACCTGATCGTCGAAGGAGATGATATCGTAGCCGTCGAACGCGCCGAACAGAACGCAATCACCCGCGTTCGGCTGCGTCACCAGCGATTCCACCGCTCGCAGCACGTACGGCTCGGTGCCGAAAATCTCGAGCGGATTCTCTCCGGAAATCACCCGGACCTGACCGTCGCGCAGAGTCGCACGGCCGTGCTTGCCCGCCAGATTTACCCCGCCGCCCCAGACAGTGGCCACGAGGCCGATGCCCGGATGTGCTACGAGCTGTTCGTGGAGCCTGGCCCAACGCGCATCGGCCGTGATCTGCTCGAGAGTGAGCCGCTGCTCCGTCGCCGCGAAATACACCAGCGCCAGACAGGAGCTGTAGGTGACCACGACATCGTTCGTCCGGTCGACCCGGTATTTCTCCGGGAAAATGATCTCGCGCAAACCGTAACGACTTCTCAGCCAGTCGCGAAATTTGCGAATGGCGCTTCTGGCACCGAACGAGACCGGTGTCAGCTGTGCGACTGCCTCGACGACTCCGGGTCCGATGTCCGAGTACTCGGTATCCTCGGCGTAGCTGGCCAATGCCCGGGGCGGCTGCGCGCCCTGCAACCGCGTCTGGTCGAGAATTCGCTGCACCGTCGCGCCAAGCGACTCCCCGTACTTCACGCGGTAGCTCAGCGCCGGTGTCATCCCGTGGTCGGAGAGAATGACGAGATCGTAACCCCGTCCCCCTGCCAGCTGCGCCATTCTCCAAATCTCGGCGATGCGTGCATCGGTGCGGCGCAAGTCGACAAGCGCCTGCTTGCTCGACGGCCCGAAATGGTGCGCCAGCTCGTCGTACTGCATGAAAGTGCTGTAGATGATGGGAACGCCCAAGTAGACATCGAGCAGAATCGCCATCGTCTGCAGCTCGCGCACGACGACGTTGCTGAGGATGCGTATGAATGGAAAGATGCCTTCGGAGTGCGTCACCCTGCCCGCCAGCTCGCCGCGGGCGCGCTCCCATTCCTCGAGCAGCCACTCGAATGCTCCCTGAAAAACCATGCGCACCATGCGGATGGGGTGCAGCACCATGAGGAGCGCCATCCGCGTTCCGCCGAGCCGTCGGTAGACGGACATCTTGTCACGCGTGGCGACGGTGAAGGCTACGGTCTGCGCGTCTCCGTCCAGAAGATTGACGTAGCTCGAGCCGCCCGCGAGCGCGCCAGGGGAATGAATGCGATCGCGGATGTACTGCACGCCGTGCGGTGCGTTGCAGGTGATGACCTTGCGCGCTGCCTTGTCGTAGAATCGAAACGCAGGAATCCCATCGTTCTCGCCGTGAAACATTCCGGCCTGACAATACGGCGTCGCCGATGGGAGTCCACAGAACCAGCGCCTGAGCGCGAATCCTTCGCGCATCAGCCGCGAGATCGTCGGACAAAGACCCAGCTCGAGGGCACGCCGGAGATCGGAATACGCGAGGGCGTCGATCTGAAGCATGATGAGCCCACGCTGCGGCGGACGCGGACGCTTCTCTCTCGCGAACAGGCGGTACTTGGTACGGTAGTATCGCTTGAGCAGTGGTCCGGCGCGGGGACGCGCGCGGCGTTCCGCTATGCCAGGTGGCGTTCTATCTGACGTAAGAGCTCGGCGATTGGGACGGGCTTGAGGAGGACATCCGCGCAACCGGCCTCGAGGCAGCTGCGACGCGAAGCCAAATCGTTGTGGCCCGTCATGGCCAGTGTAGATCGGGGAAGCGAGCCGCGTTTGCGAAGCGCTTTTAGGATTTCCAGTCCGTTTCCATCGGGCAGGGACAGATCGAGCAACATCATATCGACGGGTGCCGACGTGGCGTGCTCGATCGCCTCGGCGATGGTCGCGGCCGAGTCCACCTCGTAGCCGACCGCGGTGAAGAGAACGCGAAACGCGTCCGTGACGAGTGGACTGTCTTCCACGATCAGAATGCGCGCCGGCACTTAGTCGCGCGGAGGGTTGAGCGGCAGCGTGAAAAAGAACCGGCTCCCTTGGCCAAGCTCGCTCTCGACCCAAATAGTTCCGGCATGCAGCTCGACCAGATTGCGCGCAATGGCGAGGCCGAGGCCGGTTCCATGGTGTGGACGCGAAGGTGACGCGTCGACCTGCGCGAATTCGCGGTTCCCGATCAGATTCCCCAGCACGTGTTTGACCTTGTCTCGATCCGCGTACACTGGTGGGAGATCATCGCCGTTGAGCCGCTCTATGGTAAGGTGTTTTTTCGCCGCGAGCGCCTGATTCAGCGCCCGAACCTGGTCGACCAGCTCCGTGATGTTGAAGTCGGTGCGGGTGAGACTGACCTGGTCGCTAGCGCTGCGCACGTAAGTGAGAATCTCGTCGATCATGTCGATCAGCTGCTGGCCGCCGTTCACGATTCCGGCAACGCTGTCCCGCTGCTTTTGATTCAGCTCGCCCAGCATCCCGTCGCGCAGTATCTCGGCGTGCGTAATGATCGCGGCGAGTGGTGTCCGGAGATCGTGCGACACGTTGGAGAGAAACTGGGTCTTTAGCGCGTCGCGCGCCCGCAGCTCGTCGATCGTGCGCTGCGCCTCTTCCGCTTTGGCTTCGAGTATTTCAAGCCGCTCTGTCGCTGCCGAGCCTACACGGTCGGACATGCTCATATTGTACTCGCCGTCACATCCGTTGCCAACGCATCCGACTCCACGGCGTCGAGCAGCTGTTGCCGCCGCAGCAGCGACCAGTAGCGCCCGCGCAGCGCCATCAGCTCCGGGTGCCGCCCCTGCTCGGCCACCGACCCCTTCTCGAGCACGATGATCCATGAGGCATCGCGAATCGCGCTTATGCGGTGCGACGCGATGAGCGCCGTTCGTCCCGCCAGAGCTTCACGCAATGCCCTGAGAATCTCGGCCTCGGTGTGCGTGTCGACCGCCGACAACGCGTCATCGAGGAGTACGATGCTCGGCTTTCTAGCCAGCGCCCGCGCCAGCGAAGCGCGCTGCTTCTGACCACCGGACAGATTGATTCCGCGCTCGCCCAGAATGGTCTCGTAGCGGCCGGGAAAGTTGTCGATCGTCGCATCCAGCTGCGCGACACCCGCCGCCCATTCCCCGGTCTGAGTCATGCCGCTCGTTCCGTAGGAAAGGTTCGATCCGATGGTGTCGCTGAAGAGAAGACTTTCCTGCGGTACGAATCCGATGTCCTGCCGCAGCTCCGCCGGAGCAACGTTCTTCGTCGGGACGCCATCGATGAGAATCTCGCCTTCCTGCGGATCGTACAATCGCGGGATCAGATCGATCAGAGCGCTCTTTCCGCTTCCCGTTGCGCCAACCACTCCAAACGTTGCTCCCGCCGGCACGCTGAAGCTGACATTGCGCAGAACCCAGCGCGGCTCGCCCGGCGCGTCCGACGGATAATGAAAGCTGACATTTCGAAACTCGATGGTGCGACCCGATTTTGTCGGCGGCAGGTGTTGACGAGGCTCTTCGCCAATGATGGTCGGGCGAGCTTCGAAGATCTCGGCGAGGCGCCCCATCGACGCATCGCCGCGCTGAACGAGATTCACGACCCAGCCGAGAGCGATCATCGGCCACGTGAGCATCGTTAGGTACATGCCGAATGCGACGAATGAGCCCACGGAAATCGTGCCCTTGATCGTGAGCGCTCCGCCCACTCCGAGAACGATGACAGCGCCGAGTCCCCCGAAAAACGCGAACAGCGGGTTCAGAGTCCCCCACAATCGCACGAGGGACATGTTGAGGGCGAGGTACTGATCGTTGATCGCGCCGAACCGCGCTATCTCTGCCGCTTCCTGACGGTACGCTCGGACGATCCTCGCGCCGGAGAGATTCTCCTGCGCCCTGGTGGTGAGCGTCGAGAAGTGCTCCTGCACCGCCTCGAATCGGTCGTGAATCGCCTTTCCCATCTTTATCGTGAGCACCGGCAGGAAGAGCGTCGGCAACAGCGCGAGGAGGGTCAGCTTCACATCGATCCGGAGCATGAAATACAGCGCAAACACACCGCCCGTGATCGTGTTGGCGAGGTACATCACCGCTGGGCCGACCGCCATCCGAACCGCGCTCAGGTCATTGGTGAGGCGCGCCATTATGTCGCCCGTCCGGGTCTGTGCAAAGTACGCCGCGTCGAGCGTCTCCAGATGTGTGAAGAGATCGTTGCGCAGGTCGTACTCCATCCAGCGGCTAACGCCGTTCATCAGCTCTCGCATCCCGTATCTGAAGGCACCGCCGACGATGGCGGCGAGGACGATAAGGCCGCTGAGCTTCCAGATTGTGCTCATCGGCGCGCCTGCACCGATGGCGTCGATTGCGCGTCGCAGCACCCAGGGTATGACGCTCGTGATCGCCGACGACGCCAGGACGATCAGGAGGCCCGCTGTAAAGGACTTCCAGTACGGCTTGTAATAGGGCGCAGCGGTGCGAAGATTCTTCAAAGTTGGCATATGGATTGCCGTCCATAGTTATTCATGAGCTTGGTTAAAACCAGGCGATCATCACACGATGGAGGAGGCTTAATGGCTCAATATATTCCCCGGTTTAGTGCGTCGCTCGCACTCTCGCTCGCGCTACTCGCAGGTGCGTGCTCGAAGAAAGACGACACCGCCGCTGCGGATTCGGCGCTGAATAAGGACATTCAGCTCGCGAACAGAGACACCAGCGCGCAACCCGCGCTCACCGACGTTCCTGCCGGCACGGCAGCCAATCCGGCGCCGAGCACGACTACGAAGACGACGACTACTACGCGCAGCACCACCCGCACACCGACCACGACCACCAAGAAGCCGACAACCTCGGTCACCTCTAGTGGCAACACCGTGACCCGCAACAGCGCGGGGACGGCGGCCAAAGTCGGAACGATTCCAGCGGGTGCTACGCTCAACCTTGCGTCAGGCTCCAAGGTCTGCACGAACACCAACCATGTCGGCGATCGCTTCAACGCCAGCGTGACCAACGCCGTCACCGGCTCCAATGGCGCGGTGATCCCCGCCGGCGCGACCGCGACGGTGGAAGTGACCGAGCTCAAGCGCAGTGAGAACGTCAACGACAACGTGGTGATGGGCTTCCGCGTCGTCTCCGTCAATTTCGGCGGACACACGTATCCGGTCAGCGCCACGACGAGCTACGCTGATGTGAGCAAAGTGAAGAACCAGCCGAAGAGTAAAGATGTGCAGAAGGTCGTCGGTGGCGCGGCAATCGGCGCCATCGCCGGACAGATTCTTGGAAAGAGCACCAAAGCCACGGTAATTGGCGGAGCTGTCGGGGCCGCTGCCGGAGCTGGAGCTGCCGCTGCGACGGCGAACTATGAAGGCTGCGTCAACTCGGGCAGCCGCATTACCGCTACGCTCAACTCGTCAACTCAGGTCAACATCTGAGAGAGCCCTGGCGGTAGCAGAAGAAAAACCCGGCGTGAAGTGATCACGCCGGGTTTTTTGCGTTCTAGAACCCGACCGCTCCTCCGTGCGAGCGCGGGTCGTCCATGCCTTCGTAGCCGCCCCTTACTCGCATGATCGACGCTGCCGAGGCGATCCCGCTCTGCTCGTAGACGTGATGCCCCATCTGCCTCAGTCGCGCCAGCACCGACGGCTCGAAGCCACCCTTCTCAACGCGTATTGAATCGGGTAGCGACTGGTGGTGTATTCGTGGCGCACTCATCGCATCCGCCAATGACATCCGGTAGTCGATGACATTCAGAATGATCTGTGACGTCGCGGAGATGATCCTTGGGCCGCCGCGCGCGCCAGTCACGAGCAGAAGATGTCCCCACGGATCGAGCACGATCGTCGGAGACATCGCGCTCAGCATCCGCTTGCCAGGCGCGATCGAGTTGGCGGCGCCCTGGATCAAGCCGTACATGTTGGGAGTTCCAGGCTGCGAAGTGAAATCGTCCATCTCGTCGTTGAGAAAAAAGCCGGCTCCGCTCACGAAGACTCCCGACCCGTACAAGTCGTTCAGTGTGGTCGTCGTCGCGACGGCGTTTCCAGAGCGATCCACAACGGAGTAGTGTGTCGTCTCATTTCCCTCTCGAAGTTTCGAGGCGAGTTGAGTGGTTGGATCAGCGTGGTCGCGCGAGATGGTTCTCGCCATCGCTTTCGCGTAAACCTTGCTCGTAAGCTGGTCGAGCGGAACCTTGACATACGCGGGATCGCCCAACTTCGAGTTGCGGTCGATGAACGCGCGCTGCGACGCCGAAGCGAGCGCGTGGATCCGTTCGGCGCTCCCGAACGCAGTCACCGGCCCGTACGCTTCCAGAATGTTCAACATCTCGGTCACGGTGGTCCCACCGGACGAGGATGGTGGCATCGAGAGCAGCGCGTAACCGCGATAGCTGCCTCGTATCGGCTGGCGCCAGACCGGCCGGTAGCGCGCGAGGTCTGCCTTCGTGATCAGGCCCCCGCTGCGCTTCATCTCGGCGTCAATCGAGTCGGCGATGCTGCCGCGGTAGAAAACCCGCGAACCCGAGTCGGCGATCAATCTAAGAGTGCGCGCGAGTTGGGGTTGGACCAGTCGAGACCCGATTCGGGGCGGTGACCCACCGGGAAGAAAGATTGATTTTCCGGCGAAGCTGCTGATTCGATACTTCTCGCCAGAAATCGAAGCGAAAAGGGTCGTGTCGACGATGAAGCCTTCCGAGGCAAGACGTATCGCCGGTGCGAGCACTCTCGCGAGGGGCAGCGCGCCGTATTTGCGATGCGCCTCGATCATTCCGGCGACGGCGCCCGGCACGCCCGACGCCTTCGGTCCGATCGTGCTCTCTCCGGTGAGCTTGCCATTGGCGCCAACGTACATGTCGCGCGTCGCGGCGAGTGGTGCTGTCTCCCGATAATCGAGGGCATCGACGCGACCGTCCGCCATTCGCATCACCATGTAGCCACCGCCGCCGAGATTTCCCGCCTCTGGGAAGGTGACCGCGAGCGCGAACCCGGTAGCGACCGCGGCGTCGACGGCGTTTCCGCCCTGCTTCATCACCTGGGCACCAACCTCAGCGGCCAGCCGATTGTTGCTGGCGACGATTGCGTGGGGAGCGAATGTCGGGTGAGCGCCGGCAGGAAAACGCCATCCAGCCGGGAAAACGGCTGGGACGCGCTTCGGCATGGAGGGATCGACGACCTGGCGCCATGAAGGCGCCGCGGCTACGAGCCAGGCGGATCCCGCTACGGCCGCCGTCGCGAGAATCAATTTCTTTTTCAGAGCGGATCTCCGGAGAGTGCCAGTGTGAATTCTATCCGCGCCGCACCACGCGTGTCACCTTGGCGGGCGCAACTGCGGAATCTCCGTTCCTCGCGACCTACCTACTTGCGACGCGCGGTTCCGCCGAATCCCATTCGCAGCGATACCCGCAGAGCGGGCATGCTGTTCGTATTGCTCGTACCGTTCGACAAATCTTTTCTCTCATGGATCGCGAACGAGTAATCCGAGATGATATCGAGGTTGGTGCGGTCGCTGAGGCCGTAGCCAAATCCGTATCCGAGCGCAAACAATGGATCGATGTTCCCGCCGGTTGGCGCCAGCTTCGCGCCGTCAGAATCGCGCTTCAGATTCCTGTAGGCGACGACTCCGCCGTTGAGCTCCAGCACCTGATGGAAGCCAATCCCCGCTCCTGAGTGAAACGTCGCCACGAGAGTCATCAGGTCGAGATGCGCGTCGCAGCTCCCACTCAAACATTGTGCTCCGCCCGTCGTAAGCACGGCACCCGTGGAGGTGTACTGGAAGGGCACGTGCGACCAGCTGCCAGCGAGCCCGAAGGACGAGCCGTTGTTTCCTCCCTTCTCGATGGACGCCCGATACGCGAAGTTCGTCGAATTGCCGAAGTTCCATGTACTCGCGGATGTCCCGTCGTTGACGAGGTTCGCCCGGAATCCCGAAACTCCCGCAGTGATCCAGTAGTCTGGATTGTTCGTGTACGCGCTCGGCCGCCGCGGCATCTGCGCGCTGAGCGTTCCCGCGCCGAACATCAACGTCAATAACGCCAGAGAAAAACGTCTCATCATGTTGCTCCAAGTTGTCTTGCAATACGCGCGAGCCGTCGGGTAAGTTTGGTCGTGCCTCACCGCTCGGCAGCTCATTGATGTTCGACCCTCGCGAAACGGAGCGCCGCAACCCGCGTACCGTCTCGATCGATCTCGCGTCCCCCCTCGAGATCGTAGACATGATAAACGCTGAAGATCGAAGTGTTCCCGAGGTTGTTGCGACCCAGCGCGAGCAGATCGCCCGCGCAATCGAGCTGGCCGAAGCAACGTTTCGCTCCGGAGGACGATTGTTCTACGTCGGTGCCGGTACCTCAGGACGACTGGGAGTGCTCGACGCAAGCGAGTGTCCACCAACCTTCGGCACCAAACCGGAAATGGTGCAGGGCATCATCGCCGGCGGACTGCCGGCCCTGACGCGCTCACAGGAGGGAGCGGAGGACATCGTCAAGAATGGCGCGATTGCGATGGACGAGCACGGCGTCAACGACAAGGACTTCGTAATCGGGATCGCGGCTTCGGGCACCACGCCCTACGTGCGCGCCGCTCTCGAGCGCGCCGCCGCGCTCGGTGCCAAAACGGGAATCGTCGCCTCCTCGCCGCCGCCGCCCGATCTCGTGTCGAAGGTCGATGTGACAATGCTTCCCATAGTTGGCCCCGAGGTCGTCACCGGCTCGACGCGCATGAAGGCGGGCACGGCGACCAAGCTCGTGCTCAACACGATCACTACCGGTGCGATGATCAGGCTCGGGAAAACGTACGGCAATTTGATGGTCGACTTGCGGGCGACGAACAACAAATTGATCGACCGAAGTCAGCGGATCGTGATGGAAGTCTGCGGAGTGTCGCGAGACGAAGCGACCAAGCTCCTGGAGCGCGCCGGCAAGAGTGTGAAGCTCGCGATCGTGATGCAGAAAAAGGGAGTCTCGCGCGAGCAGGCCGAGAAGCTCCTCGCCGAAAACGGCGGCGTGGTCCGGCGTGTGACCAAGGATGCGCCGCCTCCCATCAGCGGATCATAGCGTGGCTTCCGGCGTAGTCGTCGGCTTGATGTCGGGCACTTCGCTCGATGGAATCAGCGCCGCGGTGGCGCGCTTTCGGGACGCGAGCGACGGACGGATCGATGTCGATCTTCTCGCCCACACATCGCGCGCGTATTCGAGCGCTCAGCGCACCCGACTTACGGCCGCGCTCGGCAGTGGCACCCCCTCCGAGTATTGTCGGCTCAATTTCGATCTTGGAAGTTGGCTGGCCGATGCGGCGATAGAGGTGATGGCCGAGGCCGGCGTCGCGCGCGACGACATCGCGGCAATCGCGTCGCACGGCCAGACAATCTGGCATGACCCCGGTCACTCCACCTGGCAGTCCGGAGAAGCGGCCGTCATCGCCGAGCGAACCGGCATCGACGTTATCAGCGACTTTCGCGTGCGCGATGTCGCGGCGGGCGGACAGGGCGCGCCGCTCGTTCCGATCGCCGACGCGATGCTCTTCTCCTCGCAGTCGGAATGGCGAGGTCTCCAGAATCTGGGCGGAATCGGCAACATCACTATCGTGCCGCCACACGGTCAGATCGAGGGCGTCCGCGCATTCGACACCGGGCCCGGGGTTGCCGTAATCGATGGAGTAACCCGAGCCCTGCGGCCCAATCTTCCTTACGATGTGGACGGAAAACTGGCGCGCGCGGGCAAGCCCAACATGCGGATAGTGGCGGAGCTGTTGAAGCATCCCTATTTCAGCGCGCCTCCACCCAAATCAACTGGCCGCGAGCTGTTCAACTCAGACTACGTCCAGAAACTGATAGCGTCCGCACACGCCACTCGCGCCAGCGACGAAGACATCGTTGCAACCGCCGTCCAGCTGACGGCAGAAAGCGTCGGCGACGCATACAAGAGATTCATTGTGGAACCCGTCCGCGAAGTACTGGTCTCCGGAGGAGGCGCGAAGAATCCCGCATTGTTCGCCGCGATCGAGAAGGCTGCGGCGCCGATAGCTGTTCGCCACTTTGACGACGTCTATTTCGACGGAGAGGCGAAGGAAGCGGTGGCCTTTGCATTGCTTGGATATCTGCACGTGACAAAACGGCCCGGAAACGTTCCCACTGCCACTGGCGCGCGCGGTCCGCGAGTGCTGGGGAAGCGCACGCCGGCATGAGCGAGGTCGCCGAGCTCTTTTATCCGGCCATTCGGTGGGATGCGTCGCGGGGCTACGAGGGCGAGCGTAATGCGATCGAGCTTGCGCTGAAGCTCGGCGTCGGCGGGTTCATTCTATTTGGCGGTCCCTCGGAGCAGGTCGCGGTACTGACAGAGAATCTTCACTCCAAGTCGCGAATCCCGCTCCTGATCGGAGCGGATCTTGAGCGCGGCGCGGGGCAGCAGTTTGCAGGAGAGACCGCGTTGCCTCCGCTGGCGGCGATCGCTTCGCTGCAGGATGTCCAGGCGGTGCGGCGCGCGGCCGCCGTGAGCGCGGCCGAAGCCCGCGAGCTGGGAATCAACTGGATATACGCCCCCGATTGCGATCTCGACGTCGAGCCGAACAATCCGATTATCGGAACGCGCTCGTTCGGGAGCGACCCGGATCTGGTCGGAGAGTACGCAGCGGCCTGGATCGACGCGTGTCAGGCGGAGGGCGTGCTCGCGTGCGCGAAACACTTTCCGGGACACGGACGCACGACCGTCGACTCGCACAAGGAGCTGCCCCGCGTCGAGGAATCGGCCGAGACGATTCGCGCAACGGATCTCGTTCCATTCCGCCGCGCCATCGAGCGAGGAGTTGCGTCAATCATGACAGCGCACGTGGCGTTTCCGGCGCTCGATCCGAGTGGCGCACCCGCGACGCTTTCGCGCGCGATTCTGACCAACCTTCTCCGCAACGAGCTCGAGTTCACGGGTCTCGTAGTCACCGACGCTCTGATCATGGAGGGCGTGCTCGGAAACGGAGAAACGGAGGCGGTGGTCCGAGCGCTCGACGCCGGATGCGACTGTCTGCTTTACACGGCGAACATCGTCGAATCCGAGCTGGCGGTACAAAAGGCGCTCGACGACAAGCGGCTCGACGCAGACAGGATACACCAATCGATCGAGCGCCGCCGAAGATGGGCGCGGTGGGCGTCGCTGTCGCGGGACACGAATCGTGTCGGGCGCGACGAGAGCGGATGGGCCATTCAGCTCGCCGAGCAGGTGGTGCACATAGTCCGCGGAAAGATCCCGCGACTCGAGCAACCATGGAATCTGGTTGTCGTGGATGATGATCTCGGCGGACCATATCCCGCTCCTTCGCGTGATCCTCTCATCTCGGCTTTGCGTGCAGGCGGAATCGACGTGGTCTCGAATGGCGATCCGGGAGTCGGCACGGGTGCGACTGTCATTGCGCTTTTTGGTGACATTCGAGCCTGGAAGGGTAGGCCCGGATATTCGTCATCGGCGAAGGAGACGGTGCAGCGGACGCTCGAAGCCGCCAAGTCCGGAGATCGGCTCGTCGTGCAATTCAGCCACCCGCGACTTGCGAACGAGCTGGATACCGACGCTCCGATTCTTTGCGCGTGGGGTGGAGAAGCGGTGATGCAACGGGCAGCCGCACGCGTGCTGCTGCGCGAGCTGGCAGCGATCAGCGCGGGGAAGAGCGCGAAGGCCGCAGGGTAGCCGACTCAGAGGGGTAACCGAATGAGCGACAGCACCACGAAAACGTCAGCCCTTCGAATCTTCGGGCAGCCGAAGATGGCGGTGCTTCTCTTCCTTGGCTTTTCGTCGGGGCTGCCGTTCTACCTCACCAGCAAGACTCTCCAGGCGTGGATGACTACGGCGAAAGTCGATCTCGCCACGATCGGGTTCTTCAGCCTCGTCACGCTGCCGTATTCGCTCAAGTTCGTGTGGGCTCCTTTGATGGATCGCTACGTCCCGCCGTTCCTCGGTCGGCGTCGCGGATGGGTGTTCATAACGCAGGTGCTATTGCTCCTCGCGATCGCGGCAATGTCGTTGCATGATCCTCGCACCGGACTGAAGATGCTGGCGATCAATGCGATCGCGATCGCCTTCTTCAGTGCGTCGCAGGATATCTCGCTCGACGCGTATCGCACCGACGTCCTTCGAGATCGCGAAATGGGCGCCGGTGCCGCGGTATTCGTGATGGGCTATCGCATCGCGATGATCACGACCGGCGCCCTCGCCTTTTTTCTGGCCGATCGAATGCCGTGGCCCCTCGTTTATCTCATTCTTTCGACGCTGATGATTATCGGCATCGTGACCACATTCGTCGCACCCGAGCCGGTTCTGAACGACGCCCCGCCGAGAACTCTGGTGGAAGCTGTCGTGCTCCCGTTCGCCGAGTTCTTTCAACGCGTCGGCGTGCTGCGAGCACTGCTGGTTCTGCTCTTTATCGTCGCCTACAAATACTCGGATAGTCTTGCCGGCAGCATGACGACTCCGTTCCTCCTTCAGGCGGGTTTTTCCCAGAGCGAAGTGGGTGCGGTCTTTCTGGGCGTCGGGGTTGTTGCCACGATCGTCGGCGTTCTCGTCGCGGGCGCAGTGATTGGGAGCCTGGGAATCAATCGCTCCCTCTGGATCTTCGTGGTTTTCCAGGGCTTGAGCAATCTCACGTACTACGGCTTGTCCCTCTCGGGAAAGAACCACGGGTTCATGGTGGCTGCCATCATAACCGAGAACTTCGGCCTCGGTCTCGTTACGGGGGGAATGACTGCCTATTTGATGAGCATGTGCAACAAGCGCTTTACCGCCACGCAGTTCGCGCTACTCTCGAGCCTCATGGCCGCAAGCAGGGACATACTCGTCGCTCCAGCCGGAAAGTTTGCGGAATCTCTGGGGTGGCCGGGATTCTTCCTCCTGACGGTCGCGATGGCGATTCCGCCGCTGCTGCTGCTACCCTTCATCGCTCCCTGGTCGCTCGATGTTCCGATCGGCGCGGCGTCTCACACCGGCGAAACCGTACCGGCGAAAATCGCTTAGTCCTTGCCGCCGCGGCGATAGTTCTCTTCAGGGGTGCGAAGACGCGCCGTGACGACGGTCACGTTGTCGGGTGCACCGGTATGCATCGCCTCTTCGATGAGCGCCTTGCAGATGTCTTCCGGCCGTCCCGCGCCGCGCGCGATGCGTCCGATCTCCTCGGGCGACACCTGGTTCGACAGGCCGTCACTGCAAAGCACGAGGATATCGTCGTTGTCCAGCTTAACGCGATAGAAATCCGTGACGACCTTCTCTTCCGGACCGAGCGCCTGGAGGATGATGTTGCGATGCTCGCTCTGCGCCGCTTCCTTCGCCGTCATGCGGCCGGCGTCGATCAGCCGCTGCACGAATGACTGATCCTTGGTCAGCTGCTTCGCTGCTCCTTTGCGAACCAGATAGGCGCGGCTGTCGCCCACCTGCGCAATGAACGCCTCGCCATCGAGGACGAGCGCGAGGGTCGTGGTCGTGCCCATGCCGTGGTGCTCGGGCGATGTGTTGGCTGTCTGGTAGATTGCCCGGTTTGCGACGTCGATCCCACGCTTGAGCGCGGCCTCGACCGATTCAGGCGTGCGCTTGGGGACCTTGTGCCACCAGCGGTGGAGCTCGCTGAGAATCGTCTCGGTCGCGATGGAGCTGGCGAGTGCCCCAGACGCCGCTCCGCCGACGCCGTCGGCTACGATGAGGATGAATGGCGCGGTGTGGACGGAAACGAGAGCGGGCGCGCTCATCGTCGCGATGTCGCCGGTCTCCAGATTCGCAATCAAAAAAGAATCCTGATTGTCATGCCTGATCAGGCCGACATTCGAGATCCCAAAAATTTCTGCAATCAATTTTGGCTCGAAAGGAGCGTAGTCTGCGGTCACGGGAGAAGCGAGCGTCCCGGGTGCGACAAAAGATAGTGAAACGAATACAGCGGGGGCACTACCCATGCGTACTGCAAAGACTTATACCGCATTGCACTTGCAACCTGGAATTCGATGATGAAAGCTTGGACATATAGGGTTTTTACTTGTTGTGTCGCGATGGCGGGCGCGTCGTGCAGTCCCGGGACAGGTCCATCCGCGCCAGCTCCTGTTCCCGTGATCGTGCCGCCTCTCGTTCCCGCGCCCATTCCTCCTCCCTCGAGTCCAAAGCTGCCGCGGGTTCCCGAGGTTCGCGGTCCGCTTCAGATCAGTGTCACGTACCCCAAGCCCGAGCAGCTCCTCACCGTTCGCGATTCGAATTTCATATTCGGCAGTGTTGGAACCGGTGGCGCCGCGCTTCGCATCAACGGAGTCGCGGTGCCTGTCTGGCCGAACGGCGCGTTCATGGGCTGGCTTCCGGTTCCGGCCGATAGCGCGCCGCACTACGAGCTGCTCGCGAGGAACGGCACCGAAAGCGCACGCCTCGTGCTGCCGGTTAGGATTCCGCCGCTGCCTGACACGACGCGCCGAGACAAGCTGGTCGGCGATACACTGCAACCAGTTCCATCGCCCGACACGCTCGTACCGGTTTCAGGAAATGTCTATGTCATGCTCGGCGCACCCGCGTCGACCGTGGACGATACGGACCGAGTGACCATCGCACGCCCCGCTCCCGGGAATGGACAGGAATACAAGTGGTTCCTCTTCCCCCGCACGGTTGTGAAGATCACCGGTGCTATCAAGGCGAGCGGTGACGAGTTCGTGCGCATCCAGCTCGATTCGACGCAGGAGGCATGGGTTCTCCGCAGTGAGCTCCAGGCGCACAACATCTCGACCATTTCGCCTGGGAAATTCGTCGGCGACTCGGCGGCTCCTGTGCGGCGGGTCGGAGCGATTCGCATCGAGCCCGGCCCGGATTGGATCGACGTGGCAATCCCCATGACAGGACCGCCGCCGCCGTATCTCGTCGAGGAAACAGATCGGACTATCTCTCTCCTCCTGTACGGTGTTACCGGCGCGCCCGTTGTCTCGATGATGGCGGAGCCGAGCGACTCGTACTTCAATAGCATCAGCTCCTCCACTCCGGAACAAAGCAGGGTGCGCTACACGATCAATCTCAATAGCGCTCCGTTTGGTTATCTGGCGCTCTGGCAGAACGGCACTTTGATCTTCAGAGTGCGGCGTCCGCCGAGGATCGTGGATATTACATCGCCTTTGCGCGGTCTCACAATCACGATTGACCCGGGACATCCTCCCGCTGGGGCGACGGGTCCCACGCTGTTCTATGAAGGCGATGCCGTGCTTCAGGTCGGCCTCAGGGTGCGAGACCTGCTCACGCAGCGCGGCGCGAACGTCGTGATGACCCGTACTACCCCCGATCCGGTCGATCTCGGATTGCGTGCCATCATCAGCCGCCGCGCGAATGCTCACGCGTTCGTCTCGATCCACCTCAATGCCTTCCCCGACGGTGTCAATCCATTTGTCAACAACGGGTCTTTGACGCTTTATTTCTGGCCGCACTCGATTCCATTGGGCGTGGCGACCCAGGTGGCGCTGCTTGCGGAGCTGGGGCTTCGGGACAACGGGACAAAATTCCAGAATATTGCTGTAGCTCGCGGGACCTGGATGCCATCGATTCTCACCGAGGGAGCTTTCATCATCATGCCAGATCAGGAAGCAGCGATGAGGACGCCGACGTATCAGGAGGCTTACGCCACCGCGATTGTGCGCGGACTCGAGACCTACTTCGCATCGCTGGCCAAAAAGCCGTGAGATCGATCGCGCTCGCGGCCGTGCTACTCTTCTGGGCGGCGCGAGCCGCGGCGGCGCAGCTCCCTCCCAACGAGCATTGGCGCACGCTCCGCACGCAGCATTTTCGCGTGCACTTCACCGCCTCGGTCGAAGAACAGGCGCGCAGAGCCGCCGTCAACGCCGAGCGGGCGTACGCTGAGCTGTCGACCGAGCTCGTCCCGCCGCGCGGCACCATCGATCTCGTCATCTCGGACAACGTCGATTTCGTGAATGGGTACGCGACGCCATTCCCATCGAATCGAATCGTCGTCTACTCGCACCCACCTACGGATGCTTCGGGTCTCCGCGACTACGATGACTGGAATGCGCTCGTGGTGACCCACGAGCTCACGCACATTTTCCATCTCGACCGCTCGCGTGGAATCTGGGCGTTCGGTCAGGCGATCTTCGGCAGGAATCCGCTGCTCTTTCCGAATCTGTACGAGCCCCGCTGGGTTCTGGAGGGTCTCGCAGTTTATTTCGAGTCGCGATTGACGGGCGTGGGGCGACTCGAAAGCTCCGAGCACTCAATGGTCGCCCGCGCGGCGGCACTCGCCAATGGCGTGCCGACGCTCCAGGAGCTATCGCCGGGCACGTCGCGCTTTCCCGGCGGCGAGGTGATCTACATCTACGGCTCCCTGCTGTTCGACTACCTGTCACGTACGCGCGGCCCCGGCAGCATTCGGCAGTTCGTCGAGAGCGGCGCCAAGACCCCGCTTCCCTTCATTCTTACTCTGACCTCGCGGAACGCCTTTGGCATGTCGTTCCAGACGGCGTGGCAACATTGGCGCGACTCGCTCGTGCGCGAGATGCGCGCACCCCACGAAGTGATGCCGGGCTGGCGTCAGCTCACCAACGCCGGGCGAGTCACGCTTTTCCCGCGCTGGCTCAGCGATACGACCCTCATTTACGCGGGCGACAGGGCGCGGGAGATGCCGTCAGCGTACACAGTGACACTCTCGGGACACGAGACGCGACTCGGCCGGCGCAATGGAACTAGTCCCAACGTGAAAATGCCCGACGGCAGCATTCTCTTTTCGCAGCCCGACTTCCTGGATCCGTATCACATCCGGAATGACCTTTATGTCGAGAAAGGCGGATCGCAGACACGGCTCACGACCGGAGCCCGATTGACCGCGCCCGACGCGCGCGCCGACGGAGAGATCGTCGCCGTACAGGATGAACCGGCGACCACGAGGCTGGTGCGACTATCACGCGACGGGCGCACCCTCGTGCCGATCACGTCGACGAGCATCGACGTCCAGTGGGCGGACCCGCGCTGGTCCCCCGACGGCTCGCGCATCGCGGCTGTGAAACAGAGTCTCGGAAGATCCGAGATCGTCCTCCTGGATTCGACTGGGAAAACGATCGATTCCTTCGGGGCGACGCACGCGATCAACTCGAGCCCGAGCTGGACCCCGGAGGGACGGCGCATCTACTTCAGCTCCGAGCGAAACGGCTCGCCACAGATCTATGTCGCAGACGTGACGACGTTCGCGCCGACTGTGGCGCGCGTCAGTGACGCGGCTACCGGTGTGTTCAATCCAGAGGTATCGCCTGGTCAGACCGAGCTGGCGACGCTGTTGTTCAAGGCGGACGGGTTTCACCTTGGAGTTGCCCCGCTCTCGTCGGTCACGCGGCTTGCCGATGCTGACAGCACGAGGATAAGTCCGCGTGCTGCCTGCACGAACTGCCTGGCGATCGTGCCCGGCCTCGCACCGTCTGGCACGGCCGACACCTCTCGCGCGACGGATTATTCGCCGTGGCTGTCCCTTCTGCCGCGCTACTGGATTCCGGTTTTCGAGAGCAGCACGACCGACGGATCATCCTGGGGTGCAGCTACGAGCGGCTTCGACATCGTGAATCGCCATAACTATGTCGTCGAAGCGGTCCACAATTCTCGATGGGCCGAGAACTCCGCGTGGCTCTGGTATCGGTACTCGGGTTTCGGATTGCCCTTGATCGATTTGTACGCGTCGCAGAATTACTCGAATGCGAACTTCGTCCTCGTCGACAATGCCGGGAACGTCAGCCCGCCGTTTGGATTTACAGAGCGTGAGAGAATCGTATCGCTCCAGGCGACGTTCATTCGTCCGCGTTTTCGAAGCTATACGCTTGCTTCAATAGGAGGAGAGCTCGATGGCCTCGCGTACTCCACGCGGCCCGACACGGTGCTTCGGCATTTGTCTTCCTTCTTCTCGGAGGGACACAACTATCCCGCATTGATCGCGTCGGCCGGCTGGTCGAACGCGCAGCGACCGGGTTTGAGCATCTCACCCGAGGATGGAATCAGCGCTACGGTGAACGGACGTCAACGCTGGCAAGGAGGCACGACCGGCGGCTCGACTCGTAGCCTCGTGGGCGTGACGTCGGCCTACAAGTCAGTCGACCTCCCGGGCTTCGCGCACCACGTGCTGGCGCTTCGTGCAGCGGGCGGAATCACCGACGACAGAAGCCCCGACCTGTTCTCGGCTGGCGGAATCAGTGGGACATCGCTGGAAGCGTTCCCCGGTTTTTCTGTCGGTCAACAGCGTCGAACCTTCGGAGTACGCGGGTATCCCGCCGGCGCGGAAGGCGGAATTCGCGCGTATTCAGCCGCGGTCGAGTATCGGGCGCCACTCGCAGCACCGTCGCGCGGTTATCGATTCATCCCGGTCTTCGTCGATCGGACTTCGCTGACGCTTTTCGGAGAGACGGGCCGGGCCTTCTGTCCAGCAAGCGCCGATATCACGAATGGAGTTTGTAGTGCCAGCAATATCGGGAACCCAGTCATGACTTCCGCCGGAGCCGAGCTCAATATCGACACCGGGGTTCAGCTCGACGTGCAGGCGCGAGTTCGGCTTGGACTCGCTTTTCCGCTGATCAATCGAGAGCAGCTCGGGGCGGCCAAGGCGCAGGTGTACGGCACGTTCGGAGCTTCTTTCTAAGTCGGAGCTAGCCCGTGTATCTAAGCAAAGGGATGCTTTTCTAACAGCCCTTTACCGTCGGCTCTCGCGAACCTTCGGCTCTCCTTTCGACGCGTCGATCAGCGATTCATTCGCCTTCCGGCGATCTAACTCAACGCCTCCGGTGTACTTAGAGGAGAGGGGACAACCGCTAATTTTTTCCTCACCCGGTGCGCGATATGCCCCGCTTGGTTGATAGATCTCGATTCGCCCCAAAGTGGAAAAATCAGGGTCCAGTATCTATTAGTGATGTGGATTACGTAAGGTCTTGTCACGTAAGGAGATAGGTTAACACTGGCGCGGACTCACGAATACCGGTAGTATCCCTGCCCGCATCGAAATCATCGATGCCCAAGCGTGCAGTTCCGAGTCCGTCGTCTTCTTACTTGACACCCCTTCTATACTGCGGAGAGTTGTATAATGCCCATACCTGCCGTCCCGCCCCAGGGCGAAGCCCAGTTGAATGACAACGCGCGGACCGTGATCGGAAAGAGATATCTGATCAAGGACGGCACGGGCACGCCTGTGGAGCAGCCAGAAGACATGTTCTGGCGCGTCGCGGGAACGGTCGCTGAGGCAGACCGTCGCTATGGAGCGAGCGACAGCGAGGTCACGGGCATGGCGGAAAACTTCTACCGCCTGATGGTCGAGCGCCGCTTCGAGCCGAACTCTCCGACCCTCATGAACGCTGGACGCCCGCTCGGGCAGCTGTCTGCCTGCTTCGTTCTTCCTATAGAGGACGCGCTTTCCAACGGACGCGACGGGATCTACGACACGCTGCGCGCGATGGCGCTCATCCATCAGTCAGGTGGCGGGACCGGTTTCGGATTCTCGAAGCTCCGTGGCAAGGGATCGATGGTCCGCTCGACGACTGGAGTTGCATCGGGCCCGGTGTCGTTCATGAAGCTCTACGATGCATCGACCGATGCCGTGAAGCAGGGAGGCACGCGTCGCGGTGCCAACATGGGAATCCTGCGCGTCGATCATCCAGACATCATGGATTTCATCAGCTGCAAGGAAGATCTCACTCAGATTACGAACTTCAACATCTCTGTTGCCGTCACCGACAAGTTCATGACGGCCGTGAAGAACGGCACGGGCTACGACCTCATCGATCCAAGCAATGGCAAGGTCACTGGCCAGCTCGACGCGCGCACGGTCTGGGACAAGATGATCGACGGGGCGTGGAGGACGGGTGAGCCAGGTTGCTTCTTCATCGACGAAGCGAACCGCTACAATCCGGTGCCGCACGTCGGACAGTACGAGGCGACGAATCCCTGCGGCGAGCAGCCGCTCCTCCCGTACGACGTGTGCAACCTCGGCTCGATCAACGTCGGGTATTATGTGAAGGACGCGCAGATGGATTGGGACGCGCTCAAGCGCGATATCCACCTCTCCGTTCACTTTCTCGACAACATCATCGACGTCAACAAGTACCCGCTTCCCGAGATCGACGCTCTCTCCAAGAGAATTCGCCGCATCGGCTTCGGCATCATGGGCTTCGCTGACGCGCTCGTGCGCCTTGGCATCGCTTACAACACGATCGAAGGCGTCGAGTTCGG
>WNEZ01001893.1_pt1 | contig 27588 bp, 21 predicted proteins | sample 5400521 | NCBI WGS metagenome assembly WNEZ01 (sample SAMN13153339, study PRJNA577476) | soil metagenome | isolation source: 120 cm saprolite under Douglas fir tree site 2 hole 1 replicate 1 | place: USA:California | collected 2015-04-18
ACGCATATCACCGCCTGAATTTCGCTCTTCACAGTGGTTTTTGAAAGAGATGGCCTTGATTTGCTCTCAACTTTTTTCAGGCGAGGTGATGAGCTCATTTTTGATTTGGGCAAAGTTATGCGCCGGAAAAAGCGCTATTGGCTTATCAATTTACGCTCAAAACGCTGGCGATTTTATGCGTCGGAAGAGGCAAGGTTATGCTCTTTCTGACAATGACGAACTGAGGAGGTATTCGCTCTCGTACCTGGTTAAAAATCTAGATTTCACGCACATTTTGGGGGAAAGATTTTTCCCCGAATTGTTGCTCTCTCTGTCTGGTTTACGCTCAATGAGTGAGCAAGTTTTCAGGGAAAGTACCAATATGCTCTGTGAACATCTGCTATACTGAAGCTATGAAACAACTGCTGACGGCCAAACAGCATGCCTGCAACGGTATGCAGAGTTGCGGTGGAGCTTAGACACAAGCCCCCAGCTGTAGCTGTGGGGTGACTGACTACTGGGAAGCAATGGCCCACCAGTGAAACAACCAGTCAATTTGCAGACATACTTGCCGGAGAAGCACGAGTATGACAGCTCAACAGGTTAAGCTACAAGAGATCAACGCGCTCAATCGGAACGATTTTGTAAAGGAATTGAGTGTGTTGTTTGAAGGGCCTCCATGGATCGTGGCGCTGGCCTGGCACGCCCGGCCATTTCCGAGCCTGGAACACCTGCACCAGACGTTGTGTGCAGTGATGTATAACGCGCCGGTCGAACAACAAGTAAAGCTGCTGCAGGCACACCCCGATTTAGTAGGCCGCGCTGCCCTGGCCGGTACGCTCACCCCCACGTCAACTAATGAACAGGCAGCGGCAGGGCTTGATCGACTCTCGCCAGAAGAGATTGCTACCTTTAGCAGGTTAAACCAGGCCTATCGCGGCCGCTTCGACTTTCCCTTTGTTATCTGCGCACGTGAAAACAAGAAAGATAGCATACTGGCAGGCTTCGATGCTCGACTGCATAACTCCAGGGAACAGGAAATCGAGATAGCCCTTGGCGAAGTCGCTAAAATTTGTTATCTTCGTTTAAGCGATCTCGCCGGTTCAGATGCTGCCACACAAACTTGATAACTATTTTACTCGATGTATAACTTTTTCTGAGCGAGAGGTTGAGTATGAGAATAGGTCTCCTTGAAGACGATGCAGAACTCTGCGCAATGTTGAAAGAAATGCTGGAGGCCGGTAGACATACCGTCTCTGCTTACCTCGACGGCTCGGAAATTCTGGCAGCGTTCCACCTGGAGGAGCAAACGGCCCTCCTACCACCATTTGATATACTGCTTGTCGATTTAATTTTATCTGGAGACATTGATGGAGAACAGGTCATTCATCAAGTAAGGATGAGGTATTCTGATCTGCCCATTGTAGTCATCTCGGCAGTTACTTCCTCTCATCTGGAAGCCGTCACAAGACGTTATCCAGGTGTGAAAGCCCTGCGAAAACCCTTCAAGTTGCGCAACTTGTTTGCCGTCATCGAGGGAGAGCAAAGCTTCCTCTGACGAGAAGTCCCTCATCCTCTCTGTCCACGTCATTCCCCTTTTTGCGTGCAGGGGCTCATTTCATCTTGCATGGTCAGATGCGGGAGTTGGAAGCGTGAAGTAGAAGCGGCTCCCTTGCCCTGCGATCCCCGAACTTTCGACCCAGATGCTCCCGCCCATCGCTTCCACCAATTGCTTGCTGATGTAGAGGCCCAGGCCTGTTCCCCGGATGGGGCCGGCCAGGTCCCGTTTCAGCCGGACAAATTTCCCAAAGAGCAAGGGAATGTCCTCGGGAGGAATACCAGGGCCGGTGTCCTGCACACAGATGCATACCTGCGAGACGCTATCCGGGTGCTGGGTGAAGGGATCGTATCGCGTGGCTACAACACGTACCGTGGTGTGGAGGGGAGTATATTTGAAGGCGTTTTGGAGGAGATTGCGCAGCACCTGGCATAGGAATTGGCGGTCGGCCTGGACAACAAGCCCTTCAGTAATCTCTAGAGAGACGGGGTGATCCTGCCGCTGCAGCGGCTCAAACGTTATTTTTGACGGTCTCCGGGGCACACGCCTACGGGAGACGGGGTGATCCTGCCGCTGCAGCGGCTCAAACTGTTCCAGGACCTCGTGTACGAGGTCGGCCACTAAAAGCTCCTGTACTTGTGGGTAAATCGTGTGTGAGCCTGTTCTTGCTGCATCCAGAATTGTGTCAATAAGTGGCATCAGGGCTTCACATCCCCGCGTCGCCTTACGAATGTACTCCACCTGCTTGTCACTTGTGAGCGTGTTGTGATAGGTTTCCAATAATTCCAGGTAGCCATAGACTTGTGTGAGCGGCGTGCGCAACTCGTGACTGACATTCAAGACGAATTGGTCCTTCATCTCATTCAGACGACGTTGCTCTTCAAAGGCCACCTCGATGCGTGCCTGCTCCTCGAGTTCTTCATAGGCCTGGTGCAGCGCCTCGTTTCTCGCCTGCAGGTCCTCCTGCGTCTTGTACAGCAGGCGGTTCCGGTTGATCGTCTCCTGGATGACGAGGACCTGTCTCACTACCATCAGTCCCAGCAGAATAGTCACCCCAAGAGACACCTGCGCTTCCAGGCCTGTATTGGCCCCGGCATATTTCGTCCAGACCAGCAGCAAGAACACGGCGGAAACAAAGAGCAAGGGTATCAAGGCTCCACGCAGCAAGACGGGTCGTCCTATGATCTCGCCCTTTTCCAGGGAAGGAACTGGAGCGGGTGCAGGAGCCGTGGAGAGCCTCCTGGAGGCCAGGTATTCTTGCATCGCACGAGCGCCCAGGCCGATTAGCATGTAGCCCAGGGGCCAGCCGACATCCAGCAGCCCTCCTGTGGCATACATGTTGTGCAATTCCAGGTAATCATAAACGCTATTGGTGATCACAATGATGATGAGAGCGAGGGAGAGCAGAAGCACCATCGGCTGCATCTCGCGGTCGTGGCTGCGAGCCGCCAGCAGTAGGAGACAGAAGATCAGTACCAGCGCCGCCAGGGGATATGCCGTCCCAATGATCTGGCCTGCTGCCGTGTCTGCCCCGTGCAGGATCGTCGGGCCCAGAACAAAATACCAGCTAAAAGTGACCACTCCCACCATAATCAGCAGGCCATCAAGGAAAACACGCAACCGCGTCTGGATCGGCAGCGGTCGATGGGGCAAAAACAAGATGGCCAGCAGCACGAAGGGATAGGACCCCAGGAAACCTATATCGGCCAAAGAGGGAAAGAGCATAGGCAGGTGGAGGATGTTCTCGTTGTACGTCCAGATCCCCTGGCCTATGATGTAACTGAGGATACCCAGGCTGAGCAGGAGCGGGACCCAGCGCTGGACGGGGCTCGTCCCTGCAGTGACGGGCGGCAGTGAACCAGCAGGTAGCCCTTTTCGTCCGTCCCCTGGCAGCCAGAGCGGGAGCGTCAGTAACAGGCCTACTCCTTCGAGCAGGCCCTGGGTGAGGTTGTCAACCAGAGTCATCGCTAAAGGCATTTCTGGTTTGAAGAGCAAGTAGGCGGCAAAGAGCCCACTAAGCAAGAGGACCAGGGCAAAGTCTTTGCCGGGGAATTCCATACCCCGCTGGTTTACGACCTCCATCACAACCATCCTATCCTTAAAGAAGAAAACTCATGCAAGCGCTTGTTATACGGTTCGGTTACACAAAGATAAAGAAGATGGGCACCCCTTCTCTATATACTCTATCGGTGAACGTAAGTCAACTGAAAAGGACTTTTCTTAACCATGATGTGGATACGGCAAAGCGCGTCTTGGAGTATAATATCACCTGCAAGTTTGATTGTACTGTTTTGTAATTTATTTAAGAAAGAATGGCCATTAGGAACAGCAATGACAGCAGACTACAGCTACGAGATCAGCTATGGCAAGGCGCGGGTTCCCCTCTACCGTGTGTACGCAACGCCACTATCAGGTGTAATACGCATCTCCGAATCGTCGTTCACGGGCCGGGATAACATGCTCTTTGCCATGGAGATCGATGTTGAGGTCTTTGGCAATAATTTCCTCCCGGCCTATCTCTCTGGTGACAATGCGAATGTAGTGGCGACCGACAGCATGAAGAACTTCATACTCAGGCAGGCGCTCGCCTACGAGGGATCGACGCTCGAAGGGTTCCTTGATTTGCTCGGCCGGCAATTTCTGGGGACCTACCCGCAGATGGAAAGGCTGCGGGTTACAGGAAGGGAACTGCCCTTGAAAGTTACGGGCAGCTCATTCACGCATTTTGTACGCGACGCCTATACGACGCTGCCGGAACGCGTTGATCGCCCGCTTTTTATTTACCTCGACATGTTCTGGAAATATACAGATATAGTAGATATGCTGGCGCCCGACCTGGCGCGCTATGCCGCTGCAGAGCAGGTGCGGGATGTCGTGCAGGTGGTCTTCCATGAATTTGTCAGCGAGTCGATCCAGCATCTCGTCCATAAAATGGGGCTGCGGCTGCTGGAGCGCTTCCCGCAGATCGCAGAGGTGTCCTTTGACGCGCAAAATCGCACGCGGGACCCCGTGGCTGTTTCCGAGACCGATCCTAAGCTGAAGGTATACAGCGACCCGTTCCCGGCGTATGGTATGATCAAACTCACCATGAGCAGGAAGCAGGGAGGCTGATGACAGGTCGTCTCACCACGCATGTGCTCGATACATCACAGGGCCGCCCGGTGGCCAACATGACCATCGAGTTGTGGCGGCTGAATGCAGAAGGCAGCGGGCGAACACTGTTGAAAACGGTACGCACGAATGGCGATGGCCGTACCGATACGCCTTTGCTCGTCGATGATGAACTGGCAGCAGGCGTCTATGAACTGGTGTTTGTGGTAGGTCAGTATTTCATAGCGCAGGGGATAGCGACCACGTCGCCTCCTTTTCTGGATCGAGTCCCCATACGCTTCGGCATTGCCGATGCAACCGCCCATTATCACGTACCGCTGCTGGTCTCACCCTGGGCCTATAGTACCTATCGCGGGAGTTGAGAAAGCATGGACACAACCATCGAAGCCCAGATCGTTATGGAGCGATGCGATATCCTGGGCGGCTATAGTGAAGAGCCAGGCATTCTGACGCGGCGTTTTGGGACACCGGCAATGCGGCAGGTGAACGAGAGGGTAGCAGCGTGGATGCATGATGCTGGTATGACAGTCCGCCAGGATAACGCTGGCAACCTGGTTGGCCACTACGAGGCGAGTTCCGAGGGCGCCAAAACCTTGCTGCTTGGTTCGCATCTTGACACCGTGCGTGATGCCGGTAAATACGACGGCCCCCTGGGCGTACTGACCGCGCTGGCGTGCGTGCAGCGCCTGCATGATCGCCAGGAGCGCTTACCCTTTGCCATTGAGATATTCGCCTTCGCAGACGAGGAAGGGCTGCGTTTTCACAGCAGCTACCTCGGGAGTAAAGTGGTGGCCGGTACGTTCGAACCGGCCACGCTGCGCCTGGCAGACAGCGAGAGCGTCACCCTGGCAGAAGCGATGCGCGCGTTCGGCGGCAATCCTGATATCCTACAGGCTTCTAAGCGAGATGGCAGCGACCTGCTGGGTTACTGCGAGGTCCACATCGAGCAAGGCCCGGTGCTCGAAGCGCTCAAGCTGCCGGTCGGCGCGGTCTCGAGCATTGCGGGGCAGAGCCGGATTAGCGTACACTTCAGCGGGGAGGCGGGCCATGCTGGTACAGTACCAATGGCGCTGCGGCACGATGCTTTGTGCGCTGCAGCAGAATTCGTGCTGGCCGTTGAAGCGCTGGGACGAAGCCTCCCAGGACTGGTCGCTACGGTAGGCCAGATTACTGCGCAGCCGGGGGCGAGCAATGTTATTCCGGGTTTGGTGACGCTCAGCCTGGATGTGCGGCATCAAGACGACGCGGTGCGCGAGCAGGCGTGCCGCCAGCTGCAGGAGCAGGCCAGCAGCACCGGCACGGCCCGCGGTATTTCACCTGGCTGGCACACGTTGCAGCAGCATCGCACGGTGCCCTGTTCGCCTCGCTTAACTCAACTGCTGGCGCAAGCAATCGAGGCAGCGAAGTACCCCGTTTACTCCTTGCCCAGCGGCGCAGGACATGACGCGGTGGCGATGTCCGACCTGACGGAGATTGCAATGCTGTTCGTGCGCTGTAAAGGGGGCATCAGCCATCATCCAGCCGAGTCGGTCGCGCCGGAGGACGTGGCGGCAGCGATTGAGGTACTGGAGCAGTTCCTGCTTCTCCTGGCAAAGGGGCAATGAATTTTATGAGCCAGTACGATCTTATTTTGCGCAACGGGACACTGGTAACCGCGGCAGGCGTCAAGCAGGCCGACCTCGCCACTGTAGATGGTCGTGTCGTTGTTGTCGATGCAGAGCTGGCAGGGACAGGTAAAGAGGAGATCGATGCCAGGGGGCTGCATGTCTTTCCCGGGGTGATCGACGCGCACGTACACTTCAATGAGCCCGGACGCACGGAATGGGAAGGCTTCGCCACAGGGACGCGTGCGCTGGCTGCCGGGGGCACCACCAGCTTCTTCGATATGCCGCTCAATGCTCACCCACCTACCATCGATGCAGCCAGTTTCGATCTCAAGCTCTCGGCCGCGCAGGCTGCTTCGCTGGTTGACTTTGCCTTCTGGGGCGGCATCGTACCGGGAAACCTGGACCAGCTCGACGAGCTTGCCGGGCGCGGTGTCATTGGTTTCAAGGCGTTTATGTCCAACAGCGGTATCGACGATTTTCCGTCTGTTGACGACCTGACGCTCTACGAAGGCATGGCACGCGCCGCTAAACTTGGTAAAATCGTCGCGGTACATGCAGAAAACGACCAGATTACCAGCAGGCTGGCGCAGCGTGCTATAGCGGAGGGGCGGACGGGGATACGCGATTACCTCGCTTCGCGGCCCGTGGTGGCCGAACTCGAGGCCATCGAGCGGGCCATCCTGTTCGCCAGCGAAACAGGGTGCGCGCTGCATATCGTGCATGTCAGCAGCGGGCGAGGTATCCAGTTGGTGACGGCGGCACGGCAGCGAGGCATCAACGTAAGCTGCGAGACGTGCCCGCACTACCTGGCATTGACGGAGGAGGATGTAGAAGCGCTGGGAGCCGTGGCGAAGTGCGCTCCGCCGGTACGCTCACACGCGGAGCGGGAAGCATTGTGGCAGCAGGTACACGCGGGCAACGTGTCGATGGTAACATCTGATCACTCGCCCGCGCCTGCCAGTATGAAGGCTGATAGTAATTTCTTCAAGGTATGGGGAGGTATATCCGGCTGCCAGTCTTTATTGCAACTGCTGCTGACGGAGGGCTATGAAAAGCGACACCTGCCGCTGACGGTGGTTGCTGCTATGACTTCGGAATACGTTGCACAACGCTTCGGTCTCTTGCCAAACAAGGGAAACCTGGCGGTGGGTGCCGACGCGGATATCGCACTGGTTGACCTGCGAGATAGCAGTGTGTTGCAAGCCAACCAATTGTTTTATCGTCACCGGCATAGTCCCTATGTTGGTAAAATAATGCGCGGGCGGATCGTGAGGACGATGGTGCGTGGCAGAACGGTTTTACTGGAAGGGAAGGTTGTTTCTGAGCCAATGGGCAGGTTGATCAGGCAAGCGGGATTGTACGAATGATTTGGCAAGCAGTTTTATACTTGACAAACTCAAGTTCCTGAAGCAGAGGTTCACGTGCCAGCAGCCGATACATCCTATGCAATGATTTGCAGTTTTTGATGATGTGTATGAACGATTGGAGACTCTCTACGCTTCTTCCGGACGGCAACCCGTTTCTTCTCGAAGAAGCCGTGCGTATTCCGCACCCCTGCCCTGAAAGCATTTCGTCCGTAACGCTTCTCGTAATGCTTTTTGGACGTGTAGATGATAATCTTAAGAAGAGAGTTTTTGGGGAGCACAAGGAGCTTACCATGAATGTCCAACACGCAGCGACCCCGAGACCCCTTCCAGACCCACAGCGCCAGAACAACGTGGCTGATCTCCATCAGGATGGACGCTGGCTCCTCCTCGCTCGGGCCGGCTGGGTCACCGTATTTGTCCTTTCGCTCGCAGTCTTCGTCGCAAACCTCCTGGTCAGCGGGCTCGACCTGGTGAGCAGCTTGCTTCTCGTTACCGCGACCAGTGTGTGGTTCGCGGTCAGCGGCGTGCTGTTGTGGAGCAAGTCCAACGATCGGGTGGTCGTGCTCTTTTCCCTGGCATTCATGCTCATCGGAGGGGTCCTTCTCCCAAGCCATTCCGTCACATTCCTCGCGGGGCATTCCTGGGTCTGGCAGCTTTTCCTGGCACTGATCCAGTCCCTGGCCCAGGCTACTTTGCTCCTCTTTTATCTCTTCCCCGATGGGCGCTTCGCGCCCCGCTGGACCCGCTTTCTCGCGTTCGGTTGGATCATCGTCTCGCTCGACTTCAATGTCCCCAGTTTTCTCAACATCGGCGTTTTCAACCCGTGGAATGCAGCGTTCTCATTTGCTCTTTACCGAATTGTCGAGGTTGCTTTTTACGGCAGTTTTATCTTCTCTCTTCTCTACCGGTACCGGCGGGTGTCCACTCCGATGCAGCGGCAGCAAACGAAGTGGGTGATCTTCGCCTTTCTCCTCATCCTTGTGGCAGCGAGCGCAGCAGCTCTTGAACTGAACATCATCCCCTACTATTTCCACGCATTCGCTCTGCCGAACCAACTCGCTTCACTGGTCTTTTTACTGACTAGCTGGTTTCTGCCTGTGCTCGGCCCCGTCGCCATCGGGATCGCCCTGTTGCGCTACCGGCTCTGGACGATCGACCTCATTATCAAGCGGACGCTGGTCTACGGTATCCTGACTGGAACCCTGACCGTGATTTATACCGGCACGATTCTCCTCTTGCAAGAGCTTTTGAGCGGGTTCACGAGTGGGAATACTCTGGCTCTTGTCGCCTCTACCTTGGCGATCGCAGTCCTGGTCATGCCTTTGCGAAGACGCATCCAAATCATCATTGACCGCCGCTTCTACCGCCGCGCATACGATGCGACCCGTACACTTGAAGCGTTCGGCGCAACGCTGCGTGGGGAGATCGACCTGAACACCTTGAGCGAACAGCTCGTCGCGGTCATCCAGGAAACGATGCAGCCCACGCATGTCTCGTTGTGGCTGCAACAGCATAACTCTCAGGCACGGAAACCGTCGAGATGGCTTGTGATGGCTGAAAAAGCTCCGTCACAACAGCCTCTCAGTGCCAAAAGTGCGACCGAGAGCGCTGAGACAACGGAGAAGATGTCAGGGTCACCATCCCGCGGGATTTCTCGACGGGCAGCCATGATAGGGCTGGCAGCAGGTGGGATAGTCCTAGCCGGTGGAGACCTCTCCTGGTGGCTCCTCTGGCGTCACCCGATCTTCACCTATCGTGGACATTCTCGTGAGGTAAATACGGTAGCCTGGTCCCCCGATGGCAGGCGCATCGCCTCCTGCTCAAACGATCAGACGGTGCAGGTCTGGGATGCCACTGATGGAAGCCACATCTTCACCTATTGAGGGCATATCGATATCGTGTTTGCGGTGGCCTGGTTACTCGATGGCAGGCGCATCGCCTCCTGCTCAGAGGATTGGACGGTGCAGGTCTGGGATGCGGTGGACGGAGGCCATGTTTTCACCTATCATGGGCATTCTGGTGAGGTGAATACGGTGGGCTGGTCACCCGATGGCAGGCGCATCGCTTCTGGAAGTGGTGATACCACGGTGCAAATATGGAATCCAGGATAAATGCTGGTGTCTCAATGCTTCCACGCGACTCATAGCATGTGCCAGTGAAAAACGTGGGTTATTGGTCCGTTTCCCACGGAAAATCCCTCTGCGCGCAGAGGAACGTTCTTTGTCTTAAAATCGGCGGTAAAGATGTTCAGAATGAGATCCTGAGGCTTGTATCAAAGCGTAATCAGGCCGCGCCGCACCCCGCGACTGACGGCGTCGGTGCGACTCGAAGCACCCAGTTTGGTAGAGATCGACGAGACGTGAAACTTGACGGTATGCTCGCTAATTAGAAGCCTGCGAGCGATCAGTTTGTTCGATAATCCCTCGAGACTGACGGCGCCAACGAGCGGGCGCTGATCGTAGAGCCGATCAGCGAATGCTACAGGCAGTGTGATGAGTCCCTGCGCCGCGGCCACCACGGAGGCCTGGAGCTGTGCAGTCGTAGCATCCAGGGACACGACGCTCCAGCCCCGCAGTGAGAGGGCCCGCAGCGCTGCCAGCGAGCGCTCATCGTTGTTCGTGAGGACCACCAGCGCTACGGTTCCGTTTATGTTGTTCGCCATAGCACGTTCCACGCCTTCCAGCAGCGTCTCATCTACGACGATGACATCGATGCCTGGCAGCTCTGCGATGACCTCGGCCGGAGTAGAGGTCTCGCCTACCACTTGCATCTCGGGAGCGGCAAGCATTGCGCGCAACCCGGCCTGCATCATCGGTGTCGGTGCTACGACGAACACACGTATCATTGTTGCTCCAACGTTTCTATTGCTACATCGAGGGTCAGAAGATTACCTCCCCGCAGCACGCGTAGCTGGATCGTGTCCTGAGGGCCGCGCTGTGCGATAATGTCCAGCAGCGATGCTGCACCGGACAGCGGTTTGCCTGCCGCGTCAAGCAGCACATCGCCGATGAACACGCCCGAGACAGCGGGCTGCTGACTGCCGTTCAGTCCGCCGGATTCAACAGCCTGCGACGCGACTACCAGCAGCCCCGAGGTTCGTTCAGCCTCCAGGCCTGCTCTCTGACGTATATCGTCAGGCAACTCTACCGGCTGTAGCTCTATTGAGAGTGTGACCCGGCGTCCAGGCATTGCCTCCAACCAGGAGCTTACCACATTACTCGGGATGGCGACAGCCAGGTCACCACCAAAGATCATGGCGTTGATGCCAACGACCCTGCCTTCAGCATCGAGCAGCGGTCCTCCGGAATTGCCTGGCGCCAGGTGCACATCCGACTTGATGTAGTGCGTTGGCTGCTCATCATCATTATGCCTGGCCGAGCCGAAACCGCTCACGATACCCGCCGTGACGACTCCGCGCTGGCCCCACGGGTTGCCAATAGCGAACACCCACTCGCCGACGCGCAACTTTGACGAGTCGCCCGCCGAGGCCGCTTGCAAGTCACCTGCGGAGATTTGCAGCATTGCCAGGTCCTGTTTTGGATGGCGGTCTACTACCCTGGCTTCAAGTACGCGGCCATCCGACAGGTGTACCTGGATGGTCGCCTTATCGCCGGGAACGACATGGTGGTTGGTGATGATATAGCCATCCGTGCTCCAGATGACGCCCGTACCGGCGCCGCGCCCACCGTTGCGCACCTGTACAATGCTTGGCTGCAGCCGGTTGACGATCTGCACGAGCGCGTGCGAGAAGGCATCAGGCAGCAGCGACGATAGTGACGATGGTACTGGAGAGGAAATTGTTTCTTGTGCCATTGTTTTACCTGTTTACCGTTTCTATTTGCGCTGCCCCACGGTTACCTGCAAGGTCTGGAGGGTATTGCCGCGAATCACCTCAAGCGGGATCGTCTTGCCGACGCGGTTATTGGTGAGCAAAGTCTGAAGTTCCTCGCTATCGATGATGGCCTGTCCATCAATACCCACCAGGATGTCGCCGAGCATCAGCCCGCCCTTCTGGGCCGGGCTTTCTTCATCCACTTTGAGGATAAGCAAACCTTGCTCCTGCGTGCGTCCCGCGCGCTGCCCCACGGGCAGGTGTACGACCTGGCTGCTAATGCCCAGGTAGCCGCGCTTGATATAGCCCTGCTGCAGGAGTGTTTCCGCGATGCTCCAGGCAATGGACGCGGGCACCGCCAACGCGACGCCACTCACCAGGCCCGTTGTGATGATGCCAAGGACGGCGCCCTGCGCGTCGATCAATGGCCCGCCTGAGAAGCCAGGATAGGGGGTCGCATCGGTACGAATATAGCGTTCAAGTGTCGCGCCTCGCCCGGTGCGCAAGGGACCACCGATGGCGCTCACAATGCCTGCACTTGCCATCGGTCCTTCACTTGAAGACCGGCCGACCGCCAATACCAGTTGACCGACGCGGGCAGCTTCTGTGGCAGCCGCCGCTGCATCCAGCTTGAGGTCGGCTACGCGCAGCACGGCCAGGTCGGTTGCCGGGTCGCGACCGACAAACTGTGCCGGAAGCGTACGCGCATCGTGGGTTTGAATGGTTAAATCTTCTTCGCGCTCAAGCACGTGATCCGCCGTCAGGACCAGGTCCTGTGCGTACACCAGGCCACTCGCTGGCTGTCGTTGTCGACCGTTGACCTGTAAGAGGGATTGACTGACGCGTTCGACGGCGTCGGCCATCTGATTTGACAGTATTCTCAAAACATGTGTAACGGTTGTTGTTTGCTCCATAGTTCGTCCTTCTTCATAGTTGAACTGCGTAGTCCAATAACTGTACTTCACTATATGCCATGGAGCGACAACCAACATCACCCATTCGACTAGCTGCTACCCGGAAAAACGACCAGGGCTCAATTTGCGACAACTACTCTCATGAAAGTTCTCGTTTGCCGTCGACCTGGTAGCCTATTTCTGTCATCTCGGACCAGAGGTAATCATCGTCGAGCAGCTTGAGCAACATCCAGGGTTTCTTCTCGTCGTAAAGCAGTACCCGCTCTTCATTAATCGCCTTAATGAACTCCTCACCCAGGTCTTCTTTGTTCATCCTGTTGATAACCCTCTGGATTCTGTCGATCGTGAGGTCCTTCAGGTAAGGCTTTTGCGAGATATTCTTCAGTTTCGCCATCTTCTGCGGATGTCTTTCACAGTGGTGGGCAAATTTGTCAAAGTTCTTGATCGGCACCCTTACTTTGATAACATTCAATGTATGTTTCGCGGTCTTCATCACCTCTTCCAGAAAGCGGAAAAGGTAGTGGAAGTTTTCCTTGTGGAAAATGAACATACTGCTGCCCCGGCTCATGCAATCGATGTGTTTATCGAAGAGGAGCACCGGCTGACTTACAACATCGTACTCATCCTGGTCACGCCACATGGCAGCGAGAAAGCGCGACTTGCTCAACAAATTCTTGGCAGCATAGGAACGGAAGAAGTACACCGGTTCATGATCCTCGCTGAACTGAATCCTGATGACATAGAAGCGTAGGCCCAAAACGAACTGTCTCTCATCTTCCTGAAACGTTCCCATGTCTGGAAGCGACTGTAATGGCTCGATTTGTTTCTTAATAGGCTCGTATCCAGGCATGGAGAAATCCAGGTGCTCGATCTCGTCTACGAGGGGCTTGCTCGCGGCATCGTAGTTGTACAATACAAGATCGGCACTGAGCCACTTCTTGTGGAGATCCGCAAGGAAAGGAATGACTATGTCATCACGGAATTTTTCTGTTAAGCGCGGGGACAGTTCTACTACTCTAAACGCTGGCACGTCTTCATCTGGCTGCACCGAAGCAAGACAGACGGCCATGCTGCATGCCCTCCAGTCTTCTGGAAGCAGCGCAAAGATGCCTTCCAGGATATCTTTGTATTGGATTTCCATTTCTGCCAATGTGATCACGCTCTCCTCCCTAGAAAAATACTTTCGCCTATTTTCACCAGGTGTAACCTTTCTCCTCGCACAATACGGTCGCGTATGATGAGATAGTGTGATAACTCACTATGCTCCAGGGTAACTTCGTAGAGATGATAGCCAATCAGGTTGAGCATGGGGTTGATGTAAATCATATTGGAGTTTACATAAACGAGCAGCAGGGCAGCCATAAAAACTATGATTGCCGCGATTTGCTCCCAACTGCTCAAAGGAAAAGCAACAAAGGGGATGAGATAGCTAGCGATATAGCTCATAACATCGCCATCACGTTTCTGCAGTTCGACTACTTTCTCATGGAGGACAGCCCTCCTCGGCGCAATTAACAGAAAGTAGAGCAACATAATCACCAGACCCGATAAACCGACGAGCAAGATGATGACTGCCCAGAAACGCTGCCTGTCAAAAAGGAAAATGCTGAAGATGAGTGCCAGCGGAAAGTACGAGCTGACAAACAGCATACAACGCACAAAGAGACTGGGCATAGGCGCTATCCTTTCCGCTACGTGAGAAGCACATATACTTTCAGGTCGAGTAGATGCAGCACCAGTATAGCAGAGAAGCGCTGAGATAGAAAGACGCACTGGAGAGGAGGGCTAGGAAAAGAATCCCAGTCACTGGCGCAAGGTGTATAATAGTAGGTAGCTCTTACGAGGATGGTGCAGCCATCGTCTTGCAGCAGCTCGGAGGCGAGGTCCTCCCGCGCTCGAAGCACGGGTGTCCTGGGTAACGAGGCGAACAATGATGTTCAACACTTTTGGAAAGGCAAGTGTCTATGTGGCAAAACTATCTGCAACCAGGCAGTCTCGAAGAGGCGCTGCAGATGTTACAGCAACTCAACGGGCAAGCGCGGCTCGTCGCAGGTGGCACCGACGTGCTGGTAGAGCTGCAGCGGGGTGTGAAAGCAACTCGGACACTCATCGATATCAGCGCAATACACGATCTAAAATATATACGCCATGAAGGCGAGTACTTGTATCTCGGCGCACTTGCTACCCACAACGACGTGGTGGCATCAGAGGCATGTGTGGAACATGCCCTGCCCCTGGCGCAAGCCTGCTGGGAGGTCGGCGCACCGCAGATTCGCACCCGCGCCACCCTGGCAGGCAACGTGGTTACTGCATCGCCCGCTAACGACACAATTACACCGCTGATGGCCCTGGACGCAGAAGTAGTACTGGTCAGCATGGAAGGCGAACGGGTCGTACCACTGCATGACTTTTACCCTGGTGTGCGGCGCACGCTGCTTAAACCCGATGAGCTGCTGCGCGAGATTCGCGTTCCCGCGATGACCGGCAACCAGCGCGGCCTGTTTCTTAAACTGGGGCTGAGGCGAGCTCAGGCTATCTCAGTGATCAATGTAGCGCTGGTGCTGACGTTCGACGAAGAGCAGATCAGTGAAGCACGCATCACCCTGGGCTGCCTGGCGCCAACGATTGTGCATGCCAGCACCGCTGAGGGATATCTCAAAGGAAAAGCGCTCGATGCAGCAGTGTGCGACGAGGCCGGGCGGCTTGCCAATGAAGACGTCACACCCAACGACGATATACGCGGCTCGGCCAGGTACCGGCGGGCCACGCTGGCTGCTCTCGTCGCGCAAGGGTTGCAGCGCATTGCGGCAGGCAAGGCGGCCGAAGGATGGGTATCTCAGCCAATACTGTTAGAAACACAAGCCGACACGACGGCATCCAGCAGGTTCGAAGGTACCATCATTACCACCATCAACGGTAAGCCCTACCAGCTTGCCAACGCACTACACAAGACGCTGCTGAATGCCTTGCGCGAGGATGCCGGGTTGACTGGCACCAAGGAAGGCTGTGCCGAAGGAGAGTGCGGCGCCTGCACAGTGTGGCTGAATGGACAGGCTGTTATGTCTTGCCTCGTGCCCGCGCCACAAGCTCATAACGCTGCGATTACCACCATTGAAGGACTGGCGAACGGGAGTACACTACACCCACTACACTCACTACACCCACTACAGCAGGCTTTTATCGATCACGCCGCTGTACAGTGCGGCTATTGCATTCCGGGCATGCTTATGGCGGGAGCTAAACTGCTGCAAGAACATCCACATCCCAATATCGAGCAGGTACAGACTGCTCTCAGTGGCAATATCTGCCGCTGCACGGGGTATCGCAAGATTCTCGATGCCGTATTGAGCGTAGGAGGCGCCAGCTAACCGGTGGAGTCTTAGATCACATGTCAATAACCCACACATGATACCAATGAAAGGATCGTTATGATACAACGAGGACGACTGGCGAAATGCCCTTTTTGTGGCAGCCAGAGACAAGCGGGGGCCACATACTGCCCTAACTGTGGCCGGTGGCTCCCGTCAACTACTTATGACCCGGCTATTAGCATCGCAGATGCTACCCTCGTCAATACATTAGGAGACGCCGCACTCGTAGGAAAATGGTTCGTCTTTCTCAAGGCCCACTGGCTGCACCGTTCAGGCATGGACACTCTCCTGGCGACCTCTGGCATCTCGGGAGCCCCTAAACCTGTCATTTTGTTTCGTGGGCAAGCCAAAGAAATAGCGCTGCCAGGAGCGCGCATCGCACCGGCAGCCCTGCCAAGGCCTCAACTGGTTTCGCTCACCTGTGACAAGGCGCTCTATCGCGCCAATCGCGACACGGTTCGCCTCTTGATCGCTGCCCCTCAATCTGTCAGCACAGAAATGAAGCTCAAATTGCGCCTGAGCGGTAATCCCTATGCCGACTATCCTCTTACACTAGATGAGTACGGGTTGTGCCTGTGGTCTATGCAAGGGCTGCCAGAAGGCGAGTACGAAGCAACACTGGATGGGATCGACATCGATGCCTGTCGTTTTGAAGTCGCCGAGTATCGCCTGGCTGCTCTCAACGCCGAACTGGTCGAGCAGCAATTGCGCGGTGAGACGCTGCACTATACCCTCGCGGTGACAGCCTTTGGGCAGCCTTATCAGGACCGCGTTGAAGTAGAGCTACAGGAACGCGGGCAGCGTGTCGGCAAACGCGAGCGCCTCACCTGCAATCCCGAGGGGCAATGCCAGGGCACGGTGAAACTGACGGGCGCTGGCCCTTATACACTGAGCGTCTTCGCCGGAGAGCGCACGGCCACGGTAGCCTTGAAAGGCTCGGAGCAAGAGCGACGCGAGACGCTAACGATCAGCGAGCTGGGTAAGGTGCACGAGCTGAGCCTTTTGCCGCTGCCGCAGGCGGACGAGTGCCGGGGTATGTACATCATGCCAGGTGGCTCCAATACGGCGCCGTTCCTGGTCCAGCGAGTTATCGGCGGTGAGGTCGAGATCACGCCGCGCGTCGAGGTCGAGATGTTGCGCGTGGTAGTCGTTGACCCGGCGCGCGGGACGAGCGAGGAGAGCCTGCTCGAGCAGGTGAGCGCGAATAAGGGTATCCGCCTGCCCGTCCCGCAGCCCTACGGCATCGTCCTGCTGGGGGCGTTCATCGAGGACAAGGCCTGGGAGGGCTGGTGTGCCGTCCTGCATCCAGCGGATCTCCAGCTACAGTGCGAGGCTCCGCAAATGGCAAAACCGGGCGCCCACATTACTGTGACGCTCAAAACGAGCGCGACCGACCGCGTTGTGCCGGTGCAGTTGATTGTAAAGGACCAGCGTCTGATAGCGCCGAGCGATCCACAGGTTGAACTGGCAGCGTGCATCAAGAAAAACCTCGGCACCTGGCATGAACAGTCGTATACAGGCGAAGTCGATCTACAACTGGCCGACCTGAGGCAGCCGCAAGTCCTCCATCGTGCATTAAGTGCCCCTGCCATAGGGAATGCTTTTCCTGCTGCTCCAATCGGACAAGCATTCCAGGGCAGCGCTTTTACACAAGCGAGTGCAACAGCTGTACCGACCAGCGGAATGCTGCACATGGCGCGAGAAGAGAAGGCTCGTGGGAGGACAGCAGCGGATACCCTGGTGACAGGGGAAAGGGAGCGTGGCAGCGAGACCAAACCTGCGGCCACATTGACCAGGGTGCGCCTGCAATTCCCAGAGATCATTTACAACAACATCGTGCGAGTGCAGGGTGAAGCAAAGGTGGAGATCACGCTGGGCGATAGTATGACTCGCTACAGCATCGAAGCATTTGCGCTCTCCCCTGAGGCCCTGGACTGGCAGCGCGCAGAAACAACGCTTGAAGCAGTACAGCAGGTCTACGGTGAGTTGACCGTCTCGCCTTTCGTCTTCCCTGGCGATCCTGTGATGGGGCGACTCGACGTTGGAGCCGCCTCCGGCAAGGCTTTCGTCGAGGTACGCCATGATGGCGAAGTCCTGCCGCTGTTCCTTGCCGATGGCAGTGCAGTCACCCCTGACCTCCCGGTGACCTCTGGTTCGGTCGTACGTTTTCCTGTGCGGCCAGGCGCGATCACAGCGACTGTGAGAGATGCCCTTACAGGCGAGGCGGACGCCAGCGAGCGCTATATCACAGAGCCGGGAAAGCTGCGCCATATTATGCGCCGCCTGCGCCTGCTGACTCCCGGCGATGAAGTAATGCTGCAAGAGGCGCACGTACAAGAGCTCAAGCCGATGCCGGGCCTGGAGCGACCCTTCCAGTTCTTCGTCGAAGGCGCGGCTAAGTATCCCTATGGCTGAATACAGCAGACATCGGCCAAGGTCTTGGCCATGTACACCGGCTACATCACCAACCAGGATCATACTGAAGTAGCGAACGACTATGAAGCGGCTATTCTCGTCTGGTACAAGCGGCTCAAGAGCATGTACTTACCAAAGCAGGGTTTCTGCCTTTACCCACCCGAGGAAGGCGGCGCAAAAAAGCCCGATACTTATTGCGCGCCGCTGGGTGTCCAGCACCTCCTCAACCTGCCCGCCAGCGAACGCTCAGGAGTGAAGCAGAAGGCCCTGCTGGAGGTGCTGGACGACATTCGCGCTATGGTGAAGGACGCTGCCACCTACTACAAGATCGACTCTCCGCCGAAGGAGATCAAAGATTGCCACGCGGCTTACCGGGCGCTGGCTAATGGCGCTTCACAGAAGGACAAGGACAGGGCAGCGGCTTACGTGCGCTCACGGCTGGTTGAGCGCAACGGGAAGACGTACGTCGAGGTAGCTGAGCATCAACCATCGTACCGTTTGTGGGGCATGGCCGTTTCCACGCGAGAGGAGACTGCCTACGCTGCCGCCGCCCTGCTGGCAACGAAAGAACCGGGTGATCTTCCCAAAGCTATTGCTGCAACGAACTACCTGACCGGCCAGTTGAATGAAGAGGGCCGCCTCTACAGCACCGTCGATACGGCGGCATGCCTGGCCCTGATGATCGGGCTGCGCGATTCTGGGGTCGTCACTAACGCCGGGGCAGGGCGCGTGTTGCTCAACGGGCAGGAGATGCGCCTGGAGGACGCGCTGGTTTATGCTGGCAAGGTCGAATCGCTGCGCAGCCTTGAAGGGGTCGTCGCTGTCCAGGTGACTTCTGAGGTAATTGAGGATTGGGGGGTCTTCAAGAGCCAGTTGCCTGTTGAAGTTCGCCTTGAACGCAAGGGACGATCTCAGCAGCGCTTCAAGGTTGGAGATGAGCTTGACCTGGTGATTACGATACCACATTACGAGCCGGGCATGATCGCCCATGTATGCCTGCCGGACGTGCTGGCACGAGTTGTTGGCGGCGGCCAGGTCAAGCGTTTCAGCCTGGATTTTTGTGAGAAAAACGTGCTGCGCGTACCGCTGGCTGCGATAGGATCGACGATCCTGCCGCGTGGACCAGGCGCCGGTAAGAAAGACTCTCAGGCCAATGCTCAGCACTGGGCAGTTATTGTGCGCAATATGTTCAAGGAAGAGCAGGTGGGCAATCCAGGATTGCTGCAGGTGACGGTGGAGTGAACCAGCAGCATAGAAAAGGCAGGTCCAGCGTGGAAACTTTGATCGGGGCATCGCTGCCCCGCCCGGACGCACTGGGTAAAGTGACAGGGGCAGCTGCCTATCCGGCTGACCTGGTGCGACCGGGTATGTTACATCTCCAGGTAGTGTTCGCTCATCGCCCGCATGCTCGTATCCGTTCGATTGATGCGAGTCGCGCATTGCAGCATGCTGGCGTGGTGACCGTGCTCACTGCGGCCGACGTGCCCTACAACCCTTACGGGTTAATCGACGCCGACCAGCCCGTTCTTTGCGGTGACGTGGTACGTTTTGAAGGCGATAAAGTGGCGCTGGTCGTGGCCGAAAGCAAAGAGGCCGCAGTGGCGGGCGCCAGTTTAGTGACCGTCGCATATGATGATTTGCCTGCTGTCACTGATGCTCGCGCGGCGCTGGCAGCCGGAGCTCCACTGGTACACGAGCATCTTGGCAGCAACCAGCTCCTGCACATACCAATTCGCAAGGGAGACGTTGCCCAGGCATTCGCCGAGGCCGACGTGGTGCTCGAGGAGACATTTACGACTTCCTGGCAAGAACATGCTTTTCTGCAGCCAGAAGCGGGCATTGCATTTCTTGATGAGCAGGGGCGGGTGGTGATCGAGACGGCCGGCCAGTGGCTGCACGAAGACCGCCGCCAGATCGCAGAGATACTACAACTGCCGGAAGAGCAGGTAATCGTGCGCTATGCCGCCATCGGTGGGGCTTTTGGCGGGCGCGAAGACCTGTCCATACAGCATCTCCTGGCGCTGGCGACCTGGAAGCTCAAGCGTCCGACCGCGCTTGTCTGGAGCCGGGAAGAGTCGATGATTGCCCATCACAAGCGGCATCCTATAACCATACATTGCCGCTGGGGAGCTCAGAAGGACGGCCGGATCAGCGCAGTCGAGGCTGAAGTGATTGCTGACGGAGGAGCCTATGCCTCGACCAGTGCGGAAGTGACTAAGGTTGCCACGTTGTTTGCCAGCGGATGTTACGAGATTGCCAATATCGCTGTCGATGGCTATGCAGTCTATACCAACAACATCCCATGCGGCGCCTTCCGCGGCTTCGGGGCGCCGCAGGCACAGTTTGCCAGCGAGGTGATGGTGACGCGCCTGGCGCAGGCACTGGACATCGACCCAGTCGAGATGAGGCGGCGCAACATCTACCGCGAGGGGAGTATCGAGCCAACACAAAGACCACTCCCCCCGGGCGTCAGCGCATTGCCCGTGCTAGAACGCTGTGTCGAGGAAGCCCGTAAGCGTTCCGGCTACGGTGAGCCGCCCCAGCATCCCGCTCCCCACTTGCGTCGTGGCACCGGCATTGCCTGTGGTATGAAAAACGTCGGCTATTCGTTCGGCTCTCGGGAGCAGGCTACCGCTACAGTGGAACTTTCTGGCGAGGCAGAGCTTGAGCGCGCAGTGGTGCGCGTAGGCGCAGCCGACGTGGGGCAGGGATCGCACCTTATTTTGCGCCAGATCGCTGCCGAGGTTCTGGGGCTGCGCCTGGAACAGGTCTCCATAATCTGCAACGACAGCAGCGAGACGCCCAATGCTGGCAGCGCCTCGGCTTCACGCATGACACTGATGGGAGGGCGAGCCGTGAGAGATGCTGCCCTGGCTGCGCGGGAGCAATGGGGCAGTACCGATGATTATCGTGTCAAGGCAACGGTACAGTATCGCCCGCCCGCAACAACGCCGCTCGATCCCGTGACCGGCGCCGGGACGCCAAACTACTGCTATGGCTATGCTGCGCAAGCAGTGGAGGTCGAGGTGAACATGCTGACCGGGCAGGTGCAGGTACTGCGTATAATCAGTGTTCATGACGTGGGCAAGGCCATCAACCGCCAGCAAGTGGAGGGTCAGATCGAGGGCTGTCTCGCCCAGGCGCTAGGCTATACGCTGCTAGAGCATTTCCAGGTCCACGACGGCCATATCCTGACACCATACTTCAGCACTTACCTGCTGCCTACGGTGCTGGATATGCCAACAGAGATCGTGCCGATTATCCTGGAACTGGCCGACCCTAATGGGCCTTACGGCGCGCGCGGCGTGGCAGAAATGCCGCTGGTACCCTTCGCGCCGGCAGTTGCCAGCGCAATTCACGATGCCACAGGCGTGTGGCTGACCGAACTTCCTATGACGCCGGAACGGGTGCTGATGGCGATAAGGAAGGCATGATCTGTAGTTGCCAGGGCAGGGGCAAGTCTCCCACCGCGCCGCCCCCAGGGCAGGGGCAAGCCCTGCCCCTACTATACACGGGCCGATGCGTATCATCTATCATTATTAAGGAGAATAGTAAGCTTATGACTATATTAAGTATCACAGTCGGACCCATGCAATTCACTGCACGGATGGAGGAGGCGGACGCGCCACAGACCTGTGCGGCTTTCAAAAAATTGCTACCTTTCCGTAATAAGCTCATACACGCACGTTGGAGTGGTGAGGCCTGCTGGATTCCACTTGGTGATTTCACCCTTGAGGTTGGCTATGAGAACCACACCAGCCTCCCGGCTCCCGGTGAGATATTGTTCTATCCCGGTGGGTTCAGCGAGACGGAAATCCTCTTTCCCTACGGGGGCGCTCGTTTCGCCAGCAAAGTTGGACAACTGGCGGGAAACCACTTCCTGACAGTGGTTGACGGGCGCGAACACCTGCGTGAAATGGGCAGGCTCGTGCTGTGGGAGGGAGCACAGGATATTGTGTTTGAGAAGTATCAGGCTACCGTACCGGCCACTGCGGCTTGATCTCAATGCCAGCACGACGGTAAAGCTGCTCGGCGTGGTGGTGAGCCTGTTCTATTACCTCGTCCTCGTCCATTGTCAGCAGGTTGCCCTGTTCCACTACCACCTGCCCGTCAACAACCACCATATCCACGTCGCCGCCGGTAGCAGCGTATACCAGCGTTGAGACGGGATTCATGGAAGGCGCTGTATGCAGGCGGTTGAGATCAATTACAACGAGGTCGGCCTTCTTACCGGCTTCGAGCGAGCCGACTTCATGCTCCAGGCCTAATGCTCGTGCTCCGTTGATCGTTGCCATCTCCAGCACTGTCTCGGCGGGCACTATCAGGGGGTCAAGCGTAACAGCTTTGTGAATAAGCGCGGCCAGCTTCATCTCGCGGATCATGTCGTAGTCATTGTTGCTGGGCCCGCCATCGCAACCCAGTGCTACATTGACGCTGCTGGCAAGCATCTGTGGGACTTTACAGACACCGGAGGCGAGCTTGCTATTTGAAGAAGGGTTATGCGAGACGCTGGTACGGGTGGCAGCCAGTTTCTCTATGTCCTCCTGGGTGAGCCATACCATATGCACCAGCACAGTTTTCGGGCCAAGGAGCCCAACGCTCTCAGCATAAGCAACGGGTGAGAGGCCATACTTCTCGTTGAGGAAGATTTTGTCGGCTTCGACCTCGGCCAGGTGCATGGTGATGCCCATATCGCGCTGGTGAGCCAGCTCGCTCATTTCGCGATACAGCTCGCCGGAGACGCCTCCCGGGGTGCGCGGGCCAAACCAGACATGAATACGATCATTAGCAGCGCCGTTCCACTTGCTATGCATATCCAGCACGCCAAGCAAGCTCGTTTCGCGGCTCTCGATCAAGCCCGGGTGCATGGCATTATCCTGGGTTGCATAGGTACCGATATCCATTACGATGCCAGCAAGGCAGGCCCGAATGCCGCTTTCATCGACGGCTCGCGCTATCCCATCGAAGCCGTAGCGATGGGCCAGCATGGATTCGAGAAAGGTGGTGGTGCCTGATTTGAGCATCTCGGCAATGCACAGGCGAGCACTCACGTAGCCATCATCTGTAGTGAAGTTGCCCTGCAGCACCCATACACGCTCGCAGAGCCACTGGATCAACGCCATGTCATCCGCGCACCCCCGAATCAACGCCTGGGCCAGGTGAACATGTGTATCGATCAACCCTGGGATGATCAGTTTGCCCTGTACATCGATCACTTCATCATCCCCATACATAGGCAGGAGAGCAGCGGTTTTGTCAACGGAAACTATGCGATTACCCTTGATGGCGATAGCCCCATCGCTGATGATGTCACGAGTGGCATTCATGGTGACGATAGTGGCATTCTTGAAAAGCATCTCGATCTCCCGCTGCTAGCAGTAGTCCACACCGGCGTTTACCTGCTAGGACCAGCTTGCCCGCACCTCGCGCAACTGATCCGGTGACAGTATGCGGAAGAGAATAACCAGGTTTTCCAGGTCATACTCGAGGCCAATAGAATGCAATTCTTGCCGGATGCGGCCGAGGGCGCTAATCTGGGCTGTTGAGATCAACCCATAACTGACCAGGCTGGCCGCCAGCAGTTGGTCAGGTGTCAGCAGTTTGAACATAAGCAGTATTTCACCAAGGTGATAGTTCAGATCCACACCACGTAGCATACGCTGTACACTCTGGGCAACCTCCAGGCGATTTTGTGGAACAAGATGCCCTTCGAGCAGCACACTGCCTAGCGAACGAGTGGCACGGCCACTGAGCACAGGCGGGGCAGGCGGAGGTGGAGGTGCAGGCATGGGAGGAAGACTCTGCATGATATTTAGCAGGGTGTTATCGGATGTTATATCCACCTCTGATCCCCGGCGTCGCAGCGCTCGATGGATAGCAGTTTGTGCCAACCCATGATGAACACTATCGTCATGATCTTCTTCGCCGGCGCCTGTGTCATATGTATTCGGTGATCTCTGAGCGATGTCCTGATACGCCGGTTCGGGGGTTTGTGGAGGTGGAGGCATCATCGGAGAGACGAACGAGGGTTTCAGCGGAATCTGAGTGCCAGGAGCGCGTTCAACAGGCATATCCTGAATAGGCGATGCTCGCAGTGACGAAGTGTTGACAGGTGCGGGTTGCGCGACAATCATTCCTCCTCGCTCCTCGAAGCGAGCTGGACGCTCTTGCGCAGTTTGTGTTTCTGGTTTCGCTTGTTGGAAGCCGCTCTCCGGGATGGGATATGCAGACTGCTGTTCATGCAACATGCGGGATAGCTGTGCCAGGCTCGATTCTTCGCCACGATCAAATGAGGCCAGAGGCCCTTGCTGCCTGGGCTGGGGGCCTATGCCTGTACCTTGCCCGGCAAGAGCTCGGAGGGTAGGACTGGTTGCCATCGTCATATCTATATTTTGTGCAGGCGTACTCACCTGCTCTGCTGGTGCAGAGCCGTAACCAGGCTGAACTACAGGTCCGGCGGAGTTCAAGGGACTGCGGCCAGGAGTGTTCCATACTGCCTGACCAGGATAGATAACCGCGCGAATCCGATCAGAATAGGTCCGCGTGGTACTGACGGGTAGTTCTACCTGTTGGGGTGGAACTGGTGGTTGTTGTGACGGTACCTGGGATGGCACTGCTGGGATCTGCTGGCTCGAAGGTGCAGCCGAAGCAGCAAATCCCATTAGACGATTGCGAGATGCTACTGTGGGCAGCCGCATAGTGACCTCTGTAGCGCCTACGGGCCTGGCTATTGTTGTTTCGCTCGTCGCTGGCGCTTGCCCCCTCGTCATGGGAATCTTCGCACCTCGCGATAGTGAGCCTGTAATTGCTACTGGGACATGCGTACGTACTGCATCAACCAGGTTCATAATGCCAAGCATGCCATCTACTTCTATATCAGCATCCGCGCGGCTGCGCTCATCGGGGTCTTCTGGCCCATATCCTGCAAGGTTAGTACAGCGATAGGTAAGCACTTGCATTCCATGCTCCTTGCGTTGAGCATCCAACTGTACCCAGAACTCACGTCGCCCTGCCGCAGCCTGTGCCAAATCTACCAATACCATTTGCACAGGGTTACGTGCCATTGCATCAAACACTTCTACGGCTGTACGCGCTGCATGGCACTCATAGCCAGCAAGCTGAAACTCACTGGTAAGTAACGCTGTTAGCTGTAGATCACGTTCAAAAAGAAGTACATGTGGGCCACCATTACTGACATGCATACCCAGGCTCCCTCCAGTCGCCATGCGTATTTTAGCCGAGTTCGGAGAGGCAGTCAATGTGTCCTATCGTGTCATCCTTCACCAACCCGTACTCTTACTGTCGACGAGGCTAGTATAGCATACATTTCTGGCAGAGCAAAAGACAGAGGACTATTGACATATAGCGATGAAGGAGGTAAAAGGAAAGCCAGGTGACAAGTACATAATTTCTTTTTCAGGAGCGCAAACCTGCCATGAATCAGCAAGCTTCGCCTTATTTCCGCCCTGTCATCGCATTAATGACCGACTTTGGCCTGGCTGATGGCGATGTTGGCGTTATGAAAGGCGTTATTGCTGGCATCTGCCCAAACGTTCACATCATCGATATCACACACGATGTTGATCCCCAAAACATTGCCTCAGGAGCATGGATACTGGCTTCTGCTTACCGTTACTTTCCCAAAAAAACGGTTTTCGTTTGTGTGGTTGATCCCGGGGTTGGCAGCTCGCGCAGAGTTATCGCTGTTCATGCCGGGGATTGGTTCTTTGTAGGACCTGATAACGGACTTTTTAGTTATGTCCTGGCGGAGCAGACCATCCAGGCAGTTGTTGTCCTCTCAAACCCTGCATATCAGCTGCCACAGGTTAGTGCAACATTTCATGGACGCGATATCTTTGCGCCAGCAGGCGCATACCTGGCTCGTGGCATCACACTTTTCGAACTTGGTCCACAAATAGATGCTGCGACGCTTCAGCGCATCGACATCGGACCTCCTGAACGTAAGGGAACACAGATCGATGCACACATCATTCACGTTGATCGCTTCGGTAACCTCATCACCAGTATCCCGCTGACACTGGTTCCTGAACTCTTCAGCGCTGAACAAGCAGAGCAAACCATGCGTATATTTTTTTCGACCAGGAACATTGTGGTAGACAAGCGCCGTCGTTTCTTTGCCGAAGGACCCACTGATGGAGAGGCCTTCATCTACGGTGACAGCTCCGGGTATGTGGGCATTGCTGTGCGCAATGGGAATGCGGCAAAAATGCTGGAGGTAGGTTTTGGAACTTCGATTACTCTTCTAACACAGGATGCTCGCTAGAGGTCCACTACAAGGGCTTTGTGACCCTCAGCGGCTCCCTTTGCAAGCACGCATGGTCATGCGTGCTTGCTCTTGACAGTGGCTTATCTGTACGGTATGCTACAATTACCAGCAATGTTTTAGAAGACTGCTTATGTTATAAAGGAGTTTGCTTCTCATCTGAGAACGAAGCGGACAAAAAAGAAAAGGGATCGAAACATTGCAGGAGCATCCAGCAGGTAATCCAGTGATGCATTGCACAATTTCATTCCTCTATAATGTAGGAAAGGGCTGGTTCTCTAACTCGACATGCCGAGTAGAAAGCCAGCCTTTTTGGACTTATTTCATCTGCATATTCGGGTGGAACTGTAAAAGTGAATTTTTACTTTGCCGTCAACGTGATAAAGATGTCTACTCGAACGCATCGAGTGCTTTCGCGGCTGTCAGACGGAGATAGACTACACGAGTGGAGCAAGGCTTCACCGCGTCGCATAACAGAGAGAGGGTGAACCATGGACCTGGTGAAGCGGTTAGAGGAATACCGAGACCGTGAACGAGGATTAATGTGGGAGGGGACTTTTGCGCAGTACTTTGAGATTGCTACAAAGAGGCCGGAAGTAAGCAGGCTTTCTCACGAACGCATTTATCATATGATCATGGACGCGGGTGTTGAGACCACGCGCACCGGCGAACCGCGCTACAATTTCTTCAGCCAGGAGATTTTCGGCATTGAAAAGCCATTACAGCAGATAGTTGATTATTTCCACTCGGCGGCCCAGCGCTTAGAGGTGCGCAAACGCATCATGTTATTGATGGGGCCTGTCGGTGGAGGTAAGTCAACTATCGTGTACCTCATCAAGCGAGGTCTGGAAGCCTATACCCGCATAGAGGCGGCAGGGGTCTATGCCATCAAAGACTGCCCGATGCACGAAGAGCCACTACACTTGATTCCCAATGAACTGCGGCCTGATGTCGAGCGCGAGTTTGGCATGTATATCGAAGGTGATCTGTGTCCTCATTGCCGCTACATGGTCGATAACCAGTACAAGGGTCGCATCGAGGACCTTCCCGTGAAACGTATAGCTTTCAGCGAAAAATATCGAGTGGGAGTAGGTACTTTCACGCCGTCCGATCCTAAATCTCAAGATATAAGCGAATTAGTAGGAGGCAT
>WNEZ01001000.1_pt1 | contig 27559 bp, 23 predicted proteins | sample 5400521 | NCBI WGS metagenome assembly WNEZ01 (sample SAMN13153339, study PRJNA577476) | soil metagenome | isolation source: 120 cm saprolite under Douglas fir tree site 2 hole 1 replicate 1 | place: USA:California | collected 2015-04-18
TGATGTCGAAGGAGAGCAGGCCGTCGCCGTAGAGGTCGACGGTGAAGGTCTGCGCCCCCGCCAGCATGACGCGGCCGAACTTGGCGGTGATGACGCCGGAATTCTGCGTCCCCGGCGCGACGAGAGCGGCGAGGCCGTGCTCGGCCACGGTGATGGTGCCCTCGTTCACTACAGTCGCGCTGGGGTTGGGCGAGGGTATCGAGAAGTTGAAGCGGCCCTCGTTGAAGTCGCGGTCCCTGATGTCGGCGGTGGTGGCGACGATGCTGTGGACGTTGACCTGCGATCCCGCCGAGAACAGCACGCCGTTGGGATTGACCAGGATGAGGTTGCCATTGGCCTGCAGATGCCCGGCGATGAGGGAGGGATCGGGCCCCTTCACCCGGTTGAGCGCGACCGAGGAGGCGGAGGGCTGGAAGAACACCGTGTACTGGTTGGCGCCGATGCTGAAGCTCTGCCAGTTTATGGCGGTGCGATCGGTGGTCTGCGTGATCTCGGTGCGGTTCGGGTTGGCCTGGTTGATGCTGGCCTGGCCCGAGACGACGTTGCCGCCGGTCGGGTTGGCGCTGGCCGAGGACATGATGGCGATCGACACGCCGGACCAGGCGGTCGCCCGGAACATCAGCCTGAGCGCGGTCGAGGCGCGCAGCTGGTGCGTGATGCGGGTCCGCGGCGCGCGCGAAGCCGTGGCGATGCGCGCATTGTTCAACGCCAGAGGCGCCTGAAGGCGCAATTCGGGCTTGTGCATGTGCTTCCTTTGCCTCCACCTGACTAGCCGGTCCGATTGGCTCGGACTCTCGCTGGAAAAAACCGGTCTAGAACCGGGCAATCAACGTGACGAAACCTGCGTAGGGGCTCAGCGGCGACACGCCCTCTCCCGTCGGCTTGCGGGTGAAGCGGCGATCGGCTTCGAGCTCGAGGGAAATCTGCTGGGTCAGCGAGATCCGCACGCCGATGCCGGCCGATTCGACGTGCTCGTCGAGGTCGCCCGGCGCCAAATTCCAGGCCCAGCCGGTGTCGTAGAAGATGAAGGGCTGCAGCCCGAGGGTCACCGGCCAGTCGGTCGAGGTGTTGAGCTGGAGCTCCGCCGTGGTGCCCGCGGCGCGGTCGCCGGTGATCTCGCCGGAAAAGAAGCCGCGGCCGAATTTGGTGCCGCCGAGGAAGTATTTCTCGTTCGAGGGCAGGATGTCGCCCGAATATTGGCCGCCCACGGACAGCTTCAGGGCGACGAGACCGCCGCTGAAGCCGAACAGGTTCTGCACGCGGGTGAGCTCGCCGGTGAGCTTGAAGAAGTCGAGGCGCGTGCCGGGCCGGTCGCCCGTGGTCGAAGCGCCCAGCCCCGAGAGCCCCTCGTGCAGCGTGAGGGCGACGGTGTTGGCGCTGACCAGGCCGGTGCCGAAGGTCTGGTCCTGGAAGTCGAGCGTCTCGCCGAGGCGCACGATGCGGAGATCGTCCAGGCTCGTCTGCTGGCGGGCGCCGGTCGCCAGGTTGGCCTCGCTGATCTCGGCGCGGGAGATATCGAAGGCGAGCGTCACATTGAGCGACACCGGCCGCGTGCGGATGACCGGATAGGCGGCGGAGGCGCCGGCGATGAGGAGGCGCGAGCGGAAGCCGACCTGGCCGAGCGGGCCGCTGGGCTCGGAGGGGCCATAGCCGCCATAGGCGCGCAGTTTGAGCCCGCTGGCGCCGACGAAGCCCTCGATGCCCGCCTGGCCGAACATCTGCTCCTTGTTGAAGGGGGTGTCGTAGAGGATGATCTCGGTGCGCTCGCCGGCGCTGGTGAAGGAGTTGGCCTGGGCGCCGACCAGCAATTCATGCGGTCCCGCAAAGGGCGCGGCGCGGTTGTCGTATTGCACGAAGCCGCCGAAGGGCTTGCGCCCGACCTGGCCGATCAGCTCGACGGCGCCGGCCTCGCCCGTGCCGGGACGCAGGATGGCGCGCACGGAGACGCCGGGCACGTCCTGCGCCAGCAGCAGCGCGCGCTCGATATCGGCGATGTTGACCGGGTGGATGCTGGTGAGCTTGTTGAGGAAGTCGTAGACGAGGATGCCCGCCGGGCCGATGTCGCCATCGATCTTGACGTCGCTGATGAAGCCCTCGACGACGCGGATGCGCAGCGTCGAGCGGCCGCCGACCGGCTCGACCGTGCCGCGCACCACCGTCAGCACATAGCCGTCGTTGCGATATTTGGTCTGGATCTGCTGCAGGACGGTGGAGATCTGGCCGAGCGGGACGCTCTTGCCGACGATGCCGCTGTAATAGGGCTCGAGCTCGCCGGGCTTGTAGGCGGTCGCGCCCTGGACTTCGACCGCTTGGATGGTGACCGGCGGTCCGGCCGGCACTTCCGGCGCGCCCGGCGCCGGCGTCGGCAGCAGCGGCGGCACCGCGCGCGGCTGCGCCTCGGGCAGGGCGCGCTCGATCGGCGACGTGGTCAGCGGCGCGGCCGGCGTCGTTCCCGCCTGCGCCAGCGCAGCATGGATAAGCATTGACGAGAAAAGGCCCACCGCCACGACTTCAAGGGCGAGTACAAACGCGAAGTCGCGCAGGATTTTGTTGCGACGGACGCCAGGGAACATTCTTCGGTGGCCCACGGGTAAGGTTGTCGCCGCGCGCCCATTCTTATGAATGGTTAATTTTTAGCTAAATTCTCTGTAATTTTTAGCCAAAATGGTGATATGCGCAAGGAGTAATCCAGCACCGAAGCAGGGTGTGTGATCGGGATCACACTCGATCGCGCCGCGCGACGAGCCCTTTCGGGAGGAGATGCGCGGCGCAAAAGGAGCCGAGGGCGCGTCGCCGACGACGCGCCCTCGGCGGATCAAGTATCAAGTATCAGTCGCGATCGCCATCGCGATCATCGCGATCCGTGTCGAAATCGGTAAAGCGCGGACCGTTGCCGTCATGCTCGTCGGCGACGCACACGAAATTGCCCGCGTTGGTTGGATCGCCGACGCCTTTGTAGCGCGCTTGCTGCGGATAGGGGCAGAGCGGACGCGTGAAGGCGACGCCGTTCGCCGGCTTGTCGTTGACGAACTTGGTGGCGATGATCTTCTCCGGCGCAATACCCTGCGTGACCCAGCGGTCGAGCGCCATCACCACATCGTGATCGGGATCCTCGGGGTTGCCGAAGTTGAACGGGGCATTGAAGACGTTGGCGCCCGGCCCGCCGAGGCAGTGGTTCATGCCGGGCACCATGAAGAGGCGGGCGAATTCGCGCGTCTCGGCGAAGGCGTCGTGACCATGGCCCTCGTCGCGATCCCCGTCATGCGCGGTCGCTTCGGCCACGGCGGTGTAATAGTCGAGGCCGACCAGCGGCGTGATGAACGGGTCGGCGAAGCCGTGATACATGATGAGCTTGCCGCCGCGCCGCCGGAAGGGCGTCAGATCCGCATTGTTGGCGTTGAGCGCGGTGCCCCAGGTCTCGCCACCGGCCGCGGCTTTCGCGTCGGTGAAGGCGACGTCGCTGTCGAAATTGATGTTGAGGAAGTTGAAGCCCGGCTGTCCGGCGAACACGCCGTCGCGGAAGAACGAGGCTGAACTGCCGCCCGGAATGGCGAGCCCGACGAGCACTTGGCGCCAGAAGGTCTCGCTGCCGCGCGTGAAGCCGGGGAAGACCTGCGCGTGGGTGCGCGGGTTGACCGGCCCCTGGTAGAGCGCCTGGACCGCCTGCAGCTGCTCCGCCGTCAGGCAGTTGGGGGCGTCACCGCCCTTGCACTGCAGCACGGCGGGATTGAAATGGCAGTCGCGCGGGTCGCTGAGGAAGGCGTCGCCGGCGACACCGCCATCCTGCCCGACGCATTGCGCCAGCGCCGCATGGGTGACGAGATCGAGCTTTGCCTGCGGCAGATCGAAGGCAGCGCCTTTGACGCTCGACTGCACGCCGGTCCACAGCTCGCCGAACATGAGGTGGTTCCAGTCGTTGGCGGGATCGCCGGCGATGATGCCGTCATAATCCTCCGGATAGCGCTGCGCCTCCATCAAGGCGTGGTGCCCGCCTTGCGAGCAGCCGACGAAATAAGAGTGCTGCGGTCCGGTCCCGTAAAACGCGGCGACGACGGCCTTGCCGGCGACGGTGGTCACGTGCTGGGCGCGGTGGCCGAAGTCGACGACGCGGTCGCCCGGTTGCGAGAAGCTCCAGTTGCTGCCGATATGCCCGTTGTCGTTGGCCATGGTGGCATAATTGTGCGTCAGACCATTCACCATCGCGCCGAAGCCGATGGCGCCGGCGGAACCGCCGGAGCCTTCGCCCCGGAACTTCCCATTCCATGCCGCCGCGGGCATCCACACCTCGAAATTGATGTGGGACTGCGGCGTCGGCGTCGCGAAGGCGGCGACGCGGCAAAAGGCGGGCAGGTTCGGGAAGACCTCACCATCCGCCGCGATGAAGGTGCCCGCCGGCACCGATTGCGCCGCGGTGATGGTGACGTTCGGCAAGGAAAGACCGGCCAAGCCGGCGCAGGTCGCCGCCATTGCCGGGCTCGCGCCCGCGGCGACGGATAGGGCGATGGCGGCGGCAAGCAGCCCTCGCGAGAGATGCGTGTTCATGCGTTTTCCTCCAAAGTTCGCAAATGGGCCCGATCGCGCCGCGTCGGGCCGGGTGGCCAGGGAAGCCCTCTGTGGCCGCGCGTTTTCGATCGCCGATGCGTTACTCCGCGCGGCTGGAGTCATCGGTGTCATGGCGGCGGACATGCCGCGAAGGGTTGGTGGTAAGGAGAGGACGACTTGCGCGCAGACAAGCGCGCCGCAATCGTGCATGCGTGACGTTCCCCCCGACGATGCCGGTCTGGCGCCGGCTGATCTATTGCACCACGCGCCCTGCAGTAGCGCATACGCACAGATACTTTACACTTCAGGTTTTGTCGCCGCAATGCTCCAGGGGTCGGCAAAGAGGGTGGAGCCGAGGAGAGGTGCAATGGCCAAGCGGGTGAAACTGGTGCTGCACGTCGAATTCGAGGCGCAGAGCGAGGCGCAAGCGCGCGCCGTGGTCACCCGCCTGCGCGGCGATCTCACGCAATCGATTCAACACGGGGCGTCGGGCAAGGAGTTCACCGGCGTGGTGCCGGGTTCGGTCAAGGTCGAGATCAGGCCGGAGCCCGGGTAAGCGCTGCGACACTGGGCCGCGCTCGGCCTTTCCGATAGCATCATCGCCGATGAACCTGGCTCGGCTGATTATCCGGGTGGCGCGGCGCGATCCGGCGCTGGCGGCGATCACGGCGGGCGCGATGTGCTGGAGCTACAGCGACCTCGCCGATCGCGTCGCGCGCACCGCCGCGTCCCTCACGTCGCGCCACGGCTTGCGCGCGGGTGACCGGGTGGCGCTGGCGATGGAGAACAGCCCGGAATTCTTCCAGCTTCTGTTCGGCTGCTGGCATGCCGGCCTGTGCGCCGTGCCGATGAACGCCAAGCTCCATGCCAAGGAGTTCGCGTATATCCTCGAGGATGCCGGGGCGGCGATGTGCTTCTCGTCGCCCGCGCTCCAGGCGGGGATCGCCGCCGCAGCCAAGAGCGACCACGGCCTGCGCCTCGTCGCCACCGACGATCGGGAGTTTGCCGCGCTGCTTGACGGCGCCGCCGCCGCGCCTGCCGATGTCGACGCGGCAGACCCGGCTTGGCTCTTCTACACCAGTGGCACGACCGGCCGGCCCAAGGGGGCGGTGCTGACGGTGCGCAACCTGCTGTTCATGACCGCCTGCTATTACGCCGATATCGATCGCGTCGCGCCCGGCGACACCATGATCCACGCCGCGCCGCTGTCACATGGCTCCGGCCTCTACGCGCTGCCGCATCTGGCGCAGGGCGGCCACCAGCTCATCCCCGAGAGCGGCCATTTCGACGCTTCAGAAATCCTCGGCCTCATCGGGCGGCACCGCCGGGTGAGCATGTTCGCCGCGCCGACCATGGTGGTGCGGCTGGTGAACTCTCCCGCGGCTGATGGCGCCGATCTGCGCAACCTCGGCACGATTGTGTATGGCGGAGCCCCGATGTATGTCGCAGACCTGGAGCGCGCGCTGGAGCTGTTCGGACCGAAACTGGTGCAGATCTACGGGCAGGGCGAGAGCCCGATGACGATCACGGCGCTCGCCAAGGCCGATCACGCCGCAAAGGATCGCCTCGCCTCCTGCGGCATCGCACGAACCGGCGTCGAAGTCCGCGTCGCCGACGCCGAGGATCACGACCTGCCGATTGGTGATGTCGGCGAGATCGTCACGCGCAGCGACTGTGTCATGGCGGGATATTGGGGCGATCCGGCGGCGAGCGCCGCAGCGCTGCGCGGCGGCTGGCTGCACACGGGCGATGTCGGCGCGCTCGACGAGAACGGGTTCCTCACCCTAAAAGACCGCTCCAAGGACCTCATCATCAGCGGCGGCTCCAACATCTATCCGCGCGAGATCGAGGAGGTCCTGCTGCTCGATCCGCGCGTCGCCGAGGCGAGCGTCATCGGCGCCGCACATGCCGAGTGGGGTGAGGAGGTCGTCGCCTGCGTCGTGGCGCGCCCGGGGGGTGGTATCACCGCGGCAGAGCTCGACCGGCTCTGCCTCGACCATATCGCCCGCTTCAAGCGCCCGCGCCGCTACGTCTTCCTCGACGAGTTGCCCAAGAACAACTATGGCAAGATATTGAAGACCGATCTCCGTCGCCGGCTGGCGCAAGAGCGTGAGTAGCACGCTGACCAGAGCGAGGATCCGCCATGCGCTTCGGGATTTCTATGGCTGCAGCTCCAGAAGCCTTGGGCGCCCGGCGACGAGCATCGCCTCTTCAAGGAGGCGCTCGACCAGGTCGTCCTGGCCGACCGGCTCGGCAACGACCACGCCTGGAAGGTCGAGCATCATTTCCGCGACGAATACTCGCATTCCTCCGCGCCCGAGGTGTTCCAGCGCGGCGGCCCTGACCAAGCACATCCGCCTTGGCCACGGCATCCGCCAAGTGATTGCGCGCTACAATCATCCCCCGCGCGCAGCGGAATGCATCGCCACGCTCGACCTGCTCTCCGACGGCCGCGTCGATTTTGGCATCGGCGAGGGCGCGACCCGGCTCGAGCTCGGCCGGTTCGGCATCCCCGTCAAGAAGAAGCGCGCCGTGGCCCTCGAGGCGGCCGAGCAGATCGCAGGGGAGGGGGCCGGGCAAGCGCCCGGCATCGGCACGCCCGAGGAGCTGCGACGGCATGTCCGCGGCTATCAGCGGCTATCAGGAGGCAGGGATCAAACGGGCCGGAATCGCCACGAGCACATCTGCGCGGCGCTCGACCTGTTCGCGGCGAAGGTCATGCCGGGGTTCAAGGCCGCGGCCGCGGTGCGCGAGACCGCCAAAGGCGGAGCTGCTCGCTCCGCATATCGCCGCTGCGCTCGCGCGCAAGCCGCACCTCCGCCCGCTGGCGGATGACGAGATCCCCGTGGTGAAGGCTTCCGTCGCCCAGGCACAGATCGGTTGCAGTCTTACTTAAGAGTCTGTGGCGATGGATCCCTCTGCCGAAAAGGTCAGTGGCGCTGTTTACCAACAAATCGGCGACGCAAGATCATTGCGCGCGGCGTTTACCACCACCAGCTGCGCCATTTATTGTGTCTTGCGCAAGATGTACTGAGCGCAATCATATTTTGCTAAAATACCATTAAAATCTTCGGAAAATATGCTTGGTAATGGCGCAAAAATGAGGCTTCCTTGTCGGGCCAGCGCATGGGCCAGCGGCCGCAAGGCCGCCGAGAACCGAAAAAGCGCATGACCGGAAGGGAAAGAGCAATGCCCGCGAATTATGGCCGACAGATCCGCCGCGTTCCCGTGACAGCAAGTGCCCGCAGGCTCGTCCATCGCCGCGCTCTCAGCCTGCGCGTCGCGCCCCAACTGCGCCAGCCGCTGAACCGGCGTTGCCTCCATGGCGCCAGGGACCGCGTTCGCTTCCCGATGAGCGCGCCGGCCCGGTACCAGCGCCGCATCGTGCATCTCGCCCAGACGACCAAGCAGGCCTCCGTGCCGATCGTGCCACAGCGCCGACCGGCGGCCTTCGCTTGGGCTCTGGTCGCCGCGGGCATCGCCATCTGGGCGACGGCGTTGGGCAGCGCCATCGCGCTGTTCCCGTCGAGTGCTCCGGTCGCCGCCGCGGTTGCCGCTCCCGCCGTGCCGGCGGTCCCCGAGCACGCCGCCCCCGGTCCCGCCAATGAGGGATATGTCGCCGCCGTCGGCATGCGCGAGAATGTCTGGCGCGCCATTGCCCACGCCACCGATGTGGTTGGCGTCGATGCCGCCTATATGACTGCCGTCGCCGCCCGGGAGTCGGGCTTCGATCCGGTCGTGCGCGCCGAGGGCACGACGGCCACCGGGCTCTATCAGTTCACGGAGGACACTTGGCTACGCGCCCTCAAGATCTTCGGCGTCCGGCACGGCCTCACCGAGCTGGCACAGCAGATCACGATCGATGAGTACGGCGGCGTCTCAGTGCGCGCCGGCGCCCGCGCCAAGCTGCTGCAGCTGCGCAACGATCCGAAGCTTTCGGCCCTCATGGCGGCAGAGCTCGCGCGCGACAACAAGGCTCGGCTCGAGCGCCTGCTTGGCCGCGACGTGAGCCCGGCGGAGACCTACCTCGCGCATTTCCTGGGCGTCGGCCAGGCGGCGCGCATCATCGCGGCGGCGCATTCGAAGCCGCATGTCTCGGGCGCGCGGCTGCTGCCGGCAGCGGCGCGCAGCAACCCGGCCGTGTTCGCCCCGGCCGGTCATGCCGCCTCGGCCGGCGCCATCGTCGGCAAGATCGAGGCCTATTTCAGCCGCGAAGTGTCACCCTCGGCGCGAATCTGATCCAAACCCCAAAGGACACCATCGCCTCGGAGCGCGGGCTCGCCCGTTCTCTGGGGCGGCTGCATTGAGCCGATCTGTGTCCGATTGACGCGGGTGCCGGTCAGGCGCACACTTTTGCCGACAGAACCGTCAACGGTTCGCGACAGGGGGAGGAAATGATGAAGCTCAAGCTGGCACTTGCGGTGTCCGCGCTGGCCGGCGCGCTGACGGTGGCGCCCGGGGCGTGGGCGCAAACCGACTGCACCAAGCTCGTGCCGCCGTCGCCTTTCGGCAAAGACGACCAGACCGGCGCCACCAATCGGGTCACGCCGAGCGTCACCAAGGCCGCTGCCGCGGAGATTCAGACCGGCAAGGTCACCACCTTGACCAATCCGCTGGTCGATGGCGTGCCGCTGTTCGGCTCGCGCTTCACCAAGACCATCCTCACCGCCGTCTCGCTCGCGCCAGGCGCCGCCTATGGCGAGAACAACTTGACGTACATGGAAGACACCTGGCTCAGCCAGAGCCACGTCGGCACGCATCTCGACGGCATGGGCCATATCGGCCGCGGCGACTGCTATTACAACCAGACGCCGATGGGCAAGTTCATCAATCAGAACAATATGACCAAGCTCGGTCTGGAGCATCTGAAGTCGTTCGCCACGCGCGGCGTCATCATCGACGTGGTGCGAGTGCATCAACAGGCCAACAAGCTCAAGAGCAATGCCGCCTGCCGCAAGCCCTGCCTCGACAAGGGCACGGTGATCACGGCCGAGGATCTGCAGGCCGGGCTCAAGATGTACAACGTCACGCTGCGCGAAGGCGATGCGGTGTTCGTTCATACTGGATGGGGCGACATCTTCTCGCAATACCCGGCGCAGAACGCGCTTTACAACAGCGGCGAACCGGGCATCGGCAAGGCCGCCGCCAAGTGGCTCGCCGACCAGAAGGTCATCCTGGTTGGCTCGGACCAATGGGCAGTCGAGGTCATTCCGAGCGAAGTGGCGACTGAAGCGTTCCCCGTCCATCAGCTGCTGCTGACCGACAACGGCATCCACATCATCGAGAATGTGCGCACCGACCTCATCGCCGACGAGGCGGCAGCGACCAAGCGCGCCACCTTCTTCCTCAATATGTCCGTGCCGAAGGCGGTCGGCCTCACCGGCAACTTCGTCGGTATCGAGGCCATCCAATAAGGCTTTTCGTGCGGTCTGTTGCTTCTGTGCCGGCGCCCGTCCTCGGGCGCCGGTCTTTTCTCGCGTTGGCCGCGAGCCTCCTCGCAGCCCCGGTGGCGGCGCAGGGCGCCGAAGCTCGGCGCTACCAGATTGGCTTCGCCAACCTCACCGAAGACCTCGGCACGCGGCTCGAAGGCCTCGGCTTTACCGGTGCCGATGTGCGCGCCAGCTTTGCGCTGGCGGCGCGCGCGCTGCCGGTCGACATGGTCTTCTACGACAACGACCGCAACCGCGCGAAGACGCTGGCCAACGCCGAGGACGCCATCGCGCGTAGGCTCGATCTCTACATCCAATATTGCGACGACGCCGGGGCAAACGCCGAAATCGCCAAGCGGATGAAGGCGGCGGGCACTCCGGTCCTGGCGATCGCCTATCCCGTGCCCGGCTCACCGCTCTACGGTCCCGACAACACACTCGCCGGTCGCATGGCGGGAGAGGCGCTGGCGAAATTTGCCGCGTCGCACTGGCCGGCCGCGCGTGCCGTCGCCGTCATCATCGGCGATCTCGGCAACGGAGGCGACCATGTGCCCGAGCGCGTCGAGGGCATCGCCGCCGCTCTCAGAGAGGGCCTGCCGGCCGCAGCGCAGACCCGGCTCGACAGCAATGGCAACCCTGCGCTCGCCGAATCGCTGCTGCGCCGCTTCGCTACCGGAGAAAGCGGCAGCAAGCTGCTGGTCGCGGCGCTCGACGACACCACGGCGCTGCTGACAAAGGCCGCGGTGGAGACGGCCGGGCGCAGCGTCGACACGGCGATCGTGAGCCAGGGCTGCGACCGTTCGGTCCATGGCGGCGCCAATGACAAGAAGGAGATCGATCCCAACAACCGCGGCAGCATCGTCATTGGCTCGGTCGCCTATCTGCTCGACCGCTATGGTTACGAGGTCCTGCCGCTCGCGCTGAAGATGCTGCGCGGCGACCCGTTGCCGCCGCGCACCACGACCCGGCACATGCTGGTGACTGCCGCTAATGTTTTTACCGTCTATCCTCCGATCGACATGAATTAATTGGCCCTCACCGCCTGCCGCGCGCCGGGCCGTAATAGAAGAGCGTCGCGGTGCGCGTGCCGTCGCGCTCGGCGGCAGCGGCGAAGGTCACGGCATCCCGACCGCCGATCGCCACTGCGGGATAGAGCGGAAAGGCGGCCAAGCGGGCGTTGTCCGGCAGCGCATCGCCGACTGCGGCTATGCGCGTCAGCCCGCCGCGTCCCGCGAGATAGAGCGCCAGCGCATTGGGTCCGCCGTCGACCGAGGCGATGAAGGCGACCGAGCCGGCCTGGCTCAGCGCAGGCCACGAGGCAAAGGCGGCGAAGCTGCCGCCGCCCGGTGCCGGGTCGCCGATCGCGGCCATGGCGCGCGGCGTGTCGTCCTCGATGACGAAGACTGCGGCGTCGGGGCCGCCGTTGCGCAGCACGGCGCTCAAGGCGATCGTGCCGGCATCGTCGAGCTCGAGCCGCTCCGAGAAGCGGGCGAAGATGCCGCCCGTGGGCGAGGCGCTGCCGATGCCGAGCGCCAGATGGATGTCGCTGCCGCCGCCCATGAAGACGCCGCCCAGGACCGGCCCCTGCTCCACAATCGCCGCGAAGGCGAGCTCACCCTTGTTGTTGAGTGACGGGTTGCCGAAGCTCGAGAAGATGCCGCCGCCGGGTGCCGCATCGCCCGAACCGGCCAGCTTCACAAGCCGGCCGCGGCGCTGCAGGTAGATCGCCTCGCCCGCCTCGCGCCCGCGGCGTGTCAGCGCCAGGAAAGCGACGTCGCCAGCGTCGTTGAGGGCCGGCGGTTCGAACTGCGCGAGCGTGGCGCCGGCGATGTCGGGCGCGGCCGCGCCGCTCAGAGCGACAGCCGCGATCTTTCCCTTCCGCGCCACGAACACGCCGCTCGTCGCCTTGCCCCCGGTCAGCGCCGCAGCGAAAGCGACCTCGCCGGGCTCGTTCAAGGCCACCGCTGGCCGCTCGCCGAAGCCGGCGATGCGCTCGCCGCTCGGCACCGCATCGCCGACCGCGACGAGCTTGGCGATGCCGCTGCCGCTGGCGAAGAAAATCCCTTCGTCGGCGGCGCTGCGCAATAGCGTGGCGAAGAACACCACGTCGCCGTGTTGGTTCGCGGCGGCGGCGACGGCGCGCCCGTCGATATCGAAGCGATCGAAGCTGCCGCCGGCCGGCGAGGGCTGGCCGCTGGCGGCAATGGCCTGGAGCACCGGCGCGGCGGCAGGAGCTGATGTCGCCTTCTCCGGCGCGCGACTGCCGTAAGCGGCCCACAGCACGCCGAGCCACAACACCGCCACCGGCATGAGCGCCCAGGCGACGCGCTGCCGCGCGCCGGCGAGGATCGTGCTCGAGCTGGACCAGCCCGCCATCAGTTCCTCAGCATCCCCGCCTTGAGCGTTGCGATGTTGTGGCGCGCCATGTCGAGATAGGTGCCGGCCTCGCCGCCGGGCTTCGACAAGGCGTCGGAATAGAGTGTCCCGCCGATGCTCGCGCCGGCCTCGTGCGCGACCCGCTCGATGACGCGCGGGTCGTTCATGTTCTCGACGAAGATGGCATGCACGTTGTCCTGGCGGATCTGCCGAATGAGGCGCGCGATGTCATCCGCGGAAGCTTCCTTGTCGTTGACCCAGCCGCGCGCCGGGATGAGCTTGATGCCATAGGCCCGGCCGAGATACTGGAAGCCGTCATGCGAAGTGATGACCCTGCGCTTGGCCTTGGGCACCGCGGCGATCTCGCTTTTCGCCCAGGCGTCGAGCTGCTTGATCTCGGCGATATAGGCGTCAGCGCGGGTCTTGTAGACATCGGCATTGGCGGGATCGGCCTGGGCGAGCCCAGCGCCGATGTTCCGGGCATAGATCGCACCGTTGGCAAGATCGTGCCAGGCATGCTGATCGGTCTTGGGCGGCCCGTTGCTGGCTTCGTGCCCTTCCTCTTCCGCCTCGGTGATCGTCTTGGCCCCCTTGCTGGCGACCAGGGTCGTGCCCCTGAAGCCCGACTGCCGGATGAGCGCGGGAAGCCAGGGCTCGAATTCGGGATTGATGTCGTTCATGACCAGGAGCTTGGCGCCAGCGAGTGAACGCGCATCGGCCGGCGTCGGCTGATAGAGCTCCGTGTCGCCGTCGCCGCCGACGATGGTGGTGAGCGTGACCTTGTCGCCGCCGATGGTCGCGACCATGTCGCCGAGCACGCTGAAGGTCGCCACGATCTCCACCCGGTCCGCCGCCGCGCTTTCGCCCGAGCCGACAACGGCGAGCGCGGCCATAAGGAGAAGCCGCCATGTGATCACGGCATGCTCCCTTCGCCCTCGATGCTGTCGGCCGGCGTCGGCCAAGGGCTATAGCTTGTCGCCAACAGCGACAGCAGGTAAAGGGCTCCGGCCATGAGAACGATCGACGGTCCCGAGGGCAGATTGAGGAAGAACGACAGCAGCAGCCCGGCATAGCCCGCAGCAAGCCCCAAGCCTGCGGCGAGCGCCATGCTCGGGCCGAGGGCCCGCGTCCAGCAGCGTGCCGCGGCCGCCGGCAGGAGCAGCGGTCCTACCGCCAGCAGCGTGCCGAAAGCCTGGAAGCCGGCGACGAGATCGAGCACGACCAGCGCGAGAAATACCGTGCGGTAGACGCTGCCGCCGCCGCTCACCGCCTGGAGAAAGCCGGGATCGAACGCCTCGACCAGCAGGGCGCGGTAGAGCGCGGCGAGCACGAGGATGCTGATCGTGGCAAGCAGCGCCATAAGCACGAGGGCGGGCACGTCGACCGCGAGGATGGTGCCGAACAGCACATGCATGAGATCGACATTGCTGCCGCGCGCCGTCACCACCAGCACGCCGACCGCGAGCGACACGAGGTAAAATACGGCGAGGGTGATGTCCTGTTGTTGCGGGCGCGCGCGGGTGAGCACGCTCGACAGCGCCGCCACGGCGAGGCCGGTGAGCAGCCCGCCGGCGCTCAGCGCGAGCAGCGAGTAGCCTGCGAGGGCGAAGCCCAGCGCGGCGCCGGGCATGACCGCGTGCGACAGCACGTCGCCAACCAGGCTCATGCGCCGAGCCAGCAGCAGCACGCCGATCGGACCGTTGGCGACCGCGAGCGCGGCGATGCCAACCAGCGCCGTGCGCATGAAGCCATAAGCGGCGAAGGGTTCGACGAGCACCGTGTTAAGGGCGCTCACAGCGCCGTCTCATACCGCGGCGCGAACCCGGCCAGCGCCAGATTCTCGGCCGACAGCACCGCGGCGGTATCGCCTGCGGCGATGCAGCGCCGCGCCAGCAAAACCGTGCGCGGGAAGTGTGCGCGGACCTGGTCGAGGTCGTGCAGCACGGTGATCACCGTGCGCCCGTCGGCGTGCCAGCGCGCGACCAGGCGCAGCAGATCGGCCATGGTCACGGCGTCGACGGCCGCGAAGGGCTCGTCGAGCAGTAGCGCGCCCGCGTCCTGCAGCATGAGCCGGGCGAACAGCACGCGGCGGAACTGACCGACCGACAACGCCGCGATGGGCCGAGCAGCGGCGCCGGCCAGCCCGACCGCGTCGAGCGCCACGCCAAGCCTGTCGTCGGTCGCTGCCGTTGCGGGCCGGAAGACGCCGAACCGACGCCAGCTTCCGAGGGCGACGAACTCGCCCACCGAGATCGGGAAACCGCGATCGACCTCGTCGCTTTGCGGCAGATAGGCGATGTTTTCGCGTGCCGCGCCGCGCGTGATTTGTCCGCTGCGCGGCCGCAGGACACCGGCGAGCGCTTTCAACAGTGTGCTCTTGCCGGCACCGTTGGCACCGACGATCGCTGTCATCGAGCCGGGCGGGAAATCGACCGTCACATCTTCGATCGCGGGGATGCCGTGATAGCCGGCCGTGATCTGCAAGAGCGCAAGCTCCGGCACCGAACGATCGACGTCGCTCGCATTCGGCGCCAGTGGCGCGTAGCCGCCGTCGAAATGGCGCTGAAAGGCGGCACATGCCCTCGCGCCGCCGGCGCGCAGCACCCGCTCGACGGCGCGGCGAGCCGCCGCGCCGCGACCGGCGAGGGCGTCCCGGCGAAACGCCTGTACGCTCTCGATTGAGCGATCCTCGGGGCCGTCCATCCTTGCGCCCTCAGTTTTCGCGGCATCGCAGCTTTCTTCCCGGCATTACACCGGAAATTCCTGCCGTATGCCAGCGGGGTGGCGCGCGCGCGTCCTGATTGAGCCGGCGCCAAAGCCATTCTAAGATGCGGCTCGCATCGCATGCAGGGAGGGCATGCGCCATGGACAGCGCGGCGAGCATGCCGACCGTCGCGGATATCGTCCGTCATCACGGCCGGACCCGTCCCGACCGCGTGGCGCTCTATTTCGAGGGACAAAGCGTCAGCTATGGCGAACTCGACCGGCGCGCCAGCCGTGTCGCCCAGGGTCTGATCGCAGCCGGCATCAAGCCGCAAGCGCGCATCGCCATCCTCGCCAAGAACGACCTCGCTTTCTTTGAGTTGTGGTTCGGCGCGGCCAAGGCCGGTGCCGTGCTGGTGCCCGTCAACTTCCGGCTGGCGCCGCCCGAGATCGCCTATGTCGTGAACGACGCGAAGGCCGAACTCCTGTTCGTCGGCCACGACTTCTACCCCCTCGTCGAGAAGGTGAGCAGTGAGCTGGCGAGCGTGCGCCGGGTCGTCGCGTTGCATGGCGAGCATCCGGAATGGCCCGGTTATGCCGTCTGGGTCGCGGCACAGGAGGCGCGCGATCCGGACTTGCCCATTGCCGCCGCTGATGTCGCCATCCAGATGTACACGAGCGGCACCACGGGCCATCCCAAAGGCGCGCAACTCAGCCACGCCAATCTGCTCGCCTTGATCCCCGGGGCCATCGCGCGCGTCGGGCGTTGGCACGAACGCGATGTGAGCCTCGTCTGCATGCCGCTGTTCCATATCGGCGGCAGCGGTTGGGCGCTGCTTGCGCTCTATCGCGGCGTGCCCAACCTGGTGACACGGGATTTCGAGCCGGCGGCGATCCTCCGCCTCATCGCCGAATACCGCGTCACCAAGGCGCTGTTCGTGCCGGCGATGCTGCTGTTCCTGCTGCAGGTGCCGCAGTGCAGCGACAGCGATTTTTCGTCGCTCGAGCTCATCGTCTACGGCGCCTCGCCGGCGCCGCTCGACCTACTGCGCAACGCCCTGCGGACATTCCGCTGCGCGCTCGGGCAGCTCTACGGTCTGACCGAGAGCACCGGCGGCATCGCCTATCTCGCGCCGGAGGATCACGGCGAGCACGCCGTCGAGCGCATGCGCTCCTGTGGCAGGCCCCTCGATGGCGTCGAGATCAAGGTGGTCGACGCCGGCGGACAGGAGCTGCCGCCCGGCGAGGTCGGCGAAGTGATCTGCCGCACGCCCCAGGTAATGCTCGGATATTGGAACCTGCCGGAGGCGACGGCGCGGGCCGTCCGCGACGGTTGGCTCCATACCGGGGATGCCGGCTACCGCGACAAGGATGGTTATCTCTACATTTATGATCGCATCAAGGACATGATCATCTCGGGTGGCGAGAACATCTATCCGGCGGAAGTGGAGAGCGCGCTCTTCGGCCATCCCGCGGTCGCCGATGTCGCGGTGATCGGCGTGCCCGACGAGCAGTGGGGCGAGGCGGTGAAGGCGATTGTCGTCAAGAAGCCGGGTGCGTCGCTCGGCGCTGACGAGTTGATCGGTTTCGCGCGCGAGCGCATCGCCGGGTACAAAGTGCCACGGTCGGTCGATTTCGTCGCCGCGTTGCCGCGCAATCCCTCCGGCAAGATCCTGAAGCGAGAACTGCGCAAACCCTATTGGGTCAGCCGGACAAGGCAGATCAATTGAACGAGAAAGCGACCGGCCCCCGCCGGAAATGATTATTGTCAGGATGAGAAATCCCTGCTCAACTTGCTCTCTCGTTGAATTTAAGAGTGCGCGTTAAACTGGGTTAGACGCGCCGTGCTGAGCCGGCGATGAGACCGGCACCTAGGGGAGGAATCCGATCCGAGAGAGGGCAATGCGCCTCTCCTCTCAACCAAGAATCGAACGATTCGAGGCCGGCGCGCGCTTTGGGAGCGGCGGCGGCGATAGCGCGGGGACAACAAGGTCTATTTTGGAGGAAGCGAATGAGTGTTGCGAAGACGAACCGACCGCCGGCGCTTCTCGCCGCGACCGCGGCGTTGTTGGCAGGTGGCGTGCTTGCTGCCTCGCCGGCCCAGGCTGTCACTCCCTGCACCGCGGCCGCGATCGGCACGCTGGGCGTGCCAGATGTGACGGTGACCTCGGTGAACGCCACCAATCCCGCGGCATGTGTCGTGCTCGGCACGGTGCACACGCGAGGCTTCGGAGCGCCGGACGGATCGGCGCAGTTCCAGCTCACGCTGCCTTCGTCGACGGTGTGGAACCAGAAACTGGTGTTGTTCGGCCAAGGCGGCTTCGCCGGCACCCTCAGCGCCTCCACCAACGCGGCCGATCCCGGCGCTGCCTCGGCCGGCCATTACGCGACGGCGGTGACCGACACCGGTCACACGGCCTCGTCGACCGACGCGCGCTGGGCGCTCATCGCCCCGGGCGTGCCCGACCGGGCGAAGCTCACCGACTACTACTTCCGCGCCGTTCATGAAGTGGCGTCCGCGTCGAAGGAGATCGTTCGCCGCTATTACGGCAACGCGCCGCGGCGTGCGTATTTCGATGGCTGCTCCAACGGCGGGCGCCAGGCGATGGTCGAGGCAACAAAATTCCCTGATGATTTCGACGGCATCATCTCCGGCGACCCCTTCATGGACATCCGCACCATCCTGGGCGGTGCGAATTTCTTCAAGATCCAGCTCGCTTCGTCGGACGTCTATATTCCCGCGACCAAGCTGCCGATGATCGATGCCGCCGTGTACAACAGCTGCGACGCGGCGGACGGCATGGTCGACCAACTCATCCAGAACCCGGCCAAATGCTCGTTCGACCCCAAGAGCCTCGTCACCGCCTCCTGCACCGGCAGCGACCCGACCTGCCTGACATCGGGCGAGGCCAACACGCTGCAGAAATACCTGACGGCGCTGCGCGACGATGACGGCAACATCGTCTATACCGGCCAGACCGTGAGCGATCTCGCCGCCGGGCCGCAAGGGGTGCTCGATTTCAGTCTCGGTGGCATGGATTTCTGGACGACTGGCGTGGTTCCGCCGACGGTCGGATTCAGCGCACCCGAGCCGTGGGACAATAGCGGGTTCTCGCCCTCGCCGATCGGCTGGCAGTTCACCGACCACTTCATCCAGTACGTGGTCGAACGCGATCCCACCTTCGACATGCGTACCTATGTCCACAAGACCGGCCAGGTCAGCGATTCCGAAGTCCGGCTGTTCGACCGGCGCAGCGAGGCCGGCGATGGCGACATCCCGGAGAAGCTGCTGCGCTTCATTGAGAAGGGCAAGAAGCTGGTGATCTACCACGGCACGAGCGATCCGGCGCTCGCGGCCACGCGCACGATCAAATATTATGAGGATCTCGCCGAGACGGCCGAGATGAGCTATTCCCAGTTGCAGGAGCATGTGCGGCTCTTCATGGTGCCGGGAATGCATCACTGCGTCGGCGGGCCGGGCCCCAATTTCTTCGACACGCTGACGCCGCTCGACAATTGGGTCGATCATGGCGTCAAGCCGGATGCCATCGTCGCCACACATTTCAAGGGGAACATCCCCATCAACCCGCCGCCCGCGCCGCCCGGGCCCACGGTGGCTGATCGAACCATGCCGCTGTGCAAGTTCCCCGAGCAGGCTCGCTACAACGGCACCGGCCCGGTGAACAGCGCGGCGAGCTGGAGCTGCCCGGCCAATGACCGCGGCATGCTCGAGGTCGGCGCCAATGGCAAGTCGGCCGGGCTCAGCGCCGGCCGCATGCGCGAGCGCGACGAGGACGACCACGACCGCGACCGCGACTAGCCGGTCGATGTCGGTAGGCATACGGGAGCGCGCTGGCGGCGCGCTCTCGCAACGCCGCTAACGGCGCGTCGCCGTAGCCGGGTGCGAATTGGAGAAGGTGGTGAGCGGCGGGAGGCTGCCGGTCGTGACCGGGGGGAGGCTTCCCGTCGTGAACGGCCCGATCGGCCCGGTCGTGAAGCTCATCGAGGGCATTGTGGTGCCGCCGGGCTCCGGCCGCATCCGCGGGGCGGCGGCGATGCCCGGACAGGACAGCCCGTTCACCCCTCGGAACGGCTCGCTCAGCACGACGCGGCCATCGGTCAGGACAGTGCGGCACAATGGCTCGGCCGCGGCCGAGCCGACGCCGGCGACGAGCAGCAGCATCGCCAGCGGCGCATGACAGGGGCGCATCATCTTCCTCCTGTGCACTCGGTGCAGCACGAATTTGCAGATCGTAGCGAATGTCGCCGGCCCGGCGCGAGCCCCGCGCCCAGCCTAGAATCTTGTCCGGGGTGATGGCAGCTGCTGGGCCAATCGGCGACCGGCGAAACGTGGCGATGGTCTCCTTGCTCGTTGCGCGGGGGTTCGCCAAGGGCGGGCCGCCCGAAAGAGGAGCGCGACCCTTAACCAGCCGTAAATGCTGCGAATATTAATGTATGCCAGTTCCTTTGGTTCGTTCCGCGGGGAGGAAAGCCATTTCGTCTCGAGCCCAGACGGCTTGGATTGCCGGCATCACCTTCGGAATCGCCGTGATCCTCGCTGGAATGTTCTTCTGGATGTCTTGGCACGCGCGCCAGATCGTGCTCGCCGACACCTACGTCTCGAGCTCGAACCTCGCCCTCTCCGTCGAGCAGTTCGTCGCGCGCACGGTCGAGACGATCGATCTGTCGCTGCGTGTTGCCATCGAGGAGATCGGCGCCGACAGCGTGAGGTCGCCAAGCGAGGGTCAGGCGCTCCTCGCCGAGCGCGTGCGCCAATCGCCGCAGATGACCAGCCTGATGGTGATCGATCCTGACGGGCATCTGCGCTTCGGCTCGGCGCCACTCGCGAAGTCGGCATTCAACCTCGCCGGGACCAAATATTTCGCGTTGGCGCGGGAGAGCAACGGCATCCACTTTTCGGTGGGCGATCCGGTAATGCCGCGCGTCCACGGCAAGCACGTCATCTTCGTCAGCCGGCGCTTCAACCGCCCCGACGGCAGCTTCGGCGGCGTTATCGCCGCAAGCGTCAACCCCGACTACGTGCTGAGATTTTTCTATACGCTCAATGTCGGACAGAAGGGGATCATCGCGCTCGAGACGACCGACGCGACGCTGCTGGTGCGCCGGCCTTACCTCGAGGATTACGTCGGCAAGAATTTCAACTCCTCTGTGCTGTTCAAGGGCATGCTCCCCTGGGCATCGTCGGGCGTGTTCCCGATGCGCTACGAGATCGACGGCTTGTGGCGCATCGTCGGCTACCAGAAGGTCGAGAAGCTGCCGCTGGTGGTGCAAGTGGCTCTGTCGCGCGACGAGACCCTCGCCAATTGGGGCCGGACTACGTTGCTGCAAGCCGGGGTAGGCGCTCTCATCCTCGTCATCTTGGGCATGATGGCGTTCGGCCTCAACCGACAGCTGCAGGCGCGCATGCTCGCGCACGGCCAGCTGCGCGAAACGGTGCGCGAGCTTGAGAGCGCGCGCATCGCCGCCGAGGAATCGAGCCGAGTCAAGAGCCAGTTCATGGCGAATATGAGCCACGAGCTGCGCACACCGCTCAATGCCATCATCGGGTTCTCCGAGGTGATCCGCGACGCGTTGGTGGGACCGGTCGCCGCTCGCTACAAGGATTACGCCCGCGACATTCACAGCTCCGGCAGGCATCTCCTCGGCCTCATCAATGACGTCCTCGATCTGTCGAAGATCGAGCTCGGTCGGCTCGAATTGCACGAAGAGCCGGTCGCACTTGCCCAGGTGGTGAATGATTGCCAGCGCTTGATGACCGAGCGCGTGCGGTCGAGCAACCTGGAGCTGGCGATCGATCTTCCGGTCGATCTGCCGTTGCTGCGCGGCGACGAGCTACGCCTCAAGCAGATCGTGCTCAATCTGCTGTCGAATGCGGTCAAGTTCACGCCGGTCGGTGGGCGCATCACGCTCACCGCGAGGACGGCGGCGGAGGGCGGCATTGTCCTCGCCGTCGCCGATACCGGCATCGGCATGAAGCCCGAGGAGATCCCGATCGCGCTTGAGCCGTTCCGGCAGATCGACAGCGCGCTCAATCGGCGCTACGAGGGGACGGGGCTGGGCCTGCCACTGGCGCGCACGCTCGTCGAGCTGCATGACGGCATGCTCACCATCAGTAGCGTACCGGGCCAAGGGACGACGGTGACGGTGACCCTGCCGGCGGCGCGCGTCATACGCAAGGCGGCCTGATCGAGGCGGAGGCAAGAGGGGCCGCCCGTCGCTTCCGCTCAGCTCGCCAGCATGAGCCGCACTTCCGCGACGAGCTGCTCGTCGGACAGCGGCTTGCGCAGCACCTTCCCGGCGGCCTCGCTGGTGGGCACGTCGAAGGCGGTGAGGTACAGCACCTTCAAGCCGGTGCGACGCATGCGCGCCATCCGAGCCAGCGCAAAGCCATGGACGCGGTCGGGCATGACGATATCGGTCACCAGCAGATCGAGCGGTGCATCGCTTTCGAGGAGGTCGAGCGCCTGACGGAAGTCCGATGCCCCAGACACGGTGTAACCGGCGTTCTGTAGCGCCTTGGATGCGGCATACCGAAACCCCTCCTCGTCGTCGACGAGAAGGATGCTCGGAGGTTTTCCGGCCATGGGCTTGCTCTCCAACCGGCTAGCGGAAGTCAGCGCTGTTGATTGATTCGCGCCGTTGAGTCAACTTTGGCCCAAGGGCAGTTTTCGCGCAAGCTCTGTTACCCTTTAGGGTTACATCGCGTCTACGAGTGCTCGCGCCTGGGCGTGGGTACCCGGCCAACGCGGCGCGCGCCTCCTGTCGCCGAGCGGCGGAAATCGCCAACCACTTTGCGGATGACAAAGATGCCCAAAAGATTCGAGACCGCGCTACCCGTCCTCATCGACAAACACCAGAAACAACTGCTCGAGGGGTGGTTATCGCAGCAGCGGAGCAGCGGCGCGTGGACCGCAGAGGACGAGAGCGACACCAAGAGCCAGGCGACCCGCTTCCTGGCCGAGCTGCGCAAAGCGGCCACGGCGGGGCAGCTTGAGGACCTGCAGGCTCGACAATGGGCCGGCACCCGCGAGCTGCTCGAAGAAGTATCGCGGGCCCGCGCGGCGCGCGGGTTCACGCCGTCGCAAACCGCGCTCTTCGTGTTCTCGCTCAAGGAACCATTGTTTGCGCTGCTGCGCGACGAAAGCGGCGACAACGCCGAAAAACTCGCGGCCGAGATCTGGGCCGCGACCGCCCTGCTCGACAGGCTCGGCCTCTACACGACCGAGTTCTTCCAGAAGGCCCGCGAGGAGGTCATTGCGCGCCAGCAGGCGGAGATGCTTGAGCTGTCGACGCCGGTCGTGCAGCTGTGGGAGGGGATCCTGGCGGTGCCGCTGATCGGCACGCTCGACAGCGCCCGCACCCAGGTCGTGATGGAGAACCTGCTGCAGGAAATCGTCAAAACCGGCGCCGAAATCGCCATCATCGATATCACCGGCGTGCCGACGGTGGATACGCTCGTCGCGCAGCACCTGCTGAAGACGGTCTCGGCGGCGCGGCTGATGGGGGCGGATTGCATCATCAGCGGCATCCGCCCGCAGATCGCGCAGACCATCGTCCATCTCGGCGTCGATCTCTCCGTCACGTCCAAGGCCACCATGGCCGATGCATTCGAGCTGGCCTTGCGCCGCGTGGGCAAGACCGTCGTCGACCGCGCCAACCCAATACGGACGCCGGCGGAGTAGGCGGCATGGAACAAATCCCGATCCTCAAGATCGGCGACTGCCTGCTCGTCAGCATCCAGGTCGACATGCACGACCGCCTGGCGATGGCGCTGCAGGACGATCTCACCGCCAAGATCGTGGCGAGCCGCGCACGCGGCGTCATGATCGACATCTCGGCGCTGGAAGTGGTCGACTCCTTCATCGGCCGCATGCTCAACAACATCGCCGCGATGTCGCGGGTGCTCGATGCCGTCACGGTGGTGGTTGGCATGCAGCCCGCGGTGGCGATCACGCTGGTCGAACTCGGGCTCGCGCTGACCGGCGTCAGGACCGCGCTCAACGTGGATAAGGGCCTCGCCTTGATCCGCCGGCTGATCGATGGCGAGGAGGACGAGCTTGATCGTCGAAAAGGATGAGACCATGCCCGTCCGCAACGCCGAGGATGTGGTACGCGTGAGGCGGGAGGTGCGCACGCATGCGATCGGCGCCGGTTTCAATCTCGTCGATCAGACGAAGATCGTCACCGCCGCCAGCGAGATCGCGCGCAACACGGTCGACTATGGCGGTGCGCCTGACCTTTGCCGACCAGGGACCCGGCATCGCCGATCTGAAGCTCGCGCTGACTGACGGTTATTCAACCGGTCCGGGCCTGGGCCTCGGGCTGAGCGGCGCGAAGCGCCTTTCGAACGAGTTCGATGTCAAGTCGACGCCGGGCGAGGGCACGATTGTTACGTTGGTGCGTTGGAAATAATATGATCGCCAGTATCGCCGATCCGAGCCAGGTCTCTGCGGCACGCCGTGCGGCAACCGACTGCGCTCGGGCGGGCGGCTTCGACGAGACCGCGAGGGGACGCATTGCGCTCGTCGCCACCGAGATGGCCACCAATCTCCTGAAGCATGCGGCCATGGGAGAGATCGTCATCGACAATTTCGCGGACCGGGACGGCGCTGGTCTGGAGTTGCTGTCGCTCGACAAGGGACCGGGCATCGCCGATGTCGGCCTCGCCCTCGCCGACGGGTATTCCACGGCCGGCAGTTCCGGCAACGGGCTGGGCGCCGTCCGTCGCCAGTGCGATCAGTTCGCCATTTGGTCGCGGCCCGGCCTGGGCACTGCGGTCGTGGCGCGGTTCCAGCGCCGCGGCCCCACCGGCAGCGTGGCGCTGGGCGCGGTGATGCACCCATGTCCGGGTGAAACGGTTTCCGGTGACGGCTGGGCGTTCGGTGCCGCCGCGGCCGGGCCGACGCTGCTGATGGCGGACGGCTCGGGACACGGGCCGTTGGCCGCGCGCGCCGTCGAGGCTGCGGCAAAGGTGTTCGAGGGCAGTCTCAGCGGCGATTGCAGCCGTCTCATGGAGGAGATCCACCGCACGCTCGCGCCGACGCGGGGAGCGGCTGCGGCGATCGCGCGCGTCGACATGGCTCAGCGGCTCGTGCGCTTCGTCGGGGTCGGCAATATCGCGGCGGCGCTCATCAGCCAAGGCTTCGTCCGCAGGATGGTCTCGCATAACGGCACCGTCGGACACATCGCGCCGCGCATCCGCGAGTTCACCTATCCTTGGAGCGGCAGCGCCACGATCATCCTCCACTCGGATGGCCTGTCCGCGAAATGGGACCTCGATGCCTATCCCGGCCTCGCCGCTAGCCATCCGAGCCTGATCGCCGGCGTTCTCTTCCGCGATCATCGGCGCGGGCGCGACGACGCCTCTATCGTGGTCATGCGGGCGGCGCCATGAGGGTGCGCATCTTGACCGTTGCGCTCGAGCGCGAGACGGACATCGTCCTCGCGCGGCAGCGCACGCGCAAGATCGCCAACCTCGCAGGGTTCGACACGCACGACCAGACGCGCGTCACCACCGCCCTGTCGGAGATCGCCCGCAACGCCTGGGAATACGGCCGCGGCGGCCGCGTCGAATATTGGCTCGCCGGCGAGCACCCGGCGCAGGCACTGGAGATCGTCGTCGAGGACCGCGGCGGCGGCATCGCCGATGTCGAGAGCGTTCTCTCCGGCGCCTATCGCTCCGACACCGGCATGGGTCTCGGCATCCTCGGCGCGCGGCGCTTGATGGACAAGTTCGAGATCGACACGGCGCCGGGCCGCGGCACCATCGTGCGCATGGCCAAGGCATTGCCGCGCCAGGCGACGGCGCTGAAGAAGAAGGACATGACCGCCTTCGCGCAATCGCTGGCGACGCAGGACCCGCTCGACCCGCTCGACGAAATCCGGCGCCAGAACCAGGAAATGCTGGTGCAGCTCGAGGAGCTGAACAAGCGCGAGCAGGCTTTGCTGCAACTCAATCAGGAATTGCAGGACACCAACCGCGGCGTGGTCGCTCTCTACGCCGAGCTCGACGAGCGCGCCGACCATTTGCGCCGCGCCGACGAGCTGAAGTCGCGCTTCCTGTCGAATATGAGCCACGAGTTCCGCACGCCGCTCAATTCGATCCTCGCCCTGTCGCGCCTGCTCCTGTCGCGCAGCGATGGCGAGCTGACGCCAGAGCAGGAGCGGCAGATCCACTTCATGCGGAAATCGGCCGAGAACCTGACCGCCCTCGTGAACGACCTGCTCGACCTGGCCAAGGTCGCGGCGGGAAAGACGGTGGTCACGCCGGTCGAGTTCACCGCCGCCAGCCTCTTCGGCGCGCTGCGCGGCATGCTGCGGCCGCTGCTCGTCGGCGATGCCGTGGCGCTGATCTTCGAGGACCCCGCGGACATCCCCGACCTCTTCACTGACGAGGGCAAGGTGTCGCAGATCTTGCGCAACTTCCTCTCCAACGCGATCAAATTCACCGAGCGCGGCGAGGTGCGCATATGGGCGCAAGCCGATGTAGAGGCCGATACCGTCACGTTTGCCGTGCGCGACAGCGGCATCGGCATCGCGGAGAACCAGATGGACGTCATCTGGCAGGAATTCGGCCAGGTGCGCCATGCGCTGCAGAGCAAGGTCAAGGGCACCGGGCTCGGCCTGCCGTTGTCGAAGAAGCTTGCGGAGCTGCTGGGCGGCGGCGTCGCGGTCCAGAGCCAGCCCGGGCAGGGATCGGTCTTCAGCGTGACCGTGCCGCGCGTCTATCCGCAAGCTCATGATGCCGGCGAGACGGACATACCGTGGCAGTTCGACCCTGGCCGTGTGCCCGTGCTCACGGTCGAAGACAATCCGGCCGACGCCTTCGCCTTCGAGCGTGCCCTGTCCGGCTCCGCCTACCAGCCGCTTCCCGCCCGCAGCACCGCCGAGGCCAAGCGCGCGCTTGAGCGCTTCGCGCCGGCCGCGGTGCTGCTCGACATCGTCCTTGCCGGCGAGGAGTCGTGGCGATTCCTGATCGAGATGAAACAGCGTCCGTTGACCGAACACATCCCCATCATCGTCATCTCGTCGCTGCAGGATGAGCGCAAGGCGCGCAGCCTTGGCGCCGATGACTACCTGAGCAAGCCGATCGAGCCCGCAACGCTGATCCGCACGCTGGACCAGCTGACGGGAGGCCAGTCGGTCACCAAGGTTCTATCCGTCGATGACGAGGAGGTGTCGCGGTACCTCGTGCGTCAACTGCTGCCGCGCGGCGCCTTCGCGCTGAGCGAGGCGTCGAACGGCCACGACGGGCTCAAGCGCGCGCAGGACGACCGTCCCGACGTCGTGCTGCTCGACCTCAAGATGCCCGGCATGGACGGCTTCGAGTTCCTCGATCGGTTGGCGCAGATCAGCGAGATGCGCTCGGTCCCGGCGATTGTCCTCACGTCGATGCGGCTCGGGGCCGAGGACCGGCGCCGGCTGAGCCGGGCGGCGCAGATCGTCGTCAAGTCCGAGCTGTCCGCCGATCTGCTGGTGTCGGCGATCCGCCATGCCATCGAAAGCTGCAACATGAGCACCACGGCATGACCGCGGCCGGCGAGTTTAAAATTCTTGTCGTCGATGACGATGAGGCTAACCGGTACTACAAGGCGCATGTCCTCGCCAAGCGCGGGTATCGCGTGCTCGAGGCGGGCCGCGGGGCCGATGCCTTGCAGATCGTCGATGCGGACCGGCCCGCCCTCGTGCTGCTCGATGTCCGCCTGCCCGATGCCAGCGGGATCGAAGTGTGCGGCGAGATCAAGGCGCGGCAGCCCGGAACCTTCGTGCTGCAAACCTCGGCCGCGTTCACCCGCGGCAAGGATCGCGCTGCCGGCCTCGTGGGCGGCGCCGATTCCTATCTGATCGAGCCGATCGAGCCGGACGAGCTGCTTGCGACCGTCGATTCCCTGCTGCGGCTGCACCGCGCGGAGCACGAGCTGCGCCTGCTCAACGATGCGCTTGAACAGCGCGTGACCGAGCGCACGCACGACCTCGTCGAAGCCAACCGCCGCCTGGCGGCGGAGAGCGAGAACCGCGCCAAGGTCGAGGCGGCGCTGCACCACGTCCAGAAGCTTGACGCCATCGGCCAACTCACCGGCGGTGTCGCGCATGATTTCAACAATCTGCTCACGGTCGTGCTCGGCAATCTGGAGATGGTCGAGCAGGAGCTGGGCAAGACCGGTGTGGTATCGCGGCAAAAGCTGAGCCGCTTCGCGACCGCGGCGCGCTCCGCCGCCGAGGGCTGCGAGCGCTTGACGCGTCAGCTTCTCGCGTTCGGCCGGCGCGACGTGCTGCGCATGGAAGTCCTCGCCCCCGACGTCGTCGTCGGACGCTTCGAGGCGTTGCTGCGCCGGGCGCTCGGCGAGCCGATACAGCTCACGCTCTCGCTCGCGGCCGGTTCCGCTTCCTGCCGCGTCGATGCCGGCCAGCTCGAGGCGGCGCTGCTTAATCTGGCGGTCAATGCACGGGATGCCATGCCGAGCGGCGGCGAGGCGCACCTCTCGACC
>WNEZ01002412.1_pt1 | contig 27549 bp, 21 predicted proteins | sample 5400521 | NCBI WGS metagenome assembly WNEZ01 (sample SAMN13153339, study PRJNA577476) | soil metagenome | isolation source: 120 cm saprolite under Douglas fir tree site 2 hole 1 replicate 1 | place: USA:California | collected 2015-04-18
GGCGCTCCGCTTCCCGCTTCCCGCCGTCCCGTTTCCCGCCCTCCCGCTTCCCTCAGTCATGCGCTCGCAGCGCCAGGTAGGACTTCCTTGGCGTTCACAAAGGTCATCATCCGGCGCAGCGATCGTCCGACATCCTCGATCCGATGATGCGTTTCCGCCGAGCGTGTCCGCTTGAAGAGCGGCAGTCCCGAGTCATTCTCCGCGATCCACTCTCGCGCGAAGGAGCCATCGCGGATATTCGCCAGCAGCTCACGCATTACCTCACGCGTACGCTCGTCGACAATGCGCGGGCCCGCCACATAGTCGCCGTACTCGGCGGTGTCGGACACCGAGTACCGCATGTAGCTCAGCCCGCCCTGGTACATGAGATCCACGATCAGCTTGAGCTCGTGCATACACTCGAAGTAGGCGACTTCGGGTTGATAGCCGGCGTCGACCAGAGTTTCGAATCCCGCCTTCACCAGAGCGGAGACTCCGCCGCACAGCACCGCCTGCTCGCCGAACAGATCGGTCTCCGTTTCCTCCTCGAAGGTCGTGATCAGCGCGCCGGCGCGGGTGGTGCCGAGCGCCTTGGCGTACGCGAGTGCATCGTCGAGCGCGTGTCCCGATGAATCCTGATGCACGGCCACTAACGCCGGCACGCCACCGCCCTGCTCGAACACCTCGCGGACGCGGTGTCCCGGAGCCTTCGGCGCGACCATGCTGACGTCCACTCCCTTCGGCGGAATTATCTGGCCGTACCGGATGTTGAACCCGTGCGCGAACATCAGCGTCTTGCCGCGGCCCAGGTGGTCTTGAATGTGATCGCAATAGAGACGCGCCTGCCCCGTGTCGGGAGTGAGGATCATTATGATCTGCGATTGCGTCGCCGCGTCGTCGACGCTCGCGACGGCAAGTCCCACTGCATGCGCGGCGATCCGGCTGCGCGAGTCTTCGCGTAATCCGACGACGACATCGACCCCACTGTCTCTCAGATTCAGAGCGTGCGCGTGCCCCTGGCTGCCGTAACCGATGATCGCCACTCGCCGTCCGCTGAGACGGCCGACATCCGCGTCAGCATCGTAATAAAGTTTGGTCATGAGGAGATTCCGTCCGCCTGCGACCACCAGGCGCGGGTGGCATCCTCGGGACCAGCGGCATTCGCGCCGCGCGTCGGTCCTCCGAGTGCCATCGCCAGACTCCCCGACCGCATCGTCTCGCACGCGCCGATCGCCATCACGCGCGCGATCATCTCTCCGAGTCGGTCCGGCGTATCCGTCATCTCGACGACGACGGTCTGCGGAGAGCTCCCGACGATTCTTGCGCCGAAGCCATCCGCTACGGTCCTGATCTCCTCGCGTCGCGGCTCGGGCACGTGAATCTTCACCAACGCCGTTTCTCGCACCACGTACTCTGCATTTGTCACGTCTGTCACCTCTAGTACCTCGACTAAGCGGTTGAGTTGTTTGATCGTCTGCTCGGCGGAATCCGTATCGACGAGCACCGTCGTGCGCTTTACACCCGGTGTCTCGCTATCGCCAACAGCGATACTGTGGAGTCCAAGTCCGCGCCCGCGCAGGAGGCCGAGCACGCGGTTCAGCGCGCCCGGTCGATCCTCGACCAGCGCGATAAGGGTGTGCCTCATGCGGGCGCTTCGCGCGTAATCATCTCGCCGATGCTCAGCCCGGGCGGCACGAGCGGGAATACATTCGCCTCCCGCTCGACTCTGAAATCGAGCACCACCGATCCGTCGTGGTCCCAGGCGGCGCGGATCGCCTCCTCCGCATCCTCGATGCGATCGACCGTGAAGCCTCGTAGGCCGTACGCTTCCGCCAGCCCGGCGAAGCTCGGTCCGGAGAGAGGAGTGCCGCTATAGCGCCGTCCTTCAAATAGCTGCTGCCACTGCCTGACCATCCCCAGGTAGCCGTTGTTCACGATCGCCACCTTCACGTTCTTGATTCCCTCCTGGCCGATCGTCGCCAGCTCCTGATTCGTCATCTGGAATCCTCCGTCGCCGACGATCGCCCAGATCGTCTCGTCGGGATGCGCGATCGCCGCTCCCATTGCGGCCGGCACGGCGAAGCCCATCGTCCCCGCGCCGCCGCTCGTGATGTGGGTGCGCGGCCGTCGCCATTCGATGAGCTGCGCGGCCCACATCTGGTGCTGGCCGACGTCGGTGATGACGCGGTATCCGCCACGCTTGTTCAGGGCGGCATTCAGCGCTGCATAGACGTCGTGCGGCATCAGCTCGGGTGTATCCGGTCTGCGGAGATACGGCTGACGGTGCTGGTGCGTGGCCTGTGTCTCCCGGATGTTGCGGAGCCAGATGGCAGCATCGCGTGGCGGAGTCTCCTCGAGCAGCGCGCGCAGAGCAGCGCGTGCGTCGCCGATGATTGCCACGGCGACTTTCACGTTCTTGCCGATCTCCGACGGGTCGATGTCGATGTGGATGACTCTTGCGCGCGGAGCAAACGTGCTTGCCTTGCCCGTGACACGATCGTCGAAGCGCGCGCCGATGCTGAGGAGCACGTCGCACTCCTGAATCGCACGGTTCACGTGAACCCAGCCGTGCATCCCCGGCATCCCGATGCTGAGCGGATGATCTTCGGGAAAGGCGCCGATGCCGTGCAGCGTCGTCACCACCGGAATGCCGGTGCGCTCGGCGAGCGCGCGCAGCTCGTTGGCGGCGCCGGAAATGATGACGCCCTGGCCCGCCAGAATGAGTGGCTTGCTGGCGCCCGCCAGCAGGCGTGCCGCTTCGCGCACGGCCTCGATACCTGCCCCGTGATCGCGACGAGTGGAGTGCTGTCCATCCACGCGTTGGCGATCGGAGTGACCAGATTCGTCGCGCCTGGTCCGCTGGTGGCGACACAGACGCCGGCTTTCCCGGTGGAGCGGGCGTAACCTTCAGCCGCGTGGCCCGCGCCCTGTTCGTGGCGACACAGTACGTGGCGAAGGCGATCGCGATATTCCCACATCGCGTGATAGAAGGGCATGATCGCGCCGCCGGGGATGCCGAATATGACTTCGACATCCTCGCGAACGAGTGCTTCGCACATCACCTGTGCGCCGGTGCGCTCGTCGGTCATCTGCTCACACCTGCCTTTGGCCTGTAGGTTTCGCGCGTCGAGTGAGTGATCGCCTCGACGGCGCCGGCCCATGACTCGCTCATCGCCTCGGTGCCGTCGCGCGCCTGTGGCCACTCGAGTACCGCGCCCTGCCCCGCGTTCGTCACCATCGCCGCGTAGCGCGACAGCCATCCCCGTGTGTAGCGCGGCTCGGGCGCGGTCCAGTGCCGGCGACGCGCGCGCAGCTCCGCCGCGGTGAGATCGACATCAAGTCTGCGCTCCGGCAGATCGATACAGACAATGTCACCATCACGTATAAGTCCGATCGGACCGCCCTCGGCGGACTCGGGCGAGACGTGCCCGATGCACAGCCCGCGAGTGCCGCCCGAGAATCTTCCGTCGGTGATGAGCGCCACCTCGGCGCCGATGGGCATTCCCTTGAGCATGCTCGTGAGCGACAGCATCTCGCGCATTCCCGGGCCGCCGCGCGGACCCTCGCCGCGCACCACCACGACTTCGCCGGACCGGATGTCGTTGACGCGCACCGCCGCGATCGCCGACTCTTCATCCTCGAAGACACGCGCCGGTCCGCGAAAGGTGAAGTCGTGGTGCTCGACGGCGCCGACTTTGATCACCGCTCCGCCGGGAGCGAGATTGCCGAACAGGACGCACAGCGCTCCACGCGCCGAATGCGGCTGCGTGATCGGTCGGATGCATTGCTCGTCGAGATTGCGCACGCCTTCAAGGTTCTCGCCGACGGTTTTGCCGGTGACGGTGAGCGCATCGAGGAAGAGCGTGTCCGGCTTCTGCGCCAGCTCCTTGAGCAGCGCGGGAACGCCGCCGGCGGCACCGACATCCTGGATATGCCATTGCCGGTTCCCGTCCCATGCCGGCGATACCTTGGCGAGATGCGGCACACGCTCGGCGACGTCGTTGAACCGCGCCAGTGGATATTCGATCCCCGCCTCGTGCGCGACGGCGATCACATGAAGTAGAGTATTCGTGGAACCGCCCATCGCCACATCGAGCGCGACCGCGTTGTCGATGGCGTCGGCGGTGACGATGTCGCGGAAGCGGATGCCGCGGTCAAGAAGCTGAAGGAGTTGGTGCGCGGCGGCTCGGGCGAGCTCGTGGCGCTTGGGTGACACCGCGAGGATAGTCCCGTTGCCGGGAAGAGCGATGCCGAGCGCTTCGCAGAGACAGTTCATGGAATTCGCGGTGAACATGCCACTACAGCTTCCGCACGTCGGACAGCCCGCGATCTCCAGCTCCTCAAGACGCGCATCGTCGATGGCGCCCGACGCGCGCGCGCCAACGGCCTCGAACACCGAGATCAGATCCACTTTCTGGCCACCCCGGTCGACGCCGGCGGCCATCGGTCCACCGGAAACGAAAATCGTCGGGATGTTTGCGCGCGCCGCGCCCATCAACATCCCCGGCACGATCTTGTCGCAGTTGGGGATGCACACCATCGCGTCGAAGCAGTGCGCCTGCACCATCGTCTCCACCGAATCGGCAATCAACTCGCGCGAGGGCAGCGAGTAGCGCATTCCCTCGTGTCCCATCGCGATGCCGTCGTCCACCCCGATGGTGTTGAACTCGAATGGAATTCCGCCGGCGGCGCGCACCGCCTCCTTCACCACGCGGCCGAATTCCTGGAGGTGCGCGTGGCCGGGGATGATATCGACGTAGGAGTTGCACACCGCGATGAACGGCTTGTCGAAATCGCCGCGGTCGCGAATCTGCCCGGTGGCGCGCAGCAGACTGCGGTGCGGCGCGCGCTCGAATCCCTTCTTGATGGTGTCGGAGCGCATTATGGTTTTCGCATAGTCGGCGGTTGCATGAGAGACATGAAAAAGCGAAGGGCCTCTTCCCGAGATTTGGGGAGAGGCCCTTCGCTACCACCGAGCGCCTCTCCCGTCGCGGGAAGAGGCGTGAAGTCTGTGTTACGTCGTTGTCAGACCAGTTCTCTTCCCAAAGCCGATAAGCCCTACCGCAATAAGCAGGAGGGGCAGAATGAGGCCGAGGAGAAGCTGGCTGCGGATCACGATTTTATTAGTGTCGTTTGTGCAAGTGTGAAAATCGATCTGTGGCGGAGCATAACTCTATTCCGTCGAATCTGTCAAGAGCGTTCGTCAAGAGTGTTCGGTGTCGTTGAGCTTCGGACAGATCTCTGTTTGGGTCGAGGCGAGGTATCCTCTTCGGCGCTACGCTCGCTTTCCCTGCCCGCACGCTTGCGCTTAGCGGGCACCCGAAGCCCCTAACAGCGCTCCTTCGCTCCGCTCAGTCGCGGGTCTCCTCCTCGCGCTCGCTTTGCAAAGCGCCTTCGAGGACACCTCGCCTCTCCCGCATAGTTGTTCAACTGCACGCGCTCGAATACGCCGCGACGCGACGTCATGACTCGTCGCACTACCTACTCACGCACCGACAGCGACGCCGCAACCGCGCTCACGCACTCGAAAGCGACGGACGCGCTCTCGCACCCGGACTGCTTCCGCGCGCGAACCGTTTCCGCGCCCACCGACCATAATGCGTGTTCGTGGGCTGTGCCACCAAATTTGCATATTTTGCAGTCTTTTCCGCGGATTGGGCACGAAATGGGGCCCATTTTGCAGATTGTCTTGACAGAATTGCCCATTTTGCAATATTCTATTGACAACTGGACAATGGCGGGATATCCTTGCCGCGTCCGGAATTGATGGTGCAATCCGCAACCACTAGCTCTGCCATGCCGCTTTCTGCTCGCCGCGTCTCGATCCTCAATTTTCGAAATAATCGCCCGCTCCCACAGAACCTGTGGGACGTGATCGAACGTTTCGGGTAGCGCCGCCATGAGCTAGCACCACAGCTCGATTTCCAATGCCCTCGCGTTTCGATCGATGAACGCGGGGGCTCTTTGTTTTTCGCGGGACCAACTCACCTGTAGCCCTGGAGGAGAACTGTGAAGTTCATGAGGAACGCGGCGATTGCTGCCGTCTGTATGCTCGCGTCGCCTGTCGCGCTGTTGGCGCAGGCGGCCGCGGGCGCCAAAATCGATTCCGTGGCAACCCAGACCGCCGCCAACACCACGTCGATCAACTTCGTGTGGACACTGGTCGCCGGATTTCTGGTGATGTTCATGCAGGCCGGCTTCGCACTCGTTGAGACCGGCTTCACGCGCGCCAAGAACGCGGGCCACACGATGACCATGAACTTCATGGTCTACGCGATCGGAATGCTCGCCTACTGGGCGGTGGGCTTCGCGCTCCAGGCGGGTGGCATCGGCGCCCTCGGCACGCTGGGCGGCTACGACAAGATCAACAGTGAGTTCGCCATCAACATCGGCGGCCACGCCTGGGGATTGTTCGGCATGCAGGGCTTCTTCCTGACCGGAGTGGCCTACAACGCGTCCGTTTTCGCGTACTTCCTCTTCCAGATGGTGTTCATGGACACCGCCGCGACGATCCCCACCGGCGCTGCCGCGGAACGGTGGAAATTTTCCGCCTTCTGCATCTTCACCATCTTCATCGGTGCCGTCATCTACCCGATCTACGGCAACTGGGTCTGGGGCAACGGCTGGCTCTCGGCGCTCGGAAGGAACGCCGGGTTAGGGCACGGCCACGTGGACTTTGCCGGCTCGTCGGTGGTGCACATGACGGGCGGCGTGATGGCGTTGATGGCGGGGAAGCTGATCGGCCCGCGGCGCGGGAAGTACAACTCGGATGGAAGCGCCAATGCTATCCCCGGACACAACATCCCGATGGCGTTGCTCGGCACCTTCATTCTTGCTTTCGGCTGGTTCGGCTTCAACCCCGGCTCGACGCTCGCGGGCAGTGATTCGCGCATTGCGGTCATCGCCACCAACACGATGCTCGCGGGTGCCGCGGGTGCCGTGACGGCGATGATCTACGTGTGGAGACGTTACGGGAAGCCCGACCCCTCGATGCTCGCCAACGGAATGCTTGCCGGTCTTGTGGCGATCACAGCACCGTGCGCTTTCGTCACTGCTCCGTCGGCGGTACTCATCGGAGGTGTCGCGGGCGTGCTCGTCTGCGTCGCAGTCGTATTCATCGAGCAGAAGCTCAAGATCGATGATCCGGTCGGAGCGAGCTCGGTTCACGGTGTCTGCGGCGCGTGGGGAGTGCTCTCGCTCGGTCTGCTCGCGGACGGTACCTACGGCGATGGTACGAACGGCGTCGCGGGTGGCGTGAGGGGACTCTTCTACGGAGATCCCGGCCAGTTCGGGGCGGAGGTCATCGGCGTGCTGGCGAACATCGTGTTCGTGGGGCTCGCCGCCTACGCCGCGTGGAGAATCACGGCGCTGTTCACGGACGGACACCGCGTGTCGCCCGCAATCGAAGAACATGGGCTCGACCTGCCCGAGATGGGAGCGCTGGCGTATCCCGATCAGGCCGATCTGTCTTCCGCTGTCGTGTTGGCCAACGAACAGCGGCCAGCAGCCTAGGAACGCCCGCACCGCACACGATCCATTTGCTAGGAGGCACGTATGGTGACGACGAAGAGCAAACCGGCGAAAGTGGCGCGCCGCATCGAAACGAATAATCACAAGGCCACGCAGAGCATCGGATCGATTGATCCGGCCGACTCTGTGAAGAGAGTGCTGTCGCTGATCAAGGAGAAAGACGTCCAGGTCGTGGACGTAAAGTTCACCGACCTTCCAGGGCAGTGGCAGCACTTCTCCCTTCCGGCGGCGACGTTCGATGAGGACGTCTTCGAGGAAGGGCTCGGCTTCGACGGCTCGTCGATCCGCGGCTTTCAGGCGATCAACGAGAGCGACATGCTCCTCATCCCCGACCCGGCGACTGTTTTCGTCGACCCGGTGCTGGGAGTGCGTACGCTCTCGGTGATCTGCGACATCTACGACCCCATCACGCGCGAGCGGTACTCGCGCGATCCGCGCTACATCGCGTTCAAGGCGGAGGAATACCTGAAGACGAGCGGCATCGCGACCACTTCGTACTGGGGCCCCGAGGCCGAGTTCTTCATCTTCAACTCGGTGCGCTTCGATCAGAACGCGCACGAGGGTTACTACTACATCGATTCGGAAGAGGGAATCTGGAACTCGGGGTCCAACGGGACCCCGAACATGGGACATCGTCCGCGCCACAAGGAGGGCTACTTCCCGGTGCCGCCGGTCGATCGGCTGCAGGATGTCCGCTCAAAGATCATGCTGGCGTTGATCGAGGCGGGCGTGCCGGTCGAGGTGCAACACCACGAAGTCGGCACGGCGGGACAGGCTGAGATCGACTTCCGCTTCGGCACGCTGGTGCAGACGGCAGATCGGCAACTGACCTACAAGTACATCGTGAAGAACGTCTGCCACAACCTCGGCTACACGGCCACGTTCATGCCCAAGCCACTGTTCGGCGACAACGGCTCGGGGATGCACGTGCACCAGTCGCTCTGGACCGGCGACACCAACCTGTTCTTCGATGAGAAGGGGTACGCACTCATCTCCGAGAAAGCACGCTGGTACATCGGCGGGCTCATCGCGCACGCTCCGGCGCTGCTCGCGCTCTGCGCGCCGACGACCAACAGTTACCGGCGGCTGGTGCCTGGCTTCGAGGCGCCGATCAATCTCATCTACTCGCAGCGCAACCGGTCGGCGATCTGTCGCATCCCGATGTACTCGACGAGCCCGAAGTCCAAGCGCATCGAGTTCCGCGCGCCAGATCCATCGTGCAATCCCTATCTCGCGTTTTCGGCGCTGCTGATGGCGGGACTCGATGGGATCAGGAAGAAGATCGAGCCGCCGGCGCCGATCGACGAGGACCTCTACGAACTCGAGGGTCCGGCCAAGCTCGGCATCAAGAACACTCCGGGCTCACTCGGCGAAGTGCTGACCGCGCTGGAGAAGGACCACGCTTTCCTGCTCGAGGGAAATGTGTTCACGCCCGACGTGATCGAGACGTGGGTGGACATGAAGCGGAGCAAGGATTTGCCGGCCGTAAATCTGCGGCCGCATCCGTACGAGTTCTTTCTGTACTACGACACATGAACCGGGGAACCCAATGAAACTCATAAGCTGCATCATCCGCACGGAGCGACTCGGCGTCGTAAAGGAAGCGCTGTTCCGCGCCGGCGTGACCGGGATCAGCATCAGTCGCGTCAGCGGGCACGGCGGAGAGCAGGAAGTGGTCGAGCACTATCGCGGCTCGTCGATCGTTCTCGAGTTCCGAGAGAAGGTCAAGATCGAGATGGCGTGCTCGGAGCCGTTCGTCGAACCGACCATCAAGGCGATTCTCTCGTCCGCGCGCACTGGCGACGTGGGCGACGGAAAAATCTTCGTGCAGCCGCTCGAGCAGGTCATCCGGATTCGCACCGGCGAACGCGATAACGCCGCACTCACGCCGATCACCGCCGACGAGGTTCAGCGGCGGGCGCGGGGCGTCGCTCCTTTGGTCGCCGCGCGATGAGTACCCAGAGCCTCATCGCGACCGGCGCCGGGCCGCGATTCCAGGCTAAACGTTTTCGAATACCAACCAATTCTGACGTACCGTGACACCCACATTAAAGGAGGACGAGATGATGCATCGAACTTTCGCAAGCGCTCGCGTGTCGGCTCCCCCATCCAGAGCCGGCCCGCTCGTGATCAGCCTCGCTGCGGCGACGCTCGCGCTATTGGCTGCCGCGACTGCTGGCGGGCAGACGCCGGCGCCACAGCTGACCCATTCGCTCGCCACGCCTCTCGGGGACTCCGCGAAGACGCGAGCCGACACCGACACGAAGCCGGCGGATACCGCGGCCGCCACCACCAAGGCTGCCGCAGCACTTCCCAAGTGGTTCGACGAGCTCGCGGTCAACGCCTTCGTCTCCACCGCCTACGAATACAACGGTAACCGTCCCACGAGCGGCGCGAGCAGCTACCGCGTCTTCGACTTCAGTGACAACTCCTTCAACCTCGACGTCGCGGAAGTGGTAGTGCAGATCGCAGCCTCCAAGCCGAACGACGCCGGCTTTCGCGTCGACTTCGCCGCCGGCAACTCGATCCCGCAAATCACGAAGACACAGGATCAGACCGCTGCCGAGTTCGACCTGCAGCAGGCATTCGCGAGCTACATCGCGCCCCTCGGCTCCGGGCTGCGCTTCGATGTTGGGAAGTTCGTCACGCACCTCGGCTACGAGGTAATCGAGGGGTACGACGGCTACAACGACAACTATAGCCGGTCGATCCTCTTCGGCTACGCCATTCCATTCACGCACACGGGAGTCAAGGCGAGCTACGCCTTCTCGAGCAAGGTGGCCGGGATGGTCGATGTGGTGAATGGGTGGGACCTCCTGCGCGACAACAATCACTCCAAGTCAGTCGGCGCCCAGCTCACTCTGACACCGATCGTGCCGCTCCAAGTGGTGCTGAACTGGATCGGGGGGCCGGAGCTCGCGAACGACAACCACTCGAAACGCAACGTGTTCGACGTGGTCGCCATTTTTAAGCCGACCAACACGCTGACGCTCGGCGTGAACGGCGACTACGGGACAGAGGACGGCACGAGCCTCGTGAATCCCGGATCCGACGCGACGTGGAAGGGGATCGCCGGCTACGCGACGCTCGCGCTGACAAACAAGTTCTCCGTCGCGCTGCGCGGCGAGACGTTTCGCGACGAAGACGGTGTGCGCCTTGGAACCGGCACCAACGCCACGCTGTCAGAGGGGACGTTGACACCAGCGTACAAGTTCACCGATCACGTCCTGCTCCGCGGAGAGGTGCGCTACGACAAGGCGAACCAACCGATCCTCACCAAGCGGGGAACGCTCGCCGACAAGCAGACGACGGTTGGCGCGAATGTCATCTTCGTTTACTAAGGAAGAGAACTGCAACTGAACGGGTGCGAGTGGTCCGTGGCTAAGATGTCAGTCGTCAGTTCACTACGTCCAGACTTTACCGGTGCCCTTCAGGGTAAAGGCAAAGGCCTGTGCCTTAAGGTATTGAGGGAAGTCTGGGCGTTGTGAACTAATCGCTGGCATCTACGCTACTGACAGCTGGCACCCGTTCAGTTTGCATTTCTACGCCACTGACGTCTCGCACCCGTTCTGTTGTAGTTATCAGTCACCCGTTCAGTTTATCGTTGCCAGTTCCCGCTTCCCTCCCCGAGCAAGACTCCACTTGAGCGCCGGCGGCGTGATCAGTGTGGTCAACATCACCATGATCACGACCGCCGAGTACGTCGCCGCGTCGATGATGTGCTCACCGTGCACGACAAGCGTGAGGCCGATGTTGGCGAAGATGAGTCCGACCTCGCCACGGGGAATCATCCCGATTCCGATCGACAGCCAATCGAGCCTCGAGCCCAACGCGCCGAGGGCGCAGGCCTGCTTTCCAACCACTGCCGCCAGCGTCAGCACCGCCGCCAAGCCGAGGATCTCCGGTCGCATAAAGGTGCTAAGGTCGACGCGCATCCCCATCAGCACGAAGAAGACCGGGACCAGAAACGAAGAGATTGGGCGCACCAGATCTTCGAGCTGGCGTTCCTCCTTTGCCGCGAAGTCGCGGTAGTGCAAGTCCTCGAGGATCAGCCCCGCTGCGTAGGCGCCAACGATCGGCGCCAGCCCGATGACCGATGCCAGCCACGCGAGCGTGAAGCAGAAGACGAGCGCCGTCGCGAGCAGCACACCGCTTCCGCGCAATTTTGACGCGAAACTAAACCGAGCACGACCAGCCCAAGTACGTCGTCGATCACGGCCGCGCCGAGGATGATGCGCGCTTCCGGCGATTGGGCGTGCCCCAGATCCTTGAGGACGCGGGCGGTGATCCCGACGCTGGTCGCGGTGAGTGCGGCGCCGAGGAAGGCGTGGACGTAGACGCTATGCTCGGGCAACAGCAACGCTCCCACCCACCAGCCAAGCGCCCACGGCGTGACGACGCCAAGTACCGCCACGACGAGAGAGCGCAGTCCCACCTGCATCATGTCGCGGATGGTGGACTCGAGCCCAACCTCGAAGAGGAGGATGATTGCGCCCAACTGCGCTATCACTCCGATCGTCGCATTGGCGGTGATGAATTGGAACCAGTCAATGCCGAGCAGTGACAGATTGCCGACGAGCACGCCGACGACAAGCTCACCGAGCACCGCCGGTTGGCCGATGCGCTCGGCGGCGTCGCCACCGAGCTTGGCGGCGGCGAGAATGACGGCGAGCGCCAGGACGACGGGCGCCAACGTATCGCCGTGGGACGCAGCAGCCGCCAACGTGTCGCCGTGAGACGCAGCGGCCGGCGCCTGGAGGAGAGCTAGAAACACGTCGTCAGCTTACGCGGATACGGCGCTGGGCAGCGCTGCTGCAATCGCGCGCCCTACATCTACGGTCGAGTAGGACATTGCTCCGGTCGGCGCAATATCGACAGTCACACAGCCCTCCTCGATTGTCTCAGAGACGGCTTGCTCTACAGCGCGCGCTTCCTGCTCGAGACCAAATGAATGTCTGAGCATCAGCGCCACGCTAAGAATGGTGCCGATCGGATTCGCGATCCCTCGGCCCGCGATGTCGGGCGCTGAGCCGTGGATCGGTTCGTAGAGTCCGCGCCGCACGCGCGGGCGTTCCCCATTTCGCGCGACAGGTTGGTCGCCCCGGGTGGCCATAAGCTCCCTGGCGCTGTGGCCAACTGAGGCTGATGCCTCTTCGTCTGAGGCAGCGGTGTCGTCGCCGAGCGACGCCGATGGCAGCACGCCCAATGATCCGGCCAGCATCGACGCTTCATCTGTGAGGATGTCGCCGAACATGTTCTCCGTGACGATCACGTCGAAGCTGCGAGGATCCCGGAGAAGCTGCATCGCGCAGGCGTCCACGAGCAGATGGTCGAGCTCGACATCGGGGAACTCCTCGCGCAACACTCGACTGACGGTCGAGCGCCAGAGACGCGAAGTCTCGAGCACGTTCGCCTTGTCCACGGATGTCAGCTTGCGCCGCCGGGTGCGCGCGAGCTGCGCGGCTACGCGTGTCACGCGCTCGATCTCGAAAGTCGTGTACACACATTCGTCGACCGCGCGCTCGCCGCCGGGCACTTGTTCGCGGCGCTTGTCGCCGAAATAAATGCCGCCCGTGAGCTCGCGTACGAAGACGAAGTCCACGCCCTCCAACCGCTCGGCGCGCAGCGGTGACGCCGCGGCGAGCGATGGGTGCACGGTCACCGGTCGCAGGTTGGCGTAGACCTGCAGCTCCCGACGCAGCCCGAGTAGACCCTGCTCGGGACGCTGACGTGCGTCGGGATTGTCCCAGCGCGGACCACCGACCGCGCCGAGCAGAACGGCGTCGGCGGATTTGCAAAGGTCGACTGTTTCAGCCGGCAGAGGCGTGCCGCGCGCATCGAGAGCGCAGCCGCCGATCAGTCCCTCGCGCAGCTCGATCGCATGATCCCACCGCTCAGCAACCGCGCGGAGCACGCGGGCGCCTTCGGCCACTACCTCCGGACCGATCCCGTCGCCCGGCAGCAACGCAATCGTCAGCGCGTGCACACGCGGCTGGTGTGCGTCGACTCGTAAGCGGCGATCGCAGCGTCCTGTTCGAGAAGGAACCCGAGCTCGTCAACGCCGTTCAGCAAACAGTGCCGGGCGAACGGATCCACCGAGAAAGCGTGCGTCGTCCCGTCGGGGAGCGTCGCGGTCTGCGTCTCCAGATCAATTGTCACCTGCTCGCGCGGTGACTCCGCCAGCTGCTCCAGCAGCGTGGCGTGCGCGGATGCCGAAAGAGCGACAGGAAGCAATCCCGTCTTGAGCGCGTTGTTCCGGAAGATGTCGGCGAAGCCGGTGCTGATGACGGCGCGAAAACCGAAATCGAGCAGCGCCCAGGGTGCGTGCTCGCGCGATGAGCCGCAGCCGAAGTTGTGGCCCGCGACGAGGATCGACGCGTCGCGCGTGTTCGGTGAGCTGAGCGGGAACTCGGGCCGCGGCTGACCATGCGCGTCCACGCGCCAGTCGGCGAAGAGATGTGCGCCGAGTCCACGACGCTCGATAGTCTTGAGAAAGCGCGCCGGAATGATCTGATCCGTATCCACGTTCTCGGCGGGCAACACGATACAGGAAGACGTGAGCGCGATGAACGGCTCCATCACTTTCGCATTCACGAAAGACTCCGCACGTCGGCGATGGCACCGCTCACAGCCGTCGCGGCTGCCGTGAGGGGACTGGCTAGAAACGTCCGGCCGCCCTTGCCCTGACGTCCTTCGAAGTTGCGATTGCTGGTGCTCACCGCGCTCTGACCGGGCTCGAGCTGATCGCCGTTCATCGCGATGCACATCGAGCAGCCCGCTTCCCGCCATTCGGCGCCCGCTTCCATGAACACTCGATCGAGTCCTTCCGCTTCGGCTTCTCTCTTCACCGTGCGCGAGCCGGGAACGACCAGCATCCGCACGCCGGGCGCGACATGCCGTCCGCGCATTATACCTGCCGCTTGGCGGAGATCGGAGATGCGCGAATTGGTGCAGCTCCCTACGAATACGACGTCGACGGCGCGGCCGAGTAGCGACTGTCCCGGCTCGAGCGCCATGTAGCGAAGAGCCTTGTCGAGATCCGCGCGCTCGGCTCTGCTTCCGGCATCGCTCGGGTCGGGTACACGTCCGTCGATCGGGATCGCCATCGACGGGTTCGTGCCGAACGTGATCATCGGAGAAAGGTTCGCAGCCTCGAGGTGCACGGAGCGATTGTAGGATGCCGTCTCATCTGGTGATAGCCCGCGCCACCTGGCGACCGCGGTGTCCCACTCAGCGCCTGTGGGTGCGAAGGGACGGCCAGCGATGTACTCGAACGTGGTGTCGTCCGGCGCGATGAGACCGGCGCGCGCGCCCGCCTCGATCGACATGTTGCAGATGGTCATCCGCTCCTCCATGCTGAGCGAGCGAATGGCCGAGCCGGTGTACTCGAGCACGTGGCCAGTGGCGCCTCCGATGCCGATCTTCGCGATGATGGCGAGAATAATGTCCTTTGCTGTAACACCGCGAGGAAGCGTACCATCAATGCGAAGCTCCATGTTGCGCGGCTGGCGCTGGAGCAGAGTCTGGGTGGCGAGCACATAGCCCACCTCGGATGTGCCGATTCCGAATGCGAGCGCCCCGAATGCGCCGTGAGTGCTGGTATGGCTGTCTCCGCAGACGATCGTCATGCCCGGTTGCGTGAGGCCCTGCTCGGGCCCGATCACGTGGACGATTCCCTGGCGGCTGTCATCGAGGCCGAAGAGCCGGATCCCGAACTCCTCGCAGTTGGTCTCGAGTTGCTCGAGCTGCGCCGACGCCTGAGCGTCGAGCACCTGGAGACGACCGCCCGAGCGCGGAGTGGTCGGTGTCGAATGATCCATGGTCGCCAGCGTCAGGTCCGGCCGGCGGACCGTAGCTCCACGGCTTCGCAGCTCGGCGAACGCCTGCGGCGACGTCACCTCGTGCACGAGGTGGAGGTCGACGTACAGGACCGCCGGGGTGCCCGTGGTTTCGGGGCGAACGAGGTGATCGTCCCAGATCTTCTCGAAGAGAGTCCGTGGAGATGTCATCAGGCGAAGTGCGACGGGACTAACTGCAACGTACGACTACCGGCCGGGGGCTGTCGGCGGTACGGCTGATGGCTGCGAGCGAGCTTACTCATGATTTCTTTGATCATCGCATTTACGTCCACTATTCAATCGTTCGGAAGTGACCAATCGTGTTTCTGGGTGAGCCCGCAGCCAACAACTGCGCCTCTGACAGCCCCCGGCCGGTAGTCGTCAGTTTGCAGTTTCAAACAAAAAAATCGGCCCCACCGTTTAGAGAGGGGCCGCCATGAATCCCGGTTCGCGAAAACTTACGCGTGCGCCGGTGGGCCGCCTCCCGTTGCGAGAGCCGTATTAAGTCGAATGAAGAGGTTTGGAAAGCCGAGCTGAAGCATGAGCGAATTGGCGTGTGTCGCACCAGCGCGTAAGCGCGCCGGTGAGTTGGCAATGTATTTCTCGCCTGCGCGGAGGTCAAGCACGCGAGAACCGATTCGATCTTTACTTTTGCCGCATCCTGATCTAGCTTGTCACTCATGACCGGTTTCTGGTTTAGCGCGACCTATTACTACGGCTTCTTCGGTTACAACCGATGGGGGCTCCGGTCGCGCGTGCGGTAACGTTCAAGCTTCAACCTCGCAGACAGACCACGGGCCTCCGCAATCGCGGGGGCTTTTTCTTTCCCGAGCCCACGCGAAACGAGAGACCTGATTCTCAACTTTCACGTCGGGGCAGTCATGGCAATATCCGAGTCGATGCACGCGAAAACCTTGCGACCTCAGGGAAGCGGTGGATTTCCCGCGAAGGATCTGTCGCGTCCATATCGTCTGGCGGCGCATCCTTCGGGGCCGCGAGCAACTCGGCCAGTGCGCGTGAGCGATACCGTGACAATCGGAGGCGCTGCGATCACCATGATTGCTGGTCCCTGCTCGGTTGAAAGTGTCGAGATGATCGTCAGCGTTGCCAACCGTGTGAGGAGTCTCGGCGCAGTGATGCTGCGGGGAGGCGCGTTCAAGCCGAGGACGTCACCCTACTCCTTCAACGGGCTCGGGGCCGAAGCGCTGGGCTTTCTCGAGTCGGCACGCGCCGCGAGTACTCTTCCGGTTGTGACCGAGGTCATGGACACGCGGCAGGTCGAGCTTGTTGCTCGTAGCGCGGACATGCTTCAGGTTGGTGCGCGCAACATGCAGAATTTTTCCCTGCTGGAGGAAGTTGGCCGGTCCGGCCGGCCGGTGCTGCTCAAGCGGGGTCTGTCGGCGACGATTACAGAGCTGCTGCTGGCCGCCGAGCACGTGATGGCAGCGGGAAACAGCAATGTCGTTCTGTGCGAGCGCGGCATTCGCACGTTCGAGAGCTCGACCCGCAGCACGCTCGATGTTTCAGCGATCCCGGTGTTGAAAGAGGAGACGCATCTGCCCGTCATTGTGGATCCGAGTCACGCGGGAGGGCGTGCACGGCTCGTCATTCCTCTCACGCTCGCCAGCATTGCCGCTGGGGCGGACGGCATCATGGTAGAGGTTCATCCGGATCCGGAGGCCGCGCTCTCCGATGGCGATCAATCGCTCACGCTCGAGATGTTCGCCGAATTGATGCGCGCGGCTTCGCCGGTCGCACACGCGGTGGGACGAACGCTCTGGAGCCCGCCGGACTTACAATCCTGATGCAATGCTCGGTGTGGTCACAGTATGTTGACTGCGCGAGCAGTGAGAAGTATCACGGTTCCAAATGCAGTTCCAGCCTGGACCATCATCATGAGCTTCGCCCATCGCGTGAGCACCAGCACATCCGTCGGAGAGAAGGCGGTGCACGTATAGAAAGAGATCGCGAGGTAGTCGATGAAGCCCGGTCGCCAGCCTTCGGCTTCCGCGACCGACACGCCCTTTCTTCCGGGCGCATCGACAGCCATCTGCGGAAAGAGGAACGCGCCTTCCATATGGGCTCTGCGTCCATCACGGGCGCGCGGACCGCCCGCATCGAGTCGCCAATACCACGCAGCACCCACGATGACGTTGGCGAACCAAAGAATCGCCGCCGATCGCAACAGCATGGGGGCCGGTTCGTTATGGTGCAGCAAGCCGTCCACGAGCGTCAGAAGGCTGTACAGCATCGAGAGAGTCAGTAGACCGAGGTTGGAGTAGCTGAAAAGGTCGGTCAGTTTGTTCCGATTATGCTTGTGAGCGAGGACGGCGCCCGTCAACAGAATGACATTCGTCGGCACGAGGGCCAATGCTGGCGCAAGAGTGAGCGAGCGCGGCAACGCCAGGGGCAACAGTGCCGCCGCAAATAGAGCAATAGCGGCGGGCCAACGTGGTTCGGGCTCGAGACCAGTCTGCGCGGTCACGGTGTTCCGAAGGAGAGGGATTGATAATGCAGGCTTAGGTTGATGTTACCTCTCAAGGTCTATTGTTCAGATCGGGCGCCAGATGGCGAGCAGTCAAAGCTAGCGCTCGCATATGTCTTTGCATCAAAGCGAACACCCCAGCAATTATTGGTGCACCTAGCTGGAGTAGCGGCGATGAAAATCACGTTCACCTTACAGGCAGATTACACGAGACGCAAATCTATCTGCGAGCTGCAGTTGCGCTAAGCCGGATTCGGGGATTGTATCCGAAGATTCGAACGAGGTGACGCCGAGCGTTCGACTCAAGTCTTATAGGGCATATGCGATCTCTTCCGATTCTTGGCGTCACACTCGCAACTGTCGTTCTCTTCAGCGCCCAGGTGGGAGAAGCACAATCCTCGAAGCCGCGCGTCGCTGATAGTACAGAAGATCGGACTGACGACGTTTCGCCGCGGTTTGCCACAGGCGTGACCGCCGGTGCCATGAGCTTCACAGGTGGACGCAGCGAACAGGCGTTGAGCGTTCTCTTGCAGTTTCGGCCTGTCTCCTGGCTTTACTTCAGTGCAGCGCCGGGGTTCGGGCGTACCACATTGGGGACGTTGTCTTCGCAAGGATTGACGGACATGCCGCTCGCGTCCGCCGCGCAATATTCGGCGGCAAGCCTTCCCTGGTCTCCCGCCTTTACCGGATTCGTCTCCACTTTGCTCTCGACCGGACAGTCTGGATCAACGCTTGGCATTGGGCGGACATCGCTCGCCGTTGGCGCCGGTCTGAGTGTTTCGCCTGCGCGCCACACCTATCTATCGGCCGATGCGTCACGGCCCGTTACAACTGGCACCGGCAACGGCTCGGCGGACGTTTGGATCTCGCGTTCGGTGGGCCGCGTCACGCCGAGTTTGGGATACAGCGCGGAAATTGGAAATGTGGATTCCGCGGCGACGCTGGCACGTTCGATCGCGGGTGGGGTCGCTTTTTCGATTGCCTACCCGATCACGCTGGCGATTGACGGGAGTCACGGACTCAGTTCCGGAGCACCGAAGTGGGCGGTTTCCCTGAGCCTGGGGACGGCGTTCTCCGGGATCTCGCCTATGAGTGGTGGAATCTTCGGGCGACTCAAGAATGCGTTTGGCTCGAGAGCGACTTCGTCAAGTGGATACTCCAAAGCCCCGAATAGCGGCACGAGCTGCAAAAGGCTGGGCACTTGCTGAGCGTCTCGCGCGAAGTATGCAGTATTGGTTTGTCAGAAGCATGCAGTATGCGTTTGTCATCTGTATGCAATGTTGGCAAAGTGACCGCGGCGGTTAATGCTGTAGTCTATGTCAATGAGTACGAAGCGACGTCTTACCAGATGAAAGAAACCAGGCCCGCCCGTTAAAAAACGGTCGCGCGGGCGTTCGAATCGAATCACTTCAACCGAGGTCACCATGAATTCCCTGCATAAGCTCGCTATTGCAACCCTGATTATCGCCGTGCCATCGCTTGCCGTAGGCCAAGGCAAGGCGGCACCCAAGGCGCCGCATCCCGCCCCGCCCGTCGTCATGGGCAAGAGCGCGCCAGTCCGTCAGGACGACCGCCCCGACAAGATCGCCGACAAGGCTGAGCGCAAAGCAGATAGAACCGCCGACCAGACCGCGCGGAATGCGGACAAGGCTACCGACAAAACCGACCGCGCCGAACTCAAGTTCGCGCACGATCAGAAGCTTCTCACCAAGGGGATTCGCTTGACGCCCGCGGAAAAGAAGCAGTTGAAGGCGATCGAAAAGAAGTACGACGCGGATTTCCGCGATCTTCGCAAGAAAGAGGTCGCCGCGGACAGGGCCGCCAAAAAGAACGGAACGGCCGACTCGGACGTGGCATTTCAGACCCAGCTTGCGCAGCTCCAGGCGCAGGAGCGCACCGATATGCGTGCGGTTCTCACCACGCAGCAGCAGTCGATCTTTGACAGCAACGTGACCAAACTTTCCACCCGTAAGTAAGTAGCCTTTCTTTGGACACAACGCCCGGCGATCTATTCGCCGGGCGTTGTGCATCGTGGGACCGCACAGCTCTCCCTTACTCGGCAATTGGCGTTGGGATTCCCGGGCTCACTTCGCGTAGGGGGCCAGCCCCATCTTCTCGATGATCTTCTGAAAGCGCGGATCTCCCCGCAGCGGCGTGAAGATCGGGCTCGTTAGCGGCGTCACGTAGTCGGTGAGACTATCCTCGTGCTTATCGACCGCGCGATCCAGCCAGAGCAGTGCATTGTCGTTATCGCCGAGTCCGAGGTACGCCAGAGCAACATTCAGCGGCTCCTTTGCGCCGTTACGCTCGAATTTCCTGAGCATCGCCGTCGCTTCCGCGCGGTGCCCGCCCTGCGCCAGTGAGTACGCAGCCATGCCCGCCTTGGATTGGCCGTACCCAACCCGCAGCCAATCGGCCGCCGCCGAGTCGTACTTGCCGCGCAGCGTTTCACTTATGGCGACGCCATCGAACTTCTGAGCGTCGCGCGCCTCCTTGCATGGTTTTTCCGCCAGAAGGTAAGCGCCGATTGTCGACGCTCTTTGACACAGGTTGTCGGCAATCACCTGCGACAGAGGGTCGAGCGCGCGAGCGCGCTTGATTTCGGCGAGTGATTCCCGCGTACGCCCCACATCGTTCAGCCAGAACGAGTACCACTGGTGTGCGGTCGGATAATCCGGATTGAGCGCGATCGCGCGCTGGTACTCATACTCCGCCTCCGCCCAACGCCAATTCCAGTTGAGCGCCGCTGCCAGAGCCGTGTGCGGCTCGGCGAGGGTACTGTCCAGCGCGAGGGCGCGCAAAGCGGCCGTTCGTGTGAGATCGAGCGATTCCCGAATCGGAAAGCTGTCGTACCCTCCGTACTGCGGCAACAACGCGTAGCTGCTCGCGAGCGCCGCGTACGCGCGGGCAAATGAGGAATCCTTGGCAACGGCGCGCTCGAAATCCTTGATCCCTTCCTGGATCGAGGATATGCCGCGCTTGTTCCACTCGAAGCGGCCGCGCAGATAAAGGTCGTACGCCTCTGGATCCGTCGTCCCGCGACTTTCCGCTGCGACCGCTCCAGCCTTTTCGCCGCGCAGCTTCGGCGTGAGCTCGGTCACAATCGCTTTCGTCAGCTCGTCCTGAACCTGAAACACGGAATCGGCTGGACGCTCGAAGCGATCGGTCCAAACCACCAGGCCGCTGTGCGCATCGGTAAGCTGCGCTGTGATTCGCAAGCGGTTCCCCGCGCGACGAACCGTGCCTTCGACGAGTCCGCCGACGTTGAGCGCCCGGCCAATCTGCTGGGCCGGAACGGCCTTCCCCTTGAACGCGTACGAAGACGTGCGCGACGCGACGCTGAGCCGGGGCACGCGAGAAAGAGCCCGCGCCAGCTCGTCGGTCATTCCGTCCGAGAAGTACTCGTCCTGAGGATTGCCGCTGTTGTTCGCGAATGGTAGCACAGCGAGGGTGCTGATCACTGGCGCGCCTCCACCTGAGCCCGAAAAGCGACGAACCCAATTGGCAATCGGTCCGCGCAGCATGATCGCCGCGGCGAGTAGAAGCAAGACGACGCCGACGAGGGCGCCAAGTTTCCACCTGGCTAGCGGCAGGCGCAGCGATGCGGAATCGTCCAGCACTTTGATCACTTCGCGCGCGGACTGCGGACGCTCGGCTGGCTCTTTCTCCATCGCGCGCATGATGAGCGACGCGAGCGGCGCGGGAACATCACAACATTCATCGATCGGCTGCGGTTTTTCCGCGATCTGAGCGGCGATCAATTGCTGCGCGGTTTTCTTGCCGGGAAATGGATGCACGCCCGAGATCAGCTCGTACGCGACGACGCCCCAGGCGTAGAGATCGGTGCGCTCGTCGACGTGGTCGCCGGCCGCCTGCTCCGGCGACATATAGCCGGGCGTGCCGACCGAAGAACCAGCGCCGGTGAGAGTCTTGCCGCGTGGTTGAGTCAGCGCGGCGTTGATGGCCTTGGCGATTCCGAAGTCGGTGACGACCGCGGTTCCACCCGACAGCAGCACGTTCTCGGGCTTGATGTCGCGATGCACCACGCCGTGCTCGTGCGCGTACTCGAGAGCGCGAGCGATGTCGCCGAGTATCCGCACCGATTCGCCGAGTCCGGGCTGGGGCCCCTGTTGCATTCTTTGACGGAGACTGAGCCCTTCGATGAAGGGCATACTATAGAAAGGCAGCGCGCCCGCGGCGCCGGCGGTCAGCACCGGAACGATGTTGGCTTGTTGAAGCTTGGCGACGAGCTTGATCTCGCGCGTGAAGCGCTCGACGTTCAATGTCGCCGCGAGTTCCGGCATCAGGATCTTGATGACGACGTCACGACCCAGCGATTCGTCGCGCGCCACGAAGACGAGCGACATGCCCCCGCCACCAAGCTCGCGCTGGATTGTGTAGTTCGCGCCGAGTGCGCGCTGGAGCATCCGCTTCAGATCGTCAGTCAGGATTCCCTGGGGGTGACTGGTCGGTTCTAATTTAGGGCGGCGCGTCCGGAGCGGGGCGAGCGGCCTGGTAAACCTCCTGGAGGAGCATCTAATTTAGGCCCGTGTCCACACAAGTAATCTTCCTCTTCGGACGCCCGGGCGTCGGTAAGCTCACCGTCGGCGAGCTGCTCTCGGCCGACACGGGGTACCGACTCCTCCACAACCACGCGGTAGTGGATCTCGTGACCTCGCTCTTCTCCTTCGGGTCGCCTCCCTTCGTCGCGCTCCGCGAGAAGCTCTGGCTCGACGCCATCGACGCCTGCATCACGGCGAAGCAATCGGGTGTGATCATGACGTTCGCCCCGGAATCGACGGTCACCGACGAATTCATTCCGACGCTCAAGAAGCGCGTCACCGCCCGCCGCGGCGCTCTTCGGTTCATCGAGCTGCGCTGCGACGACGCCCAACTCGAGACCCGACTCACGGCTGAATCGCGCGGGAGATTCGGCAAGCTGCGGGATGTCAATCAGTTCCGACAGCTCGACAAAGACGGTGCCTTCGATCGGCCGAAGATGCCCGCCGCTGAGCTTGTTGTGGACACGACGGGCCGTGACCCGCTCGAATCGGCACAATTGATCGCGAATCATTTGCGTCAGGCTGGGGTCAACCCGAGACGCCGCCGGAAAAACTCCTAGCCAGGCTGCTGCAAAGCTCTTAGGTCCCTGCTTCGGTACTGTGGATCTGAAGGCGGCGCAACCATCTGTATTCACAACGCTACAAACCCGTCGCCTCTGGTCGCGCAGATCAGATTTTCGTAGGTTGACTCACTATCAGAGAGACTGAAGCATGTCTCTTCGTGATCAGCTGCCTTACTCATTCTGGGGATTCCTCTATGAAGTGGCGCGCTCTCTCACGATCGCTGCGATTCCCTCTTCTCCTCGCGGCCCTCTCCTTCACTCCAACACTCCTTTACGCTCAGGCGCAGGCAACCACGGGCGTCATTCGCGGCGTTGCCACCGACTCGAGCGGCAAGCCCGTCTCCGCCTTCGTCACGGTCCGCAACACCGAGACGAATTACACGCGCACCGTCAAAGCCAGCGACGAGGGCGTGTTCGTAACGACGCTTCTTCCACTCGGCAATTACAACGTCTCGGCGCGGGCCGTCGGTTACTCTCCGACGATCAAGTCGAACGTCGCCGTCACCCTCGGCCAGACGGTCGATCTTCCCCTCATCCTCGCGCGCACTACGACGCAGCTCGCGGGCGTCACCGTCGTAGCGCAGGTCCCGACCATCGATCCCACGCTTTCCGCGGAGGCAACGCATCTACCCGCAGAGGTCGTTGGCGCGCTCCCGAATAACGGGCGCAACTATCTCAACCTGACGCTTCTCACCCCGAACGTTGCGGTTACGCAAGGCCCCGACGGCGATGTGCTGAGCGTCGGCGGACAGCGCGGCATCCACAACAACGTCTCGGTCGACGGCGCCGACTTCAACAATCCTTTCTTCGGCGAACAACGAGGAGGCCAGCGTCCACCATTCACCTTCAATCTCGACGCCGTGCGCGAGATGGTGGTGGTCGCACAGGGTGCGAACGCGGAATTCGGAAGATCGAGCGGCGGGTTCGTCAACGTCATCACGAAGAGCGGCACCAACGATATGCACGGCACGTTGCACTACTTCGGAAAGGATGGAGCGTTGTCGTCGGATGCGTCGCATGCGAACCTCACGCTCAAGCCAGACTTCCGGCAGCATCAGTTCGGCGGGACGTTGGGCGGCCCGCTCATGCAGGACAAGCTCTTCTTCTTCATCGCCTACGATCAGCAGGTTTACTCAGAGGTGAAGCAGAAGACGCGCCCCTCGACCCCCGCGCTCGACTCTCTCAAGACCTACCTCGCCACTGCGTTCAGTGGCGCCCTGGCTCAGGACTTCGGACCGATCAGTCGCACCAACGATGCGCAGGTGGCGATGGTGAAGCTCGATTGGCGCATCAACGAGGTCCACAACGCCTCACTCAAGTACAACTACACGAACTCGAAACAGGACAACGGTACTTTTGACGTCGATACCTGGGCACGCAGCGCCAACGCGATCGAGAAGGATTTTTCCAACGCGGTCAACGGCAGCCTCGTGTCGCATCTAACCAACACCATCGACAACGAGTTCCGATTCCAGTTCGCTCGCGAGGACAGGCCGCGCCCATATGCAGGGCCGCTCATCCCGGGACAGAGCAGGCCGTTCTCCGATACAGGAATGGATTTCGCCTCGGGGTTCCGGTTCGGCGAGCCGTTCTTCATTCCGATAAAATCGTACGACACCCGCGTTCAGGCACTCGACAACGTTTCATGGGTGAGGGGAAACCACATCTTCAAGACAGGCTTCGAGTACAACAGGACGGCCGAGCACCAGACGTTCATCGGCTTCGCGAATGGGCGGTTCATTTTCAATTCGGTGACGAGCTTCGAGAACTACGTGAGGCTCGGAAACCTCTACGTCGAGTGCAGCACCGCTGCCGGCGTATTTGTCAGCAGCAACACGACGGGTGCGTGTCCGCCTCCGCTCGTCATTTCCGGCCCGGTGCAGCTCTACCTCCAGCAGGCCGGGGTGAATGGTCTCTCCGTAGAAGCTTCCGGAACACAGGTGATCCCGCAGCAGGATATCGGCGTGTTCATCCAGGACAACTGGAAAGCTACGCCCACTCTCACCGTCAATTACGGCCTCCGGTGGGAAGGACAGAAGGAGCCCGACCCGATCACACCGCCGTCGACAGTCTTCTTCTCTGGTTTCGTCGGAAAGACTGTGACGAACTCAGCCGGTACATTCAGGTTCCCCTCGAACGGGAAGATTCCCTCTGACTGGAAGATGTTCCAGCCTCGATTGGGTCTCGCGTGGGATGTAAATGGCGACGGTAAGGATGTCGTGCATGCAGCGGCTGGAATCAACTACGCGCGCATTCCGGGACTGAACCTCGCCAGCGCGCGCAGCACGAACGGCTCGATCGGGCAGACGATCTTCCGTAATAGCGCGCTCACGGGAGTTCTCGGTCCTCCGCCTCCCTACAACTCACTGCTGCCAGCGCCCGCTGGTGCTCCGTTCCGCCCGGACATCTTCGTCTACGACGAAAACTTCAAGAATCCGCGGACGATGAGCGCTTCGATCGGCTACGACAAGGAGATTTTCCATAAACTGGCGGCGTCTATAGAGTACATGTACGCCAGAACTGACAATCTCACGCGCTTCATCAACCGCAACGACGCCGTGTTCGGCTCCCCATGGACGACTGGACTCAATGGCACCGCTAACGGAGTCGGCACTCTAACCACAGTCGAGAGCTCGGCGAAGTCACGCTACCAGGGAGTTACTCTCGGACTTGGCAGGTTGGCCGACCCCGATTTCCAGTACGAGGCGAACTACACGCTGTCGGTTGACAAGGCCGACGACGACAACGAGCGCGATCCTTTCAGCTTCCGCTACGCTCGCGCCGACAGGCTCGATCGGGAGTACAACTACAGCGATCGCGATCAGCGTCATCGCCTGAACCTGTGGGCGCTTTACCACTTCCCGTTCGACATCTACGGCAACACCCGCTTCTCTTTCTACTCGGCCCAGCCGACGTCGGAGAAGTGCATCAACAACCAGCCGAGCGGGCAGCGCGCGACATCGCCTACGGACAGAATCTGCGCCAACGGCACGATCCTGCTGCGGAACACGATTCGCCGCGACAACGCGCTCGCGAGCTGGGATATCAGACTTTCGCGTCCCTTCCGCGTGAGAGGGCGGGGTCAGCTCGAGGCGCTGGTTGAGGTGTTCAACGTCTTGAATCGCGACAATTTCCGCGATCCTTCCTCGGCATCGCTGCTGTTCAACTTTGACGGGACGATTCGCAATGGACTTGGCGATCCCCGGCAGATACAGGCTGGAGTGAGGTACGGCTTCTAACTTCTCGGCGTGTGGAACTGTGAGCCGGATCGAACGGGACGAGTTTTTGCTCGTCCCGTTCGTGTCGAGAATCCCCAAGCGGGGAGCTGAAAGCTTTGCAGTTTGTTGGAAGAAAGCTTGCATACTGGCGGTCTTGTAGTTGAAGGGATGGGATCAGCACTGAAGCACTCGCAGCATCTCCACGCTGCGTGGGAGGCACCATGATTCAAGCGCAAGAGGTTGCGCCGCTCGATACTATCCGTCGCAAGCCGCGCGACGACGAGCTGGACGCTTATGGCATAACTCATCGCGGAAAGGTTCGCGCCGAGAATCAGGATCACTTCGTGATCGGCTCCCTCCGCAAGCGCATCGCGATTCGACAGTCGAGTGTCCCACTCGAACAGATTCCGCTCGAGGAGGAGCGCGTCGCTTCGTTCATGATGGTCGCCGATGGCGTGGGCGGAGGGTTGAAGGGCGAGCAGGCGAGCCGGATGGCCCTCGAAGTGGCGACGCGTTATATCGCTGAAGGCGCTCGTTGTTACTATCGGTTCGACGAGGAAGGGGTCGACCTCGTCCAGGCGCTGGAGGAAGGCGCGAAGAAGTGTCACGAGACGATTCAGGAACGCGCCGAATCCGACCCCGATGCAGCTGGTATGGCAACGACGCTCACACTGTTCATCGCCGTGTGGCCGTGGTATTACATCCTTCAGGTCGGAGACTCTCGCTACTACCAGTACCGCGACGGCAAGTTGACTCAGATTTCGCGGGACCAGACGGTCGCCCAAGAGCTGGCTGACCAGGGAATCATGCCCAGAGATCTGATGAGCAAATCACCTTTGACGCACGTTCTCTCCAGCTCTATCGGGGGACGCCAGACGGCGCCCGTCGTCACCCGTCTTCCAAGCGCCTGGGGTACGATCCACCTCCTCTGCAGCGACGGCCTGACTCGACACGTCTCGGATGAGCGAATCGCGGAGCGACTGGGCGCGATGGAATCGGCGCGTCAGGTTTGCGAGCAGCTTCTTCAGGACGCGCTCGATGGTGGTGGCAGTGACAATATCACCGTAGTAGTTGGACGGGCGGTTGCAAAGGATGCCGATCCGAGCTGACTATGGTGCAGATCTCAATCGAAGGAGATCGCGTTCATTTCGACGTCGAGGGCCTCGACAAGTTTTGGGCGTTCCGGAGTCGACTCGACATTCCACTCGCGCACATCCGCGCGGTTCAGATCGACCCCGAGGCCGCCCGCGGATGGTGGCACGGGCTGAGGATCATGGGATCCAATATTCCCGGCGTCCTGACAGCGGGCACGTTTTACCAGGATGGTGGGATTGTCTTTTACGACGTTCACGACCCGGAGCAAACCATCGTGCT
>WNEZ01002151.1_pt1 | contig 27540 bp, 17 predicted proteins | sample 5400521 | NCBI WGS metagenome assembly WNEZ01 (sample SAMN13153339, study PRJNA577476) | soil metagenome | isolation source: 120 cm saprolite under Douglas fir tree site 2 hole 1 replicate 1 | place: USA:California | collected 2015-04-18
AAGGTCTCGGAGGCGGGAGAGCTGCGGGGCATCAAGGACATCGGAAGTGGAAGACTCTTCATTGTGAAACCATACGGACTAGCCCGCTATGACAGGCAGACCGGGGAGAACCCCAAATTCCCGTTGACGGGTGGAGTCGACATTAAGTACGGCCTTACTTCAAATCTGGTCTTGAATCTGACGGGAAACACGGATTTTGCCGATGCCGAAGTCGATCTTCAGCCATTCAATCTCACACCTTTTAAGGTCTTCATTCCGGAGAAGCGTCAGTTCTTCCTCGAAAACGCAGGGATCTTCAACTTCGACATCGGCGACCAGGATCAATTGTTCTTTAGCCGTCAGATTGGAATCGATCCGATAACCGGACAACAGGTGCCCATCAATGGCGGAGCCAAACTGACCGGGACATTTGGTCGCATGGAAGTGGGCGTAATGGACGTCGACACACGTTCCAGTGGACCCAATCCCTATGCAAACTATGCCGTTGCACGAGTGAAAGAATCACTGTGGGCCGGTTCTTACATTGGTGTGATGGGCATCGACAAGCGATCAGGGAATATGCAGGACAGTTTCAATCAGACGGGAGGCGTGGACACCCGTCTCATCTTCTATAAAGACTGGTTCGTGGACGCCCACATGGCTGGAACACGATCTCCTGGAGATCCAAGCGGTGCCAGCGATGTAGGGGCTTCGCTGTCTTACCGATCGAACTGGCTCGACGGAATCGTCGAGCGAAGAAAGATTGGGCCAAATTTCAACCCGGAAGTGGGATTCATCGAGAGGATAGATTCGAACGAAACGTACGGGAATTTAACCTTCAAGGTGAGACCCAAAATCAGTGGCGTCCGCGAGCTGCAATTCGAGGGATTCCTTCTCCATGCGCCCGACACGCGTAACGAGGTCTCGACGCAGGAATGGCAGGGTACATTCCGCGCCGAATTCAACAACGGAGCCTACACCGATGACGATATCGCAGACGTATTCACGCAGCTGATCACAACCCCCTTTCATATTTACAAAAACGTGTTCATTCCGAACGGCCTGTATCACTTCGCGCGTCACCAACTCACCTACGGGTCAGGGCAAGACCGCCGATTTACTTACAATTTCTTCGAACGCTTTGGCGGTTATTACGGAGGGACTCTGAATGAATTTCGCGTGCGGGCCAACTACCGCCCGACGGCCAGATTTTCGATCTCTGCATCCGAGACCTGGGATAGATTTCGATTGCCCCTGCCTAACGGCAATTTTTCAGTCGTACTCGCAAGCCTCCAGGCAAACTACTCCTTCACTCGTTTTCTGACATTCACCAGTCTTCTTCAGATGGATACGTCAAACACGCAAGCGCTCAGCGCCAATCTTCGGTTGAGGTATAACTATCGGCCCGACAGCGATCTCTACATCATCTATAACGTGGGAACGCAATTCGCCAGCATTGCTCCGGCAAATCCCCCGCAGGTTCGTGAGACCCGCTTCGCCGTGAAATGGACTTATTCTTTCGCTCCGTAAAAGAGCACCGACTACTTTCCTTTACCCGCCGCAACAGCCGCGCCCGTTCGTCGTACGAACAGATTGCGAAACTGGACGCGCGAGCCGGGATGATGATTCTGCAAGCCGATGTGGCCTTTCAAAGGACGTCCTGAAGGATTTGTCAGGTGGCTCACGGATTCACCATTCAGCCTTACCTTGATATCGGCGCTGACGGCTTCGATTTCGAATGTATTCCATTGGCCGAGTGGTTTTGACGCTAGCTTGATCGCCGGAGCAAGTTGATAGACAGCGCCGGTCATGTGGAGTGGACTTCCCGTTGTATTGGTATTCGGATCAAACCCTCGATCATCAATTTGAATCTCGTATCCTTGGTTGACTGCCAACTGCCAATCCTGAGCAGGATTCGTGTTGCCTAAGGTCGGGAAACGAATGAACACTCCCGAGTTGTCAAAGGCGTTGATCGAGCGCCATTGCACCGTCAGAAGGAAATCGGTGAATTCTTCCTTTGTATACCAAAGCAAGCCGATCCCTCCTTCGGATTCGACGGTATCATTACCGACCACGTTGAAGCGCCCGAAACCCGCCATCTGCCACCCGTCAAGAGCTGGATTCAACAGAGAAACCACACCGGGTCCGGGAGCGGGATTTGCCTTTTGTGTGATTGCCCGGGCGGTGCGTCGCGCAATGGTGAAAGCCGTCAAAGAGGGGTTTGCTGAACCGAGAGCAGGAAAGACCGCCGGGCCCGCTGCGTAGGCGTTTTTGATGTGGTGGAATTGTCCGTCGCGATTCAACACCGAATTGGAAGCATCAGTTCCTAGCCAGAGAGTCCCTGCCTCGTGGTGCGTTGTACCCAGTCCGTCGCGCACCTTTCCCACGGGAGGCGGTGCGGCATGCCATGCATTGTCATAAAAATACTCGATGTTGACCGGAGTTCCCGCCAAGGCCTGAGCAAGTTGAACCGTCGCTTGGTCCATGGTGTCCCAAAAAGCTAAGGCTTGCCGTGTAGCCACGAGGTTGACGTACGCACGGCGCATCCCAAATTCATCACTTTCGAATGGGCTCAGATCTATCCAGCTTGTGCTCGGGTTCGTGTTGACAGCGTTCTTGTCCCCAACCATCTCACCAATACCGCGGAAGGTGATCGTCACCTTTTCGAAGTCCTCAGACGCGAGCAACTGATTGAGAAGATCGAGGTCCGGAATCATGCGCCACATGGTCGATTCGGAGTCAGAAGAGTCTACGGCCGCAGCCGTTACCTGAAGATGGTAGCGGCCCTGTGGAGTTGAGCCGCGCACAAGCATGGCAGCGGCGGCAAGCTGTTTGGGCAGCGTTCCGAGCACTGACCGGGGAATCCGAACAGTCGTGTTGCTTCGCAGATGCGCCATTAAATTGCGTCCCATGAGCGGCGCGGGAAACGACTCTTGCGCAAGGCGAGTGGACTCCACTGTGCTGGCTGCCAGAATCACAGCGCAGTCAGGCGTGACAGAAATGAATTTCTGCTGGCCGTTGTAGTAGAGTTCGATGGCGCTGATCTCCCCATTGCTGTTGTGGAGCTTTACCACGTGCGCGTGGGGAACGAGAAACAGCCGGCGCGAACTGTCCGGACTCCCGGCGGCTTCCCGGATGGCATCGATGAGGATCGGCGTGCTGCTGTACTTGTCGAAGGGGAAAACCCCGGGGGCCGGGGCCGAGCCCTGAACCGCGAGAGGGGCTACCTCTACTCCGTCGACGGTTGCTACTTTCTTCAACGCATTGTCCAGCGCCGTGAACAGCGCATTAAAGAGATCACCGCTGATAAAATCAGTCACCGGGTCGACCCCAGTTTCCTTCTCAGTGTCACTGTAATTGGCCTTCAAATAGGCTTGGAGCTCCGCAGGCCAATTCTTCAGATCTGCATCCGTCAAACGCGGAGACCAGCCGCCCCAATAGAGCGAACGACCTCCCACACAATAGGCGAGACCGGGAAACCCGACGTTACTGCGCCACGGTAGTCCCCAAACCCGTTCGCGAGGAACACCAGGGTCGGTGGTGACGGATCCGGCGGCGTTCAAGCCGATGCGGCTGAGATTCTGGACATGTTCGGACACTAGGAAACTACCGGCTTCCAGAATCAACACTCGAAGGTTTCCTTTGCCCTGACGATAGATTTTTTCGGCGATGTACGCGCCATACATGCCCCCGCCAATCACAATCGCGTCAAAAGGGAAGCCGCCATTGTTAATTGCTTCGTCGTAGGTGTTGCAGATGTAGCGGCCCAATACATCGATTGAAAAAGTGGTTTCCTGTACTTCAACATTGTTCGGTCCTTCTTGGAGATTGCGGATCATGTAGTCCTCCTGCGGGCAGGTCAACTGGGGAGAGGTGAGGTGGAATTCTAAGCCTACGTTGCTCTAATTACCAGTCGGGGGTCCCAGACCCGGGTCACGAACAAGCTGAAGTCGAACTTGTTCCGCGGCAGACCGGATTCCCGCCACAACTCCCAAATCAGCAACGGGGTGATGAGCACCACCGAAGCGGCAAAGAGAAACGTATCAGCCGCGCGGTTTCGTCACCGTCACGCAGCCGGGCGACGAAAGAGCGCGAGCCCGCGACAGGGCCCGCGCTCACAGCGATAGTCGTTGCCGTCGACACGTTACTAGACTTTGTTCAGCTGTCGTCCCCCAAGCATGGGGTCTTGCGGCGTTTCCTGCCCGGACTAAGGCAGGTAGTAGCGGAACGCGGACATGATTATCGCGTCGCCGGCCTTGGGCGCAAGACCGGCCGCCGTCGGCGTGTTGTTGTTGCCCGACCAAGTGTTTTTTTGCAGGTACGAGAACTGAAGGCCCCATTGCAGCCTTCCCTTCGGGCCGTTGTAGATTCTGTGCCAAAAGCCCGCTGTGCCTTCCGTCACCATGCGAAGATCGCCGTTGCACGTCCCCGCTGAATTCGGCGTATTTTGATTCGTCGGCAGACCTTCCAGGCCGGTGCACCCGGAGTTGTTGAAGAAGGGCGAACCGTAGCCGACGCCGATCGGCGCGGCCGCTGTTCCGCGGTTGTACGCCGTGCGAGCGGCGTATTCTCCCCCGCCGTAAAAGTAAAGATCCAACATCGGGGTTGCGTGGATTTCGATGATGCCTTCTCCGTGCCCGGTGCGGATTGGAGCCAGCGTCCCATCCGGGCGGGCCGTCACGTCGGCAAGCTGCGCCGAGCCGTACCGGCCGATTCCATCACCATAGACTCCATGGACTCCCAGCTCCACTTTCTTGTTGGCCACGTAAACACGAACGTTCGCCCCAACGCCCCCGCCGGTGCGCGTGTCGTTGAAGGCGCCGACAACGGAAGGTGCCGTAACCGTCGGGAACCCGGGGCAAGGCGCCGTGGCCGTGGCGGGCGAGCACGGATACACACGCGCGCGGAACGTACTGACGATGCCAAACACTTCATAGTGGCCCCAACTCGGATCGACCGCCGCTTTGACGATGAAGTCCGGCGTCTTGTTTACGGTGTATCCCGCTCCGCCGCTCAAGTTGTCCGTATTGTTGAAGAGACCGCCGCCTGCTCCGGGAGCATTGACGAAGAATGCCGTCGCCGCTCCACGGCCCCCGAAGGTCGTCTGCGACCCTTCGATGGAGAAGCCCAGCGCGAATTTATTCTCAAAGCTCTTCACCACCCGGAATCCGTACTGCCGAGCCCAAGTGTAGCCCGCGACGTATTGCGCGTCAATGGTCATGGGCTGAATCTCCTGCCGGTTCGTCAAGCCCTTCCTGTGTTCCGTCGCCAGGGACCACATTTGTCCGCCCGACACATACCAGCCGCCGGGCGTAGCAGCGGAACCCCAGATTTGCCGCTGGCGCATGCAATAGCTGTTGCTCTGCCGGTTGTTCGACGTTGCGCAGGCACCCAGCCAGTCCAGCTCGTAATAGCCGGTCAAACTCATGTTCTCGAGCTTGCCTTCAACCAGGAAAGTCAAACGGGACTGCCGCCCGCTCGCGTTGAACTCCGTGGTCCGGCTGAGCGGGTTGTTCGCGAACGGAATTCCTGTGAGCGGCGTGTTGACGTCCCCGCTGACAGCCCGCTGGCGCCAAACGGATTCCGCCGCCAGAAAGCCTCCCGGTGTAAGGGTGATGCCCTTGATCTTGATAGACGCCGGTCCAGTCTCTTCTGCCTTCTTCGCTTCGGCCTGCTCCGTGGCGACGGTGGTCCTGAGGGCTTCGTCGCTAGCCTTCAGATCGCTGACCGTGGAGTTGAGCGAGACCGCAGCCGATTTCACTTCAGCCGTGGTGTTCACGGCCTCGATAGCTTTGGAGCTGGCTTCCGCGGCGCGCGCATTCGCTGCAGCAGCGGCCTCCCGCGCTTCGTCGATCTGGCGGTCACGCTTGGCCAGCTCTTCCTTCAACTGCGCAAGCTGTTCCTGCTGTGATTGCAGAGCCTGGCGGAGTTCTTCCAGTTGAGCAGCGATGGCCGCGTCAGACCTTTCCGCCTTCTTGGCCGCCTTGGGCTTGGCTGGCTCAGCAGGTTGGGGATTCGCATCCTTGGGTGTATCAGCGAACGCTGTTCCAATAAGGAAAAATGACATTGCGATTGTTGCTAGTCTTTTCATTTCCTCTCTCTCTTTTTCTCTGGAGCTAGCTTCGAGCGCGAAGCCCGCTTTCCAGGTCAAATTTAAAATCTGCAAAGCGACTCAGGATATTCGCCAAGAACTAAGGTCGGACTGGGCCCGGACACAGCCTCCGCAAAATCTTGAGTCCGATTTGGGTCCGTTGGATGCCAAATACCGTCTAAATCCGGGGTACAACGCGCAGTAACAAGCCAAGCGATTCAACAACTTAACCATCCGTTCGCATTCTCCACATTTGTCCGCCGGACACATACCAACCTCCGGGCGTAGAAGCGGAACCCCAGATTTGGCGCTGGCGCATGCAATAGCTGTTGCTCTGCCGGTTGTTCGATGTCGCGCAGGCGCCGAGCCAGTCCAGTTCGTAATAGCCGGTCAGACTCAAGTTCTCAAGTTTGCCTTCGGCAAGGAACGTCAAACGGGATTGGCGGCCGCTCGCGTTGAACTCGGTCGTCCTGCTGAGGGGATTGTTGGCGAAAGGAATTCCCGTGAGGGGAGTGTTCACGTCCCCGCTGACGGCCCTCTGGCGCCAGACCGATTCCGCCGCCAGAAAGCCCCCCGGCGTAAGAGTGATGCCCTTAATCCGGATGGATGCAGGACCATTTTCCTCGGCCTTCTTCGCTTCCGCCTGCTCCGTCGCCACGGTGGTCGTGAGCGCCTCGTTGCTGGCCTTCAAATCGCTGACCGTGGAGTTGAGCGATACCGCCGTCGACTTCACTTCTGCCGTGGTATTCACCGCTTCCGTGGCTTTGCTGCTGGCTTCCGCGGCGCGGGCGTTTGCGGCGGCGGCAGCCTCCCGCGCTTCGTCGATCTGGCGATCCCGCTTGGCCAGCTCCTCCTTCAACTGTTGGAGCTGTTCCTGCTGCGATTGCAGAGCCTGACGCAGCTCTTCCAGTTGAGCGGCAATGGCCGCGTCAGATTTATCGGGCTGGCCTGCCTTCTTCGCCGCTTTGGGCTTAGCTTTGGCAGGCTCCGGGCCAGCGTCCTTCGGCGTATCCGCGAAAGCCATCCCGTACATCAGGAAAAACGAAAATGCGAATGCTGCTAGTTTTTTCATTGCCTCTCTCTTTGAAGCGAAATTCGACCGGGCTCCGGTAAGGATACCTATCACCCCGCGCAAAAGGTAAGGGCCGCGTCTTACAGTTGCGTCAACCAATTGTGAATATCCCGTAACAATCAGCGGCCGCACGACGCAAGCCGCTGATAGATGGAAGGTTACGAGTGCTTAGGGCTGTCGCAAGAGATACGGAGAATAGAGAGATAGGCTTCCGTCATAGAGGAGAAAAGGATTGGGAGCGGCACGCCGTTGATTTCAATGCTGGAGGGGCATCCCACGAAGAATTGAAATGGATTTGTGAACGGAGCTTTGAGCTTTAGTGAATTCTTGACAACGTCCAAATACACGTATATGAACGGGGCGTTTTAGGTCCTTCCATGTCTAGATGAACTGGCTTTAGCCGCAATGGCGAGTCAGCAGGGGGTATCCGAGATGAGAGGGAAACGATTCGGGTCGGTGGTGTACGCGGGACTATTTTTGTTGGCAATCTTGAGTTGGTGCGAACGGGGATTCGCGCAACAGCAGGCGGAAAGCAAACCTGCCGCGAACCCACTCGTTCGAGTTCTCCAAGCCAAAGGCATTCTTACCGAGGAGGAAGTAGCGCAGATCAGCCAAGCTTCTTCCGGCAGGGATGCCGATCAACGGCTGGCCAAGCTGCTTCTAATGAAGGGTGTGATCAGCCAGGCAGACTATGACCAGACGGTCGGTGTGGCGACGGTCATGACTGCTTCCAGCACAACCACGAGCAACGTGGCCGTGATTCCGGCCGTTTATCGCGTGCCTCTCAACAATGGGGCGGATGTCGCTCCCGCCAGGACGCCGCCGCCCCCAGAACCGCAAGTAATCCCCGCGGTGGCGCCTCTGCGCGTCTTGCCGATTGACGTCCCAAAACAAGGCGGGCTGATACCCGACATCAAACTCGGCAGCGGGGCGAATATGAAGTTGTACGGGTTCTTCAAAGCCAGCGCCGTCTCCGACACGGCATCGAGTGGCGGCCCCAATTTCGGCAGCCAAGACTTTCCGCTTCCACTCATGATCGGCGGCGACACAGGACCTACGGCCGACCCGCAAGTCCATATCAAAGCACGGGCCTTCCGCATCGGCAGCCAGTTCGAATGGGTTCCTAAAAACTCAAGCATTGTGGTCACCGGCAGGGTCGAAGCCGATTTCGAGGGCGACTTCACAAACCAGAACAGCGTAAACATCAGCTCAGCCCGCAACGGCCAATTCCGAACGCGGCTGGCGTGGGCGCGCCTCGATACGAAGCTGGGTGGAAGCCTGCCGTGGTTCGCGGAGTTCGGCCAGGATTGGACCCTCTATTCTTCGACGCTGCCAAGCCTCTTCGAAACCACCGGGACGGCGATCGGAATGGGCTCCCTCTGGGAGCGCGCACCGATGTTTCGAACCGGCGTACAATTTCACTCTGGGGATCTGAAGGTTCAGCCCGAGTTTGCTATCGTGCTGCCAGTAGCGGGTACCTCAGCGCTCACTGACGAACAGCGGGCACGGTTTGGTGACCGGGCCGGCCCAGAAAGCAACCAGCCAGCCCTAGAGAGCCGGATCGTCTTCCAGTTCCCGCTCTCGCATAGTTGGTCGGGCGTCGTGCCGGCGCAGATTATCTTCAGCGGTCACCACGCGCGAATCAACGAGATCATCCCCTTCGGCAACCTCCCGAACACTGCCGTGACTGGGGCCACCGGTTGCGTCAGCCCGCTGGCCGGTGGCGCCTGTTCCATTCAGAGTTTCTTCCCCAGGGGCCTCCAAATCGACCATCCGCAAAACATCTGGACCGCCGAAGCGCAGTTGCCGACGCCGTGGGTCACACTCGTTGGAAAGTATTACCAGGGCGGCGATCTGCGGTTTCCATTCGGTGGCCAAGTCAACGACGTTTTTAACGACCTAAAGGGGACAGTCACAATTCCCACCACCGTGGCTGCGGCCGTCATGGCCTTGGACAGTCGCACTGTTTTGTTCGGATGCACTGGCGCGACAATAGCACCAACCTTTAGCTGCAACGGCAACCCCATAGTTGCTCAAAGCTTCCGGCCTGTTCGGGGCTTGGGCGGATTCCTCGAGGCGAGCTTCCCCCTTTCACGCATCTTCAACGCCAATTCAGAGGGCCACAACACCGGATGGATTTTGCACTTGTCGTATGGGACCGACCGAACGGTGGCCCGAGATGTTCGCCGTTTAGGTGCAAACGGTCTCGCCCGTACGGATCTCGACACGGGTTCGCTGACCTACCGACTGAACAAGTGGGTCACCTTCGTTCAGGAAACAAGCTACATTAACACGCGTGCTGCGACCCGCGGCGGGAAGTTCTTCCGAGGCCTACCGGCAACTCAGGCGCACTCGTGGCGCAACGAGTTCGGAACGATCTTCACATTCTGAACGAACCGAACGTCAGCGCCCGTCGGCCTCGGAAGGAAAACACCTCAACGTCGGGCGGCAACTGGCTGAGCTGGGGCGCGGACGCGAGGGTCCGCGTACGAAGGAGGTTAACACCATGGCAACTAGTGCGCGGCATAAAAGCTTTGTATCTGCCGCCGCCTTGTACTACAAACTGAACAACTGGGTGACATTCGCCTTCGAACAGTCTCTCTACGAAACCTACGCTCCGCCGGGTTCGACGGGGACATTCCCGTTGGCGAATGGCTTGCAGACTTACACCTGGCGAGACCTTCGCAGTGAAGGCGGAACCATTTTTACGTTCTAATTCTTCGCTGCGTCTGAAAACGATTCCTGGCGGGCCGGCAGTGCTCTCGCTGCTGGCCTCCCAGGACCTGTAAGATTTTGCGACGGATGCAAAGTTCCCTGGCATCCTGGTGCTTCCGAGAGTGATGGCCAAGAAGGGATCGAGTTTCCGAGCCGATGACGGAGGAGGGTTAGCCATATGGCAAAGAAAAAGCATGAGGAGTTGTCACGCCGAGATTTCATCAAATGGACAGGGAGCGGTGCTCTGGCATTGGGAGGCGGCGCAGGGCCATATTTCCTGTTCCCGAAGCGCACTGCGGCGGAACAAAAAACACTGAAAATTCTCCAGTGGAGCCACTTCGTTCCTGCGTACGATACCTGGTTCGACGGGACCTTCTGCAAGCAATGGGGGCAGAAGCACGATACCAACGTCGTCGTAGACCACATCAATCTTGTCGACCTTTCCGCGAAAGCTGCCTCTGAGGCTTCGGCGAAGAAGGGCCATGACCTTTTCATGCTGCTGTCGCCGCCCGCGGCCTACGAAAAACAGACCATTGACATGACCCACGTGTACCAAGAGGTGGAAAAGAAGCACGGCAAGAAGATCGATCTCGCGCACAAGTCCACCTACAATCCGAAGACCAAACGGTATTTTGCATTTTCCGATTCCTACGTCCCCGATCCTGGCAATTGGCACAAGGACTGGTGGACCGAAGTCGGTTATCCGAACGGCCCCGACACGTATGACGAACTGCGGGACGGCGCCAAGAAAATCCGCGACAAGACAGGACATCCTTGCGGCCTCGGGCTCTCACAGGAGCTTGATACCAGCATGGCCATGCGCGCCCTGCTCTGGTCCTTCGGCGGCGCTGAGCAGGATGAGGCCGGTAACGTCACCATTAATTCCAAGGAGACCATCGAAGCCCTGAAGTTCATGAAGGCTCTTTATCAGGAATCCGAAACTCCCGAGGTCTTTACCTGGACTCCGCCATCCAACAACCAGGCCATGCTTGCCGGTCGCGTCTCTTATGTCGCGAATGCCATCTCCATCACTCGCCAGTCCGAGCGCGAACATCTGCCCATCGACAGCAAGATCATGATCTGCGCGGCGCCGAAAGGGCCGGTACGTCGCATCGCCGCTGAGCACGTCATGGACTGCTACGTCATTTGGGATTTCGCGGAAAATAAAGATGGGGCGCAGCAATTCCTGATCGATTTCATTGACGCCTTCCATGACTCTTTTATCGCCGGCCAATTTTACAATTTCCCCTGCTTCCCCACTACCGTTCCCAACCTGAAGCAGGAAATTTCCAACGATCCACGAGCTAACCCCACGGACAAATATAAAGTCCTCGGCAACGTCCTGGATTGGGCCACCAACGTCGGCTATCCAGGTTACGGCACCGCTGCCATCGACGAAGCGTTCAAAGCGTGGGTCATTCCCACCATGTTTGCCAAAGTTGCTCGCGGCGACGAAACTCCGGAGAATGCCGCCAAGGCTGCCGAAGAGGAATACAAACGGATCTTTGCCAGATGGAAATAGCAGGACGGGGGCCCGATGGCTGTCGTTCAGACACGCAACCTGACCAAGGTATTTAAGGAAGGACAGCTAGGGGCCGTCAACGATGTGAATCTCGAAACTCGCGAGGGCGAGTTTCTGGTCTTCCTGGGGCCCTCGGGCTCCGGGAAGACCACGCTTCTGCGGATGATCGCCGGCCTCGAAACTCCCACTTCCGGCGAAATACTCATCGGCGGGCAGATCGTCAACGACCTCTCCCCGCGCGAACGCCGCATCGCAATGGTCTTCCAAAGCTATGCGCTCTATCCGCACCTATCCGTCTACAAGAACATCGCGTTTCCGTTGAAAGCCCAGAAAGTTCCGAAAGACCAGCAGCGTCCAAAAGTCGAATGGGCCGCCGGCCTGCTCGGCATCGGCGCGCTCCTCGATCGCAAGCCGCGGGAACTTTCCGGCGGCGAGCGGCAAAGAGTCGCACTCGCTCGAGCCATCGTGCGCGAGCCTGCCGTCTTCCTGCTCGACGAACCACTTTCCAACCTTGACGCCAAGCTCCGCGCCTCCGCGCGCGAAGAGCTGGAGCGCTTCCATCGCCGCGTGGGAACGACCACCATTTACGTCACGCACGACCAGGTGGAAGCGATGGCCATGGGCGATCGCGTCATGGTGCTAAATAAAGGCGTGGTTCACCAGCTTGGCACACCCACCGAAGTCTACGATAATCCCGCCGACACTTTTGTCGCCACTTTTCTCGGCTCGCCGCCGATGAACCTCTCCGAGATTGGCGACGTCATCGCCGGGTTCCGCCCGGAACATTTCCGGCCGGCCTCCACCGCGGACGCCGGCGCCGTTCCCTTCCGTTTCAAGGTCGAGAATATCGAATACCTGGGCTCGGAATGGATTGTCTCCGGCACGCTCGCGGGCGGGAAGATGGATGGCAAGAAGGTATTTTCGCGCCTCGCTTCCGCTCAGACTCTGAAGCTCGGAGAGACATACGACTTCGCCGTTCCGAGGCGCGAGCTGAAATTCTTCGATCGCGCCACCGAAAAACGTGTCGAGCCGAGGTCTGTGACATGGCAATAGCTCGCGCCAAAATCAAGTCCGCGGGCGCGGCTAAGAGCCCTCTGCTGAGCGCTGCTATGTTCACTCCCGCGGTGCTCTACATCCTGCTGATCGTCGGCGGACCTTTTCTGCTGGCCATCTTCTACGCCTTCAGCGACGCTCGCATCGGCAACGCCGAGATGCATTTCGTGGGTCTCGAAAATTTCCGCAGCATCCTGCAAAGCCCCAGCTTTCGCGTGGCCATTCGGAATTCCTTCATCTTCACCATCTTCTCGCAAATCGTGGTAATCATCGGCTCCAACATCCTCGCCATCGCTTTGGAAAAAACATTTCGCGGGCGCGGCCTGCTCCGTTTCCTGATTCTCCTGCCGTGGGTCGCGCCCATCGCTTTGGGCGCCATCGGATGGAAATGGATTCTCGACTCCATCTACAGCGTGATCACTTGGGTCCTCGTCGCGCTACATATTTACAAGCCCTATAACGCTCCGATGTGGCTCGGCGAACCGCACCTGGCCATCGCCTCCGTTCTTCTAGTCCACAGTTGGCGTCTCATGCCGTTTTCTACCGTCATTCTGCTCGCCGGTCGCACGGCCATCCCCAAGGACATTCCAGAAGCTGCCGCCGTCGATGGCGCTGGCTTCTGGCGCACGCAACTTCAGATCATGATTCCCATGATGCGCCCCATCATCAGCGTGGCCGTGCTTTTCGGTCTCATCTTCACGTTCACGGACATGACCGTGGTTTATATTCTGACCGCCGGCGGGCCATTCGACTCCACGCAGACCCTGCCGTCCCTCGCATTTGCCACCGGTATTCAGGGCAGCGACCTTGCCGCTGGCGCCGCAATCTCGCTGTTCCTTGTCCCGTTGCTGGTGATCCTTGCCTATTTCATGCTGCGCGTCGCCCATCGCGCTGAGGTGAGCTGATGTATTTGCAATTCTCGCGCCGCCTCTTCGGAAAAGCTGTCCACGTCCTCGTGCTTGGAACTTTTACGATTCTCCTGGCCTTTCCGTTCTATTGGATGTTCATCACCAGCTTCAAGCAGAACCTCGATCTCTACACGATGGAGAACAACCCTTTCATCTTTAACGCCAGGCCCACTCTTGAGCACGTGAGGTTTCTCTTTGCTGAAACCAGATTCGTCCGCTGGCTTGGCAACACGGCCCTGGTGGGCATCGTCGTCGTTGCCATCACTTTGCTCCTGGCGGTTCCTGCAGCTTACGCGCTTGCCCGCCTCGCGGGGCGCTGGGGAGAGCGCCTTGGCATTGCGATTTTTCTTACCTATCTTGTCCCGCCGACTCTGCTCTTTATTCCGCTTTCTCGAGTCGTCGCTTCCCTTGGCCTTCAGGATTCCCTTTGGGCGCTCATCCTCGTCTATCCCAGCTTTACCGTTCCCTTCTCCATCTGGCTCCTGATGGGTTTCTTCAAATCCATTCCGCGGGAATTGGAAGACGCGGCCATGGTCGACGGCCTCACCCGCTTTGGCGCCTTCATCAAGATGGTGATTCCCATCTCCGTTTCGGGAATTCTCACCGTCGTGATCTTCACCTTCACGCTGGTGACGCAGGAATTTGTCTATGCTCTGACCTTTATTTCTTCGGAATCAAACCAGATGATTGGCGTTGGCATCCCCATCTTCTTGGTTCGGGGAGACGTTTATTTTTGGGGCTCGCTCATGGCTGCGTGCCTCGTCGCCAGTCTGCCCATCGCGTTCTTGTACAACCTGTTTCTCGACCGCTTCATCGCCGGTTTCACCGTCGGCGCCGTCAAGTAACTTGCGCGCGCGTTTCCTTCCAAGCCGCCGCTTTGTCCCATTGTCCTTTTGCGGCCCCGCTGCCGGATTCAGGGCGCTCAATCCTTTGGGTGGCCTTAGCTCTTATCCAATCAACCCTTGCGGTCTGCAAGGATGGGTCCTGCCTTTGCCTAGTTCTTCCTTCCCCCTTTCCCACCTAAACACTCAACCGCCTTCGCACTCCCCTCCCGCGCTATAATCACACTTCCCACCATGCCCATCACCCCCGAAGACCGCGCGCGCGAAACCATCGACCAGCTCCTCACCGGCGCCGGCTGGACCATCCAATCCCGCGACGAAACCAACATTAACGCCGCCCGCGGCGTCGCTATTCGCCAATTCCCCCTCAAACCCGGCTACGGCGAAGCCGACTATCTCCTCTACGTCGACGCCGTCCCCGCCGGAGTCGTCGAAGCCAAAAAAGAAGGCGCCACCCTCTCCGGCTACGAAATCCAAACCGAAAAATACAGCGTCGGCCTCCCGCCCGAACTCAAGCCCGCCCGCAAACCGCTCCCCTTCTGCTACCAAAGCACCGGCATCGAAACCCGCTTCACCAATCTCATCGACCCCGACGCCCGCAGCCGCCCTGTCTTCTCCTTCCATCGCCCCGAAACCTTTGCCGAATGGTTAGCGCAAGAAGCAAAAACTCCCGGCTCCAATCTGCGCGCCCGCCTCAAGCACCTCCCCAGTAGTGGCGGGTCTTTAGACCCGTTAGTCTCAGGCCTTTGGTCTCCGCAAATCCGCGCCATCAAAGGCCTAGAAAAATCTCTCGCCGAAGGCCGTCCCCGCGCCCTAATCCAAATGGCCACCGGCAGCGGCAAAACCTTCACCGCGTGCAATGCGTGCTATCGCCTCATCAAACATGCAGGCGCACGCCGCATTCTCTTCCTCGTAGACCGCCGCACCCTCGGCCAGCAAACCAAAAAAGAATTCGAGATGTTCTCCACGCCCGAAGAGCACCGCAAATTCACCGAGCTCTACAACGTTCAGCACCTCCAAGCCAACAAGCTCGATCCGATAGCCAAAGTCAGCATCACCACCATTCAACGCCTGTATTCCATGCTCCAGGGCCAGCCGGACGTGGACTCCGACACCGAAGAAAAATCGCTTTCCGACCTCGCCAATCTGTACAAAGACCCGCTTCCCGTCACCTACAATCCCGCCATTCCCATCGAATACTTCGATTTCGTCATCGTCGACGAGTGCCACCGCTCCATCTACAACCTCTGGCGCCAGGTCCTCGAATATTTCGACGCTTTTCTCATCGGCCTCGCCGCCACGCCGTCAAAACAAACGTTCGGCTTCTTCAACCAAAACCTCGTAATGGAGTACAACCACGAGCAAGCCGTAGCCGACGGCGTCAACGTCGGTTTCGACGTCTACAAAATCCGCACCTACATCTCTGAGCACGGCTCAGCCGTCGAAGCTGGCCTCTACATCGACAAGCGCGACCGACAAACCCGCAAAATCCGCTGGGAACGTCTTGACGAAGATTTCAACTACGGCGCAGGGCAGCTAGACCGCGACGTTGTTGCCAAAGACCAAATCCGCACCATCATCAAAACCTTCAAGGAAAAACTCTTCACCGAAATCTTCCCCGGCCGCACCGAAGTCCCCAAAACCCTCGTTTTCGCCAAAGACGACAGCCACGCCGAAGACATCGTGCAAATCCTTCGCGAAGAATTCGGCAAAGGCAACGAGTTCGCCCAAAAGATCACCTACATGAGCGGCGTGGCCCGCGTTGTGAACAAGAAAAAACTCGAAGATGGCACGGAAATCGAGGAAGTCAGCTACAAAAGTTCCGGAACCACCGCGGAAGCCCACCTCGCATCCTTCCGAAACAGCTATAATCCCCGCATTGCCGTCACCGTAGACATGATCGCCACCGGCACCGACGTTCGACCCATCGAATGCATCCTCTTCCTTCGCTCCGTGAAGAGCCGCAACCTCTTCGAGCAGATGAAAGGCCGCGGCTCCCGCATCATCAGGCCCGATGATCTCCGCGCCGTAACGCCTGACGCCAGTTCCAAAACGCACTTCGTCATCGTCGATGCCGTGGGCGTGTGCGAAGGCGAGCTCGTCGACACGCATCCCCTCGAAAAGAAGCCCAGCGTCTCGTTTGAAAAGCTCCTGGAAGCCGTCTCCTTCGGCAATCGCGAAAAGGACGTGCTCTCGTCCTTAGCGTCACGCCTCGCCCGCCTAGACCGCCAGCTATCAAAAGAAGATCGCAAACTCCTAACGGCCGCCGCCGGAGGCAGACCGCTAAGCGAAATCGCTGCCCAAATCGTCAGCGCCCTCGACCCCGACCAGCAGCTCGAAGCCGCGACAAGTGGGACAGCCATTTCTGGCTGTCCGCCCACCACAGAAGACATCGAAAAAGCCGCCGCAAACCTGCTCCTCGAAGCCGCTAAGCCAATCGCCACAAATCCCACCCTACGCAAGACGCTAGTCGAGTTAAAAAAATCCTACGAGCAGACCATCGACACCGTCAGTAAAGACAAGGTCACCGAGACCGGCTTCAACGCCCAAGCCACGGAGAACGCCAAAACCATTGTCCAGTCCTTCGAGCAATTCGAAAACGTCTGGCGTGCCTATGAAGCCATCGACAAATCCAAAGTCCGCGCCTCCGGCGGCAAAGTCCTCGCCGATATCGTCTCCCTGGTCCGCTTCGCCCTGCATCAAGAAGGCGAACTCGCACCGTATCGCGACAAGGTGAGCCAGCGCTTCGCCGCGTGGCTTTCCACTCAAGAATCCAACGGCCACAAATTCAATCCCGAACAGCGCCAATGGCTCGAAGCCATCCGCGACCACATCGCCGAAAGCCTAACCATCGAGTCCGACGACTTCGAGTACGTCCCCTTCGCCCAACGCGGCGGCCTCGGCAAAGCCATGAATCTCTTCGGCAAAGACCTTCAGTCGATCCTAAATGAATTAAACGAGGCCCTGGCAGCGTGAGCGCCGTTTCACCGAACACTTTACCAAGTGGCTGGGCCGTAGATTCGCTCGGGACTGTCGTAGACATTCTTGACAGCCAAAGGGTCCCCATCAATAGCGAGGAGAGAGCAAAACGACTCGGGAAGGTTCCGTACTACGGTGCAACGGGTCAAGTCGGATGGATAGATGACCACCTATTTGACGAAGAATTGGTGCTCTTAGGTGAAGACGGAGCGCCTTTTCTTGAATCCACCAAACCTAAGGCATACCTCATCGAAGGTCGCTCCTGGGTCAACAACCATGCACACGTGTTGCGCGGCAAAAACGGTATATCAAATAGGTTTCTGATGTACCAGCTCAACCAAGTAAATTACCGGCCGTTTGTCAGCGGAACAACTCGCCTGAAATTGCCCCAGGCTCCTATGCGCCAAATTCCTCTCGTGATCGCCCCAGAAAAAGAACAGAGGCGAATAGTTGCGGAAATAGAAAAACAATTCACCAGGCTAGATGCAGCAGTGGCAGCCCTCAAGCGCGTCCAAGCCAACCTCAAACGCTACCGCGCCTCCGTCCTCAAAGCCGCCTGCGAAGGTCGCCTCGTCCCCACCGAAGCCGAACTCGCCCGCCGCGAAGGCCGCTCCTACGAACTCGCCTCCGCCCTCCTGAACCGTATCTCCCCTGCCTCGGAGGCAACAAACAGCGAGCCAACCGCAGATGACCTTAGAGATTTGCCTACCGGATGGACCTGGACCACCCTATTTAGCCTCGTAGTTGACGGACCTCAGAATGGCCTATATCTGCCGAAAAGTAGCTATGGCCGTGGTGCCCCGATCCTTAGAATTGATGACTTTCAAAGTCACAAGAGCCGTCCGTCCACTGAACTCAAACTCGTAGAGGCAGATGAGGAAGAACTCGCGACATACTCTCTTACCGCAGGAGACATGGTCGTTAATCGGGTGAACAGCCCGAGCCACCTTGGAAAGACCTTACTTGTCGAAGAGAGAAATCTTCCCGCCTTGTTCGAGTCGAACATGATGAGAATTCGCCTTCACCAATCAATTTCGACGCAGTATGTGGTGTTTTACCTTTCCTCAGTGGACGGTCGTGCCAGACTCACAGCTAGGGCGAAATGGGCCGTAAACCAAGCCAGCATCAATCAGCAAGACGTGCTAGCGACGCCGGTTCCTTTACCACCTTTAGCGGAGGAGGACCGAATTGTTACCGAAGTCTTTCACCAAGTATCAATTCTCGAAGAAATTCGGACAGAAATAGAAAAAGACATCAGGCGTGCGGACAAAATGCGGCAATCTGTTCTCAAGCGCGCATTCGAAGGCAAGCTCGTTCCGCAAGACCCAAACGACGAGCCAGCCAGCACTCTGCTCGAAAGAATTCGTGGCACAGCCATTCCTGGCTGTGCGCCTGTGCGCGCGAAAAGCAATAAGCCAAGCCGCCGAGCACCCGTGTCAAAGGAAACCGGCAATGCCTAACGGCTCCTCCGCAGTCGTTCAGAAGCTCTGGAACTACTGCAATATCCTTCGCGATGACGGCTTGTCCTACGGCGATTACGTCGAGCAGCTTACCTTCCTTCTTTTCCTCAAGATGGCCGATGAGCGCAAGCAACTCGATCCCAAACGCGCTCCGGAGATTCCCGAAGCGTATAACTGGCAAAGCCTCGTTGGGCTCGAAGGCGAAGCCCTCGAAATCCATTACCGCAAGACGCTCGAAAATCTCGGCAAAGAACGGGGCATGCTAGGCCTTATCTTCCGCAAGGCCCAGAACAAGATTCAGGACCCCGCCAAGCTCCGCCGTCTCATCGCCGACCTCATTGACCGCGAGCAGTGGACCACCCTGGACGTTGACGTCAAAGGCGACGCCTACGAAGGCCTCCTTGAAAAGAACGCGGAAGACGTCAAGACCGGTGCTGGGCAATATTTCACACCACGCGCCCTCATCCGCGCCATGGTCGATGTCATGCATCCCGAGCCCGGCAAGACCATCCACGATCCCGCCTGCGGCACCGGCGGTTTCCTGTTAGCCGCCCATGAATACATCAGCAAGCACTACAACCTCGACAAAAGTCAGAAAAAACACTTGCGGTACGAGCTTTTGTCAGGGGTCGAAATTGTCGATGCCGCCGCCCGCCTCTGCACCATGAACCTCTATCTCCACGGCATCGGCGGAGACGAATGTCCTATCCGCGGCGGCGATGACAGCCTCGCCGCTCCGCCCTCCACCAATTACGACATGGTTTTAACCAACCCGCCGTTCGGCAAGAAGTCCAGCATTACCATCGTTAACGAAGAAGGCGAGCAGAGTAGGGAAACCCTCACCTACTACCGCGACGACTTCTGGGCGACAACCAGCAACAAACAGCTCAATTTCCTCCAACACGTCAAATCCCTGATGAAAGTACCCGGTCGTGCCGCGGTCGTGGTCCCCGACAATGTCCTGTTCGAGGGTGGGGCCGGAGAAACCGTTCGCCGCAAGCTCCTTCACGAGTGCGATGTGCATACCCTGCTCCGCCTGCCCACCGGCATCTTCTACGCGCAAGGCGTCAAGGCCAACGTTCTCTTCTTCGACCGCAAGCCCGCCAGCGAAACTCCATGGACCAAAACCCTGTGGATCTATGACTTCCGCACCAACCAGCACTTCACACTCAAGACCAATCCGCTCAAGCGCGCCGACCTCGACGATTTCGTATCCTGCTACCGTCCCGAAAACCGCCACCAGCGCAAGGAAACCGACCGCTTCAAGTCCTTCGCCTACCAAGACTTGTTCAAGCGCGACAAAATCAACCTCGACATCTTCTGGCTAAAGGACGAAAGCCTCGAAGACTCCGCCAACCTTCCTGACCCCGACGTAATCGCCGCCGAAATCGCCGAAGACCTGGAAGCCGCCCTCCTCCAGTTCTCCCAAATCGCCGCCGACCTAAAGAAGTGACTATCCGACGAGGATAGTCATCCCGAGCGCAGTCGAAGGATCCGCCTTTCGTCCGTAATCCCCTCAAAAATTTGAACTTACAAGTTTACTATTGACAGACGTCCAGATCTGTAATAATATGGGTGCACGTGTTCTCTCGGAGAAACCTCTCTTACCCCTCCCGCCGTTCCAGCCCTAACCCTCGACGCCTCAATATCTTGCAGCCTCTTGGCGCTCTTTTTTCCGCCCCTGTCCTTTGTTTTCAACACCTTGCAGCCTCTTTTTCTAAAACACCGGGGGTTACATCCTTCAAGCCAAAAAACTCTCGGTCCTTTCCTCTCTCCGCGACCAGTCCTCTCGCCGCTCGCCACTCGCCACTATCTCTTTTAGAATCAACACTTGTAGAAGAATATCAAAACAAAGAACTTCAACTCCCCCAGAATCACATTCTTACAAAAAACATAGGGGGAGGGGGGCTCACATCTTCCAAGCCAAAGGCATCTCTCCTTGCGCCCCATCGGGATCGCATTGGTCAAGAGGATGCATGGACTTGGTGTCGAGGTCTCAAGGAGGAGGAGAAGGGGACCGGAGCCAGGGGTGCGCCGGTCCCCGTGGTAGGACGTGGAACGAAGACTAAACGCGCTGAGTGTCGCCGGCTGGGGTCACATCCGGATAAAGGCTTTGTGAATTTTCGGTAACGTTTGCGTCCGCCCTTTCGCCCTCCACCGCAGAATCCGGCGGAACCGCCAGCCCGCGGCCATGGCGAACGTCCAGACCGCGGACCCAGAAGATGATGTCCTCGGCGATGTTTGTGGCGTGGTCGGCGATGCGCTCGAGGTGCCGGGTGGCCAGAACGAACTGCATGCCGGGGCTGACCAGGACGGTTTGTTGCGTCATGCTCTGAAGAAGCTGCTCGAAGATGCGGTCGCGGTACTGATCGACGACGTCGTCGCTCTCAAGCACCTGCGCGGCCATCGCGACGTTCCGAAAGATCAGCGCGCCGAGACTCTTGCTGACCATCGCGCGCACGGCCGAGGCCATCGGCGCCAGCTCCTCCGGCATCCGCGCGTCGGGCATCTCGCGAAGTGAAATGACGCACTGGGCTAGATTCACGCCGAGGTCGCCGATGCGCTCGAGGTCGTTGGTGATCTTGAGGGCGGCGACGATCAAGCGCATCTCGTCGTCGGAGAACGAGCCGCGGCGGAGGAGGCGAACGGCGTGCTCGTCGATGACCAGTTCCATTTCGTTAATCCGCGGCTCGAGCAGGAACACTTCGCCCGGCAGTCCTGCGGTGCGCGGATTCTCAAGGCCGACAATGGCGTCGAGGGCGCGGTTCATGGCGCCCTCAACCGTACGGGCCATCGATACCAGATAGTTGACGAGCGTGTCGTAGAGAACGGCTTCGGTCAATCCCGCGGCGCTGGCCATAATTTTCCTTTCGCGGCGAAGTGCCTCACAACGCACTTTCCCTGACAAGCGCAACTTTGCCGGAAAGATCGTTACAGCGAATTGACGCAGCGATGAAAATGCCGCTAAAGGAGCGGAAGGCATCAGCAAGATGAGAAGGTGTTTGGCTTCGGACCGCACGAAAAGTACGCAGCCGCGCGCTAGGCGTGGGTGTCTCCTGTCTCGCTGCGATCGTTATCGCCGTGCTCGGAACGAAAGACGGGCACGGAGAAGTGGAATTGCGAGCCCTGGCCCACTTCGCTCTCCACCCAGATACGTCCGCCGTGGACTTCCACGAGATGCTTGGCGATGGCCAGGCCGAGTCCGGTGCCGCCCACTTCGCGTGAGCGCGCAACGTCTACGCGATAGAAGCGCTCGAAGATGCGCGGCTGGTCGGCTTGCGGGATGCCGATGCCTGTGTCGGACACGGTAAAGATGACCTCGCCTTCGCCGTCTTCCGCGCTGAGCATGATCTGTCCGCCGGGCAAGGTGTACTGGATGGCGTTGTCCAGCAAATTTTGCAGCACTTCTGCGAGCAAGCGGCGGTCACCGGCGATGTCCGGCAGCCGCTGCGGCATGTTCATGGAGATGCGCAGATTCTTTCCGGCCGCGCGATGCTGCGCAGTTTCGAGGCAGCTCTCGATGAGCTGCGCAACGCGCAGGCGGCAGACTTCCAGCTCCAGGCGTTCCGCGTCCATTTTCGACAGCTTGAGGAGGTCATCGGTCAGGCGTGCGAGGCGGCGGGAATGTTCGAGAATGATCTGGAGAAAGCGCACGCGATTCTGCGGATCATCGATGGCGCCGGCGAGGAGCGTTTCGGCAAATCCCTGGATGGCCGTGAGCGGGGTCTTGAATTCGTGCGAGACGTTGGCGACAAAATCGCGGCGCACGCGCTCCAGTTTGCGCAGTTCGGTGATGTCGTGCAGCACCACCACGGCGCCCGTCGTGTCTCCTTCTCGAACCGCCGCGACCGTGGCCGCGAAAAAATGCTGGCGCAGCGTCCCAGTGACAATTTCAGACTGGACCCGCGGCTCACCCTGAAGAACTTTGCGCACCGCTTCGATCAGCTCCGTCTGCCGCACGACCTCAACCAAGGCGCTGCCGGGCTTGGGCGGCACATCCAAGCCCAGGATTTCCGCAAAGCCCGGGTTGGCGAAGAGCAAGCGCTCCGAGCCGTTCACTACGGCCACGCCCTCCACCATGCTGCCCAGGATGGCGGAAGAAAGATTGCGCTCTCCCGTCAAAGTGCGGATGGTTCTGTCCAGGCGCGCTGCCGTGCGGTTGAGGGAAGCGCCGAGGACATCGAGAGCGTCGCGTGACCCGTCTCTCGGCAGCGGCCGGAAATCACCCTCGGCGACGCGCCGCGAGAATTCCTTCAAGCGCTCGACGCGTCCCGTGAAACTCCGCGAAAGCAGCAGCGAAGCCCCGCCGGCTACGAGCAGAATGACAAACGATGCCAGCCAGAGACTTCTTCGGAAAGTGGCGAGGACTTCGTCCACCGTTTCGAGAGGAAGCGCGAAGCGCAACACGATAGGCGAGCCGTTGAGTTGGTTCTGCCTCACGGCGTAATAGAGGAGGTCGCGGTTGATCGTGACGCTGTGGCGAATCGAGTGGCCGTCACCTTTTGCCATGGCCTCCACGATTTCCGGCCGGCCCGCGTGATTCTCCATCGTGCGTGGATCGGACTGCGAATCGGCAAGCACCTGGCCATCCGCGGCAATGACCGTGACGCGCGCCCCGCTGGCAGCCATCTGCGCCACCCAATCACGCAAGGGAACAAGCTCTTCAGATCGCGGAGACGGCGTGGCGGGCAACTGCGGCGGGCGGGCTTGTGCGATGCGTGCGATGGCCGCAAGCTGCTCGAATCCCGTGCGTTCGTAATCGCTTCGAAAGGCGCGCTCCGCAAAATAGTCCACCGCGAGCAGGACGCTCAGCAGCAGCGCCAGAAACGCGAGCGCGAATTTCCAGAAGAGATTAAGCCGCACGTGTCTCGAAGAGGTAGCCCGCGCCGCGCACGGTTTTCAGATGCACGGGGTTTTCCGGATCGGATTCGATTTTCTCGCGCAGGCGGCGGACGTACACGTCCACGCTGCGCGGGGTCACGAAGCGATCGGTTCCCCACACGGCATCGAGTAACTGATCCCGCGTGAAGACCCGGTTGGGGCGCGAAGCCAGGTAATAGAGCAGCCGGAATTCGAGCGTGCTGAGCGGAACGGGTTTCCCCGAATGACTCACGCGGTAAGACGCCGGATCGATGGCCAGCTTGCCGATCTCAATGACGCGAGGCGCGTCCGAGGGCGGCTCCGCGCGGCGGAGCAGCGCCTTGACGCGCGCAAGAAGCTCGCGCGGGCTGAACGGCTTGGTCACGTAATCGTCGGCGCCCATTTCCAGGCCCACAACGCGGTCGGCTTCTTCGCCGCGCGCCGTGAGCATGAGGATAGGCAAACGATTCAGCGACTCATCCCGCCGAATTTCCCGGCAGATCTCCAATCCGGAAAGTTTCGGGAGCATCAGATCGAGTAGCAACAGATCGGGCGGCGTCTTCTTGAGCGTGCTCAGGCCCGTGCTGCCGTCATAAGCAGCGCTGACCTGAAAGCCATCGTTGGCGAGGTTGTACCGCACCAGTTCGACGATGTCGCGGTCGTCTTCAATGATCATTACGCGTTTCATGCGGTTGGCGCGTTCCGCTCGCCGGCTTGGCGGCAGTGTACCGTAGGCCGGTGAATTGCGGTAGGAGGTGGATAAGTTTGAGTCACTTTGCGTATGGTGTGGCACGTCTGATTCTCTCAGCACGCTGGCAGCCTGTGGTCACACGGGGATTACATCAATGTGAATGCCGTGTGAACGCCGGCTACCCCGCCGCGGTCGTCGTAAACGCCAGCGCCAGAAGCGTTTTCTGCTCCAGTTCGTGCGCCTTCGCTGACCCCGTCGCGGGACTCGCGCTGGCAGAACGTTTTACCGATCGTACGCGCAGGCCGCTCGCTTTCGCCAGCCTTTCCAGTCGCGGCAGCACGTAAAAGAGCGCGCCCATGTTGGCCGGCTCCTCCTGCACCCAGACAATTTCCCGGGCGTTGGGATGTTCGGCGATGGCCGCGGAGATTTCCGTCCGCGGCAGCGAGTAGAGTTGGTCGAGGAAAAAGATGGCCGTGCTGGTGTCCTTGCGGCGCCGCCGCTCCGCGCGCAATTCGTGCCCGACTTTTCCGCTGGCGATCAGGATGCGCTTGGCGTCTTGCACCTCGCGATCGGGCACCAGCGGGAGGAACCGCGGCCGCTCGAACTCTTCGAGGTTCGAGCTGGCATCGGGATGCCGCAGCATGCTCTTCGGCGTAAACACAATGAGCGGTTTCCGCCAGGTGCGGCGCGCCTGCCGCCGCAGCATATGGAAATACTGCGCAGCCGTGGAAGGCTGGCAAATCTGCAGATTATCTTCGGCGGCAAGCTGCATGTAGCGCTCGATGCGCGCGCTGGAATGTTCCGGCCCTTGGCCCTCGTAGCCGTGCGGAAGCAGCAGCACCAGCCCGGTGGGAAGATTCCACTTGTCCTCGCTGGCGCTGAGGAACTGGTCGATGATGACCTGCGCGCCATTTGCGAAATCCCCGAATTGCGCCTCCCACATCACCAGCGCTTCCGGATAGTCGCGGCTGAAGCCGTATTCGAATCCGACACAAGCGGCTTCCGAAAGCGAGGAGTTGTGAATCTCGCAAAACGCCTGTTGCCGCGAGAGATGAGAAAGCGTGAGGTAGTTGTGTTCGGTTTGCGTGTCGACCAGCACGGCGTGCCGCTGGCTGAAGGTGCCTCGCTCGGTATCCTGCCCCGTGAGCCGGATGGGATTCCCTTCCAGCACAAGCGACGCGAACGCCAGCGCTTCGGCAAACCCGTAATCAATGGCGCGTTTCCCATGGCCCATCTCCGAACGTTGCTCGAATAGCTTCGCTATTTTCGGATGAATGTGAAAGCCTTCCGGAACGCGGACCAGGCCATCAGTGAGTTCGGCAATTTTTTCGCGCGTCAGCCCAGTGTCGACTTCGTACGCCGGATTGTACTTGCCAAAATGATAGCGCGACCAGTAGTCCGGCAGCTTGCGGAGGTGCGGGATCTTCGTCAGTTGACCGGCCTTGCGCTGCTCTTCTTCGTATTCTTTCTTCACCGCTTCTGCGATTTGCTTTGCATCGATGCCCGTCTGCTCGCTGTAGATTTTCCAAAGCGGCGCATGGTTCTTGATGCGCTCGTAAAGAAGCGGCTGTGTGATGGTCGGGTCGTCAACTTCGCTGTGGCCGTGGCGCCGGTAACCGATGATGTCCACAACCACATCGCTTCCGAAAGTGGCGCGATAATCCGCGGCCAATCTTCCGACGCGAACGACGGCATCGGGATCCTCGGCATTCACGTGGAACACCGGCACACTCTGGCGCTTGGCAATATCCGATGCAAAGCGCGAGGAATGCTCCTGCTCGGGGCGCGTAGTGAACCCGATCAGGTTGTTCACGATGATGTGAACCGTGCCGCCCACGGTGTAGGCCTTCAGGTCCGCCAGATTCAGCGTTTCCGCCCAGATGCCCTGGCCGGCAAACGCGGCGTCTCCGTGCATCACGATGGTCCAGACCTTGTTCAGCGTCTGGCGCGAGCGGTCCACGATCGGGCCATCCACACCGTGACGGGTCTGCTTGGCGCGCGCGCGGCCCATGGCCACAGGGTCCACAGCCTCAAGGTGGCTGGGATTCGAAACGAGATGAATGTTGATCGATTTCCCGGCGGATGTCGTGTACGTGCCGGTCGCGCCGACGTGGTATTTCACGTCTCCAGCGCCGAGCACGCTCCGCGGATCGACGTCTTCGAAACCCGCCACCACTTCGTGCGGCGGCTTGCATGCCGCGTGCACCATGACATTCAGCCGACCGCGATGGCTCATGGCCATCACGGACTCCACGGCACCGTACTCGCCCGCGGTATCGAGAATCGAATCGAGCAGCGGAATAAGCGAAGTAACGCCCTCGAGAGAAAAACGCTTCGTGCCCAGGTAGCGCGCCTGAAGCACCTGCTCGAAAAGATCGGCGCGGACCAGCCGCTCCAAAATCTTTTCCTGATTGACTTCCAGCTCCGGCCCTTCGATGCGCTCGATGACCCACTGGCGCCGCTCCGGCTCGGGCAGATGCATAAACTCCGCCCCGATTGTGCCGCAGTAGATGCGGCGCGCCTCTTCCGCGGCTTCCCCGGTTAATTCCAGCTCAGGACGCTTCAGCGGTTCGAAGAGGCCGAGCGGGTCCAGCGTGGCTTCGTAATAGCCCCAGCGCCGAAACGCGTCGAAGATGCGCTCGCGCTCCTCAGCGCGCGCTCCAGGCTTCTGCGATCCTTTGGGGGATTTTGCGAGGCGTTCCGCTACTGCCGTGGTCCGGTTTGCCATAAACCATCTCGGTCAAAACTCTATTTTGCCACAGAACACAACCGGAAGCTTGCAAGCAGGCCACAAGGTGCAGTTACAAGGAGCGAATCGCCTTTTCAAGAGCTCGCGCGATCTCATCTGGAGGAGTGCTAGGCGGAAAGTTGACCGGCGCCCCGATGCGGACTGTCACTTCGCCGAAATGCGCCAGGCGGCGCCGTTCGCGCTTCATTTGCCACACGCCGTCAAGCCGCATGGGCACTATGGGGAGCCGCAGGTTTTCGCTGAGGAGGCCGACGCCGTCTTGGAATGCGGTCGACGGATTCCCCGGCAAATCGGAAGCTCTCGCGAAGGCCGGAGAATTGCGGCAACGGGAACACGTTGAACAGAGCGGTGACGAGCCAGTAGCCGACCTGGTAGGCCCAGCGCTTTGCGAACAACCAATCGCGCGGCGGCCGCCGCATTTTTTGAAGTGATTCGCCTCCCATGGCCGTCGCGAGCCGATGACGAAACCGCGGTGGGAGCGCCGCAAGAATCAAGCCAATATCCGCCCGGCGCGTGATGTGATTCGAAACGACAAGCACAGGTCCGCGCACGCCGCGAAGATTTTCGCGGCCAACGATTCTTGGATGCGCAAGGATCTGCGTTGCGGGCCACACCAAAG
>WNEZ01009707.1_pt1 | contig 27531 bp, 24 predicted proteins | sample 5400521 | NCBI WGS metagenome assembly WNEZ01 (sample SAMN13153339, study PRJNA577476) | soil metagenome | isolation source: 120 cm saprolite under Douglas fir tree site 2 hole 1 replicate 1 | place: USA:California | collected 2015-04-18
ACCAGGTCAATCTGGAATACCTCGCGAAAGGCGTACAGCACGCGAAGATCGACAATCGCGACATTTTTTGTCCGGACACGCTGGTCGGGACCGATTCGCATACGACGATGATCAATGGCCTCGGCGTCGTCGGCTGGGGAGTGGGCGGAATTGAAGCGGAAGCAGGAATGCTGGGACAGCCGGTTTACTTTTTGACGCCCGAAGTCGTCGGCGTGCACATGACCGGAAAATTACGCGAAGGCGTAACCGCAACCGATCTGGTTTTGCACATCACCGAAATGCTACGCGCACAAAAAGTCGTCGGGAAGTTCGTCGAATTTTACGGGGAAGGCGCGGCGTCATTGCCGGTGCCCGATCGCGCGACGATTGGCAACATGTCGCCTGAGTACGGCGCGACGATGGGATTTTTTCCGATCGATCAGGAATCGGTCGCGTATTTGCGCGCGACCGGACGAAGTGATGAACAATGCGCCGCGTTCGAAAATTATTTTCGCGCGCAAAAAATGTTCGGCATACCGCGCAAAGGCGAGATTGATTACAGCGTCGATCTGGAATTGAACCTCGACGATGTCCAGCCGGCTGTGGCAGGACCGAAACGGCCGCAGGACCGGATCAATCTTCCGGCACTTGGCGAAACCTTCCGTTTGCTGTTGAAAAAACCGGTCAAGGATGGCGGTTATGGAATGGGGGATGCCGATCTTGCCGCCAAACATCTCGTGCAGTTGAACGGATCGCCGCCTAGCGATGGCGACATGCCTTCATCCGACAAGAACGGACCGGGCATCGAGCCGGGCGAAGAACGCAACAAGGCCGAGATGGTAAACAACCGGCCAACGCCCGACACCGCGAAGGAACTAAAAGATTCGGCGGCTGATCCATTTCATCACGGGGAAAGCCGGATCGGTCACGGCAGCGTGTTGATCGCGGCGATCACCAGTTGCACGAACACGAGCAATCCAAGCGTGATGCTTGCGGCCGGCTTGCTGGCAAAGAAAGCGGTCGAGCGCGGATTGAAGATCGATCCGGCGGTGAAAACCTCGCTCGCGCCGGGATCGCGCGTCGTCACCGATTATCTCGACAAGACCGGGCTACAGAAATATCTCGACCAGCTCGGGTTCAATCTCGTCGGTTACGGCTGCACGACCTGCATCGGAAATTCCGGCCCGCTCCATCCGAAGATCGAGAAGGCGATCAACGATTACGATCTGGTCGCGGCATCTGTGCTTTCGGGCAACCGCAATTTCGAGGCGCGGGTGCACCAAAACATCAAAGCGAACTTTCTCATGTCGCCGCCACTGGTAGTCGCATTCGCGCTCGCCGGGCGCGTCGATGTCGACCTTAGCAAAGAGCCAATCGGCAAAGACAAAACCGGCAAAGAAACTTTTCTGCGCGATCTCTGGCCGAGTTTGAAAGAAGTGCGCGATGCGATGCAGTCGGCGCTGAGCCCGGACGTTTTCCGCAAGCTCTATCGCGATTTCGCGGATCAAAACCCAAAATGGAACGAAATCCCATCGAGCACCGGCGAAGTTTATCAATGGGACGAGAAAAGCGATTACATTCACGAGCCTCCGTTCTTCAAGGATTTCTCGATGGACGTCGGCAAGATCGACAACATCGTCGGCGCGCGAGCGCTCGGAATTTTCGGCGACTCAGTCACGACCGATCACATTTCGCCGGCAGGCGCAATCAAAGCAACATCGCCGGCCGGCGAATATTTGAAATCCCGCGGAATTAGGCCGGAAGATTTCAACAGTTACGGCTCGCGACGCGGCAACGATCTGGTGATGACGCGCGGAACCTTCGCGAACGTGCGCATCAAAAACCTGATGGTGCCGGGCACAGAAGGCGGAGTAACGAGACATTTTCCGGACGGTGAGACGATGTCGATCTTTGATGCAGCGATGAAATATCAAAAAGAGAACGTGCCGCTCGTCATTCTGGCCGGAACGGAGTACGGCACAGGTTCGTCTCGCGATTGGGCGGCAAAGGGAACGCGTTTGTTAGGCGTGAAAGCGGTCGTGGCGACGAGTTTCGAAAGGATTCATCGCTCGAACCTTGTCGGCATGGGTGTACTGCCGCTGCAATTTCTCGATGGCGTTACGGCGCAATCGCTTGGGCTCGACGGTTCGCAGACATTTTCGATCGACGGCTTGTCCGATGCCATCCAACCCAGTCAGCGCTTAAACATGGAGATTGAAAGCCGGAAAGGAGAAAAACGTTACGTTTCGGTGAAACTGCGAATCGATACGCCGATCGAAGTCGATTATTATAGACACGGCGGCATTCTGCCGTTTGTGCTACGGCAACTGCTGGCGCGAAAGTGAATCCAGCGAACTGGCCGCGCTGATATCCAAAGTGTATGAGGAAACTTCGGGTGGCAGTGTTGTATGGCGGCCGGTCAGGAGAACATGAAGTTTCACTTCAATCGGCTGCGTCCGTAATCACTCATCTGGACCGTAATCGATTTGAGATCCTGCCGGTGGCGATTGACAAGCAGGGTCGCTGGCATCTCAACGACATTTCTTTGCTCGAAGGAAAGAAATCTCTCCCCGTCTTCAAAGACGCGCCGAAGGTTGTGCTTCCGCCGAACCCCCCAGACACGAGCAGTGGCAGCGCATTGATCGGCCTGGCTGGAAGCGGACAACCGCGAACAATCGACGTGGTCTTTCCCGTCATGCACGGGCCTCTTTGCGAAGATGGGACGATTCAAGGATTGCTCGAGCTTGCTGACGTTCCCTACGTTGGGTGCGGAGTGCTTGCGTCAGCAGTCGCGATGGACAAGGAGATGACAAAACGCGTGGTTCGCGACGCCGGGCTTCCCATCGTGTCGTATGTTTCGTTGAAGCACGAGCTCTGGAAAAAAGAAAAGGAGCCGTCGGCCGAAAGGATTCAGAAAGAGCTTGGCTATCCGGTCTTCGTTAAGCCGGCTAACCTCGGCTCAAGCGTCGGCGTGCATAAGGTGAAAGAACCGAGCGCGCTCGACGCCGCGCTCGAAGATGCGTTCAATTACGATACCAAAGTGCTCGTTGAAGCTGCCGTAAACGCACGGGAGATCGAAGTGTCGGTTCTGGAAAACGCGGATGCAACAGCTGATCCACTGGTCAGCGTCCCGGGCGAGATCAACCCAACGCATGAATTCTATTCTTACGAGGCCAAGTATCTGGACGAGAAGGGCGCGACGCTAATTATTCCAGCAAAGCTCGCCTCCGAGCAGATGAAATGCGTACAGGAGATTGCGAAAAAAGCGTTCTTAGCGATTGAATGTGAAGGGATGGCTCGAGTCGATCTCTTGTTGGACCGAACGAGTGGAAACTTCTTTTTCAATGAATTGAATACGATCCCCGGATTCACCTCGATCAGCATGTACCCAAAATTGTGGGAAGCTTCAGGGATTAGCTACAAGGAACTTTTGTCGAGACTTGTGGATCTTGCGATCTCACGGCACAAGAGAAAGAAAACGCTGGTTAGGGAATTTCGGTCTTAGAAGAAGTGCGACGGTCATCGACTGCCGCTACAGAAGAATGGATCTACCTTCAATAGTGATGGGCGAACCTTCGGCGATGAAGGCAGAGCGCGGCGGAGCCGACAAGGTCTCGACAAATTGTGGGCCGTAAAGAGCCGCGGTATCACCGCGAAACTCAAAGTCATTGGCGTTCCAAATTTTCCAGCGCGGATGTTCGACCTGATACTCGCTGCATCCAGCGCGAACGCGGGTGTAGCCCCAGTAATGCTCGGTAATGAATTCGGCGTGTGACCCGGCGGCAATTGCTTGCGGTTCGCCGCTTGCGCTCATCTTTAGCGACTCCCATTTACAGCCACGCCGCCAGGAATACTCCACCTTCAACTTAGGATCGACGTGCTCAATCTCGTGCTTCAAGACGACGCCACGGCGCCAGGTGTCGGCGGATTTTTTGCGCACATAAAAGCGCAAGTTCACTTCCTCGAAGTCGCGATGCAGCGGAATGGGAAGACCGAGCAAACGAGTATCGAGAAATAGAAAGCCGACCACGCTTAGAAACGTTTCACCATTTTCGAAATCGAGCTCAGTTCCAGGCGGGACCAGCGGCGCGACGATCTTTGGATCGACAACGAAGTTGAGCATGGCGAGGTATCGCCAATTGGCGGTGAGAAAGGGTCTCACCCAGACAAGATATGCGACGGTCATAGACCGCCGCTACAAAATCAGTGCAGCAACTTTTCGAGAGCGGCGTCCGGCTGGGCGCCGAGCGAAGTGGCCATGGCGTAATGACGCTTGGCCTGTTCTCTCGAAGGCGGCAACGAGGTGGCGTAAATGACAGCGAGGTTGAAATGCGCGTCGGCGTACTTCGGATTTTCGGAAATTGCTTCGAGCAATTCTTTTTCGGCGGCTTCCTGCCAGCCTTTCTGACTCGCGGTGATGCCGAGATAGTTGTGCGCAGTTGAGCTCTTCGGATTGAGGCCAAGGGATTTTGTTAATTCGGCCAGCGCCTCGTCGAATTTCGCCTGACGATAAAACACGATTCCAAGCGTCGTGTGCGTAAATTCGTCCTTGGGCGAGAGCGCAACCGCCTTTTTCAACGTCAACTCGGCGGCTTTAAGTTTGCCGCTCCGGAAATAGACGACCCCGAGATTGGAAAGCGAATAAAGATTGTTCGGCGTCTTGGTCAGGATTTCCTGATAAAGTTTTTCGGCCGAACGATATTCGCCCTTATCAAAATTTTCCTTGGCCTGCCGGGCAAGATCGACAACGTCTTCGGGAACGTTCGGTTTGAAGATGCTCGGCACGGTGTAACCGCTTTGTGCCGGCGGCGCGTTTGACGCAATCAGATTGCCGTCCGGTTTTTCAGCCGCAATCGTCGCCGATCCAGTCGTCTTTGTGTTTTTAGCGAAAGTGAAGCTGGCTTTGACCGCGCTGGGGTTATCGTCGGAAATCGAAACGACCGGTTGCCGGAGGAGCGCTAATTCGTCAGTGGTCAGTCTCGTCACCGGTTGGGCAAGCAACTGGATCTGTTGCGTCAACGTTTCCGATTTGATTTGCAGCTTGTCGAACTCGGCGAGCATAAGCTTTTTCGCCTGATCGCGTCGCGCTTCTTCCTGGCGCTCGCGCACGATGATGTTACGCAACATTTCGTTCTCTTTGGTCAGCGTGGCGGTCTCTTCCGGCGTAGCGCCCACCAACTTGACCTGCTCAAGCTGCTTGCTTGCTTCGTCCAGCTGTGAGCGCAGCTGAGCAACCGTCGTTTCGTAAGTCTGGTTTTGTTTCTGGCTGGCCGCGAGCTGCGCTTGTAGATCGCCGATCTGTTTCTTCACGTCAGCGAGCTCTTTTTCCTTCTTCGGTTTGTCCGCGCTGATCTCGCGCACAGTTTTTTCGGCGTCAGCCAGTTTTTGTTTTAGATCTGAGTTTTCGGCGACGAGCACTCCAACCCGCTGCTCGGTGTCCTTCAATCCCTTTAAGCGCGCGACCGCGTCGTCACGCTCCTTGTTTGCACTTGCGACCTTTTGGTCCGCTTCAGCCGCGCGCGCATTCGCTTCGTCGCGCTCCTTGCCGGCCGACGCGCGCTGTTGATCGGCGGCGGTCACTTTGGCGTTGGCGTCATCCCGTTCCTTTTCGGCAGCGCTGCGGCCTTGCTGCGCCGAAACGAGCGCTTTCTTCAACTGCGCGATTTCGGATTTGAGAGCTTCCTGCGCTTTGCTGTCGTTCGAACCGGCCGCGGCAGTTTTCTTCAAGGACGTTTGCGCCTGAGTTAATTGATCGCGCACTTGCTTCTCGGCCGTTTTCGTTTTTTCGAGATCGCCCTGAGCATTGTCGAGCTTCGATTTCGTTTCGTCGAGACGGCTATTCAACGATCGCTTTTCATTTTCGGCCGCGCTCATCTGGGTGCGCGATTTCTGCAACTCGCCTTCAAGTTGATCGACGCGGCCGCGCAGTTTGCGAGTGGCCTGCTCGATCGCGACCTCGTTCGGTGTGCTCGACGGAGCGGGTTTTGCGGTTGGCGGCGGAGCCGCGGCTTCCTTGGCGACCTGCACGGGCGGTTGTGAATCTTGCGGCGCCGCGGCAACATTTTCCGCCGGCGCGCTGACATTTTCCTGGGTCGAAGCTTTGTCCTGCACGCGTAGGATGCTTTCGCTCACTTTCCGGCCGCGATATTCGACGATCGCCGGTTGCCAATCGGGATGGGCCTTGCGCAACTGCTCGAGGAGTGTCCCCGCAAACCGATACTTGGCGAGGGCAGCTTTGAACTGGTTCTCGTGCTCGAGTTTTTCACCCTGTTGCGACGTCATGTACGCTTTGAGAAAGGTCTCGCTCGGGTCGTCCGACTGAGCTGGCAAAGCCGGCGCGGCCAGGCAAAGAACAAATGCGGCGAGCAGGGGTAACCCGAGTTTCTTCATAGAGGGCAGGGCGCGAATGATAACAAATGGATTGTGGGTTTGCAACGATACGATGGGGCATCGGTCTAGGAAGAAGCGGAGAATGTGCCACACTGGCGGCGTTTCTTTGCGCGTTTGCAATCACGAATCTAAAAACTAGAATCTGAATCCCGACGGTGGTCGTAGCTCAATGGTAGAGCCCCAGATTGTGGTTCTGGTTGTTGCGGGTTCGAGTCCCGTCGACCACCCTTTTGTCCCTCCAGGCACGCTTGGCAAATCCATAATTGACCTCAAAAGATAAGAAGGCGCTTGGACACTTCTTGGACACTTTTGGCATTCCAACGCGTGGCGCAAAAGAGATTGAATACCCCCGCCAAGATTAGCCCTCCATTAATCCTCCAAAATAGCGAAGCCGTTCTCAATGGGATGAATTACCGCGACACCAGATGACTGTATTAATTTCACCAGATCAGGTCGAGGAAGCTCAGGAAGCAGGATCGCTAAACCGGTACCGGCCTCGGCAAACCGCCGGTAATCGTAGATTTGCCCAATGGCCATCCTTATCGCGTCTCGCGAAACACTGCCTTTCGCCTCGATAAGCTGACGGGCTTTCTTGCTGTATAAGTCGGAAAAAATCGGCTTTCCTTCACCCTTTGGCACGATCTTAAGCCTTTTAAATTCTCGTCCGGCCAGACGGCTCCATGCGATGAAATCCGCTATGAGTTTCGCTTCCTTCCGCTCCGCCTCGTAAGGCTCCCGCGAAGGCTCGACAAATGCCTTTTCCGTGTTGGAACTCTCAATCGCAACTTCTGCCACGGAATCGCTGGCTGCCTTCGCTACCGGCCCGACAGCGTCTCGGCGGATAGCGCGTACCGGTTTAAGACGGAAGATCAGAACCCTTCGCATCGGCCCCCCTCCGGTTTCTGGAGCGTCAGCCTCGTAGTGATCAGAATAGGTGAATTGTCCTCGATATGTGATCGGCTTCCCTTTACCGGTGGCTTGAAAAAGGTGAAGCTCCCTCCCATCTGCTCCGTGATCTCGAATGGCTTTGTTCCCCCTAGCCATTACTTGATCACCGCGCTGCCCCTCTCCGGTATAGTGGTAGAAACCGTCGGCCTGCCACCCGTCTACGTAGCCATGCTCTGGCCCTGAAATTGGGTCGGAAAAAAGCAAAATCAGGGGTTCCTTCGATGAAGGGGATATACCGCTTTGAGTTTGCCCCCCCACCGCTTCGTGAAGTTCGCGCCGGAGCAAGGGGCCACGTTTAGCGGTCACTTCTGCAAGCCTCTTGTTCATGCCCGCGAATTAATCATAGCCCACGACGTGTGTCAATGAGACATCAATATATCATGTCTCTTTGCAACAAGAATCGCCGCGTGGCTATTGTTCAGATACAAACCGCCAAAGAATTATGAGCATTAGCCGAGACGAAGCGTTGGCAGTATTTCATCAGCAGTCGGTACAACAGATGAGGCGTTTCTGGGCACTACTTTCGGGATGTCTCACCCGACGCAACAAGTGCAAAGGGTTCGGTAAGGGAGATTTCCTTGCTTATGGCAGGGGATTTGCGAGCCGACAAGCTTCAAACCGTTTTAGCAGAAAGGCACGTTGCTCTTTCAGTTGCCCCATATAGGCATTGAATTTCGTGATGTTCGGTGCCGTCCGTGGGTACGGTATTTCCTCCGCGCCGAAGGCCTCCATCAAGTTTTCTATTCTCGCTTCGATCGCGGCCAACCGATTCTGATCAATTTGGCAAGAATGGAAGGCGGACCCATGTTTGCCAGGGTTGTTGCCCATTCGGAGTTTCAGACCAAGCCGCAACGGAGATGCGATTTTTGCGGAGACAATCGCAGTCCCAGTAGTCCCCGAACCCGATTCTGAAATTCGGGGAAGGTCCTGCCGCTTGCCATTCTCCGTTGTCCATCTCCTTTGTCCTCCATACGGTTGCGTTTGCAGCTTTCGCATGCCCGAGCATCCTGTATTTGCTCGATGTTTGGTCATAGACCATGCTGCCTGCTAGGATGTCTCCCTTCTTATTGCAACAGAGGCACGGAAACATGTGTACATCGTTAGATCGTCGAGGATCTACGTTTACCGGGGTGCTCCAAGTTGACCCATGATTGCTGCTTGACGTGTACATCGGCAGGCTCCTGCTGCTGTCAATGTAAAGCACATGAATTTTGCCTGATCTGTCGGTGCCAACATTAGTGCCTGGGCAGGTCAGCGCGCCTCCTTCATATGAGAGTGGCCCGGCGATGGGACTGGAATAAGCATTTCCCGGAACAACGATGTTCGGGCCACTCCAAGTTTGCCCTTGATCGGCGCTAACGTAAATTTTCAGATTGTTATCTAATGCGCCGTAGATGATATAAAAGTATTTCTGATTGTAACTGACTAGCGGAGCGGTTCCGAGGCCGGAATCCGTAAAATCGTGTACAGTCCAATTGTTTCCACCGTCTAGTGTAAAGGCGCAGGCCTCTGCATTTAGGCGATCGAAACCGCATAACGCAACTCGGCCTCGCGCAGCGACGGCCGTTTTGTCGCCGTAGCCGAAAAAGGCTGGTGGGCCCCACGTTAAGCCTCCATCTCGGCTCACGATGCAGCACGGATTAAATCCATTTTGCATGGTTACGTAGTAAGAGTTCCCTGAATCGTCAAAAGCGATTCCCGCTCCTTCACTGGTATTTGTGAGGGCTGTCACAGTTTTCCAGGTATTACCGCCATCTGTGGTGACATAGGCGCTATTGGTGAATTGCGTTGCATCAGCCGTTGCTGCCCCTGCAACTATATTCTTTGGGTTTATGGGATTTATGGCGATCGCTGATTCATCGCTTCGATCTAATGCTGGGGGGTCGCTAACTTTAACAGCCGGCCTCCTCTTCTTAAGTGCTTGGGTCGCTAACGCAGGCGGAACGAACTTTGGCCGCAAATTTTGAGCCCGGGCAACGCGGCCAGTGCGTTTCTTTGCCAGGTATATGTTTAGGGAGGTGTTATGAGCTACGGCACCTTTGCTTAGGCGTTTGTCGATCTCTTGGTCCGTTAAAGCCCGAGCCGAATCCTTATTTCTGAAGGTCACTCTGGGCTGCATTTCCTGCGATTTCTTTTTGCTCACTTGTTTTTTCTTAGTCATGGCTTCACTCCTCTTTCTCGTTGTTTTTGTTGTTTTCTTTCTAGGTTCTACGTGATTGAAATGCACGCACGCGGGCGATTTGAAAGAGTCGTACTAACTCGACAGATTACTGATCGTTCAAAACCGTTTGCAGCGCGGGCTTGCTCACTTCGAGTTGTGCGCTCACTTTCTGGATTTGCGCGGCCTGCTCTTTCAAGCTTGCACTGAGCGCTTTAATCTCCTCCTGCAACGGTTGCTCGGAAATCCTTCGAATCAGTCGATTCATGGTTCTTCCTTTCGTTTCCCCGCCGTGTGTTTCTGCGATTTGCAGGTCGAGAACAGGCGAAGAACCCAGCGGGGCAATTGTCCTCCGCCTGATTCAGATCCTTTTTACTGATAGTAGGGTTCGCGTTGTGGGGTCTATGAGACTTTAGTCGTACGTTTCTGTGCCTGCGCTGTGTCGCTTAACAGTGCATGGGTGCGTGAAACTGGGAAATCCCAAATAGCCGATTCGAGTTCCAGAAAAGCAGTCAGCTTTTCATCCGCGCGCACAACGAAACGTTTTTCGTCGCTGCGATGCGCGTCCACAATCCAGATCGTTTGCCCGCTGGAATCAATCGCTGACACGTAGCCCCAACTCCAACCGGCTTTGCTGAGATTGTCGGCGATGATTTCCCAATACTTAATGCGCACGATAAAATCCGGCAACTTATCGAGAGTGGTCGAGACGCACGAGCACGCGGGCGCATTTCAAAGAGTGGTAGGGCGATCAAAACGCTTGCGAGTAATGTGTCAGTCGACTAGCCTAAAGCGAACGTTGCTAAAAAATAATTGGCAATGGAGTCCCAAAGCCCGAATATCAATGTAGTCCGCTCGGTTTGGCGCCGAATTAAGAAGGGCAAAATTCGTGACCTGGAAATTCGCGACCTAAAGCCAGTAAAAGACGTCAAAGCTGGCGGCGGTGTTGAGGGCAAATCCAAATCCACCACAGGCGGCACTGGCACCACGGGCAGCCACTAAAAAGGATAAAGAGTCGCACGCCGCTTGCGCGGGCCTGATTTCGGTCAATGTGTCATCGGGATCATTTTACTAACCAGTCGATGAAGCCAACGGCCCCCTCGCGAGAAAACCTCAGCGTGTTTGCCACGTCACCCTGCCGTGGCTTATCTCTTTCTCGTTAGGCAATCCAGGCGTCCAGTCCCGCATGCTATGAAAGTAGATCGACTCCTCGAAACCTCGCTATATGCACAGAACCTTGACGCAGCCGAACGCTTTTACACAAGGGTATTGGGATTAGAGGTGTATTCCCGGGTGGAGGACCGTCACGTGTTCTTTCGATGTGGATCAGCTATGTTGCTGGTGTTCAATCCAGACAAGACGGAGCAAGAGGAGAACTGGCACGGTTGCCGTGGGAGAGGCCATGTCGCTTGGGCGATCCCATCGCACGAGTTGGAGGAATGGCGTCAATGGCTAAGAGCAGCAGATGTTCCCATTTATTCGGAAGTTTCCTGGCCTAAGGGAGGACATTCTCTGTATTTTCGTGATCCCGCAGGCAACAGCTTGGAATTAGCAACCCTGCCGACTTGGGGAATGGCGGAAAATGCCTAACCAAGCGCTGCAGCCAACCGTTGGCCGGCAAAACGTGACGTGAATAGTCTCGCAAGCTGTCCGTCTCCGCTCCACGCCGAGATTGCGCCGACGAGTGTTGCGTCGATGAGTGCCCGCAATGCGAGCGTCCACGGCACGGCGCTGATGATCGCGCAGGCGACTCCGTAAAGAATGATCAGCGGCCAGATAAGCATGAATGTAATTCGCGCGCTCTGCCGACCGTGCTTCAACGCGAACGCCGTTGCACCCATCAAGAACGCGACCATTGCAACGAGAGGTGCTGCGATTCTCAGCCACGTTCCGCGATTCACCGTCATCCCACCAATAGTGTAGCCGCCGAAGAAGCGGCCGAGATCGAGCAACACGGCAATGATTCCAATCGCGGCGCCGATAGCGTAGAGCGCACAGAACCACATCAAGATTGTGAGCGAACGCGGCCGCTTCATTTTCGAAAGAACAAAACCGACAGCAATGCGAAGATTGGCAACAGCACCGGCCCGGCGAACTTGAAGATGAAGCCGAAGAAACTTGGTGTCGGCACCTTCAAATCCTGCGCGATCGCTTTGACGAGGAGGTTTGGGCCGTTCCCAATGTAGGTGAGCGCGCCGAAAAACGTCGCGCCTAACGAAACGGCGATGAGAGAGTGGTCGTGTCGCGTCACGAACTCGGCCATGTGATTCGCGCTGTTCATGTCGAGTCCATGCAAACCGAGCGCACCAGCAAGGAATGTCAGATAAGCCGGAGCGTTATCGAGCAGCGCGGAGAGCAGCCCGGTGGCCCAGAAGAATTGCGCATCAGTTTGCACGCCTAAATCGCGGGCATGCAGCTCGACGTAGTCGAGGACTGGAATCATGGTAGCAAAGATCCCGAGAAAGAGCCACGCGACTTCCTTAATGGGCGCAAAAGTGAATGCGTTCGCCTCGTGGATGCGCGCTGGCGTCCAGTAATAAGACATGATTGCGCATCCCCCGATAGCGACCTCGCGCCAGATCGGTGGAAATGCGATCAGCGCACCGAGCATGATCGACATGAAGATCAAATTGCGTTTGCCGAAGCAACGCCACTTCTCGGTGCCGCCAGATACAACTGGCACGCTTGTCGCCTTCGAAAATTGGCGACGATCGACAATGTAAAAGATCGACAACAGTGCAGCGATTGCGATGCACCAATGCGGCCAGCATCGAACCAGCGGCCAGAAAAACGGGATGTGCTTGAGATAGCCGAGAAAGAGCGGCGGGCCCACTGGCAGGAGCGTGCCGCCGACATTGCTCACGACGAAGATGAAGAAGGCGAGATGAAATCCCGAGAAGCGCGCTTTGTTCATCTCTATCCACGGCCGGATCAGGAGCACGGAAGCAGCGATGGTGCCGACAACGTTCGAAAGCAGGGCACCGAGAAGAAGAAAGATCGTATTTGCGGCAGGCGCGACGTGACTTGGCGCGCGCAGATGGGTTCCCCCGGAAACGACGAAGAACGAGCCGACCACAGCGATGAAGCTGACATACTCGAAACCGGCGTGGAGCACGCGCTCAGCATCGTGACGCGCTAAGAGATAATAACCGCCAACGAAGGCAGCGAGTCCGAGGCAAACCTTGTGATAATACCGCTCCCAACGATGCTGCAGAATGATCGGAGCGATCGCGATAGAAATGACCAGGATCGCGAACGGCAGCATGATGAGCAGCGACGGTTCGCGTTGCGAAATTGTCGCGACGCCGAGCCAAATCATGCACGTGCTCTTAAAGCGCGGCTCAGCGAGCAGCAAATTATTTCGACTTGCCGTTACTTAGTTGCAGACGACCCCTCGCAAGAGAGAAGCGAGCAGGCATGTGGGATTTTGCACGGTTCGATGGCAATGCACCGCTGCTTCCCGAAAGCCCGGTAGCCTTGTAGCAGGGTAGCAATTACCGCCCTTCTTCCCTTTCCCCCTGTTTCGCGTAGCCACAGGAGCCCGAGTCACAAGGGGTCGTGGGAACAGTGGAAGACGGTCTCGCTCCGAAAGATCGACAGATTCAACGCTTTGATTACCGAAATGCAAGGTGCAGACAATTCGGGTCGACTCTGACAATAAGCGGTGAGCGCAATGCACCAATATGGCTTTAACTCAATCCAGAAAGGTAAAAGTGCATACATTAGACCGGCGCATCGGAGGGCAGAGCCGCGATGGCATCTGGCTCCTCGACGATGATGTCTCGATGCTCAAGGCGCTTGGCCGTTTACTGAGGTCGGCGGGTTTGATTGCAGAGAAGTTTAGCAAGCCGGACGCCTTCCTAGCCAACCTCAAACATGCCCCATGTCACGTAGCAATCCTCGACGTGTGGATGCCCCAGATGAAAGGTTTGGAAGTACAGGCTCGCCTCCGGCGAGACTCGCCGGAAACGCGCATTATTTTCCTCACGGGGCGCGACGATCCGCTAGTGCGCCAGACCGCACTCGATGCCGGAGCTGTCGCATTTCTCGTAAAACCTTTCGATGACGAGAATCTTGTGCGGCTCGTTCGAGAAGCTCAAGAAGCTGCCGCAACCAACGACCCTTCAAAGCGGGTCAGAAGGAAGCGTGGAACAGTGAGACAGGGGAGCATGTGTTCGGTGGCCGAAGGCTATTCGGATAGAAGGGCCAAAGGGAAGCAGGGCGGCAGCCTACCCTGAACCCATAGGACTAAAGTCCAATATACGGCTGTCGGGAGTGCTGGTAAATTCGTTCTCGGTTACGTCATCCGACGTTTCAACGCACCTTCGGCCGGCTAAAAAAGCCCGTGGGGCTGGACCTTCGCTGGGACACCGTTTAGCGCGATCTCCAGATCCAACTGGAGCCCCCGGAGTCAGCCGAAGCGAGGCGGCTGTTCAAAGCGCTTCGTGAGGACGCTTCATGGTTCCGCGCGGAACTGGATTGCAGGTAATGCAGTTTAACAATCCATCCTCAACAAAAAAGCAAACTAAAATGAACATGGCCCCATTAATAGCAATCGTCGCAGTATGTATGTTTGGTCTGATCTACCTAGTGCTAGATTGGGTACGAGACGAGATCAAAGATCGACGCGAAGACAAACAAGAAATAGAGGACTACGATAAGATCCAGCGGGTAGCCAGAGCGCTCGACCATCATGAGAAGCGTAACTACAATCCACTACGTCCCTACCAAGGCTTTCCTACACCGGTGATTCTAACACGGCCATTAGTGGTAAAGCGCTCAAGTCCCGCACCACCGGCAACGCTGCTTCCAGTGCAAAGATGATCCCAAGATGATCCCGAAGCTGCGAGTCACGGTGATTACCTTCCGAAAGTTCCCGTGGCAGGAACATACTCGTTTTGGTCAAAGTTTGCTGGAGAGAGTTTCCAACTAACATCTACGATCCGTAAAGGGCCCGGCTTTGCCTTCCAGTGAATAAACGTCTTAAGTGCTTTGACGTCCATGCCTGACCCTATACTCTTCAGGATCGTGATCGCCACAACTTGCCCTTGTTGATCTACTTCGAGTCGACACACGCTTGTGTGGATCATGCGATCCGTCGAGTGCCACCCTGGATACCGAAAGGAAGTAAACGTTTGCCGCGCATCGGCATCCGAGTCGACCTTCAGATAGACGGCCCCTTTTGGCAGCGAAGCAACGCTGCCGGATTTGGCTTCTTTCGTCGTCTGCGCTGCGGGCGTAGTGTTTGGAGCCTCTGTGGACGTTTTGTAGAAAGTCGCAGATGAGTGCACAGCGCTCGATTCAAAGAGCATGAGAGCGGTTTTTCCACCGGGATTGGGAGTAAAGGTACGAACTCCAGAGCCGTATTGTGTATTCACACTCCATTGCATCGTCTTACCATTGCACGTTGCGTTCCAAGTGAAGGCACCGACCTTAGACTTTGGCCTCGCCATTGGATTCGTGTTGCCCAATCTTCAACGCAGTGCGTTTTCCCGTCCCGCGTGTAAATCGGCTTGAAAATCACGGCCTGCCAGTACCGGGCATCGGTCTTGCCGAAATTCTGCTTGGCCACTTCTTGGCCACTTTTTTTGTTTATAAGTGACTGGATTTGCTTTGACCTTTTCATATTTGTATATCCGTAAGCGTCTAGTTATCAGTGTGATAATCGGAGCACTTGGGGGTTCGAATCCTTTCAGGCACGCATTTTTTTAACGGCGCTGCTGCTGGCGAGGCTTTGCCGGTGAAACCATTCCGGACAACGATGTTTCTGGTCGCCACTGTGGCGATCGCTTTTGGCTGGCTTGCTTGGAAATGCGTCCGCGATCCAAAAATTAATTTTCTACCGCGAGACGGACGCGCCGAGTGGATCATTTTTCCCGCCGCGGTGGATGCGCGTACGCATCGAGTTGCGACGATGGACGCGACGTTTCGGCGAACATTCACGCTCGATTCTCAGCCGAGATCGGCTCGATTGTTCGTTCGCGCTGCAAAACGGCTCGAACTGAAAATAAACGGCGACACTCTGCAAGTTAGTCCGCGTAATTGGAAACAGATGTCGACGTTGGATGTGTCGAGTTTCTTGCGGAGAGACGCAAACACGATTGAAGCTAGAGTTTTCAACGATGATGCACCGCCGGCGCTCTGGCTCGCGTTGACCGCAGACTCCTCCACGTTGCGGACCGACGGCGAATGGGAATCTTCGCTGGGCGGCTCTTCGTGGCGCAATTGCGCGCTCGCTTCAGTTCCGCGATATCCCGGTCCCGGGAATCTTCTCGCCGGCGGTGAAAAAACATTCGATGTGCTGCCCAAAGTTTGGCGCACGTGGATCGCATTTGGAATTTTTGCCGCTCTCCTGAAATTTGCTGCAGCTAAGTGGCTGGAACAGCTTACTGCAAAACCGAACGTTTCCGGGGTTGAGTTCTCGCGTCGGCAACTCTTCATTCTACTCGGATTATGTATTATCGCGTGGCTAATTCTTTTTTCGAACAACGCGAAAATGTTGCCGTTTCATTGCGGCTACGATTTCAAAGATCACGTCGCTTATATTAAGTACATCCAGGAGCGAAAGGCGTTGCCGTTGCCAAACGAGGGATTCGAAATGTTTCAACCCCCGCTCTATTACGCTTTGTCTGCGGGCTTTCTCTCAATGTGCCGGCTCTCGGTTAGCGACGACGCAGCCGTTATCGTTTTGCGTTCGCTAACGATGATTTTCGGCATCGCGAATTTTATTTTTGTTTTTCTCAGTCTCCGATTGCTCTTTGCGGGCAGACTGGCTCTTCAATTGATTGGACTGCTCATTGCCACGTTTTTGCCAATGCAGCTTTATCTCTCGCATTACGTAACTAACGAGACACTGGCGGCGACCCTGGTCACCGTGGCGATCTTTCTTGGCCTGCGTGCGCTAAAAAGCGAACGCGAATCCGTTTTGCAATATCTTTCGCTTGGATTCTGCGTCGGTGGGGCAATGTTGACCAAGGCCACGAGCCTGTTGCTGATCTTCCCGCTCCTCGGAGCTTTGACGATCAAACTCGTCCAACAACGAGCTCGAATTTTCAGCTGGTTTCGGGCGTTCGGAATAACAGTTGGCGCGATTTTCGTCACGTGCGGATGGCATTACATCCGGATTTGGCATCATTTCGGAACGCCAATTGTTGGCAACTGGGACCCCGCTTTAGGATTTCCCTGGTGGCAAGATCCGGGTTTTCACACCGCGAGCGATTATTTTCGTTTTGGCAAATCGCTCATCGGCCCACTCTTCAGCGGCTTCAATGGTTTCGGAGACGGAGTTTATTCAACACTTTGGGGCGACGGACTGGGAGGAGGACTATCCGACATGCTTTCGCGTACGCCTTGGAATTACACTTTAGTAATCGGCGGTTACTTGTTGGCGTTAATCCCGACGCTGTTCATCGTCATTGGTGCCGCAGCGGCGGTTTATCAAATTGTTCGTCGGCCTTCGCCGGAATGGTTTCTCCTGTTTGGCCTGTCCGCGGTTGTAATGATCGCATTGATCTTCATGACCTTGCGAGTCGCGTCCTATGCGCAGGTCAAGGCGTTTTACGCCCTATCGGCGGTCGCACCACTTTGTTCGTTTGCCGCGATGGGATGCGAGAAGCTTGGGTCAACGCATCGATTTCTGCGAGTTGCCTTGGGAACGTTTCTGTTTTTCTGGGCCGTGAACAGTTACGCCGCAGTTTGGATTCGAAGCTCCGTGGCCCAACATATTTACGCGAGTCACCGGTTCATTTCAGAGCATCGTTTGGAGTCCGCTGTGGTCGAGGCGAGGCAAGCGCTAAGAAATGAGCCATCCAATGCGACGGCACAATGTTTTCTCGCCGCCGTTTTCGATGACACCGGCCAAATTCAGGAAGCGCTCGAGCAAACCAAGCACGGCATTGAGCTCGATCCGACAAACGGCCAATGCCAGCTCCAGATGGCGATCAATTTCGCCAGGCAAAGCGACTTCGAGCAAGCAATGGCGCAGGCGCGACGCGCGATTGAGTTGGAACCGGAAAATTCCAGCGCATACGACCTTTTGTTCAGTTGCGCAAGGCAATTGTGGCGAACAAACGAAGCAATCACAATAGGTCGTGACGCACTTGCAATATCCCCATTCGATTCCGATTTGCATTACCGAATCGGACTGGCCGCGGGCGAGATGGGAGATTTCACGACTGCCGCCCATCAATTCGGCTATGCCTTGTTGCTTCGGCCTAATCGCTCCGAAATTGCCGATAAACTTCATCTTGCCCTGCGTTTCGCCGCCCAAAGCTCGAATGCTTCCTCGCAGTTAAAGGCGATTGCTTCTTCACCGCCAGATTCTCCTCCATTGTTAAACCAACTGGCCTGGTTGTTCGCAACTCATCCCGATGCCGCGCGGCGCGATGGCCCGCGAGCTGTTCAGCTCTCCGAGCGCGCGTGCGCATTGACCGAACGGAAACAGGCTGCGTTTCTCACAACGGCTGCGGCCGCTTACGCCGAGGTAGGAAAATTTGTCGAAGCGATGGCCACTGCTCGAGATGCGATTTCTCTCGCGCGATCGAACGGCGACATGAAAACGGCTGGACTGGCCGAAAGTCTTCTCAGCGCGTTCCAGGCGAATCAACCTTATCGTGAGGAACCGGCTCGATGAAATTTTCAGCGGCACGTTCGGACCTGGACGCGATGGTGGTCGAGATCGAACTCACGCTTGTCAGTATTATTCAAGGTGTGGCGTTAACGGTTTTGATTGAAAACGCATATCGGGCGATTGCCGAGCCACAGCTTTTCTTTTGGCCATATGTGATTGCTGGTCTGCTCGTCATTTTCGTTTTCTGGTCGCGCGCGGTGCTCCACATCATCACAGTGATTCGCTGGCCGCTTGAATTTGGCCATAATTTTCTCTACATCGCCTGCGCGTTGCTCGAGGCGGTTCTCTTCGCCCAGCTCGGCAAACCACTGAGCTGGTTTGGTTTCGGAGCTGCATTCATTGGGATCGGTTGGACGCTATTTGTTTATGATCTTCGCCTGATTCATGCACGCATGCGCGACAGCCCAGGTCAGGCCAGTAATCGTTTATATGCACAAGTCCGACGCGATCAGTGGTTGAACATCGGTTTGCTCTTGCCGGTGATGTTTTCTTTAAACTTGCTCGCCGCAATTTTTATTCGGACCCGGCCGGACGTTTTTCTGGCGCGGAATGCGCACATTTGGCTGATCGGAGCCCAGCTGCTTGGGTTTGCCGGCTATCTGGTCTACGTCGTTCGGTTCTATCTCGATCTTGCCCCGCTCATCGTGCATGCGCGCCATGAGTGGCGAAGCTCGATTAGTGGCGAAGAATCTTGATTCGGCAACGGTTCACAGCCCGGTCAGCGCTTGGCGCGCTTTTTCAACATCGGACGGCCGGAGAATGATCATCCCCTTCGGAGAAGTCCCATTCGAGGCGAAATAGGCATATTCGATATTCACTTGAGCGCGAGACAGTGCCTCGGCAATTTTTCCGAGCACGCCACGTTCGTTGACCGCATCAATGCAAAGGACATCGTTCTCGAACGCGAGCACGCCGCGCTCGCCCAGCAGCATCAGTGCTTTGGTTGGATCGCTCACAATCATTCGAACTACCGAATGGTCCACCGTGTCCGAAACTGTGAGCGCGTGAATGTTGATGCCGGCTTGGGCGGTTTTCAAGAAACACTGCTAGCTGCGTTGCCGTTTCCAGGGAGACAATTGTTTTCATCTTGAGTTTAGAATGACGCGCGCGGTCGCTTCTGACAATAGAGATCGTTGAGCGAGTAGCTATTCAGACGCGCAAATGCCATTGTCGACCCCAACATGAACAAATCCTCCGAGCCAGCCGCGTCGCATTTGCGATCTCCTCGGCGAACGGTCGGTTTTTTCACGGCCTGCGGGATTGTGATTGCGAATATTATCGGCACTGGCGTCTTCACCAGTCTTGGATTTCAAGTCGCCGACATCCATTCGGGTTTTGCTTTGCTGATGCTTTGGATTGTCGGTGGAATCGCCGCGCTCTGCGGCGCGCTCTGTTACGGCGAGCTCAGCGCCGCGCTCCCGCGCTCGGGCGGCGAATATCATTTCCTTTCCGAGATTTATCATCCCGCCCTCGGCTTCATGGCCGGATTTATTTCGGCGACTGTCGGCTTCGCTGCGCCGATCGCGCTGGCGGCCATGGCTTTCGGAAAATATTTTCACGGCGTCTTCAACTTCGGTTCGCCCATTTTGCTTTCATTCGTGACCGTGTGGATCGTCGCCCTTTTCCATTTTGGAAATCTTCGTCTCGGCAGCACGTTCCAAAATGTCTGGACGCTCGTGAAACTCTTGTTGATCGCCGCGCTGATCGGAGCCGGTTTGCTCATTGAAGAAAAACAGCCGATCACCTTTTTGCCGCACGCGGCCGACACGATGGCGATCTTCAGCGGCGCATTCGCGGTCGCCCTGGTTTACGTGATGTATTCCTACTCGGGCTGGAATGCGTCCAGCTACATTATTGGCGAAGTAAAAAATCCGGAGCGCAACGTTCCTCGCTCACTCCTTGTCGGAACGACGATCGTGATGGCGGCTTATGTTCTTTTGAATGCGGTTTTTCTTGCGACAGCACCGCAAGACGAAATGCGCGGCCAGCTCGAGGTCGGTCTGATTGCGGGCAAACATATTTTCGGAGAAAACGGCGGCCGCATCGTCGGAGCCGTGATTTGCCTCGGCTTAATTTCTGCGATCAGCTCGATGACCTGGATCGGACCACGCGTCACCATGTCGATGGGAGAAGATCATTGGCTGCTCCGGTTTCTCGGCCGCAAAAACGCTGAGGGCGTCCCGGCGAACGCAGTCCTTGTTCAGTTGCTGATCGTGAATCTGCTTTTGTTAACGCGCAGCTTTGAGCTCGTCGTCATCTACATTCAATTCGCGCTTCTGCTTTGTTCGCTTTTGACGGTGATCGGCGTGGTCGTGCTGCGAATGGCGCGCCCCGAGATCGCGCGACCCTATCGCGTCTGGCTTTATCCGATACCGCCGATCGTTTTCGCCGCCATCACCGTTTGGATGATGGTTTATCTTTTGCGCTCAAAAACCACCGAATCAATCGCCGGGCTCGGCACTGCAATCGCTGGCTTCCTCCTTTACTTTTGCGCGCGAAGACGCGTCAGTGCTGGCCAATGAAAAAATTTGGCGCGGGAAAAATCACAATTGCCAACGTTGCGATCTTGTCGCTCGCCTGCCGTGTCGTAGCCTTCGGCGTAGGCGGGTCGATCTTTGCACTCGCGCAGACAGCGGGCCCTCAATCGCCGCCGGACGATACCGCGCGCTTTCTCGCCGGAATGCCGCTTCCGAAAAATTCGCCACTCGCGCCGCTCACAACTGATGCAGCCTGGCAGGAGCACTCAGCGAATTTCGAAAGGGCGTTCGCCAAACTGAATACTCGTCAGTTGCAAAAACTGCACATCTGGGAGGGCCAATACTTTCCGGAATCACGAGAACATATTCCGGTCGCGTTTTACATTTTCAGCGGTCCAGATTTTCTTTATGTCGATCAATTTTTTCCAAAAGCCGACGTCTACATCCTTTGCGGCAAGGAATCGATGGGACCGCCGCCGGATCCGCTCCAGACCCGAAACCTTGGTTCAGCTCTGCACAATCTCGAGGAAGCAATGAATTCATCGCTCCGCTTCAGCTTTTTCATCACCAAAGATATGAAAGTGGATCTTCAGTCGCAGGAATTGAAAGGCACCTTGCCGATCCTCTACGTTTTTCTCGCGCGCGCCGATAAATCGATCAAGGACGTCACTTTCGGTTCGTTGAGCACCGGCGGAGAATTTCAACAGAGCCGGCCCGGCGGCGGCGGCACTCCAGGTGTCCGGATCGATTACATCGACAATTACTCCGGCCAGGAGCAGAGGCTTTACTATTTCACGACCGATATTTCCGACGGCGGTATTTCTTCCTCACCGGGATTTCTCAGGTTCTGCGAGCACTTCGGCATCGGATGCAGCTTTCTCAAATCATCTTCCTATTTAATGTTTGAAGAGGGCTTCAACCGCATCCGCGATTTCATTCTCGATCATAGCAAGACCATCGTGCAGGACGACGCTGGCATTCCGCTCGCCTATTTCAATCGCGACAAATGGAACATCCGCGTCTTCGGCAATTACCTCGGCCCGATCGAGATTTTCAAACAACACTATCAGCCAAAACTGAGGGAGATCTTCGAGCAGAGCAATCCGCCACCGGTCGAATTCAACTTCGGCTACCGCTGGGATTACAAAGAGAGCCACCTCATGGTGGCGACGCGGATTTAACTATTCCTGGAACCGCCGGAACCAGGAGTAGGGAAATACATCGCCCGGACAATCGGTCGGCCAGCGTGGCGGATTCATTTCGCGGTGCGGCTTCACGATCGGATAATGATCGCCGACCTTGCCGCAGCGCTGCCGGAGATATCGAATTAGTTCTTCGCAACAATCGAGCTGCGCACGCGTCGGTTGATCGCGATTGAAATCGCCGACCAGACAAATCCCGAGCGCGATGTTGTTCAGGTAATCGCTGTGAACGTGGCCGCCGTTGATTTGTCGCCGCCAACGGTCCCCTACTTCGATTTGACCGTTGCCGGTCGAAGTTCCATTGCCGATCACGAAATGATAAGCGAGTCCGTTTTGCATCCGGCGAAAATGCCGGTGGTAATAATCGAACGCGGCCGCATTCCCCTGACGGGTTCCGCTGTTGTGCACAACGATGTATTGCCAGCGACTCCGCGCGACTGGCGCGCGATCGATCTGGGCGCGCACGGAGCTCGTTAGATAACGGTAACCAGCACCGCTGCTGGTGCTGCGCCCGCCGCCGCCAAATAATCGCGCCCAAAAACCACGCGGCTTTTCGTAACCGTATTTTTCGATCGTCAATTGTTCAGGCTCTTCGACCGGCGCGCCGAATGCGGATGTCGATCTTGGCGCGGGCGGTGGAGGAGCGCTCGGGCTTGGAACCGCAATCGCGCGCCGTGGCGAGGCACTTGCTCCGAGCTCTGGAGTTTGGGACGGCTTGGGCGAAGCCTTTTTTGTCGGAGTTGGCGATTTCTCTCCGGTTGTTTTCTTTTTCTTCTTCGTTGAAGTTTCTTTGGCCGCGGATTTCTTCGCTTTCGGCTTCGGTGTCGCTTCCGGGGTTTCACTCGGCGTTGGCGACGCTTCGGATTCGGCGGCTGGCGTTTTCTTTGCTTTCGCCTTCGGTTTCGAAGGCGAAGCCGATTTCTTTTTCTTGTGCGGCGAAGTCTTCGGTTTGGTTGTCGGGCTCGGCGTTTCGTCGGTCGACGGTGAACTTACCGCGCGAGCCTTGCGCACGGGCAGCGGTGTTTCTTCGTTGGTTGGTTGCGCTTGAAGGACGAAGCCGCCGATGACTGCGCTGAGCGCGAGAAAACTACAAACGCGGAAACATCCCACTGCGCGCAGCGTAACAGAGTGTTACGTCCGATCAACCTGCAACGAAATCAATACTTTGCCGATTACGCCGGCTGCATCGCCGGCTCTGACGTTCTCGATTTGCCACGCCTTTCGCGCTCGCGGCGAAGAATCGCATTCAATTTGCCGCCGAGGAGCAAAAACAAACAAGTGAGATACATCCACGTCAGCAAAATGATGATCGACGCCAGCGCGAGATAAGTCGCGTCGTAGCGGCTGTAGCGTGCCACGTAGAGCTGGAACAATTTCGTTACCGTGATCCAGCCGACTGAGAAAAAAATCGCGCCGGGCAATGCTTGTCGAATGGTGAGATAATTTTCCGGCGTGAGCAGATACAAAACCAGCGCCATCCCAACGAGCACGATGGCCGTGAACGGCAGGTTCAACGCCGCAACCCATCGCTGCAGCGGTATGGTTAATTGAAAATTTACTTCGGCGACGCCGGCCAAAGTCTCACCAAAGACGATGGCATTGAAACAAACCAGGATGACGATCCCGAACCAAAACAGCAGCAGAAACGAAATGATGTATTTCGACCACCAATTGCGCGGCTCGGTCACGCCGTAAGTGTGGCTCAGCGCCCGCGAGATCGTCGCGATGAAGATCGTGCCGCAGTAAATTCCGAGCAGGATCCCGGCGTTTGCGAGTAATCCACTCGAGCCGGTCACGACCACGCTCGCGGCTGCAGCATCGAGTATGTCCTGCACTTTTGGATCAGGCGGGAGAAAGCTTTTCAAGACGCCGAAAATTCCGTGTAACTTCGCCGGATCGGTTCCAAACAAGCCGAGCAAGTGCCACAGAAAAAGAAGCACTGGTGCGAGCGCGATCAACAACGTGTAAGCCATCTGCGCGGCCAGTCCGGTCGTATTGTCGGTCGCGGTTTCCCAGACCAACCGGCGGAAAACTCGCCACATCGAGCGCAATATTTTCACGTTTCTCAGAGTTTACTTTGCCGACCGAAAATATCCATTAAACTTGCCGAGTCGCCCTCACCTCCATCCTCTCCCTCAGGGAGAGGAAGCCGCAACGCGGAAGGTGAGGGTGAGTTTTTAGCCTAACAAAACGTGAAAAGAATTTTGATCCTCACCGCCGGATTCGGTGAAGGACACAATAGCGCGGCGCGAGGCGTTCGCGCGGGCCTGGCACGGGTTGCACCGAAGGTTGAAGTCGAATTGCGCGATTTGTTTCCGGAGACCTTTGGCGCGCTCACTGAAATTGTCCGGCGGGCGTATCTTATACTCATCAACCACTGGCCGAAATTGTGGGGCTACGTTTACAACTGGCTCGATCGAAAAAACGATTTCGACCAACGATTCCAACGCTTTCGCGGCCTCAAGAAAAATCTCGGCCGCCTGATCGATCGTTTTCAACCGGACGTCGTCGTCTCGACCTTTCCGCCTTATCCTTATTTGTTGCGGCAGATCCTGGGAAATGATCGCCGCTGCAAAAACATTGCCGTCGTCACCGACTCGATCACGGTTAATGCGATTTGGTATCGCTCACCGGCAGATTATTTTGTCGTTGCGAACGAACAAAGCGCAGCCGTTGTCCGTGATGGCGGCGTCCCAACGGAGAAAATTAAGGTGTTCGGTTTTCCGGTCAGTCCCCGGTTCGCCGACTTTACAAAAGATCGACCATCGCCGTCTGAGGTTTTTCCGCGCGTGCTCTATGTCATCAACGCCGGGACGCGCCGCGCGCCGGCCCTCGTCCGCAGACTTCTGGAGCTGAATATTCAGTTAACTGTCACAGTCGGCCGCGACGAAAAACTTCACCGGGAGATCGAACGGGCCGCGAGCAATCGCAATGTCCAAATCTTCGGTTGGACCGATGAACTTCCGCGAATGCTTTGCGAGAATCATCTGCTCATTGGGAAAGCCGGCGGCGCGACAGTCCAGGAAACGATCGCTGCCGGATGTCCGATGATCATCAATCACGTCGTTTCCGGGCAAGAAGAAGGCAACGCGCGACTCATCGTTGAAACCAACTCCGGCGTGATCGCACTTTCAAACGAAGACGTGGTCGCACAAGTTCGGAGCGCGTTCGCCGACAGCGCAAAACAATGGTGCGAATGGTCGACGAACATCGGCAAACTCAGCCGCCCGCGCGCCTCGCTCGATATTGCCGAATTTCTCCTGTCGATTTAACGCCGAAAAACTTCTTCGCCCGCAATGAATGTTCGCAGGACTTCGAGTTCTGGCGAAATGACAACCAGGTCGGCGGCGTCGCCAATTTTAAATTGGCCTTTGCCAGTTAGGCCGATAACGAACGCTGGCGTATCGGTCGCCATGACGATGGCTTCGTGCAATGGCACGCCCACTTTTGTTACCATCGTGCGAACTAGATCGATCATGCGTGACGCGCTGCCAGCAAGCGCAGAGCGATCGGCCAGCAGGCAAACGCCCGCTTCGGTGATGCATTTCGTTCCGTAAAGCGAAAACTTTGAACCGTCGGGCAATCCGGCGCCGGCGGTCGCATCGGTGGCGAGACAAATGCCGGTAAAATTTTTGGCGCGATACAGCATTCTCATCAACGTCGGCGAAACGTGATGACCGTCGGCGATGAGCTCACAGATTACTTCCGGTTCGCTCATCGCGAACTCGAGCAGGCCGGCGACGCGATCGATTCCGCGACGACGCGTGCTCGACATGCAATTGAACGCGTGGGTGACGCTGCGCATGCCGTGCTCAAACGCGGCGCGGGCGTCATCCTCCCACGCATCGCTATGACCGCCGCTCGGGGAGATGCCGTGTTTGCGCAATTCATCGATCAGCGCGATCGCGCCCGGCAATTCCGGCGCAAGAGTCATCCGTTTGATCACATCGTTGTGCTCGAGCAAGGGCCGGTACATCCCACGCGTCGGCTTTCGCATTAAACTCGAACGCTGCGCGCCCGGCTTTGCTTTCGAGATAAACGGCCCCTCAACGTGCACGCCGGCGATTTGTTTAATCGACGACTTAGCGGCGCGAACTTCGTTGAGCACTTTGAGGATGGCTTTGATCGGTGCCGTCGCAGTCGTTAAGAGCAGCGATGTCGTGCCGCCACTCGCGTGATAATCACAAATGGCGCGAAATGCATGGGCGGATGCTTGCATTGTGTCGCGTCCCATCGCGCCGTGAACGTGAAGATCGATGAAACCAGGCGACAGATAATTGTTTTCAAGATCGATAATCGTCTCGCCCATCGCGGGTGATGGCCCGCGAATCGCCGTGATCATCCCGTTCTCAGCGACCAGGTCCAATCCATCGCGAACGCCATTTGGGAAGATGAAACGCCCGTTCTTGAAGATCATCGAGGGAACACAATTGCGTTTGCCTCGGGCAAAGTCCATCCTCTCTATCGGCGATGGATTTTGATTACGATGTCGTGATCATCGGTGGCGCATTTTCGGGCGCGGCGACGGCGCTCATGATTAAGAGGAAGCATCCGGGCGCGCGTGTGCTCATTGTCGAGAAGAACGCCGCGTTCGATCGCAAAGTCGGCGAATCGACAACCGAGGTGAGCAGCTGTTACATGACGCGCATTCTTGGCCTGGCGAATTATCTCGGGCACGAACAACTCGCGAAACAAGGCCTGCGAATGTGGTTTTGCAATTCGCCGGAGCAAAAGTTCGACGATTGCGTCGAAATCGGGCCACGTTACAACGCGCGCGTGCAAACGTTCCAGGTCGATCGCGCCAAGTTGGATTCACACTTGCTGCAATGCGCGGCAAATGCCGGCTCTGAGTTATGGCGCCCGGCGAAAGTCGCCAAGATTGAATTGAAAGGGGCGAACGGACAGGTGGTAGATGTCGATCTTGGACAACGCAGCGTTCGCGCGCGTTGGCTGATCGACGCGAGCGGTCGCGCGACGTTGCTGGCGCGAAAGCTCGGACATTATCGGCCGAACAACGAGCATCCGATCAACGCGGTCTGGGCACGGTTCACCGGTGTGAAAGATTGGGACAGCTACGATTGGAGGGAAAAATTTCGGGATTACATGGACGCCTGCCGCACCGCACGTTCATGGGCGACGAACCATTTGATGGGACACGGTTGGTGGTGCTGGATCATTCCCCTCCGTGGCGGCGACGTGAGCGCCGGAATTGTTTACGACAGCCGAATCTTCCAATTGCCGGAAGGCGCGAATATCGCGGAACGATTGCACGCGCACATTCTGGCGAATCCGGTTGGACGCGAAATTTTTCGCGACGCGCATGCGATCGAGGGAGACGTGCACGCATTTTCGGCGCTCCCATATTACAGCCAAAAAGTTTGCGGCGATGGTTGGGCGTGCGTCGGCGACGCCGCGGGATTTATCGATCCTCTTTACAGCCCAGGTCTCGATTTCTGTTCCTACACCAGCAACTACGTTGCCGATTTCGTCGCGCGAAATCTCGTGGGCGAAAATGTAGCGGCAAGCGTCGCGCACTATAACGAGCAATATCCGATCATGTATCGCTCGTGGTTCGAGACGCTCTATAAAGACAAATACTATTACATGGGTGATGCCGAACTGATGTCGGCCGGGTTTTTGCTCGACGTGGCATCGTATTATTTCGGTCTGGTCATTCCCGCCTACCGAGATCCAGAGAAAGCATTTCTCGAACTGCCATTTCACGGAACGCGGGGGCGGATGGCGGCG
>WNEZ01000682.1_pt1 | contig 27522 bp, 27 predicted proteins | sample 5400521 | NCBI WGS metagenome assembly WNEZ01 (sample SAMN13153339, study PRJNA577476) | soil metagenome | isolation source: 120 cm saprolite under Douglas fir tree site 2 hole 1 replicate 1 | place: USA:California | collected 2015-04-18
CCTCCGACGAGCCATACGCCGTGCCGCTTCGCGGTCCCGGAAAGAAACTCCTGGATCGGTCCGGCGCCGTCCTTTTCCCTCGCAGCCACCTTGTCCGTGTCGCGCATGCCGAGAATGCAGAAATACTCGGGGAGCGCGATGAGCTTCGCTCCTTGTTTCGCAGCCCGCGCAACGAGCTTCGCCGCCGCGGCGAGATTCTCCTCGACCCTGGGCGTCGATACCATCTGCACCACGGCGACCTTGAAGGCGGCGGACGCAGTCATTGCGGCGATTGCTGCTGCACGGGGTCCGCGCTGCGCACTTCCGCCTTGAGCGGTGTCACCTCCGGCTTGGTCCAGGTCCCCGTGACGCGGTATTCGAACGTCAGGACCTGGCCGAGCGGATTCTTCAGGATCTTGTCCAGGATGAACGCCCCCAGGCCCCAAATCGGATTCACAATGACGGCCACGATCGAGGAAATGCTGTTCCCGACCGAAGGCTTGACTCGAACGTGCAGATCCTGTGTCTCCCGGTTCAAGTCGACCTCGCCGTCCATGCTGACCTCCGCAGAAGGCCCCTGCATGTGGAATTCCTTCGTGCTCAGCACGCCGTTGGTGATCGTGGCCCGGGTCGAGATGCTGTTGAACGCAAAGCCCCGCCCGAAGAGCTCGCGGAAATCGAGCGTGATCAAGGACTGCAAGCTGAGAATGCCGATCAGCTTTGCCGCCCCGGGTTCGGCCTTGAGAAACTGACCGCTCTGCGCGTTGAGAAGCAGATTGCCCGACAGCGTGGCGTAGTCCAGCGACTGCGGGCTTCCCGCCCAGGCGAGGTCCCCTTCCAGTTGCGCCGTCCCGCGCCGCACGGTTCCGGGATAGCCCATGCGCTCGAGGTATTTGCCGACATCGCCGATCTCGAGTTTGATGTCCTTCAAATTGACCTTCGGCTGCAGGGCCCAGCCTTGCCACACGCCCTCCTTGACCGTGAGCGTGCTCTCGGGTCCGGTCAGCACCAGCTTTTCGATGTTCCAGTCGAGCGCCTGGTTGACCGCGATGAGCTCCAGTCTGCCGAGGTTGTTCTCGTTCAGGATCAGATTGTCGGCGACGATGTCGAGCGCGGGCAGGTCGCGCAAAGGAGCATCCTCTTTTTTTCCGGGAGTGGCTTCGGGCAGGCTGAAGCGCTTCAACCGCGCGACGATGCGCCCGCGGCCTTCGGAGCGCGAGACGATTTCGCCCTCGAGCTCTTTTGCCGAGATATTCGCGGTCCACGCGTTTGCGCTCGTGCTGGCGCGCAGAGCGACGTCGTTCAGGCGCCGCCCGCCGAAATCGAGCGCCGCGATCTTCAGGTCGAGGGCCGGCGAGAACGACGAGTCGCCCTTGCCCCCGAGCAACTCGCGCCATCGGTCCGCGTCCACGTAAGGAAGGCTGCCCGTCACGGTGAGGCCTTCGCGGTCGGGCAGCACCGCGGGCTCGTTCAGGCTGATCACGCCGCGATCCACGACGTACCCCGGGTCGTAGCGCCTGCGCTGGATCGCGGCCTCGACGGCGCGACCGAGCGACACCTTGATCGTGTCTGTTCGGGCCGGCCCCGGGTCGATCACACGCTCGAACCGCAGGGGCATGGGTTCGACCGCGGTTTTTCCGAGCGGTGGCGGCAGGTCGGCGGCGACGCCGGTGAGCTGCGACTGCACGATGAAGGTCACCGGCCGCCCGCGCGCTCCGGTGATCGTTCCCTGCCAGGCCGTGGCACCCGAGACCCGTTGGAGCAACCCTTCGCCCCAGGCGCGCGGGATGTGCGCAGCGTTCGCGGTTCCGCGAGCGTTGACCACGATCATCCCGTCTGCGCGGGTGGCCACCGAAATCGTCGCCGGGCCGCCGAGAAACTGCGCGCTGAGCGCGCGAGCCGAGACCGCGGACTCGGTGAATTCGAACCGCCCGTTCGTGTGCGAGAAAGGAGGAAGGTTGGGGTCGGCTCTGATCTCGTTGTCGACGAGCTGGTAATCGCCCGCCAGCTTGAACGTCTCCGGATCCCGGATCGGGATGTCGAGCTGGAGCGCCAGGCGCCCCTTGCCGACCGCACTCATGCCATCGGTGACGCCGTCCAGGGCTTTCGTCACGGGGCTTTGCGCGATGAACCGCAGGAAATCGCGCGTCTGGTCCTCGGCGCGGACCTCGACTTCCACGTGCGCGTCGTGAAACAAATCGGGAATGCTCGCGCGCACGCTGCTTGCCTGGACGTCGAGAACGGACGCCTTCGAGGCGGCAACGCGCATGCTCTTGCCTTCGAAAATGAGATCGCCCGAAATGCCGCTCGCCTGCGGCCAGCCGTCGGCGTACCGCAACTCGGCGCCGGTGACTTTCGCGACAACCGAAAAAATGCCCGAACCGGGGTCTGCGAATGGAAATTTCGCGAGATCGCCCTTCAACCGAAGCCTGACGTCGTTCGATTTGCCGCCCCGGATCGAGGCCTTGAGATACTCGACGACCGGCGCGGGCAGCCAGGGAACGTAGCGGTATACCGCCCGGCCGTCGGCGCGGGAAAAGTTCCCGGTGAGATCGATGACATTGGGGCCGCCCCGCGTGCCGGCAAAACTTCCTGTAAACGTCGCGGCGAGATCGCCGTTGGCGACCGAGAGGTTTTGCAAACCGAACTCGAACCGGTCCGGAGCGAGTTTCCAGCTGACCTGGCCGCCGAGCGAGTCGATCCGCACCGGGCTCTCGGCGAGGATGCCGGGCAGCTCGATCGCAGCCCGCTCCGAGCCGAGCACGACGTTGCCGCCTTTCTCGCTCGCCTCGAAGCGCCCGGTGAGCCCCGCGAACCCGGGAATCCCGTCGTGGGCGCGCGCGGCAAGCCTCGCGAAGCCTCCGCGCGCGCTGTAGTGCTGCGGATCCTCCGCGTCGCCCGTCCAGGCGGCCGTCAGGTTGCGCACGCTGCCGCGCGGCTCGGTTGCGTCGAGACGCGCACGGGCGGCCCGCGGAAACGGCAAGTACTCGGCGAGCCGCGCGAGCGGGGCGAGGTCGACCCCGTCGGCGTCGATCTCGCCACTGGCCGGCATTGCGCCCTCCGCGGGCGTCCAACGCACCCGAAAATCGGCGGGCGGGACGACGATCCCGGTCCCCGTCTTGAGCGTGAGCTTGCGGCCGGAGACTTCGAAGCCCTTGCGATCGCGCTGGCCCGCGCCCACCCGCCCCTGCAGGTAATCGAGCTCCAGCAGCGGAGTGTCCTTGGACACTCGGCCCACGACCTGGGAAAGCGCGACGTCGGCCGTGAGCTCGGTGGAGGCTTTGCCCTGCAGATTCAGCCACAGGCGCACGCCGCCCTTGCCGGAGCGTATGTCGAACGGATAGTCGACCCAGCGCCGCCAGGCGACGAGGTCCGTGTATTCGAGCTCGGCGTATACCTGCCCGACGCATGCGCCCGGATCGCCGACGTCGAGCGCATCCAGCTTGCCACGCACGTCGAGCGCAGAGGCGAGCTCGGGCGGCGGCTTCGCCTTGAAAGCGAACCGGTGCCCGAGGAAGCCGTTGCGCAGGACGAGATTGAACGCCGGCAACTCGAGCACCGGCGCCCCGCGCAGCTTGTCGTCCCAGCTTAAGCTCGCGTCGCGGATGACGATCTCGCGCTGCGACAACACCCATGGCGCGATTCCGGCATCACCGGCCTGTTCGGCGTGCAACTGGATACCCGCGACGTAGAACCTGCCCGCCTCGTCGCGCCTGATCTCGAGCCTGGGGCGGTCGAAGACGAGCGAATAGAACCGCGGCGATCCGATCAGCGCCGAGAACCAGGCAAGCGTCGCCTCGACCGCGGGCAGGGACAGCGCGGCGCGGCCGTCGTGATCGAAGACGGTGACGTTGGCGAGAAGAAGCTCGGGGCGCAGCCCTTGCCAGTCCGCTTCGATGGCGCCGATCGTGATGCGCTGGCCCAGCGCCTTCGACGCGTATTGTTCGATATCGCTGCGGTACTCCGCGACTTTCGGGAGGATCCAGTAGCGCAGGGAGAGCAGCGCAGCGGCAAACAGGAAATACAGGACCACCAGCGCCCAGGCCGCGATGCGGGCGGCGACGCGCCACCGGCTTTTCGGCGGAATCGCTTCGTCGATCGTTTCCTCGATCGCCTGCTCGAGTTGCTCTAGTTTCTGAAGCGGCTGGTCCAAATTAATGTGCCTGTCGGCGTGGAGGGTCGGCCCCGGCTTATGGCAAGGCCCTGATCGGCAACCCAAGGGATGAACGCGAGAGCATCGCCTCGCGACGACACTCTTTCGCTACGAGCGATATTTTACCTGCAAGCCCCTTGGCCGGGCGAAAAATGCGCTCCCCTGAACCTTCACGATTTCGCGTTTCCGCTAGAATAAGCTTCTTTCGAAAGCTTCCCGGAGATTCCCATGTCGATGGCCGATCGCGACGGATTCATCTGGTACGACGGCAAGCTCGTGCCCTGGCGTTCAGCGACCACCCACGTGCTCACCCATTCGCTGCACTACGGCCTCGCGGTATTCGAGGGCGTGCGCGCCTACAAGACCGTCGATGGAACGGCGATCTTCAGGCTAGCCGACCACACCGAGCGCCTGTTCAACTCGGCGCACATCTACATGATGAAGATCCCGTACGGCCGGGAGACGCTCATCGAAGCGCAGAAGGAGGTGGTGCGCGCCAACCAGCACGACTCCTGCTACATCCGCCCGATCGTGTTCTACGGGTCGGAGAAAATGGGCGTGTCGCCGATCGGCGCGTCGGTGCATGTCGCGATCGCGGCCTGGCCCTGGGGTGCCTACCTCGGAGCGGAGGCGATCGAGAAAGGCATACGCGTCAAGACTTCGTCCTACGCCCGCCACCATATCAACGTGACCATGGCGCGCGCCAAGATGGCCGGGACCTATCCGAATTCCATCCTCGCGAACCTCGAGGCGACCCAGCACGGCTACGACGAGGGCCTGCTCCTCGACGTGGACGGTTTCGTCGCGGAAGGCTCGGGCGAGAATCTCTTCATCGTCAAGGACGGCAAGCTCCACGAGCCGGAGCTGACCTCGGCGCTTTCCGGAATCACGCGCGCCTCGGTGATCACGCTCGCGAACGAGCTGGGCTATGAAGTCATTTCCAGGCGCCTCACGCGCGACGACATCTACATCGCCGACGAAGCCTTCTTCACCGGCACCGCGGCCGAAGTGACGCCCATCCGCGAGCTCGACGGGCGCACGATAGGCGCGGGCACGCGCGGACCGGTCACGACCAAGATCCAGAAACTCTTCTTCGACGTGGTCGCCGGCAAGGTCGCCAAGCACAAAGACTGGCTTTCGTCGGTTAACGAGAAGACCTCGTCCAGGGTGTCCAGAGAAAAGGCCTGATGGGCGCCAACGAACCGGCGAGCCGCGTCGTGGAGGTCACCGAGACGGATCTTCCCTTGCATTGCCCCACGCCCAAGACGCCGGTGTGGTCGCTGCATCCGCGGGTGTTCCTCGACGTCGCCAAGGCGGGCCAGGTGCTCTGCCCTTACTGCGGCACGCGCTACGTCTACAAGGGCGGCAAGCCCAAGGGCCACTAGCCGCCCGGTGCCGAAGATCCTCATCGTCGCGCCGAACTGGATCGGCGACGCGCTGCTCGCCCAGCCGCTCTTCGCGCGGCTGCGGAAAAATCTCCCCGGCGTCGTCATCGACGCGCTCGCGCCGCCGTGGACTGCCCCGGTGCTGCGCCGCATGCCGGAAATCGACGACGTCATCGAAGCGCCCTTCGATCACGGCGAGCTGAAGCTCGTCGCGCGCTGGCGCGTCGCCCGCAGGCTGCGCGCGCGCCGCTACGACCAGGCGATCGTGCTGCCCAACACGTTCAAGTCCGCGCTCGTCCCCTTCCTCGCCGGCATTCCCCTTCGCACCGGGTTCGTCGGCGAATCGCGCTACGGCCTGCTCAACGTGGTGCACAAGCTCGACGCCAAAGGCGTTCCGCTGATGGCCGAGCGCTACGCCCAGCTCGCGGAAAAGCCCGGGACGAAGCCGGCGCTCCCCTTGCCGCAGACGAGGCTCACGGTCGACGAGGCGAATCTCGCCATCGATCTCAGCCGGCTCGGGCTTTCGCGCGCGAAGCCCGTCGTCGCCTTCTGCCCCGGCGCCGAGTACGGTCCGTCCAAGCGCTGGCCGGCCGGGCATTTCGCCGCGCTCGCGCGCAAGCTCGCCGCGCTGGGCTACGCCGTCTGGCTGTTCGGCTCGGGAAACGACCGCGCCATCGGCGAGGAGATCGCCATCGCCAGCGAAGGCGCCGCGAAGAATCTGTGCGGCAGGACCGATCTCGCGAGCGCGATCGACCTGCTTTCCCTCGCCGAAGTCGTGGTGAGCAACGACTCGGGACTCATGCACGTCGCCGCCGGCGTCGGGCGTCCGGTGGTGGCGCTGTACGGCTCTTCCAGCCCCGAGCACACGCCGCCGCTTGCGCGCAGCTACCGCATCGTCAGAACCGGGATCGAATGCAGCCCGTGCTTCGCGCGCGAGTGTCCGCTCGGACATTTCAAGTGCATGAACGAGCTCGCGCCCGAGCGCGTGATGAAGGAGATCGCCGCGGTCCGCGACGCGCGCTGAACTCTCTCAGGGCCTCGGCTCAATACTGCACCTGCAGGCCGAGCACGACCTGCTTCGCGCTCGTCTGCGCAGGGGCGAGGCGGGAATCGTCGAACTTCGTGTACACCAGGCTGAGTTTTCCGTTGGATCCGTTGATAAGGTAATTCACTCCGAAGTCGGTGGCCTTGCTGGTCGTGCTGCTCAGGTCGCGATCGAATTTCTGGTAGCGGACGAAGGGTTGAATCTGCCCCCCGGACACCTTGCCCGGCAAGAGCAATGCGCCGCTCAGCAAATAGGCCTTGCCCGCGACCTGTCCGCCGACGTTGTCCGCGACCGGGCAGGCGACGGAACCCGGTTCGCCGGAGCCGCAGTCGACCGCGCCACCGAGGTCGTACTTGTAGTACGCGCCTTCCAGGGCCGGCACAAACCCGCCGATTTTTTTCTCGAATAGCGCGTCCAGGCTCCATACCTTGAAATTGCCCTTGGCCGCCGCGGTCCCGGCGCCATCCTTCTGCGCCTGCCCGGCCACACCGATGGTGAAGATGTCCTTGGAGCCGTAATAGGTCCCACCCTCGTAGTAGGCGGGCGCCGGTTCCGGATCCCAAAGCGCGACCGCGAGCCGCCCGGCGTAGAGCATCTTGTCCGAGACGTTCGACAGGCCCACCGCCCGGTTGTGCCCGTTGAAGGCGCCAACGGAGTAGACCAGCTTGCCGCCAAGGGGCTTTCCCCAGACCAGCATGCCGTTGTCCCTGCCGACGGCCAGATTCGGATAGTTGGACACCACGCCCGGGAAAGACCACGCGCTCACGTAGAAGGGTCCGGACAGGTTGGCGCGGTCGCTGGGCGGCAGCATGCGCCCGAGCCAGAAGTTGAAGAGATCGCTCGACTCGAGCTGCACGATGGCGTCCATGACTCTCACGCTGTCGCCTCCGGTGGCGGCCGGTCCACCGGTGCGCTCGGTGTTGAAGCTCGCCTTGAGGTACTTGTTGAACTGCCCGCTCATGTATAGCCGGACGTTTTCCGCTGCGAAGGTCTTGGAATCGGACGTTCCGTCGGGGGCTCCGTGTTCCAGCGAGGTGAAGCTCGCGCGTAGTCCCAGCCCCACGCTGACCGACGCCTCGTCGCTGATTTTCAGCTCGGCGCCCGCGTGCGCGAACGGGACGGCCATCGCGAACAACCCGGCGGCCAGCAGAGGTCTCGGTGTGTTTCTGAACCGCCTGGCGGTCTTTGCGATCTTGCTGCGGGGCCCGATCGTTGATTGCATGATTTCTCCCTCGAGGTTGCGATGAATTTTCTGCACGCACCGTCTCTGCTCACGCGTGCACCAAATACTTCGGAGCACCTTCCATGCCACTCGTACTGCGCCGCACAAATCCTGGCGACCCATCGATCGAGATCTCCGCGCAAGGTTTCGCGCGCAAACGAAAATCACGATGAAGGGCACGATGCTGCTTCGCATCGAGCAGCGGCGGCATGCCGTTCGCCTTGAAGGAGCCCTATTCACTGGTTTGCGCACCACAAGAGAGCGGCCGGCCTCCCCCTTGCACCACGACGTGACGCGAAATTCCACGGTCGACTCGCGCGACGTTGCGGAATCGGTTCCGTGGCGCTTGCGTAAAGAGCTAAATCGAGGACGCTTTTTTCCCGGTCGCCGGCGGCTGCAAGGCGTGTGGCATGGATCATGCGGTAACCCCGATCAGCTGGTTAACCTGAACCAAACCTGAGGAGTAAGGGATATGTCTCGGCTCATGGGAATAGGAATCGTCAAACGCGCATTGTCTCTAGTCGGACCGGCGGCGCTCGCATGCGGCTTGGCGGCACCGGCCGTTCCGGCGCTCGCGCAAGACACCATCAAGGTCGGCGTCCTGCACTCGCTGTCGGGGACGATGGCGATCAGCGAAACCGTGCTCAAGGACGTGACGCTGATGGCGATCGACGAGATCAACGCCAAGGGCGGCGTGCTCGGCAAGAAGCTCGAGGCAGTGGTCGTCGATCCCGCGTCGAACTGGCCGCTCTTCGCCGAGAAGGCGCGCCAGCTGCTGACACAGGACAAGGTCGCCGTGGTGTTTGGCTGCTGGACCTCGGTGTCGCGCAAATCGGTGCTGCCGGTGTTCGAGGAGCTGAACGGGCTGCTCTTCTACCCGGTGCAGTACGAAGGCGAGGAACTGTCCAAGAACGTGTTCTACACCGGCGCCGCGCCCAACCAGCAGGCGATCCCGGCCGTTGAATACCTCATGAGCAATGAGGGCGGCGGCGCCAAGCGCTGGGTGCTGCTCGGCACCGACTACGTCTATCCGCGCACGACCAACAAGATCCTGCGCGCCTTCCTCAAGTCGAAGGGCGTCGACGAGAAGGACATCGACGAGAAATACACGCCCTTCGGACACAGCGACTATCAGACAATCGTCGCCGACATCAAGAAGTTCTCAGGCGGCGGCAAGACCGCTGTCGTCTCCACCATCAACGGCGACTCGAACGTCCCCTTCTACAAGGAGCTGGGCAACCAGGGCCTGAAGGCGACCGACGTGCCGGTCGTGGCGTTCTCGGTGGGCGAAGAGGAACTGCGCGGCGTGGACACGAAACCTCTGGTCGGCCACCTCGCCGCCTGGAACTACTTCATGTCGCAGAAGAACCCGGTCAACGACGCATGGAAGGCCGAATGGGCTGGCTACGCCAGGAAGATGAAGCTGGCCAACGCGAGCAAGCCCCTTACCAACGACCCGATGGAGGCAGCCTGGATCGGGATGCACATGTGGAAGCAGGCCGTGGAGAAGGCGAAGACCACCGACGTCGACAAAGTGATCGCCGCCATGGCCGGCCAGACGTTCAGGGCCCCCTCCGGCATCACATCCAAGATGGACGAGAAGAATCACCATCTGCACAAGGCGGTGTTCATCGGCGAAGTGAAATCCGACGGTCAGTTCAACGTCGTATGGAAGACCCCGGGCCCGGTGAAGGCAAAACCCTGGAGTCCGTTCATCGCCGGCAACGACAAGAAGAAGGACGAGCCCGACGGCAAGACGATCATCACCAAGTAGCTCCTTCTTGCGACAATAGGCGAGGGGTCGCTGCGGCGGCCCCTTTTTTTTCATCCATGCGAATTCCTCGGACAGCGCTGACTTTCGTTCTGGGCCTGCTCGCGTCCGCAACCCTTGCCCAGGACGCGAAGACGGTGGAAAAGCTGGCCTTCGGCGAGAGCGACGAAAAAGTCGAGGCAGTCGCCGCGCTGGTCGCCGCGGGGGACGAGAAGTCGACGGCACTGCTGCAGGCACTTGCCGACGGCGAGCTCTACACCGCCGGGAAACGCGTGCTCATCGTGAGGGGCGAGGAAGCGGTGGATGCAGCGACCGGTGCGAAAGTCGCGCCTTTGCCGGAAGATCGCGAGGAGATCACCGTCAACAACCGCCTGCGGCGCGAGCTTGGGAGAGCGCTTGCAGCGCTCAAGCTTGTCTCGCCCGAGCGCGACGCGCGCTTCGCCGCAGCGAGGGAGCTGGCGGGCGGAGCCGAACCGGCGATGCTGCCATTGGTGAAGAAGGCGCTGGCGAAGGAAACCGACTCCGCCATCAAACCCCTGCTCGATCAGATCGCCGCAGCGCTCGAGCTGAAAGCGGGCGACCGCGAGGTGCGCCAGGCGGCTGTGCGCAAGCTCGCCGCTTCGCACAATTCCAACACGAAGACGCTGCTGCTGTCGTTCCTCGAGGCGGAGAAGGACGAAGATCTGCGTGCCGAGGCGCGGAAGAGCCTGCGCGAGATCGAAGGCCGCCTCGCCTGGGGCGAGCGCGCCGGCATAGTTTTCACGAGCATAAGCCTCGGCTCCATCCTTCTCCTCGCGGCGCTTGGCCTCGCCATTACCTACGGGCTGATGGGCGTGATCAACATGGCGCACGGCGAGCTCATCATGGTCGGCGCGTATACGACATACGTGGTGCAGAACCTGTTCCGAGGGCACGCGCCCGGCGCCTTCGATTGGTACCTCGCTTGCGCAGTGCCGGCGTCGTTCATGGTCGCGGCGCTCGTCGGCATGGCGCTCGAGCGCAGCGTGATTCGCTGGCTCTACGGCCGGCCGCTGGAGACGCTGCTCGCGACCTGGGGTATCAGTCTCGCGCTGATTCAGGGAGTACGAACGATATTCGGCGCGGCCAACGTGCAGGTCGAAAACCCGGTGTGGATGTCGGGCGGCATCGAAGTGCTCGCAAACGTCGTACTGCCGTGGAGCCGCATCATCATCATCTTCTTTGCCGCTGCCGTGCTCGGCGGGATGTGGCTGCTCCTCACGAAAACACGCCTGGGGCTGTTCGTTCGCGGCGTGACTCAGAACCGCGCCATGGCTTCCTGCGTCGGCGTGCCCACAGCGCGCGTCGATACCCTGGCCTTCGGCCTGGGCTCGGGCATTGCCGGCCTGGCCGGCTGCGCGCTGTCGCAGATCGGCAATGTCGGCCCCGATCTCGGGCAGGCCTACATCGTCGATTCCTTCATGGTGGTGGTTCTCGGCGGCGTGGGGCAGCTCGCAGGCACGGTCTACGCGGCCCTGGGGCTGGGCTTCGCCAACAAGCTGCTCGAAGCCTGGCAGGGCGCCGTGCTCGCCAAGATCGCGGTGCTCGTGTTCATCATCTTCTTCATCCAGCGGCGCCCACAGGGCATGTTCGCCCTGAAGGGGCGAGCCGTGGAAGTCTGAAGATGGGCCCGAACTCGCCCGCGTTCTCGCGCCTATACGGCCCTAAGGGCTGGGCCGCGCTGGGCGCGGTCGCCTGCGTGATCTTCGTCGTCTTCCCGCTGCTGAATCTGGTCGTGCCGGCAGCCAGCCCCTTCCACGCTTCGGCGTACTGGGTCACGCTCATCGGCAAGATCATGTGCTACGCCATCGTCGCGCTGGCGATGGACCTGATCTGGGGCTATGCCGGCATCCTCTCGCTCGGGCACGGCCTGTTCTTCGCGCTCGGCGGCTACGCCTTTGGCATGTACCTGATGCGCCAGATCGGCTCGGATGGCCAGTACCGCCAGCCGATGCCCGACTTCATGGTGTTCCTCGACTGGAAGGAGTTTCCCTGGCAATGGTGGAGCTCGGATTCCTTCTGGTGGTGCGCGATGTTGGTGGTCGTGGTGCCGGGGCTACTTGCATTCGTGTTCGGCTATTTCGCCTTCCGCTCGCGCGTGAAGGGCGTGTACTTCTCGATCATTACGCAGGCGCTCACCTACGCGGCGATGCTGCTCTTCTTCCGCAACGCCACGGGCTTCGGCGGAAACAACGGCTTCACCGACTTCAGGCGCATTCTCGACATCCCCATCGCTACGCCGCAGGCGCGCATGACGCTGTTCGCAGTCTCCGGCGCGGTGCTGATCGGCACGCTCCTGCTCGCGCGCTGGATCGTCACCTCCAAGTTCGGCCGCGTTCTCGCCGCGATCCGGGACGCCGAGCAGCGCGTCATGTTCTGCGGTTACAACACGGTGCACTACAAGCTGTTCGTCTGGACGTTGTCGGCGGTCCTGTGCGGCATCGCGGGGGCCCTGTACGTGCCGCAGGTCGGCATCATCAACCCGAGCGAGATGTCGCCGGCGAACTCGATCGAGATCGCGATCTGGGTCGCGGTCGGCGGCCGCGGCACGCTCGTCGGCGCGATCGTCGGGGCCGGCATCGTGAACGGCGCCAAGAGCTTCTTCACGCAGGCTTTCCCGGAATTCTGGCTCTACTTCCTCGGGCTGCTCTTCATCCTGGTGACGCTGTTCCTGCCGCATGGAGTCATCGGGGCTCTCGGCCAGATTCGCGACAAGCTGCGTGTGCGAAGGCTGACGCGGGCGACGCTTGGAAAGACGCCGTGAGCGCGATGGTGCACGCGGGCCTGGGAACGGGCGAAAGCTCGCCGGGGCGGATCGCCACGGGCGGCCTGGACATCACGCACGGCACCGTCCTCTATCTCGACGACATCAGCGTCAGCTTCGACGGCTTCAAAGCGCTCAACAAGCTCTCGCTCACCATCGACGCCGGCGAGCTGCGCTGCGTAATAGGCCCGAACGGCGCCGGCAAAACCACCATGATGGACGTGATCACCGGCAAGACCCGGCCCGACGCGGGAACCGCGTTTTTCGGCCAGACGATCGATCTCACCCGGCTCAGCGAGGCCGAGATCGCGCAGGCGGGCGTCGGGCGCAAGTTCCAGAAGCCGACCATTTTCGAGCACCACACGGTGTTCGAGAACCTGGAACTGTCGATGAAAGCCGACAAGCGCGTGCGCAGGACCCTCTTCGCAAAGCTTTCGTCCGAGGAGCGCGATCGCATCGCCGGGATGCTCGAGCGCATCGGACTCGCCGATGGAGCCGACCGCATTGCGGGCCTGCTCTCGCACGGCCAGAAACAGTGGCTCGAAATCGGCATGCTGCTGATGCAGGAGCCGCAGCTGCTGCTGCTCGACGAGCCCGTCGCCGGGATGAGCGACGAGGAAACCGAGAGAACCGCCGAACTTTTCCTCTCGCTCGCGGGCAGGCACTCGCTGGTCGTCGTCGAGCACGACATGGCCTTCATCGAGGAGATCGCGCGCAAGGTGACGGTGCTGCACGAAGGCAGCGTGATCGCCGAAGGCCCCATGGATCAGGTGCACAACGACCCGCGCGTCATCGAAGTCTATCTGGGGCGCTGATGCTCTCCGTCTCCAACCTCAACCAGTACTACGGCGGCAGCCATATCCTGCGCGACCTGTCCTTCGAGGTCCCGGACGGAAAGGTGACGGCGCTGCTCGGCCGCAACGGGGTCGGCAAATCCACGCTGCTCAGGACGTTGATGGGGCTCGTGCCGGCGGCGGGCGGCGCGGTGAAATTCGGCGAGCGCGACCTCACGCATGCGAAGCCCGACGCGCGCGCGCGCGCAGGGATCGGCTACGTGCCGCAGGGGCGCGAGATCTTCCCGCGCCTCTCCGTCGGGGAGAACCTCGAAATTGGCCTGGCGACGAAGCCCGGCGCCGCGGTCCCGGCGCGCGTGTTCGAGTTGTTCCCCGTGCTCCGTGACATGCTGCACCGGCGCGGCGGGGATCTCTCGGGCGGGCAGCAGCAGCAGCTCGCGATTGGGCGCGCGCTCGCAATGGGGCCGGCGCTGCTGATTCTCGACGAGCCGACCGAGGGCATCCAGCCCTCCATCATCAAGGACATCGAGCGCGTCATACGCTCGCTTGCCCAGTCCGGGGAGATGGCCATCCTGCTCGTCGAACAGTATTACGAGTTCGCCAGGTCGCTCGCAGACCAGTACCTGGTCATGGAGCGCGGCGAGTTCGTCGCACGCGGACCCGGCGCGGACATGGACATAGACCGCGTCAAGGAACTGCTGGCGGTATGATTCGCGCATGCAGCTTGCCGAGCCGATTCTCGCCTCCTGGAAGGGGGAACTTCGTCTGGAATTCGAGCGTCGCGAAGGGCGCACGGTGCTCGCGAAACGACGGCACGACGGGCCGCTCGTCGTGCAGAAGCCGCTCTATCCCGAGGGCGGCGCGGTCTGCCACGCCATCCTCGTGCACCCGCCAGCCGGCATCGCGGGTGGCGACGAGCTGGAATTCTCGGCCCGCGCGGCCGAAGGCGCGCATGCGCTGCTGACGACGCCCGGCGCGAGCAAGTGGTACCGCTCGGGCGGGACCTGGGCGCGGCAGCGGTTCGAATTCGACGCGCGGGACGGGGCCTGCATCGAGTGGCTGCCGCAGGAGACTATCGTGTACGACGGCGCGCTCGCCGACATACGGACAGAGGTGCGGCTCGAGGGCGGCGCACGCTTCATGGGCTGGGAGATCCTCTGCTTCGGCCGCACCGGTTCGAACGAGCGATTCCGGCGCGGCGCGTGCAGGCTGGAGACTTCGGTCCGGCGGGGCGGCAAGCTGCTGCGCCTTGAGCGCGGGCGCATCGAAGGCGGCGGCGCGCTGCTCGATTCGCCTGCAGGTCTCGCGGGCCAGCCGGTCTGCGGCACGCTCCTCGCTTCGGCCGAGGGACTGAACGATTTGCTCGCGTCCTGCCGCGAATCGCGGCCGGAGAGCGGAGAAGGAGCGGTGACGCTGCTGCCGGGCGTGCTGGTGGCGCGCTACCTCGGCGGGTCGAGCGAGGCGGCGAAGCGCTACTTCACGCAATTGTGGCGGCTCCTGCGTCCGGCGGTCGCCGGAATCGAAGCGCGCGAGCCGCGGATCTGGAGCACGTGAATGGAATTGACGCCGCGAGAGAAGGACAAATTGCTGATATTCACGGCCGCGCTGCTCGCCGAGCGCAGGAAGGCGCGCGGCCTCAAGCTCAACTATCCGGAGGCGGTGGCGTTCATCACCGCCGCGATCATGGAAGGCGCGCGCGACGGGCGCAGCGTTTCCGAGCTCATGAGCTGGGGCGGGACGCTCCTGAAGCGCGAGGAAGTCATGGAGGGCGTGCCCGAGATGATTCCCGATATCCAGGTGGAGGCAACATTCCCCGACGGAACAAAGCTGGTTACCGTGCACAACCCTATTGTCTGAGAGCGCCATGATCCCAGGTGAAATGAAAATTGCCGCAGGCGAGATCGAGCTGAACAAGGGCAGGAAGACGGTCGTGGTCAAGGTCGTGAATACCGGCGACCGTCCGATCCAGGTCGGATCGCACTATCACTTTTTCGAAACCAACGACGCGCTGAAATTCGAGCGCAAGGCCGCGTACGGCTGCCGCCTCAATATCGCCGCAGGCACCGCCTTACGCTTCGAGCCGGGGCAGGAGCGCACCGTGGAGCTGGTGGCGCTCGCCGGCGACAGAAAGGTCTACGGCTTCACCGGCAAAGTGATGGGAGCGCTCGAGTGAAGATCTCGCGACAAGCCTATGCCGAGATGTTCGGCCCGACGACCGGCGACCGCGTGCGCCTGGCCGACACCGAGCTCTGGATCGAGGTCGAAAAGGACTTCACCGTATACGGAGAGGAAGTGAAGTTCGGCGGCGGCAAGGTGATCCGCGACGGCATGGGCCAGAGCCAGCGCGTCTCCGCCGATGTGGCCGACACGGTGATCACCAACGCGCTTATCGTCGATCACTGGGGCATCGTCAAGGCCGACATCGGCATCAAGAGCGGCCGCATCTGGAAGATCGGCAAGGCGGGCAACCCCGACATCCAGCCGGGAGTCACGATTCCCATCGGAGCGGGCACGGAGGCGATCGCCGGCGAAGGCATGATAGTCACCGCGGGCGGCATCGACACGCACATCCACTGGATCTGCCCGCAGCAGATCGAGGAAGCGCTGATGAGCGGCGTCACCACCATGCTGGGCGGGGGCACCGGCCCCGCGACCGGCACCTGCGCCACGACCTGCACCCCGGGCCCCTGGCATATCCGCGCTATGCTTTCCGCGGCGGAAGCGTTTCCCATGAACCTCGGCTTCTACGGCAAGGGCAACGCCAGCCTGCCGGACCCCTTGCGCGAGCAGGTGGCGGCTGGCGCGATCGGCCTCAAGCTGCACGAAGACTGGGGCACGACGCCGGCCGCGATCGACAACTGCCTCGCGGTCGCCGACGCAATGGACGTGCAGGTGGCGATCCACACCGACACGCTGAACGAGTCGGGCTTCGTCGAAGCCTCGATCGCGGCGTTCAAGGGCCGCACCATCCATACCTTCCACACCGAGGGCGCGGGCGGCGGTCACGCGCCCGACATCATCAAGGTCGCGGGGCTGCCGAACGTGCTGCCGTCCTCGACCAACCCGACGCGGCCCTACACCGTGAACACCATCGCCGAGCACCTCGACATGCTCATGGTGTGCCACCACCTCGATGCGGGCGTAGCCGAGGACATCGCTTTCGCCGAATCGCGCATCAGGAAGGAGACCATCGCCGCCGAGGACATCCTGCACGACTTGGGCGCCTTCTCGATGATGTCCTCCGACTCGCAGGCGATGGGGCGCGTGGGCGAGGTGATCGTCCGCACCTGGCAGACCGCGCACAAGATGAAAGTGCAGCGCGGCGCCCTGCGCGGCGACCCGAAGACGAGCGACAACGCGCGCGTGAAGCGCTACGTCTCCAAGTACACCATCAATCCGGCGATCGCGCACGGCATCGCGCACGCGGTCGGCTCGGTCGAGGAGGGCAAGCTCGCGGACCTCGCGCTGTGGAAGCCCGCCTTCTTCGGCGTCAAGCCCAGCCTCATCCTGAAGAGCGGCATGATCGCGGCGGCGGCGATGGGCGACCCGAACGCCTCGATCCCGACGCCGCAGCCGGTCCACTACCGGCCGATGTTCGGCGCCTTCGGGCGCGCGCTGCGCACCTCGGTCACCTTCGTCTCGCAGGCGGCGCTCGCCGACCCCGCGCTCGCCTCCCTCGGCCTCGCGCGGCCGCTCGAGCCGGTGAAGAACACTAGGAAGCTCGGCAAGAAGCATATGCTGCACAACGACTGGCAGCCGAAGATCGAGGTCGATCCCGAGACCTACGAAGTGCGCGCCGACGGCGAGCTGCTCACCTGCGATCCGGCCAAGGTGCTGCCGATGGCGCAAAGATACTTTCTATTCTGATGCTCGAGATCAGGAACAAAGTCAGCCGCGAGGCGTACCGGCTCGAACCCAAGGGCAGGCTGGAGCTCCCCTTCGACGCGAGGCGGAAAAGCAGGTTGCGCACGCATCTCGCCTCGGGCGAAGAGGCGGCGCTCGTGCTTCCGCGCGGGGAAGTGTTGCGCGGAGGCGACCTGGTCGTCGCCTCAGACGGGCGCGTCGTCGAAGTCATCGCCGCCGCGGAACGCGTGTTGCACGTCGAATGCGCCTCGGCGACGGAGCTTGCGCGCTGCGCCTACCACCTCGGCAACCGGCACGTCCCGGTGGAAGTCGGCGAAGGTTTCCTGCGCCTGGCCGAAGACCATGTGCTCGAGAAAATGCTGGCCGGTCTCGGCGCGAAGCTGACTCACCTTACGGCGCCGTTCGAGCCCGAAGCCGGCGCTTATCACGGAAATGCGGCGGGCGGACATCATGACCACGAGCACTGAGCGCCCTCTTGCGCGGCTGCTGCAGCTCGCGAGCCCTTCGCTTCCCGTCGGCGCCTACAGTTATTCGCAAGGGCTGGAGGCCGCCGTCGAAGCCGGTGTCGTGCACGATGCCGCGAGCGCGGAGCGCTGGATCGCGGACGTGCTCGCCTGTTCGCTCGCGCGCATGGAGGCGCCGGTGTTGCTGCGCCTCGCCGCGGCCTGGCGCGCGGGCGACGCCGCCGCCGCTGCGCGCTGGAACGCGCTCTTCCTCGCGGCGCGCGAGACGGCGGAATTGCGCGCCGAAACCGCGCAGATGGGTTATTCGCTGGCAAGGCTCCTCCCCGAGCTCGGGCTCGGCGAGGTCCCGCTCGAGGAGCCCTCGTTTCCCGCCGCGTTCGCCTTCGCGGTCGCCGCCTGGAAGATCGATCCGCACGAAGCCCTGGTCGCCTACCTCTGGTCGTGGATCGAGAACCAGGTGCTGGCGGCGGTGAAGGCGGTGCCGCTCGGCCAGACCGACGGCCAGCGCCTGCTCGTCTCCCTCGGCGGCCGGCTGGATGAGATCGCGCGCGGCGCCGCACAACTCGACGACGACTCGCTCGGCAATTTCGCGCCGGGTCTCGCGCTCCTCTCCTCGCGCCACGAAACGCAATACAGCCGGTTGTTCAGATCATGAACGACGCGTCTCCGCTGAGGGTCGGAATCGGCGGTCCGGTGGGGTCCGGCAAGACCGCCCTCACGCTCGCGCTGTGCCGCGCGCTGCGCGAAAAGTACCAGCTCGGCGTGGTGACCAACGACATCTACACCGAGGAGGACGCGCAGTTCCTGGTGAGGAACGAAGCGCTCGCCGCGGAGCGCATCATCGGCGTGGAGACGGGGGGCTGCCCGCACACCGCGATCCGCGAGGACGCCTCGATCAACCTCGAGGCGGTGGCGCGGCTCAATCGCCGCTTCACGGACCTTGAGCTGATTTTCATCGAATCGGGCGGCGACAACCTCGCCGCGACCTTCAGCCCGGAACTCTCCGATCTTACGCTCTACGTGATCGACGTCGCCGCGGGCGACAAGATCCCGAGGAAGGGCGGGCCGGGCATCACCAAGTCGGATCTGCTCGTCATCAACAAGATCGATCTCGCGCCCATGGTCGGAGCGTCGCTCGAAGTGATGGACCGCGACGCGAAGAAAATGCGCGGCGCGCGGCCCTTCGTGTTCAGCAACCTGAAGAGCGGAGAGGGCCTGCGCGACATCATCGCCTTCATCGAGCGCGAGGGCCTGATGAAATGAACATGCTCCAAGCAACGGCGGGCGCGCTCTACGATGAGATGCACGCCGATGGCGACCACGGCGTGCGCGCGCACTATCGCGGGTTCCAGTCCTGGCTCGAATCGCAGAGCGCCGACGCGATCGCGGCGAAGCGCGCCGAAGCCGATCTGATCTTCCACCGCGTCGGCATCACCTTCGCCGTGTACGGCGACGATCAGGGCACCGAGCGCCTGATCCCTTTCGACATCATTCCGCGCATCATCCCGACGGCGGAATGGAAGCTGCTGGAGGCGGCCCTGCGTCAGCGCGTGAAGGCGCTCAACCGCTTTATCCACGACATCTACCACGGGCAGAGCATCGTCAAGGCGGGGGTGATCCCGCCCGAACAAATTTTTTGCAACGCGCAGTACCGGCCCGAGATGCAGGGCGTCGAGGTCGCCGGCGACATCTACGCGCACGTCGCCGGGATCGACGTCGTGCGCGCCGACGACGGCGAATTCTATGTGCTCGAGGACAACCTGCGGGTGCCCTCGGGCGTGTCCTACATGCTCGAGAACCGCAAGATGATGATGCGCCTGTTCCCGGAGCTCTTCGCGCGCAACAAAGTCGCGCCGGTCGCGCACTATCCCGATCTCCTGCTCGAAGACCTGCGCAGCGTCGCACCGAGCGGCATCCGCGAGCCGATCGTCGCGGTCCTCACCCCCGGCATGTACAACGCGGCCTACTTCGAGCACGCCTTCCTCGCGCAGCAGATGGGCGTGGAGCTGGTCGAAGGCAAAGATCTTTTCGTCGACGACGAGCAGGTGTTCATGCGCACCACGCAAGGGCCCCGCCGCGTGGACGTCATCTACCGGCGCATCGACGACGACTTCCTGGATCCGCTCGCGTTCCGCCCCGATTCGAACCTCGGCGTTCCCGGGCTGCTCTCGGTCTACCGCGCCGGGCGCGTGACGCTCGCCAACGCGATCGGCAGCGGCGTCGCAGACGACAAGTCGGTCTACCCCTACGTGCCGGACATGATCAAGTTCTACCTGGACGAAAAGCCGCTCCTCAGGAACGTGCCGACCTGGCAATGTCGGAAGAAGGAACACCTTGCCCACGTGCTCGCGCGCCTGCATGAGCTCGTGGTGAAGGAAACTCACGGCGCGGGCGGCTACGGGATGCTGATCGGCCCGGCGGCGACGAAGGCGGAGATCGAAGCGTTCCGCGCGCGGCTCTCGGCACGGCCCGACAATTACATCGCGCAGCCCACGCTCGCCCTCTCGGCATGCCCGACCTTCGTCGAGAGCGGCATCGCGCCGCGCCACATCGACCTGCGCCCTTTCGTGCTGTCGGGAAAGAACGTCACCATCGTGCCCGGCGGCCTGACGCGCGTGGCGCTGCGCCAGGGGTCGCTGGTCGTGAATTCCTCGCAGGGCGGCGGGACGAAGGATACTTGGGTATTGGAATGAAAAGCTGAGCCCTATGCTCTCCCAGACCGCCGATCATCTTTTCTGGATGGCCCGCTATACCGAGCGCGCGGAGAACACCGCGCGCATGCTGGACGTCAACCTGCAAACCTCGCTCCTGCCGCAGTCGGAGGCCAGCGCCGAGCTTCTCTGGCGCGGCATTCTCGGCATCTGCGAGCTGCAGCCGCAATACGAAGCGCGCTTCCCGGCGCTCGCGCCGCGGGACGTTCTCGATTTCATGGCGGGCGACCCGTCCAACCCTTCGAGCATCCACTCCTGCCTCAATGCCGCGCGCGAGAACGCACGCGCCGTGCGCGGCACGCTCACGACTGAGGTATGGGAGACCATCAATTCGACCTGGCTCGAGCTGAAGGAGCGGCTGCGCGGCGTAAAAACCAACCCGTCGCAGTTCTTCGAGTGGGTGAAGTACCGTTCCCACCTTTCGCGCGGCGTGATGATCGGCACGATGCTGAAGGACGAAGCGCTGTATTTCTCGCGCCTGGGCACGTTCCTGGAGCGCGCGGACAACACCGCACGGATCCTCGACGTCCGGTACCACGCACTCGCCGACCAGGGCGCGCCCGACACCAACACCGAGGGCGACGCCGGGCGCTCGATCGACTTCTACCACTGGGCCGCGGTGCTGCGCTCGGTGTCGGCGTTCGAGGTCTATCGCAAGGTCTACAGCAACGTGATTACGCCGGCGCGCGTGGCGGAGCTCCTGATCCTGCGCGAAGACATGCCGCGCTCGCTCGCCAACTGCGTGACCGAGGCGGTGACGAACCTCGCGAGCGTCCGCAACGATCTCTCGCGCGAAACCGAGCGGCGCGCGGGCCTCTTGCAAGCCGACCTGCACTACGGCCGCATCGACGCGATCCTCCAGCAGGGGCTGCACGCCTGGCTCACGGATTTTCTCCAGCGCGTGAACGATCTCGGCGACCGCATCAGCCGGGACTTCCTCGTGCCGCTCGCCCCTGCCTGACAATGCGACTCGCCATCCACCACGAGACCGCCTACCGCTATACGGCGCCGGCGCACTACAGCATCCAGCAGTTGCGCCTGACGCCGCGGCCCGAGCCGCACCAGCGCGTGCTCGCCTGGCGCATCGACGCACCGGGAAGGCTGCAGCGCTTCACCGACGCGTACGGCAACATCACGCACACCCAGGTGCTTTCGGCCCCGCACGACTCGATCCGCGTCCTGGTCTCGGGCACGGTCGAGATCGAGGCGCCGCAGGGAGGCCGCGGGGATTTCGGGCCGGATTCGGGCGACTCGGACCTGTCTCCGCTCGTGTTCAGCGTCGCAACGCCGCTCACCGAGGTGGAAGAGACGGTGCGCGCTTTTGCCGCGAGCCATTTGCGGCAGAAAGCCCGCGCGGAGGATTTCCTGGACCTCGCCGGGGCGATCTGCGGCACGGTGGAGTACCAAAGCGGGATCACGGAGGTGACCAGCACCGCCGCGCACGCGCTCGAGTTGGGCCGCGGCGTGTGCCAGGATCACGCGCACCTTTTCATCGCCTGCTGCCGCGCGCGAGGCGTGCCGGCCCGCTACGTCAGCGGCTACGTCGATCCCGGACACAACGAGGAGGCCGCAAGCCATGCCTGGGCCGACGTCTGGATCGAAGGCGAAGGCTGGGTGAGCGTGGACATCACGCACCGCGTGCTCGCGCGCGAGCGCCATTGCCGCCTCGCCATCGGCCGCGACTACCTCTCCGCGGCGCCGGTGCGCGGCGTGCGCACCGGGGGCGGCGACGAATCGCTGCATGTCGAAGTGTCGGTGCGCTCGAGCCAGTGACTCCCGCCTGTCATAGAATGCAATTGCTATGACCTACTGCGTCGCCCTTCGGCTGAACGCCGGCATGGTGTTCCTTTCCGACTCGCGCACCAACGCCGGCGTCGACCAGATCGGCACCTTCCGCAAGATGACGGTGTTCGAGCGCGCGGGCGAGCGCTGCCTGGTGCTGCTCACCTCGGGCAACCTCGGCGTCACCCAGTCGGTGCGCCAGCTCGTGATGGAACCGGGCGAGGGCCCGAGCGTGTGGAGCGCGCCCTCCATGCACGACGCCGCCGCGGCGGTCGGGGCCGCGGTGCGCAAGGTCTACGACCGCGACTCCGAATCGCTGAAGAAGCAGGGCATCGAGTTCGCCTGCACGCTCATCTTCGGCGGCCAGATCCGCGGCGAGCGCTGCCGCTTGTTCCAGGTGTACTCGGCCGGCAACTTCATCGAGGCGCAGGACGAGAACCTCTACTTCCAGATCGGCGAGTCGAAGTACGGCAAGCCGATCCTCGACCGCGTGGTCACGCCCGCGACCACGCTCGACGAAGCGGCGAAGTGCTCGCTCGTGTCGATGGACTCGACCCTGCGCAGCAATCTTTCCGTCGGCCTGCCGCTCGATCTCCTGTGCTACGAGGCGGATTCGCTGCGCGTCACGCGCTTCGTCACCATCGGCCCGGACAACGAGTACTTCCAGATGGTGAGCCGCACCTGGGGCCAGCGCTTGAAGCAGGCGTTCGTCGAGCTTCCCGATCCCACCTGGGCGGGCGCCGGCACCTCGCAGCCGGTGCGCGCCGCCGCGCCGCCGGGACTCCAGCCGCCCGGGCGCAAGCCCGCGGCTTCGATCCAGGCGTTCGCGGAAACCCCGGCGCCGTCCCGGCCGAATGCGGGCGGGCCGCGGGGCTGACGCGCGGGGCCGAGCTCGCGCCCGGGCGCGTGATGGCGGAGACCGCCGAAGTCCGGGGCGACGCTATCTCCTGTCCATCATCTTGATCGTCTCTTCCAGGTTGCGGCGCATGCGGTTGAATGACCGCGCCAGGACCGCCAATTCGTCCTTGCCCGACTCGGGCAGTTCCGGGATCTCTCTGTCGGCGCTGCTGGTCTTGCCGATGCTCAGCCGGTCGGCCGCCGCGACCACTCTTCTCACCGGCCGCACGATCAGGACGTACAGCATCAGGTTCAGGATGATGAAGAGCGCCGCGAAAACGCCGCCGAGCGAAGCCATGAACGTCTGGAACGCGCGATTCGCGTTCTTGATCGGCAGGGACATCGGCACCGAGACCAGCTGGGCGCCGATGACTTCGTTCAGCTGCCAGCCGAAGCCGTTGTCCGAGCCGTAGCGCTTGACCATTGCCACGGGCGCCATCTCCGGCGTGGTGTGGCAGGAGAGGCAGGCCGGGTCCTTGATCTGGAACGGCCGCGCGAGATACAGCGAAACGCCCTCGGGCGTGACCCGCGTTCCGGAGATCTCGAGGCGGCCGGCTTCGTTCCGGAACTGGTTGACGACGTCCGCTTCCCACGCCACGGCGCGGTCGCGCGGGTTGGTGGGATTGAGCGCCGCTTCCTTGTAGGCGTAGTCGGGATACTTCTTGCGCAGCTGGTTCATCATCTCGGTGGCGGCAAAGGCGGGCACCGTCTGGGGCAGGAACTCGTCTTCCTTCTGCACCAGCTTGTCGCGCACCTGGCTCACCGTGTACTGGCGCATCGACAAGGCCGCCTCCATCATCACGCCCGCATTGCGCAGGACTTCCTCGCGCGCGTTCTTGTGCAGCAGGTTGTAGGAAAGATAACCGGAGACAGCGAACCCCAGCGCGAACACGAACAGCAGCGCCAGGTTGAACTTGAGCCGAAGACCCATGGTTTTCCCCTTGTGGTTGGTGTCGGGCGATGCCGCGATTTCCGCGGTTACGCCATTATAGGGTCGCCTTTTCCGGCGGCGAACCCAAGCGTGACGGACTGTGCACTAGTGCCGAGACCGGCGAGCCGGGCTGGTGTTTGTTTCCGGCATGGCGCGAAAGTCTACTACCGATCGGCGCGGAGGCCGCGAGCGCGGCCTCTTCAGGTGCGCGAGGGCGGGTTCGCGGGCTGGCGCGTGAAGTCGAAGCAGTCCGACATGTCGTCCGCCTTGGCGTCGCGGGCGTTCAAGTGAGGCAAGCCGAACAGCGTCTCGCAGAATTTCAGCAGGCTCACGTGCGAATGCAGCACCTTGGAGAGGTATCCGCTCTTCGCGTAAGGGCCGAGCACCAGGCAGCCGACCCGCGACCCGTAGCGGAACTGCGTGCCGTTCCACTGCGGATGGTTGCCGTCGCGGTCGGGGTGCTTCGGGTCGTGCTTCCATTGCTCGACGTTCGGCGGGTCCACGTGATCGAGCCACCCGCCCCAATCGTCCCAGGTAATGAAGATGGCCGTCTTCGGCCACAGTCCGCCTTGCACGACGGCGTTGACCTGGTCGACCGTCCATTGCATGCCGTGCGTGACGTTGCCGACCAGCGGGTTGCCCGCATCGTTCGGATCCGGCGGATGCTCGCTCGCGTCGTGCGGCGCGTAGACCCAGGAAACGTTCGGCAGCTTGCCCTTCGCCGCGTCCTGCTTGAACTGTGCGGAGGTGAACTTCCGCTTCCCTTGCAGCGCCTTGATGAAGTCGAAGGCGTAGCCTCCATAGTTGCCCCAGGTGAATCCGCCCTTCTCCAGCGCCGCCGGCAGCGACGGCAGGTCGAACAGCGGCTGGCCCACGGGTAGCCGGTATCGCGGCGGATTGACGATGATCGGCGAATCCGCCGTGATGAGCATGATGTGGTTGGGCGTGGACGGCCCGGCGACGTCGGTGAAGTAGTTGTCGCACAGCGTGAACTGCCGTGCATAAGCGAAATAGGCGGGAATGTCCTGCTCGACGAACTGCTCGCCCACGGCCGTGGTCTTGCGCGTCAGCCACGCGTCGTGCCTGTGGTTCGGGTCCTGATGCGGGGGATTGGGCGAGCGCGGCAGCTTCGCGCCGTTGGCACCCGGAAACGTGCCGAAATAATTGTCGAAACCGTGGTTTTCCTTGACGATGATCACCACGTGATCGATCGGACGCTTTGTCTTCTTGCCGCCGCCCTGTCCGCCTTTCTTCGGCCTTTTCCCGGCGGTCTTTCTGGCGGCAATCATGTGGCTCCTCCGCGGGTGCGGTCGGCGCGTGTGGTTCGAATCTAGTCCTTGCCGCCTGACAAATCGCTGAAGCGCCCCACGACTTCCCCTCTCATCAGGGTTTCAGCGCCCTGTAGAGGAACGGCAGGCTCGCGTCCATCCGGTAATCGACGTCGGAGTGGTCGTCGTCGAATTCCTCGTAGCGGTGCCGGATGCCGGCGGCGGCGAGGCGCGCGGACAGGATGCGTGAACCGTAATGGATGTGGTACTGGTCGCGCCAGCCGCAGTCGATATAGATGCCGCGAAGAGACTTGAGGTTGTCCCGAAATCTGGCGACGAGATTGATCGGGTCGTGCTCGCGCCACTTCCTCCAGCGTTCCTCGATCACCTCCCCCGATTCCAGGTTGAGCGGCACGCGAAAGCCGTTGGGCGCGCGCGGATCGGGATCGTAGGTCGCCGCCATGCAAAGGTTCATGATGCAGTGGCCTTCGGCGGTGGAGAGCTTTTCCTTCCTCCACACGTGCGCCAGGAACCGTCTGATGCGCCCGTCGTCCTTGCCTTCGGCGAGCCCTTTGCGCTTCGATTCGCGCAGCGCCTCGTAGGCGCCGGCTTTTCGCCTGGGCAGGCGGTGCTTGGCGAGCTCGTTCAACGTGTTCGGCCAGTCGTGCCAGTAGACGAAATCGAAATACGCGTCGCCGGAATGATCGGCGATCGCTCCCCAGGTTTTCGCGTACTTCATCCCGTGGAGGATCGCGCCGTAGCCGCCCGAGGATTTTCCGAAGCAGCCGCGGTGCTCGCGGGCGGCGAGCGTCCTGAACTCACCGTCGACGAAGGGAACGATCTCGCGCGTGAGGTAGTCGGCGTAATCGCCGATCGCGGCGGAGTTCACGTACTGGTTGCCGCCTAGCGCCGTGAAGCAGTCCGGAAAGACGAAGATCGCCGGGCCCATTTTTCCCTCGCGGATAAGCCGCGCCGCGCGCTCCGGGACATTATCGCCGAAGGGCTTCCAGTTCGCGTGCGCGAGGCCCGAACCGGTGAAGCCGACCAGGTCGTAGAGCACCGGGAAGCGGCGCTTGCCGCCTTCGTCATACTGCGGCGGCAGCCACACCCCGAGCTTGCGCACGTGCGGATCGCGCAAGGGGTTGTCCTTGAGGACCTTGGAAGCGTGTTCCAGCACGAGGAGCGTGCCGGCGGGACCTTTGGGGCGTTTGAGAGCCATGGGTGATCTTACTCAATTTTCGAACCACTTCACCAGCTCGAAGCGCTTGCCTTTCGCCAGCCGGAACGCGCTGAAATGGCGGATATCCACGGTCAGAACAGCCCGGCAACCGGTATTTTCAGCGAGCCAGACGATCGCCGCGTCGGCGAAGTCGATGTTGTGGTCGGCGTACTTCAGAATGAGGGCTCGGATATCCGCGTAGGCCGACGGCGGGACTTCCGCCACGGCAATGGCACCACGCTGGATCCATTCGAGCAGGCCGGCCTTCCCGTCGGGCTTGAGGAAAAAACAAGTTTCGACGATCACCGGTGTCACGGTAAGGAGCGGGTGCCGGTTGTTCCTGAGAAATTCGCGTGCCGGCGCGCGCAGCCGCTCGGCGGGGCAGAAAAGCGCGATGAGAAAACCCGTGTCGACAATGACACCGGTCACTTTGCCGTCCGCGCCTTGGGCTTGTGGCCCCTCTTTCCGCGGAAATGCTCGCGCAGCAGCCGGGTGCTGTGCCGGGCGATGTCCTCCGTGGGCGCCGCGTCGGTGTGCGGCCCGAACAGATCCTTGCCCAAGTCGTAGGCGCTCGGCTTCCCCGCGTTCGCAGAGAGCAATTCCATGAGTGCCTGCTTCACGGCCTCGCTCTTGGTAATCCGGCGCTTGACGCAGTATTCGGCAAGCTCCTGCTCTACGCGATCGGGTAGACGAACAGTGAGAGTCATGGGCGTTTTCCGCCCGAATACGCTGCGTTCCCCAAGCTCGGCCGCATGTGGGTGCGGCGGAAGCGGGCGCGCAGCGCCGCCTTGATGTTTCCGGAGACGTCGGAGCCATCGCCTTTGTCGCTGCCGATATAGGGATGGCTCAGGTCGGCCTTCCGCGCCTCGGACACGCGCAGCAGCTCCTCCACCGCCCGCTTCACCGCCTCGCTCTTGGTGAGGCGACGCTTGACGCAGTATTCGGCCAGCTCCTGCTCGACGCGCGGAGGCAGGCGGACGGTGAGGGTCATGCGGAATCTCGGGTGTAATACAGTGAAGCCGTCATTGTATTACGGAAGTCCGGGGCCGCCAAGCGCTGGTTCGCGCATCACGGCAACGCTCGAGAAGGACGTTCGGGGGATTTACCTCTGCCGATCCGCCGTTTCGAGCGCCACGCGGGCGCCTTCGGCGTCGCCGCGCGCTTCGCGCGCGTGCGCGATAAGGCGCCAATTGTCCGCCCGCAGGGCATTGTCGCTCCCGGCCCAGGAGTTGGAGCGCGCGGCGGTGCTCTCGGC
>WNEZ01000684.1_pt1 | contig 27489 bp, 14 predicted proteins | sample 5400521 | NCBI WGS metagenome assembly WNEZ01 (sample SAMN13153339, study PRJNA577476) | soil metagenome | isolation source: 120 cm saprolite under Douglas fir tree site 2 hole 1 replicate 1 | place: USA:California | collected 2015-04-18
AACCCGACGCGATACGGGGTTGCCCGTGTATTCGCGCAGGTTGGAAATGCGACGCCGGTCGTTGGCACTTTCGACTCCAGCGTCTGGAACTTCACCGTGCCCCTCTTGGACGGCCGCAACACCATTTCGATCTGGGCGGAGGACAATGACTCCCCACCGGCCAGTGGAGCTGGTTTGCCGCCTCCCTACCAACGCATCGCAGAAGTTCTCTATAGCAACCGCGTCATCGATGCGGCGATCGAACCTTTGCCTTCGTACCTCGACGAGCAAACCATGGGGGTGCGGGAGAGTAACCCGGGAATCCCCTACGTCCCCGTTCAGTACACTTTTCAAACGACCCAAAGAGTTCCCATCACCAGCGGCAGCTCGGTCTGGAAAACTTCTACGAGGATCTCCTGGGGCCCGACTCCCCCGGCCGGCGTGGATCTAGAAGGAGCCAACACCAGCAACACTCCGTTCCTCCAATATCGAATCGGCTACACCCCGCAGGTCGATGCACCCATCACCTCGGCCACATACTCCGTCGGTCTCAGGCCCTGTCCGACCTGTGGCATCATCAACGCCGGCGGGAACCTGACCCCTGCAGCGCGTACTGCGCCGGGCCAGCTCTTCTTCGATCTGCCACTTGCCTCGGAAAATCTGCCGGCCCTCAACCAGCTCACTTACGCGTTCCCCGCGGCTCTCACCCTTCGAGTCGACTTCGGCGATGCGGCCGGCAACACGGGCTCTCTATCCTCGGTCACTCTGACTTTTCATATCCTCGGTCCCCCGGTGTCGTTTGCTGAAGACACCTCCTACAATCAGACTTCAGATCCCAAAAGCGTCTACACGCACCGGATCTCCAACGGCACTTACGCAAGCCTCTGGACGCGAAGTACGTTTGGGACCGAGCACGTCGTCCGGTTCATTCGGTACATCATTCGAAACCCCCACTCGACGCCAGTCCAGGTGCGCATCGACAATCCCGGCCCTTTCGGCATAACGAACAGATGGAACGCTGAAGTTTGGCAGTGGAGTCAGCCGTACTGGCGCGACAGCAGACAAATTCAGCCGAGCTACAACTGGACGATTGCTGGCTCAGCTTGTGGAACGCCCAATTTCCCCTGCGGGACAAACAACCAATACAGGATCATGTTCCCTCTGCTCTGGGCCGGGCCTTATTCTCAAATGATTTGCGGTCTCCTACCGTCGCCCGGCCCCGTATCTGGCGTGGACCAACCGTACGACACGGGCTCGACAAACTTGGTTTCAAGCGTTTGGCGGCTGGACGATGAAACGCAGCCGGCGGCCAACATCGGTGGAAGATACGTTGTTTTGCCCGCCGCAGGTCCAAACCCGGGCGGCGTGGTCGTCTATACGGGAAGGCAATTCGCAGAGGGCCACCATCCGCCGCTCGACTACCAAGTTCTCGAAAACCCCTCAGGCCAACCTCACTACTACAATTGGCAGTACGACTTTTGGGTCCGCGACGGGAATGAGTATGTGTGCTGTCCTTTTTTTACCGCCTCGTGCCTGCATTACCGAGGTTACCGGTACGCGACCGTGCTGATCGCGGCCACCGAGCGTCTTGATGGTTCGGCCGTATTTTCGGCCTTCGCGCCCAGCCAGAGTCCACCCGACTTTCTCGGCGAGGGCCGTCCGATCGCCAACTACCGCGTCCAGAGGGAGGTCGGCCACTGATGACGAAAACGATTCTTCTCTCTGCGATGCTCTCTTCGATCGCATGCTCGTCATCCGCGCCACAAGGCGCAAAGGGAGATAAGGGTGACCCCGGTCCGGCAGGTCCCCAGGGTCCCGTGGGCGCCCAGGGTCCGCAGGGGCCTCAAGGTTCGACCGGCCCCCAAGGGGCCCAGGGACCACCGGGCAATGGATGGTACACGAGCCACTCCGATCTGTATTGCAGAACGGCCGTTGGAGCGAACGCAGCCAACAACTGGACGCTCACAGCCGAATGCGACGACGCGCGCGACTTGGGTCTTACGGGCTCCTGTTACGGTCAAGGCCGAGCCGATGCTTACGTCGCGGACAGTCATCCATTCTTTACATCGACAGGCCAAACGGCGAAGTGGACATGCATCTGGAGCTTCGCCGGAACACCCGTAGATCTGCCCAACGCGACCTCTCAGGTGTGCTGCATCCTCCACCGATGATCTCACATACGCTGCGCGCCTCTGCGGCTCTTTTACTTCTTCTGGCCAATACACCTCGATTGGCGCTTGCCGATCGTGGTGCATTGAGCCTCGACATCGGCGCGGGCGGGACTGCTCTCGCGCTTCCCGCGCCTTATGCCCCAACATCGGGATCAGTGCTTGGAACTTCATTCGTTGCTTCGCTCGGGCTTCGGTATGCGTTGCGTAACTGGATCGAGCTCGCAACCAGCGCCGAGTTCGAGCCGCCCGTGACCTATTTTCACAACGGCGTCACTGTCACGACGCCGGATGGCTCCTTTCCGGGCACATTGAGGCACCGTTTTTACCGGTACAGCACCTTCTTTGGGGGTCGGGTTTTGACAGGCAGCGTCTGGCGATTCGTCGCCGGCGCGGACGTGGGATGGTCACATAGAGCCTACAGCAGTTTTCAGCACATCAATGACCTCGACCCAAACAATCCACGCGACTATCGGCTCGCCTTGCCGAACCTCACCCGCGACAACCTCGTCGTCGCGGCTCTTGCAGGTGTCGAATGGGCGGTTGGAGATCACTGGAGCCTGTCGATTCTGCCGCGATACGAGCAGCTCGTAGGTCCAGATTCCACGTTCGCCATCAGCGCGCGTCTCGTATTCAGCTGGTCTTGGTACGTCTAGGGTTCCCGGTGGGTCAGATTATTCCGATCGAGCAACTTGCACGTCGCATTCTGATCCTTCGCAGCCAACGAGTCATGCTGAGCACCGACCTGGCTGCGTTGTACGAGGTCGAGCCCAAGGCATTGATGCAGGCGGTGAAGCGCAACGCCAAGCGCTTCCCCCAAGATTTCATGTTTCAGCTCAATGCGCGCGAGTTCGAGCATCTGCGGTCACGTTCTGTGACCGCAAAGTCCCGTCTCAACAAATCGCTGATGAAGGTCCGGTTCGCGCCCTACGCTTTCACGCAAGAGGGCATCGCAATGCTTTCGAGCGTCCTGCGAAGTGCCCGAGCGATCCGGGTGAACATCGCGATCATGCGTGCCTTCGTCCAGCTGCGACAGATGCTCCTGAGCCACAAGGAATTAGCTCAAAAGCTCGCCACGCTGGAGAGGAAGTACGACGCCCAATTCAGCGTTGTATTCGAGGCAATTCGACAGTTGATGAACCCACCCACCCCTAGACGCCCCAGTATCGGCTTCAGTCAATCGTAACGCACCAAGATGCTCCACGTGACACTTCTGCACCTGCTGGCCACCGCAACAATCCCTTTGGACGGTGCATACGAGCTCGAGATTGCGGCAGCCATTGCCGACGTTCAATCAGTGCACCACGTGCCCGCCGGCCTCGTCAAAGCGATCATCCGATGTGAAAGCAATTTCGACGCGCGAGCCGTGTCAAAAGCAGGGGCGATCGGTCTGATGCAGGTCATGCCATTCAACGCTCGCCGCGTTGGGATCGCTCCGGAAGAACTGTGGACACCATCCAGGAACATTCTTGCTGGTGTTCGGCTGATTGCAGTTCTCCTCAAGTACTACGACGGAGATCTGATCAGCGTGCTCGTTGCATACAACGCGAACCCAAGAAAAGTGTTAGCGCCTATTCCGCGAAATGGCGAAACGCCCCGCTACGTGGCTGCAGTTCTCAAATACTACCAAACCTACCTCGGGGCCCCTCCCTCGATCGGAGAGATCCGGCCCCAATGAGTTTCCCTCAGGACACGCCTCTTGCTCAGTCCAGGGAACCAACAGCCCGTGAGCGGATTTCACTATCCAGGGATGCTGCCGAGGCAATCCTCAGGGAAATCCGTAGCCTCAAGGCACAACTTTCAAATGTTTCCCGGTCCAAGCGGCTGCTGTCGAAACGCGAGGCGGCGAAATACCTTGGAGTCTCACGAGGCAGAACACTGGATGTACTCATTGCGGCCGGTCGGCTCCGCACGGTCCGGATCGGAGGGAGACTCAAAATCCCACTCGAAGAAGTTGAGCGCCTGGCAACCACGGGTGAGCACATGGACGCGACGAAACTCCGAGGAGACTCCACAAAGAGCCGCGATGACTTTTCACATCGTCTCAATCGATCACTGAAACAGCGAGGTTTCTAGACCACGGTTAGGAGTGTTTTAAAAATAGGAAAGTAGAAGCGCATCTGGATGAAGTTGTTGCTAACCACATTCCTAAGTCTCTCTGAACCAGGAGGAGCACAAGTGGGCATATTTTTTTCATCGCCGCAGCGAGTGGTACCAGCTATCCAGGCTGCGATTCACAACGCACTGACGATAGATCCCAAGACGCTTATTAACCCAGAACATGAGGCAGCCGCCAGGACGCTGCAACTTACACAGGTCACGACCCCTCAGTTCCATGCCGGGCGATTTTTCGTGGCCTTGGCGATCGCAGTGGCGTTGTTGGTTACGGCAATCTACGTGGACCACGACCATCCAGATATTTCGAAGGAGCTGATGGGCGCATTTTCAGGCTACAGCGGGATCGTGTTGGGCCTGCTGGGCGGCGAAGCGCAGAAATCTGTCTAGAGCTGACCGCGCCATCGCACCGAGGACGTGCACCACAAAGCATGCTGATCGTGCGCGGCAGAGCGGCAGACGCCTGTCCCTCGCCAAAAGTCGAACTTGGTGCTGGACGCTTCCTTGGTGAGGAACGACGTTGGAGACACTCGTCCGCACCATGGCGCCAGCCAACCCTCTCGGGGCGCGCCGCGCATCCACAGCGAAGCGACCTTCCTGGAACACCTGCGACACGCCACGTACTTTTTCTGATCGTGGCACGGAATGTATGCCCTTCTTCTCCATCTCGCGCGGGTCCGCGCAAGCCCGATCTTCGCCGATCAGCACGTCTGGTGTTTACGGAAGAGGCCCGAATTCCAAGCACCGCACATCCCCATCGATCCAGCTGCCGAAGCTAGACGGCGGCAGTTCCCGCTCCAGCCGCACGAGGTACGCCACAGGCGACTTCATCAGCTCTTCCTGCTTGGCGCGATGGGCGCTGAGCAACTTGTACAATCCCAATGCTAATGTCGCTATTGCTCCAAACCACGCCACTTCTGGAGGAAGCGTTGCTAAGAGCGCTCCTGCAGGAACAACGGTCGTCAGTGAGAACGACCCGGCGACCGCGCCCAAGTTCGCGCGCGCCAATTGCTTTTTGAGTCCCTCGAGTGGATGCATCACTTTCTTCTCGAATTCCTCCTCGATGTGACGGCGATAGGCGTCCGTTTCTAAGACGTTTAGATTCTCCCCGAGGCCATTAAGAATCGTCTTCAATCCCTCCTGAAACTGCCATCTTTCCGTCGACCAGGTGTTACGAACCTCGATGATCTTCTCCATCGGGACGTGTTCGAGGTTAACCGGCATCACGGCCGTGAACGCCATGTTCAGAAGGAGCGACTCCGCCTCAGAACGGCGATCGATCGGTGACGCGACCTCCACTTTGCCCAGGAGAGCTTCGACCAGCGCCGCGAGCGTACAGGCGGCCATTCCAACATGATTCCGGGTCTCATCGGTCACAGGGTGGTAACCCGTATTTTTTGCGGCTGTACGCGCCAGCGTCAGCATGTACACATTGGCCAATTGAGGGTGAAGCCCCAATCCGATGTCGGGGTGGCTGGGTCCGAACTCCGCAAGACCGGCGTTAACCAAGGTCCTCGCGAGACTCGGCTGCATCTTGGTCGGATAGATATACGCGAGATGTGGATCGGCACTCGGCGGCTCAGTGGCGGCCGTGACCGAGTCCAAAGGCCAGGACGCGCGATACATGAGTGAGTAGCGCTTCGCCAGTTCATCTGCGTGCCGGCCGATCAGCCTCTCGAACTCGGCAGCGACTGCATCCATCTCGTCGTCACGAGGCGGACGTTCGATCACGAACCCCGTGTCCGCCAAGAGACGCACTCCATCGGAGTCGGCGAGAGGGAAACCTGAAGGAACAATCCTGGCCATCCGATCCCAATACAGCGCCGTGAGCTTCAGCCAGGTTTCATCCTTGAACTGGATGTATGGGTAGTATAGACCAATGTTAGCCATTTGGCACCTCGCTAAAAGCTAAGGATTGGGACCGTCGCTGCTCGCCAGCACGAGAGTCTGGATCGCCAGCGCCGATTATGATTTCGCGGTGGCTCGTCGGCTAGGGCACTGACCATCCCGGTCACCGTGCTCCCCGTACGGCTACGGAGTTGAAGCCCCTCATTGAGCGGTGAATGCCCCCGGAATGAGAGACTGAAAGAACCGGTCTCGGAGCTGCAGGTAATCGTATTTCCGCAAAAAACATGCAGTACCGACGCACCGTAAGCCATATCACCGATGTAATTGAGAACGAGTGTTTTAATAAGATGATCTGCGATACTTTTTTCCTGTATTTTTACTGAGAAACTCTTTTGAGGAACTCGATGTGCACGGACTGTGCCTGCGTTCTGCATCAGCGATCCTTTAGGTTAAGCTCGAGGAGACCCTTGCGGCCACTGTCTTCAATCCTGGGGATTCACAGCTTTTACAGAGGTCGAGACAAATGCCGCGGTGGCAATTGTCGCGAGCGCAATCGCCGTGGCGAAACCAAAGTAAAGGTAACGCGCCGAGGGAATTTCGACTCTAAAAACTGATCCGGTCACCACGGGTACTGCCAGCCACGTGAAGATAGTGCTGCAGTATATGAATTTCTCCGCCTTTTCCTTTCCTATTCCGCGCGGCGGTTTTGGGCGACTGAGTAATTCTTTCTTCAGCCCTAGACGAGAGAGGGTTGGCCGCTCGAACTCCGCGAGGCGTAGCCAAAGCCACTTGCATTGCTGCACATTGCGCAACTCCCAGTGGAAGAGTCCAAGAGTGACAAAGGCTGCAAAAAAGGCCAGCAAGATTAGAACCGAAGCGCCCATAGGTAGAAGATCGCCTGCTTTGGCTAGGGGCGAGGCGTCCTTGCCTAGCGCGAGTGTCAGTAGTCCGGCGCCAGAAACCAGAGGAACGAGTCCAAGTAGTTTGAAGCTGATGTCATCTGTCTTGGCGATCTGCGCTCGGGTCTCAGAAGAGACTCTGTCGATATCAACCTGTCCCATAGTGATTTCTTTGTCTGCCACGATGACACCTCAGATCTGCCGCCGCGTGGACCTGACACCCGGACGCGTAGGGGCAATCGCGCCGCGCAAGCTCTTTAGCTTCTTCGAACAGCATCCCTGGGTGATCAGGGGGGGCCGCGTGACTCATCAGAGGGCCTTCGCTGCGAACCTGCGCTGATGCCTAAATTTCGACGTACGCGTGAGCGAACGCTGTAGGAAGCGACTCATTCCCCCGCTCGTTCACGGTTCTCTACGTCTCGGTCTGCCATGCTTATGAGCCGTCCGGCCCGAGCCTCGTCAAAGTGCAGGACCTCCTGGTTAGTCGAAGCGCGATAGCCGGCCCCTTTCCTGATTCCGAAGCGCCGCTCGTCTTGCCTAATCAGCTTCGGTTGGAGTTGTGCGAACGCTTCGCTGAGGAACGCGAGGACCGCACGGATTCTACGCGTTCTCCGAAGGTCCTGATGCACCACAAGGCGGACCGTGTATGGGGGTAACTCGGCCGCCGACACGAGTTGCTCCAACCCGGGCTCCTTCTCTGCGAAAACGCAGGCGAGTACCGCTGCTCCAACCCCAGCGTGGGTTGCTTCAAGAATTGAATGGAGGCTGTTTGTGCGAAGAACGATTCGACTGTTGGGAGCGCGCCTTGTTATCCATTGCGTCTCGCCGTCATAGGCGTGAGAGGAGTCGCTGGTCACGAGATCCAGACCATCGAGCTTGGCGCCATTACCGAAGTATCCAACGCGCTCCAGAAAGCTCCGCGCTGCGTATACGGCGCAAGCCATCGTCGCGACCTGGCGCTCAACCAAGCTCGGCTCCGAAGAATGAAAGAGCGTGACTGCGATATCGGTGTCACCCTCACCAATGTCCGACCCTTGGTTGGTGATGCGCAACTCCAAGTCCACCTCGGGACACTTCGACCGAAATGCCGGGAGCAGCGGGACAATGAGGTCTCCGATAATCAACTCTCCGCCGCTTACGACGACTGACCCTTCAAGTCGTTCGTCGGCGCCGCGGACTCTGCGCTCGAGTTCGCAGATGCCTGCGTCGAGCTTCTCGGCCTGGGACACCAATGCGCGCCCCGCTGTCGTCAGGTTAATGCCGGTGTGACGACGGTCGAGAAGACGAGCTCCCAACCCTCTCTCGAGGGCGCCTACTCGCCGACGTACGGTCGCTTCGTCGACTCCCAGATCCGTTGCAGCCCTAGCGAAGCTTCCCGCTCTCGACACGGCGAGCGCATAACGCAGCTCGTTCCAGTCCAGGCCCGGCATTTTTGCATCCGCGAAGCGCGCCCTTGGGCGTTCAACGTTGCCCACCCAACCTATACATCGGCTCTTAGTCCCAGTGGTGCCAGTTGTCCATAGCCACTTGACTAGCCGAGAACCGCTACACAAACGTGACAGGCGAACGAACAGAGACGTCTCAAGCGTTTGCCAATGGCCCCAGGGTTTCCTTAGCGCTACTGGAGACGGAAAAGGGCCATCCTCGCGTCTTGCTGGTCAGCGCCCCAAGTGCCCGGCGTTTCTGCATGCCCGCACCGCATCCTTGGGCGTTCAACGACGCGTAATAACCGCGTACGTCACCAGTAGGGCGAACCGTGTCGACGTGTCCATCCTCGCATTACGCTCGGATGCTCCTTACCAGGGGCAGCGATGCAGCCGTACGCGCCACGTTCCTGCTCGTGAGTTCTAACCGGCTGGCCATCCAGAATTTCCGTATATCAATAGCAGCACAATCCAGACTGACGAGAACGGAGGAACACGATGGACGATGATCTCGGCAGAGAAGTGCTGAAGTGGTCGGCTGATCGCTGGAAGGCCCTTGACGACATCGCGAAGCGTGCCCTGGGGGAATTCGCCGTTTTTCGAACTCTGCTGGATCAGAAAGAAGAAAACGCCACTGTAAGCACGCGCATCGGCCTCGTGAATGTGCCGTTCAAGAACATCGGCTACGAATTCAAACTGGATCTGTGGAATGCACGCGATGAAGACACTGATCGCGACGTAAACATCGCGGCTCAAGCTCTCGCAGTCATCGAGGACGAATACGCTCTTACAGCGATGATCGAAGCGGGTGATCTGGACGACCTACAACAATCCGGTGAGCTGACTTACGTTGAGTTCATCAAGGCTAAGGATACGCTTCGCAGCAGGGGTGTGCAGTACGGACTAGGCGCCTTCGTGAGCAGCCTTGGTCTTGCGGACCTCGTAACTAAAGTGTTTGGGGCACAAACCGGGTTAGAGGTAACCGAGCGTGTGCTCCCTGTAAAGATATTGCAGAGTAATGCCCTGCCCCACCCGCAATATGCTCAGGTGGATCGCGGTGACGGGTCCGACACGGACGCGCACCATATTGATGCAGTGCTCCTTCAAGCAGCACCGCCAGCCTATCGCATGGTGCGCGCGTGGGGTCCTCGGCTGCGTGTTCTCGAAGTCAAGGGGGGGAGTTCGGTACGCTTCCAGCTCGAGGAGGGCATCGCAGTAGGCGCGCTACAGAAACGCAGGTGCTTGGGAATCGAGCGGCGTCCCGAACTGTCGAGGGCCGACCGCGCCGAACCACCGGTCACACAGAGAATGGCCGCTCAGCTCACCGAGGCAGCACACACCCCACCTCCTCAGGTTCAGGCTGGCCGTGAGGAATCGGAGCGAGTGCCGACCACGAGTCAGAAACCTGTCGCCCAGACAACCGGCACTCCGACATCTCCGGCTCAAGTAACTGGAGCTGAAAAATCTCCGCGTACCCGCCTAACGGCTCGGCCGCCGGGTAGCGAGTGAGCCCTGGACAGAAGATCCAGCCGTAGTGCGGATGAAGACTCTGCTCCACTGTCTAACGCGGCCACGGCGGCCGGTTAAGCAACGCGAGGCGGTTGAGCCGGAGATCACCGCGAAAGGAGGGCTTCCGTGGCGCAAGTTATCCGCCTAAGTGGTGGCGGTGTTGAGCTGTCGTTTGGTGATAGCGATACGCCCCTGCCACCGGATCCACCGGAAACTACTGCCCATCCTCAATTTATGGTCGCCGCTGTTGGCGCACGCCCCACGGATCAGATCCTGGTTCGTTACAAGGTTAATGGCCGCGAGAACCGACTTCGACTGGTACGGGTGGGTTCCGCGCGCAAGTCTGACGGACAACCAATGACGCTGCTGGGCGGCGAAATCATGGGCCTGCGTAGTGGCTCAGAGGTCGCGTATGCGATCGTGTTCGAGCGGATGACGCCGCAGGGCGTGTTTCAACTGCCCGGGGGACAAGAATCCCCGTCATACCCCTACCGGTTTGTCTTCGCTGCGGACTCCCCGGCGGCGACTGGTTTGCCGATGCCGAAGAGTGCCTCGGGTTCGGAGGCGGCGTCGGCAACGCCCGGCCTCACTTCAAATGGTGCACCCCAGATTCCGAGGGGAAAACCCGGACGTTCAGCTTCCAACCCGCGCATTAGCATTGACCCAGCAATGGCAACCAACGCTGCTTTAACCTTGGTGCCCTCCACTTCGACTCGGGTCACGCCTCAGTCTTCCAAGGAACCAGCTGTCGCCGCTCGCTCATCGATGGCGCAACCATCCACGGCTACGGCTGCCCTCGCGGCCAACGATGCTCAGTTACTAAAAACCGAGCTTCTGCAGTCAAGCAAGAAGAACGGCGCAAAGGCGGAGCCACTTTATCCTTCCGCGCCAGACGCTTTCGTTTCGAGACAAGCAGTCTCACCCGGCTCGGTGGGTCCCGAGGTTGGGCGTCTTCATTTAGTGTTGGGTGAGCTGGGCCATGTGATCATGATCGAGGAGGTCGAGCGGTGCTGCTTCGCGGCATCCACAGCTGAAGCACTGCGCACTTTTCAGCAGCGGAGCGGCCTAGCAACGACTGCCATTTGCGATCAGGAGTCGTGGCGTCTGCTGGAACTGGCTGTAGAAACCGAGCGCTGCGCACCGCCCACCCATCCGCCTGAGCGCCTGGTACACGGACGCGTGCGGGACGCTTGTGGGCATCCCGTGCCCGGTGCTGTTGTAACTGCCTTCGATAAGGCCCTCCGGCACGAGCAGGAATTAGGACGCACGGAGACTGACGCGCACGGCCTCTATCGCCTCAGCTACAGCGTTGCCCAGATCCACAGCATCGGAAACGGCCGTGCCAACCTCATTGTCCGTGCATTCTGTGGGGATCAACTGATCGCCGTCTCGCCCGTCATGTTCGACGCACCTCGTGTAGCGGTCATTAACCTGAATCCGGGAGACTCGCCCTACCCTGGCCCATCCGAATTCGAGAAGATCGCGGAGGCGATTTCCCCAGTTCTCGACAGTGTCTTGCCTGCCGATCTCCAGCCGGCTGACATTACTTTTCTCTGGCGCGACATGAACCTAGAGCCTGAGCATATTCGGCTCTTCGCGGCTGCGGCGGCGCTCGCACGGGACACCGACGTACCTGCTCCCGCCTTTTATGGAATGTTTCGCCTTGGGTTGCCAACTGATCTGACAGCCCTGTTGACGCTGAAGCCCGCAGCACGAGTGACGGCGCTTACGCAAGCAGTCACCGAAAACCTGATTCCGCTCGAAGTTGGCGCCCAGGTTGATTCCATTGAGGCCAAGCTCGGGCGACTGGTGGTGACCGAAGCCTATCGAGAACCGCCTGCAGGCGCGCGTCCGTCGGTGGGTGCGGTCTTGGCAACCAGTGTTGTGCCACGCTCAGTACAGGAGACGTTCCTGAGCGCGTTCGCAGCGCGCACGTCCTCCCTGCCGAAATTCTGGTCGGACTTGGCAGCCAACCCTTTGGTGGGCCCACAGCACGTATCTGACTTACAGTTCACGTATCAAGCCACAGCACTGGCGCGCAATCATTTGCCGATGATTGAGGCATTGCAGCGCCTGCGTAGGAACGGACAGGCTCTTACGCTGCGCGACCTCGCAAAGCTTGATGACGCGGACTGGCAGCAACTAGTCGCGCAGTCTGGTGTTCCCGTTGACACACCTGGGTCGACCGACGCGGAAAAGGCCGCCCGCTACGTCCGGGCACTCTCGCGCACGATCGCGCGCGCATTCCCAACTGCTGTGCTCGCCGCGCACATCGATCGCGAGGCCGATTCGAAAAACGCCGACCTGCGAACTTTTTTCGCCAAGCATCCCGACTTCGAGCTCGCCGACGGGCACGTGGAGCTGTACCTCGAAGAACATCCCGGCGCACTCGGAGACATTAGGGACCCGGCCGCGCTCCAGGCGCACCTCAAGCAAATCCAGCGTGTCTTCAATCTGACTCCAGAGCACACCGAAATCAAGGTGCTACTCAACGACAAGCTCGATTCGGCCCAGGCGACGGTCAAGATCGGACGGGAGGCTTTCATTGCTCGCTACGCGGCGGCCCTGGGAACGGACCGCGGCGCCGCCATTTTCGACCGCGCGCAGCAGATTGCCGCTACGGCACTCCTCATGTTTGGGCGCTTCTCACCGCGCTTGAATGGGGTAGGTCCGAACGTCACCACTCGCATCGGAGGTTGACGTGATCGACTACAAGAATTTGTTCGGCTCACCCGACTGGTGCCAGTGCAGCGATTGTCAGTCAGTCTCCAGCCCGGCCGCCTATCTTGTCGACATCCTCAACTTCCTCGACGATGCCGCGCGCAACATCCTGTTCGACCCACAGCGCCGCCCCGATCTCGGCGAGATCCAGCTTTCCTGCGACAACACCAACATCCCTCTTCCGTACATCGATTTGGTCAACGAAGTGCTGGAGCGCGCCGTCCTGACGCCAGCAACGGCGAACACGGTCACGCCGCCGCCCGGAGGGTGGCCGCAGACCAGCAGCACCGCTGCGGAGCTCGCGGCCAATCCCCAGCACGTGCTCGACGGCGCCTACCGCGAGTTGCTCAAAACGGTCTATCCGTGGAACCTGCCGTTCGACTTCGGTATCGAAGAGGCGCGAATCTATCTCGGCCACCTGGGCGTCCGCCGCAGCCAATTGATGCAGGCCTTTGCAGATCAGAAACAGGTGAAATTCGATCAGCAGACGTACCTCACACCAACTGCCCCCACGGCCGCGGAAATTGCGGCTGAGGATCTGCGATTGACTCCGCTCGATCGCCTCATCATCACTGCTGGCTTGACTGGTAAGGCAGCCGTTGCCGCCGCGAGCAGCGGTCAGTTGACCTTGAACGGCCTGCCGAGCGGCAACATCTCTGGCATCGCTGTGAAGGCGGGCGACCGCGTGCTCGTCAAGAATCAAGCTAACCCCGCCGAGAACGGCATCTACGTCGTCGCTCAGGACGCCTGGCCTCGCGCCGTCGACGCTCAACAAGGCGGCATCGATCGCGGCCTGCTCGTCCGGGTGCGCGCTAGTACGCAGAGCGGTTTCTGGGTGCAAACGTCTGCAGGGCCCATCACCGTTGGGACAACCGCCCTCACCTTCAGCAAGCTCGCCGTCGCGGGAAGCTTCACCAACGTGCCGCAAGCCGCGGGTGAGTTCTGGTATCCGCAAGCAGAAATCCAACAAAACTGGCTCGCGCTAATCAGCCACGTCCGCACCTTTCTCGACCGCTCGAGCCTCGCTTACCAGGATCTGCTCGATCTCCTTGCTACGGATTACATCAACATCGATCCGCAAAACACCTACCTGGTCGTATTTTCGAGCGATGAGTGCAACCTTGATTCGGCCAAAATCTCACCCACTCTCGACGAGGCGGCGGCGAGCCGAATCCACCGCTTCGTTCGTTTGCAACGCAAGCTCGGCTGGATGTCTCGTGACCTTGACGCCGCCATTCGCACCCTCGTGCCCGGCGACTTGACCGACCGTTTCCTACTCAAGCTCTCCCATATCGTCCGATTTCAGCAGGATTTGAGAGTCCCATTGCGAACCGTCCTCGGCTGGTGGGGCCCAATCGACGTCCACGAAGGCGACAATCACGAGCCGTCGATTTATGAGCAACTATTCCAGAACAAGGCCGTACGAAAGATCGAGGGCACAGGTGATACATTCGCTCTCGCTCAACCTCCGGTCGAACTCGCCAACACCAACAACAAGTTGAGCGAGCACATACCGGCGCTTATCGCAGGTCTCGGAATCAGCGCAGCCGATTTGTCGCTCATCATCAATAGCGAAGCGGCAAGCACACTTGCGTTACCTTCCGCCGAGATCACTGACGACAAGCTCAATCTCGCCAACCTGTCCCACCTTTATCGCATTACCTCGTTCGCCCGTACTCTCGGGCTCTCGATTCCCGACTTTCTGTCGCTCAAGGCCATGTCGGGGATTGATCCGTTCGACGGTGACCGCGTCGAGGAAACCCGTCGGTTCGTTGATGTCGCACGCTCAATCGGTGCCGCGAAATTCACCATCCCCGAGCTGAACTACCTCTTGCGCCACGTCTTCCAATCGGGCGCCGGCGTCGCGCCCGACGAGGACGCGGTCAAGGTTCTGCTCGCGGAGATGCGGGTAGGCCTGCAGAAGGTTCAGGTCGACACGGCCGCCATCAGCGATCCCGACGGCGAGCAGACCCTCTCCCGGCTGAATCTGCTGTATCCGCCCGACAAATTCCCTGGCCGCGTTAGCGCCGCGATCGCCATTGTCGATGGAACGTCAACGCTAACCGACCCGCAAAAGACGCAATTTATCACCGCCAATCTGCCGTTCCTCGACTCCAAGCAACTCGTCGGTGTTGTCGCAATCAAGGAGGTATCCGATCGCTTCAAGTACGTACTGCAGAGCTATCTGCGTACTTCCCTGAGCGAGAGCCTGGTCAAACAGAAGCTTGCGCTGCCGCTAAAGCTCGAAATCGGGCTTCTGGAAACGCTGCTCAAGCAAGCGATCAAGGCGCCCACCAAGAACCGCATGGCGCTAGACGAATTCCTCGATCCCGACTTCATCAGCGGAAAGAACCCGCTCGACGACGCAATCAAGACCTTCACCAAGCTGCACAAGGTCAGCCTGCTGGTGAAGAAGTTCCGCATCAACGCCGACCTGTTGGGTACCCCCGATTCGCCCACCTGGCTCGTCGATGTTGGTCCCTCACGCGGCTGGCTCGATTTCAATGGCCTGCCGTTCGCTTCGTCGCAGGCCGCCGCCGGGCTTTTCCGTGCCTGGCTCCGCGTACGCGACCTCTTCGCGGTCTCGGCACGGCTGCGGCCGGGCAAGCCGCACCTTTATTCGATCTTCAATCAGGCCAACCTCGTCGACTACCAGCACGCGCTGTCAGACCGGACCGGCTGGCCGCGGGAGGAGCTGGAGGCGCTGATTGGCAGCGGCAACATGCTCGGCCTTGTCTTCCCCGACGATTTCGCCGACGAGCGGGCAGTTGTCCGGCTACAGGCCTGTTTCGATCTGCTCGGCCGCCTCGGCATCCATGCCGACCAAGTGCGCAGCTGGATCAAGGCCGATTTGTCGAACGCTGACTTCAGCAAAGCGCACGACATCCGCCAGGCGATCAAGGCGAAGTACGACGAGACAGAATGGCTCGACGTCGCTAAGCCGCTTCGTGACGTGCTGCGCGACGCTCAACGGGCAGCTCTGGTCGCCTATCTGACCGGCCAGCGCTACAAAAAGTTCCCGGACGCCAACGCGCTCTTCGACTGGTATTTGATCGACGCGGAGATGAGCTCTTGCGCGCTCACTTCCCGAATCAAGCAAGCAGGTGGTTCCGTGCAGCTTTTCATCCAACGGGCCCTTCTAAAGCTCGACAATTCACCAACGCTCAACGCAACCCAAGCTGACCGGTGGCTGACCTGGATGAAGAGTTACCGCATTTGGGAGGCCAATCGCCTTGTCTTTCTCTATCCAGAAAACTTCATTCAGTTTGAACTGCGTCGCGACAAGACGCCCTTCTTCGGGGAGCTGGAAAGTCGTCTGCTTCAGAGCGAGCTGACCCAGGAAACAGCAGAGACCGCCTTTCTCACTTATCTCGAGCAGCTCAACCAAGTGGCACGCCTAGAGGTTGTGGCGCTCCTGCACCAGAAGGAGCCAGCGACGGAAAAGACAAAGGCGATCGATATCCTCCACGTCTTCGCACGCACTTTCTCGACGCCACACGTCTACTATTACCGCCAGTTCGTCGACAACCTGCACTGGAAGCCCTGGACCGAGATGAAGGTCGATATCACGGCCGACCAGCTCGTGCCGGTGATCTGGAACCGCAAGCTCCATGTGTTCTGGCCCGTTTTCACAGTGAAGTCCGAGGACGCCCAGAATGCGAACACGATTCCCAAGAGGTTCATGGAATTGCAGCTTGCCTGGAGCGACTACGAGCACAACCGCTGGACGGCAAAAAAGATATCGAATCCGGAGACCGAGTCGTTCAAGGTCCAGTCCTTCGCGGCATACACCCCCCTCGACAAGACGCAATATCTGGCCCGCGCCGTGTTCGTCGACAACCAGGATTACGGCGGACAGGACCTGGTCATTCAAGTGTTGTGGGCAGCCGCCGGGTCAGTGCGTAGTGGCGACAAGGTCATCAAAGGCGAGGGCGTCAGTGACGCACGCTTTCGTTTCAACGATTGCGGGGGCCGCATCAACGTCGATGTCGGTCCGTTCATCCCAGGCAAGTTCAATGTCCCCGACTTTGGGGAGCTGGTGTCGAACGCGATATCCGAGCTTCCCCCAGGATCCGAGGGCGGCAGCCTCAACCTCGTGCAAGAAGATGAGACGGGGATCGAAGTGCTCACGCGCGCGCCGGGCCTTTTGCGGGTGGTCTTTCCGCATGTTCCACGTATGCCTGCGGATCTGGTGCCCTATCGCTCGACCGAAGCCTGCTTCTTCGCGGACGAGCGGCGTACATTTTTCGTAGTTCCAGGCAGGTATGCCCCTTCAGCTTTTCAGAGGCAGGCAATTGAGAGGTGGCAGACACAAAACGCCTCAGGAGGCCTGGCGAACGATGTCGAGTTCAGCTACCCCATGAACGCGATTCAAGCCGATACCTCCCCCGAGTATCACGCCACAAGTGTGGCTGCGGACGGAATGGCGGCTTCCTCCCGAAGTGCGGGTAACGATGGCAGCGTAGGCGGCTTCGCAGCTGACTGGAGCGCACCGGGATGGCTCCAGCCTGGGTTTCTCGACGACCGTCCGTCCACTGGTGGAATGTTAATGCCCGATGACCCTAGACAATTCGAAAAAATCGATCACCCCAGCCAAAAACTGGAAACAAGATATGAGTTCCGGGTCTTCTATCATCCCTACGCCTGCGAGTTGCTGCGTCGTGTAAAGCGCTACGGCATCGACGGCCTCCTAACGTGGCCGCTCGACCCCGACCCGGCGAACGCGAAGCAGCCGCAGCCGCTCGACGTCGTCTTCTTCGATGCCACTTACAAGCCCTATGACGGGCACGTCCTCAAGAACGACGACAACGATTACCCCAAAGAGCACTTGGACTTTGCCGACGAGATGACCACAGCCTACTCCCAGTACAATTGGGAGTTGTTTTTCCACGTCCCGCTGTACATCGCCGCGCGCCTCAGCAAAAACCAGCGCTTTCGCGAAGCCCAACGCTGGTTCCATTACGTCTTCGATCCCACCGACCGGTCGCAGTACCCCGAGCCGGCTCGTTATTGGAAGGTGCGCCGGTTATTCGAACTCGACCAGAACGGCCCGCCACAGACCATCGCACAGTTGCTTAACGACGTGCAGAACCTAAACACACAGGTGGCTGCCTGGCGGGAGACGCCGTTTGACCCGCACCTGCTCGCGCGAATGCGCCTCGGGGCATATCAAAAGACCGTTGTCATGAAATACCTCGATAACCTGATCGCCTGGGGTGACCAGTTATTCCGGCGGGATACTATCGAATCGATCAACGAGGCCACCCAGCTCTATATCTTGGCCGCAGAGATTCTGGGGCCACGCCCGGAAGTCATTCCACCGCCAGCGATTCCCACAGGACCTAAGACGTTTAATCAGCTCAAAAGCGGATCCATCGATGACTTCAGCAACGAGCTGGTCGATATCGAGAACTTCGTGCCGGTCAATCAGTTGCCGCAGCATGTAGTAGGCGACGGTTTCCAAGTTGTCTCAGGCGTAGTGAGCAAGACCAATGTATTCTGCATCCCTGCCAATGAGCAGCTGCTTGGATATTGGGACAGCGTGGCCGACCGCCTATTCAAGATCCGGCACTGCATGAACATCGAGGGCGTGGTGCGGCAATTGCCGCTCTTCGAGCCGCCCATCAACCCAATGTTGCTCGTACGCGCAGCCGCCGCTGGCGTCGACTTGCAGAGCGCACTCAACGACGCCACCGCAGCGGTTCCCCCGTATCGCTACACAACCATGATTCAGCGCGCGCTCGAGTTGTGCAATGACGTCAAACAACTAGGCGCATCCCTGCTGGCGGCCCTGGAGAAGCGGGACTCGGAGAACCTTGCGCTGCTCCGTTCGCAGAATGAAGTCGATCTGCTGACTGCCGTGCGCGCCATCAAGGAGAAGCAGATCGACGAGGCGAATCAGCAGATCGAGATTCTGAATCAGGCGCAGGTGATTGCCGGCATTCGCCTGAACTACTTCTCGACCCTCGAGAAGGTGAGCAAGGGTGAGAAGAGCTACCTCGACTACGTCAACACCAGCAAGATCCTGCAAGGGGTCAACGCCGGAATGGAGTTCGTTGCCGGCATTCTCTACTTTATTCCAACTTTCAAGATCGGATTCGTGACCACGACCGGCGCTAACCTTGGCGGAAGTAACTTCGCCTCGGCAATCCAATCATTCGGCGGCGGGCTCAGTGCGACTTCAGCTGCCTTAGGCAGCGAAGGCGCGCAGGCCTCCGCAAGTGCTGGCTACGACCGCCGCTGGGAGGATTGGCAGCACCAGGTCAACGTCATCATGGGGGAAGAGGAGCAGATCAAGCGGCAGATCGCCGCAGCGCAAGTCCGACTCGCCATCGCGAGGCTGGACCTTCGCAACCACGATAAGCAGCTCGATCAGGCACAGGTGGTGAACGATTTCATGTACGCCAAGTTCACCAATAGCGAGCTCTACGATTGGATGGTCGGACAGATTTCCGATGTGTATCTTCAGACGTATCTCATGGCGTTGGATTTGGCGAAGCGAGCCCAGCGCGCCTGGCAGTTCGAGCGCGGCGATTTCGACTCGAGCTTCATCCAGTTCGGAGGATGGGACAGCCTGAAAAAGGGGCTGATGGCAGGCGAGCGGCTTTATTTCGACCTGAAGCGGATGGAGCTTGCCTATCTCGACCAAAACAAGCGCGAATACGAGATTACCAAGCATGTTACGCTGGCTCAGATCGACCCTCGCGCACTTCTAACCCTCAAGGAAACCGGCGAGTGCTTCGTTAGCCTTCCGGAGAGCCTCTTCGATGGCGATTTTCCAGGCCACTACATGAGGAGGATCAAAAGTGTCAGCTTGACAATCCCGGCGGTCGCCGGGCCGTACACCAGCATTAACTGCAAGCTAACGCTCTTGTGGAATAGCCTGCGCCTGAACGCGACAGGGCAAAGCTACCAGCGCACCGGAGCCAACGACAAACGCTTCCACGACAACGTAGGCGCGATTCAATCGGTCGTCACCTCCAACGGCCAGAACGACAGCGGTCTGTTCGAGCTCAACATCCATGACGAGCGCTACCTCTTCTTTGAAGGAGCGGGCGCAATCAGCAACTGGCGCATCGAGCTGCCCCTCGACACAAACCTGTTCGATTTCGAAACCATTTCGGACCTCATTCTGCACGTGCGCTATACGGCCCGCGATGGTGGCGACGCCTTCGCCAATTTGGCGCGTACCTTCTACGCGCTTCCAAGTACTACTCACGCAGCACCGCCACCGGCGCAGCCTTTGACGCGACTCTTCAGCGCGCGCCAGGAATTCCCAGGCGAGCTATATCGCTTTCTGCATCAGCCCGACAACGCTACGCCGCAGATTCTCAAGCTTGATTTCATCGACCGATTCCCAGTTGTACCGCCGAAGAAGCAGATTTCGATCTCTGCTGTCGAAGTATTCTTCAGACTACCGGCGGACACCCCGTACGACGAAAACACTCCGTTGAAGATCACTGTCAAGCCCTCAGGGGGCGGCGAGAGCAACCCCCCTACGCCGCTCAAGGTGGCCAGCAACCTGACCCATCTTCTTCTGCATGCCCTCGTTCCCGGCGGTGGTGCAATCGGCAGCGACTGGGAAATTCGACTAAGCCAGATTCCAAGCAGCATAGGCCTCGGCGGCGGCACCACCCGCATCGATCCGGCGCTAATCGAGGATGTCGTGGTGCTTTGTCCGTTCACGGTGAGCTAAAGCGAAGCGGGGCTTGAGCAATGCCCGAGCAAGAAACGTCCCGTGACAAGTCCGAGGAACAGAGGAGCCCACTGCCCACACCGACCCTGCCCAAGGGCGGTGGCGCGATTCGCGACATCGGCGAGAAGTTCACGGCCAATCCAGCTAGTGGGACCGGCTCGGTCTCGGTACCCATCTTCACTTCGCCCGGCCGCGGTGGATTTCACCCAGAATTGACACTCAACTATGATTCGGGCAGCGGAAACGGCCCCTTCGGTGTCGGCTGGAATCTGTCGATTCCCTCGATTTCGCGAAAAACGGACAAGGGCTTGCCTCTTTATCGAGACGCTGAAGACTCGGACGTCTTCATCTTGTCCGGCGCCGAGGACTTGGTACCTTCGCTCAAGAAACAGGGCAATGCCTGGCTCCGCGATGTATTCGATGCCACCTTAAATGGGCAGTCGTATCACGTCGAACGGTTCCGGCCCCGCGTCGAAGCCGCCTTTGCTCGCGTCGAGCGTTGGGCCCGCAGCGACGGCGACGTCTTCTGGCGGGCAATCACTCGCGACAACATTACCAGCACCTACGGTACCACCGCCGACTCGCGTGTCGCCGACCGCGACGATTCACAAAAAGTCTTCCGCTGGCTGCTCGATGAGACGCGCGATAGCAAGGGCAATATCATCAAATATGTATACAAGCCGGAGGACAGCGTCGGCGCGCCCTCCATAATTTCTGAGAGCAACCGCCGCAGCGTCAACAGATACCTCAAGCGCATCTTCTACGGCAACAAGAAGCCGAATGACGGTAGTGCCTTCCATTTCCAGGTAGTTTTCGACTACGGCGAGCACTCGAGCGATACGGCCGATGATATCCCTGGCCTGACGCCCGCCTGGACTACACGCATCGATCCGTTCTCGACCTATCGCTCGACCTTTGAAATTCGCACCTACCGCCTGTGCCAGCGCGTGCTCATGTTCCACCAGTTTCCCGAACTTGATGTGAGCCCCGACGCCTGGGTGTTGGTCCGTTCGACGGATTTTGCCTACAAACCCGACCCGGTTCTTACCAAGCTGATTGCCGTCACGCAGACCGGTTACGACCGCAACAATCTCGCAGTGCCCAAGAAATCACTGCCACCTATCGAATTGGCATACACCGAGGTCGAGGTACACAGCGAAATGCAGGTGCTCGACAACGTCAGCGCCGAGAACATTCCCGGCGGCGTCGAGGGCGGCCGGCACCGTTTCCTGGACTACGACAGTGAGGGGCTGCCTGGGATCCTGAGCGAGATCGAGCCGGGTGCTTGGTTCTACAAGCGCAATTTAGGTAAGGGCCAATTCGGTCCATTCGAGCGCATCTCGCGCCTTCCACTCGCTGGACAATTTTTCGCCGGTCTGCAGGAATTGACCGACCTCGCGGGCGACGGACTTAAATATCTGGTTCAATATCGCCCGCCGATTCAGGGCTATTTTGAACGCACCGAAGAGGGCGCCTGGGGTGAATTCATCCCCTTCAGTTCCATCGCGAATCTCGAATGGAGTGACTCAAATCTGCGCTTCGTCGACCTGGACGGCGATGGACTGGCCGACCTGCTCATCACCGAGCAGGATGTTCTGCGCTGGCACCGCTCGCGAGGCAAGGAAGGCTTCGGCCCTGAGAACGACGTTAGGCGGCCGCGTGAGGAGGAAAAGGGGCCGATTCTGCTATTCGCGGACAGCACGGAGACGGCTTTCCTTGCCGACATGAGCGGTGACGGCCTCTCGGATATTGTGCGCGTCCGAAACGGCGAAGTCACCTACTGGCCTAACTTGGGCTATGGCCGCTTCGGCGGCAAGATCACGCTTGCCCGGTCGCCCAATTTTGACACGATCGATCAGTTCGATCCCCGTCGGATTCGCTTGGCCGACGTCGACGGATCAGGGAACAACGATGTCATCTACATCGGCCGTCGCGAAATTAAGATCTGGTTCAACGAGGCTGGGAACGCGCTCAGCGCCAATCCGACTGTGCTTGCCAACTTACCAATTGTTGACAATTCCGATGGAATGTCAGTCCTTGACATCCTAGGTAGTGGCACCGCGGCTCTCGTGTTTTCCACCGCGCTGCCCCGGGCCAAGCCTTCCCCGGTACATTACGTGGACTTGATGGGCGGCAGAAAGCCGCACCTTCTGCGCGAAATCAAGAACAACCTCGGCCTGACCACGACCATCACCTATGCACCCTCGACGAAGTTCTATCTGCAGGACCGCAAGGGAGGGGCGCCATGGGTTACCAAGCTCCCTTTCCCAGTGCAGGTCGTCGAGCAGGTCGAGGTTCAAGAGAGCGTCACCAGCACACGCCTAGTGACGAATTACTACTACCATCACGGACACTACGATGGGATCGAAAGGGAGTTCGCCGGCTTCGGCGTGGTCGAGCAACAAGATGCTGAGGCGTTCGCCGGCGAGGGAACGGCGCCAGCGCTCACCAGGACCTGGTTCCACACAGGCGCCTGGTTCGACGAAGAGACGATCGCGCGCCAGTACGTGCACGAATACTGGGGCGAAGACGCTGGCGCAGCGCTTCTGCCCGATTCCATCATCCCGCCCGGTCTCGACAGCAGCGAGACTCGCCAGGCAGCTCGAGCGCTGCGCGGCCACATGCTGCGTCAGGAGATCTACGGCCTCGACGGAGACGAGGAGCGCCAGCCGCGCCCCTACCGGGTGCTCGAGCAGAGCTTCGAGGTACGGCAAATCCAGCCGCAAGGCGAACAGCGTTTCTCCGTTGTGAACGTGCGTCCGCGCGAAGCCATCACGTACAACTATGAGCGACAGACAGACGATCCTCGCGTGACGCATGACTTCACGCTGGAGGTCGATCTCTTCGACTTCGTGCGCAAGCAGGTGTCGATTGCCTACCCGCGCCGGGCCGGCGGCGCGAAGCAGGATAAGCCGCTCGCCACACTTTCCGAGCATGATTACGAGCACGAAACGGTCTCATACTACCGGCTCGGCCTTCCGACTGAGACACGCAGTTTCGAGTTGCTCGCTGTCGCCTCGCCCGCGGGCAAGATCTACACGTCCACAGAGGCACTCGGGTTCGCTGCAAACCGCCGTCTGTTCGAACGCACCTCCTACGAATATGCAGATGCCGAGCGGGCACTGCTCCGGCAGACGCGCCGACTAGCGTTCACTCCTGACGTCCTCGCGCCGTTCGGCGGCAGGGTCACAAGTGCCATGCTAACGGATGCCGGGTACGTTAAGAACGGAACGAGTTGGGGGGCGTCCTCGGGCACGACCGAATACGGTGCCACGCACTTCTACCAGCCGGTCAAGTTCATAGACGCGTTTGGAAAGAACGTCTCTACCGTCATTTACGATGGCTACGAGCTGTTCGTGACGGAGGTGCGTATCGGCGTCGGCACGCCGCTCGAAACCGTCATCACCGCTGGGCACGATTACCGAGCCCTTCAGCCGTCGCTCCTTACAGACGTAAACGGAAACCCCACTCGAGCGATGTACGATATTTTCTGGCGCGTAGGGTCCACGGTGCTCAAGGCGGACTCGCCTGACCATCCGACGACGAGGATCGAGTACCACCTGGAGTCTACACCTGCCTGGGTCTACCTGGAGGCGCGAGAGCGACATTTCGGCGACGACCCCAACTCGCCGTTTCAGCGAACATGGGTCTACTCAGACGGGCTCGGGCGTGAGGTGCTCAAAAAGGTGCAAGCGAAGCCGGGCGACGACAGCAAGCCGCGCTACGTCGGCAGTGGCCGCCTCGTATATGACAACAAAGGCAATCCGGTCCGAAAGTACGAGCCCTATTTCTCTCCCACGCCCGACTACGAGGTAGTATTCCACGGCGTCACCGACGTGCTCACGTACGACCCGCTTGGCCGTGTAATCCGGACGCTGCACCCGAATGGGAGTTACACCCGGGTCGAGTTCGACGCTTGGAAGCAGATCACTTGGGACGAAAACGACAGCGTGGGCGACACCGGAAACGCGTGGGCACGAGCGATGGCGGGCGGCACGGCCGAGCAACAGGATGCGCTCTCTAAGGCGCTTGTCCACGCCGATACGCCGACAACAGTTCGACTCGATCCGCTGGGTCGCGGCACGATTACCGAGCAACTACTCGTAAAGACCGGCCAGCCACTCGCCACCAAACTTACGCTCGACATCCAGAGCAACACCCTCGTCATCGAAGATCCTCGCCAAAACCAGGTCGCGATACAGAATTTCGACCTACTGAAACGCAAGATCCACACGGTGAGCGTGGATGCAGGCGAATCGTGGCTGCTCCCCGACGCGTATGGAAATCAGTGCCACGGTTGGGACCCACGAGGCTATGTGTTCGAGCGCCGGTACGACGAATTGCGCCGGTCCACGCACCTTTTCGTGACCTTTCAAGCCGTCACCATCCTTGCCGAGAGAATGTTCTGGGGCGAGTTGGCTCCGAACCCCGCCTCGACCAACCACCGCGGCCGCATTTGGAAACAACTCGACAGCGCTGGAGTGCTCGTTCACGACGATTATGACTTCAAGGGTAACCCAACCACGATTACCCGCCGGCTCGCGCGGAAGTACGACAGCACACCCGCCTGGGACGATACTAACTTCGAGCCGCAGCTCGAAACCGAGGCGTTTAGTATCCGAGCGACGTTCGATGCCCTCAACCGTCTCGTGTCGCGCACGACGCCGGATGGGAGCGTAACCGCGCGCACCTACGGGGAAGGCGGATTGCTCGAAACGCTCAGTGCCCAGGGCGACACAATCATCGCGAGCATCGATTACAACGAAAAAGCGCAGCGCAAGAAGCTCATCTACGGCAACGGTATTCGGACCGAATACGACTACGAGAAAGATACATTTCGGCTGAAGTCGATCCAGTCATTCCGTGGTGCCGCAACGAAACCAGAGCTGCAGGCTCTTTCTTATACGTACGACCCAGTCGGCAACATCACGCAAATCCACGATGACGCCCAGCAAGGTGTGTTCTTCGCCAACAACTTCGTTGACGCTACCAATGTCTACACTTACGACGCGCTTTATCGTTTGAGCCGAGCGACCGGCCGCGAGCACGCTAGCCAATCAAACGCTGATCAGACAAGGAGCCCCGTCCCCGGCGTGCTCCTCAACCCCAACGACGCACAGGCGATGCGCCGCTACAGTGAATCGTACCAATACGACGTTAGCGGCAACATCTCCGAGATGAAGCACCAGTACCAGTCACAAATGGGCCTGCAGACGGCCTGGACGCGCAAGTACGATTACTTCGCGACTTCCAACCGTCTGAGGTCGACAACACTGCCGTCGGGGACTACGAATTATCCGTCTGACTCGGCTGGCAACATCACCGATATGGCCGGCACGCAGCTCGACTGGAACCACCGCGGACGGCTCTGGCACGCGCATCCCGGTTCTGTTGACATGTACTTCAGTTACGACATAGGCGGCCAGCGCGTGCGAAAGCTGGCCGCCGACACTCGAACGAAAGAACGTATCTACCTGGGTGGATACGAGGTGTACCGCGAGCGTCAGAACGAGTCGGTCAGCCTCGAGCGGCTCACGCTCGACTTGCAGGATGATCGTGGACGTATCGCGCTGATCGAGACGCTCAGTCAAGGAGACGACGGCACGCCGAAACGCGTCATCCGGTACCAACTATCGAATCATCTCGGCTCGGCGCAAATGGAGCTAGACGGGCCCACCTCGGCCAAAGTGCTCTCCTACGAGGAGTATCATCCATATGGGACCACAGCGTATCAAGCGAGGAATCCCAATATCGTCGTGAGCGAGAAGAGGTATCGGTACACCAGCAAAGAGCGAGACGACCAGACCGGCCTTTCCTATCACGGAGCCCGTTACTACGTGTCGTGGTTGGGGAGATGGGCAAGCGTTGACCCCGTTTTTTCGTCAAGTCCGAAGACCGATCGTTTCAACGGCTATGCATTTACGCACCTAAACCCATTGTCGTATGTAGATCTGTCCGGTTTGAGTTCATTCACCGTCGACGAGCGATCCAAGATCTCCGCCGCGGGCTTGGTCAAGATGATACGCGAGGACAAACACGTTCCGTCGTGGATTCGGCAAGCCTTCACTTCTTCAGGCAACAAGATCAACTTCGATCAAACCGCCAAGCCACCGAAAACTGCCCCAGTTTGGGAGCGAGACCTGTTTAAATCTCTGGCAGCCGTTTCTGGGGCAGAAAGCTTTCGTATTACCACTGCTACGCTCTTTATAACGCCACAACAAACTAATAAGGAGAATCAAATCCTAGTGCCAGACACTAGCGTGAAACTTCCACCAATAGTTAGAGAAAGACAGAGAAACGACAAATCCGTTACGACAGGCATCACGCTGCAACCTGAACAAGCCTTCGAGGACATTCGAAGTAGCCCATTCCTGCGAGAGAAGTTTCAGGCTTTCGACCTCAAGCCGCTTAGCGTGCCCGGAAAGAGCGGCCTAGTCATCGTTGCTAACCAAATAGAGGACCGACTAAGTGGCGATCTCGCCGGTAAGTTGTCAGACCAATCAATCGTGAAGACTCTGTTCCACGAATTAAGCATTCATGCCGCAGGCCCCATTCAGGGAATTCCTTGGGAACACGAACCGAGCGATCGCGCATGGAGACCAGGGGAACAACAACGTGGAGGCTTGCCGCGGGAGTTGTGGGAACAGATTTACCAGCCCGTTAATACCTTTGCTCGTACGCTCGAGGAGCACTTGTATCCCAGGCAATAATCGCAGGAGAAAACATCAGTGAACAGTCCTAGTGCATGTTTTCAAGACACGCCTGATGCCGCTGAGGACATTGCTGTCAACTCGGCGAACCATCACTGTTCATCCTGTGTCTCCCATTAATTGTGTCAGGGTCATGCCGTCATGCTGTACTCAAGAGAAGGGATGAAGGCGCCGTTGGCGAAGCGGGCGCTCGTTTCAGAATGAGTTCAGGAAGAGAAATGGCTGATCACCCGCCGAACGCTATTGCTTTCGCGCCATTCCGACGCGTTCTCAGAGGCAACGTAACCGACCGACGCCGGGCGTCTTGTTTTCCGGTCAGCTGCTCAGGAGGTGTTTGGCGGCGATGAGTGCCAGCGGTGTGGCAAGAGTTCGTCGATCCGTGATGCAGGATGAGTCTGTACTCGGATCAGCACATCGGTG